>VOFG01003581.1_pt1 | contig 39535 bp, 63 predicted proteins | sample 5384171 | NCBI WGS metagenome assembly VOFG01 (sample SAMN12384726, study PRJNA508395) | human gut metagenome | isolation source: healthy gut F | host: Homo sapiens
CATTTACACCATCCGCTTTGACTATCAGTTTTTGGCCCTGCTGACCCGCATTTTGCCCTACCGGTTCCTGAACTGGCTCATCGGCGTGATCTACGGAAAGTAAGCAGGCTTTGTATTTCCCTATAAGGAAACGCCCCACCGGCATGGCCGGTGGGGCGTTTCAGTGTGTCAAAGGTTTGCCGCCCGCAGGCGGCAAAGAATGAAAGTATTTTCTCTCACGATAGATGCGTGAGAGAAAATACTTCTCAGGCTGCAAGTGTGGAATTTGTACGCCTATGGCACACAAATTATGCGCACAGCAGACTGCAAGCCTTTTGTCGGAAAAACCCGGAGTTTTTTTTTCGACAGTCTCAAACGCCCCATCGGCATGGCCGGTGGGGCGTTTTTGCCCGGAGAAGGGGGGATGTGGTGCGCTGATCTCCGGGCGGGGGCAGACCTCCGTCCGAAGGGCCACTACGTTTGGGGCGGGTCAGCTTTTCAGTGCCAGCGTCTTTTCATAGGCGGCAATGACGGCCTCCATGGCCGCCGAGCGGAAGCCGCCCCGCTCCAGCGCCCGGACCCCGGCGATGGTGGTGCCGCCGGGAGAGCAGACGGCATCCTTCATGGCGGCGGTGTGCTGGCCGGACTGGAGAGCCAGCTGCGCCGTACCCAGCACCATCTGGGCGGCGTAGCGCCGGGCCTTGTCACGGGGCAGGCCGCAGGTGACGGCGCCGTCGGCCAGCGCCTCCAGAAACAGGCAGGCGAAGGCGCCGCCGCAGCCGGCCACGGCGCTGCCCGCGTCGATCAGGTGCTCCGGCAGCGCCTCCAGCCGTCCGGAGGCGGACATCAGGGTCAGAAAGGCGGACAGCTGCTCCTCCGTCACCTCCGGGGGGGACGTACAGCGTCAGGCCCGCTCCCACGGCGCAGGCAGTGTTGGGCATGATCCGCAGGATGGGGCAGGAGAGGCCCGCCATCTCCCTCAAGCGCTGGAGAGTCAGGCCGGCGGCCATGGACACCAGCACGAAGTCCTCCTGCCGCCGGGACAGGATGGGCTGCAGCCGGGCCAGCAGGTCCGCCATCATCTGGGGCTTGACCCCCAGAAAGATGTAGTCGCAGGTTCGGGCGATGGTCTCATTGTCGGAGACGGTGGCCCCAGCTGCTGGGCCAGAGCCTGTGCCTTCTCCGGGGTGCGGTTGGACAGCAGCAGCTCCGCCGGGGCGGGGGACTGGGCGGCGGCATGGGCCAGTGCGCCCCCATATTGCCGGTGCCGATAAAGCCGACTTTCATAACGTGATACCTCCTTGCGGAAATTGCGGGGCCTTTGCCCCGTGATTTTTTACTATCTTACACCACCAGGCCCTCCGGTGCAAGCAAAATAAAATTGTCAATCCGGGGAAAGGTATGGTATAATAGACGGAAAGATTATATGGCTCCCACAGGGAGCGGGAAGGAGCTTATCATGGAACTGAAGGGAAGCAGGACCGAGCGCAATCTGCGGGAGGCCTTTGCCGGGGAGACTCAGGCCCGCAGCAAGTACGACTATTTCGCCTCCGTGGCCAAGAAGGAGGGCTATGAGCAGATCGCAGCCATTTTCCAGGCCACCGCCAACAACGAAAAAGGAGCACGCCAAGATGTGGTTCAAGGCCCTCGGCGGCATCGGCACCACGGCGGAGAATCTGGCCTCTGCCGCCGCCGGAGAGAACTACGAGTGGACGGATATGTATGACCGCATGGCGCAGGAGGCCGAGGAGGAGGGCTTCACGGAGCTGGCGGAGAAGTTCCGGCAGGTGGGGCGCATCGAGAAGGCCCACGAGGAGCGCTATCGGGCTCTGCTGAGCAATGTGGAGATGCAGCGGGTCTTTGAAAAGAGCGAGGAGACCATGTGGGAGTGCCGCAACTGCGGCCATCTGGTCATCGGGAAGAAGGCCCCGGAGGTCTGTCCCGTGTGCGCCCATCCTCAGAGCTATTTTGAGGTGCGGAAAGAGAACTATTGATCCGGCAGGACCGGCGTGGATGCGGCGGGCAGGAGGACGATCCCCCTGCCCGCCTGCGGGTATAGAGAGGAGCGATGCGTATGTATAGTCCGGCAGAGGTGGCACGGCGCTATGTGGAGACGGGAAAGAGCAAGGCGGCGCTGCCGGTGGGAAGGATGCTGCTGCTGGGGATGCTGGCAGGGGCCTTCATCGCTCTGGCGGGGGATCGGCCACCTTTGCGGTGAGCTATGGAGGCAGGCTGGCCGGGGGCGGCGGTGTTCCCGGCGGGGCTTGCTATGGTGCTGCTGGCGGGGAGCGAGCTGTTTACCGGCAACTGCCTGCTGGTGATCCCGCTGCTGGAGCGGCAGCTGACGTGGGGGCGGATGCTCCGCAGCTGGGGCGTCGTGTATCTGGCCAACGTGCTGGGGGCCGGGTTAGTGGCAGCTCTCACCGTGGCGGCAGGCACCTTCGACGGGGTATACGAGTCCGTGGTGGCTACGGCGGCGGCCAAGGCGGGGCTGCCGTTCCTGACGGCGCTGCTGCGGGGCGTGCTGTGCAACTTTCTGGTGTGCATCGCCGTGTGGATGAGCCTTGCGGCTCAGTCGGTGCCGGGGAAGCTGGCGGCCATGTATCTGCCCATCTTCACCTTTGTACTGTGCGGATTTGAGCACAGCGTGGCCAATATGTTCTATCTGCCGGCGGGGATCCTGGCGGCGGGAAGGTACGGCGTGGCGGCGGAGGGGCTGAGCTGGGCCTCCATGTGGACGGGAAATCTGCTGCCGGTGACGCTGGGGAACATTTTGGGCGGCTGTCTGGTGGGCGTGGTCTACTGGGCGGTGTATCTGCGAAGGGGCGGCGAGCATGAGTATTTTGGAGGACATCCGGGCCTTCGTTCCCGGCTGCGAGCAGGAGCAGCGGGACCGGGAGGCCATGCTGGAATTTCTGGCGGTTCATGAGGACGCCTTCCTGCGGACGAATCTCACGGCGCACATGACCGCCTCGGCGTGGGTGCTGAGCCGGGATCGGCGGCGGGTGGTGATGGTGTACCACAATCTGTACCGCTCGTGGTCGTGGACCGGGGTGCCGAGACCGTGATCTGCTGGCGCCATGCGGGAGGTGGTGATGCTGCGGTGCTAACGCCGGTGACGGCGGCGGAGGACGATGCCCTCCGGGAAAAGCCCGACGAGAACAGCGGCGTGGAGTGGTTCACGCCGGAGGAGGCGCTGGCGGCCTCCACGGAGCCGTGGATGGTGCAGCGGGTCTACCGGAAGCTGGCAGACCGTGCGGCGGCGTACATGAAAACCTGAGAGAAGCACCCTCCGGCGATAGCTGGGTGTACGTAAGACAGTATTGCGCCGAGATCGACGAAGCGGCACGAAACCGCATGGAGCTGATCGTGTGGTCACTGGCAGAGCAAAGTGGTGTGACCGAGCAACTGAAAGCCGAAAACCAAATGGAATGGGTGCGGCAGATGAACGCTTGCAAGGCACAGGCAGAGGAGATTGTGAAAGCGGAATTGATTTATGATTGAGCGAGAAAGTCCGGGCAGAAAACTGTCCGGACTTTTCTCATACAGTCCAAAGTTGCGGTAGAATTATTCACAAGTTTTATGGTATAATTTAAATACAAAATTGAGCAACAAATCGGAATTTATAAAGGAGAATATTGATGAAACTATTTTTATGTTCGCACTTTTCAAGTGTAGGAAGTCTGATAAAGGAAGAAATTGAAAATAAGAAAGTCGCATTTATTCCAACAGCTTCACTGCGTGAAGGCTACACCGGTTATGTCGGCTCGGCTCGAAAATTATTCAAAAAGTTGAGAGCAATCGTAACTGAAATTGATATTTCAACGGAGGCTTATTCAACGATACAGTCTGTTTTTGAAGAAGCAGATGTGATATATTTTACCGGCGGAAATTCTTTTTTTCTTATGGACCAGCTCCGTAAAACGGGAACTGATGGACTGCTGAAAAAGGAATTGGCAAATGGAAAATTGATGATCGGTGAGTCGGCAGGCGCAATTATATGCGCTCCAAGCATCCAATATATCGAGCAAATGGATGAAAAGCCGGAGGACTACTCACAAGAAGATGATGCAGGGATTGATTTGATTGATTTCTATGTTCTTCCGCATTATCTTACAGCACCATTTAAGAAAGTTACTGAGAAAATAATGACTGAGTTTTCGGATTTGAATCTACGCCCCATTAACAACAAACAGGCAATTATAGTTGATGGCAGCGAGTCAAAGGTGATTTGCAAAGACTAATTTGAAAATTCCAGTTTGTCGAGAAGTTAAGCCGGAGCAAATCCCTTTAGGAACTAAAGGGCGCACTTCTATACTCTCCTATCGGGAGTATGTGCGTCCTGGGTCGCTTCATTCCCGGTCACTGTTTTACGGACACTCGTCTATGCCGGAGGGTGCTTTTGCTATCCCTTTTGATGGCGGGTGAGCCAGTCTTTGCCGTCCACGAAGCGGGACACCAGAAACGAGACCACATAGTCCCCGGAGGAGTTGATCATGGTGGCGGGCGGGTCCACCAGATTGCCGATGGCCACCAGAATGGGGAAGGCCATCTCCATCTGCCGGGGAAGAAGAGGGAGCAGATGATGTACTCCCCGATGTAGCCGCCGCCGGGGACACCGGACATCCCCACAGAGGACAGCACCGCCACCGCCACGATGGGCAGCAGCTTTCCCCATGTGAGCTCCTGCCCGAATACGCCCCAGACAAAGGCGATCTTCAGCACGCAGCTGAAGCACGAGCCGTCCATGTGCATGGTGGCCCCCAGAGGAATGACCATCTCCGCCACGTCCCGGCTGATGCCGGTGTCCTCCGCCGCCTCCAGATTGGCGGGGATGGTGGCCACCGATGAGCAGGTCCCCAGAGACGTCAGGGCCGGGCGGGCGATGTGCCGCAGCATGGCGCCGATGCCGCCCCGCCCGCCGCCCAGCCGGGCCATCAGGGGAAAGACGGTGAAGAGGTACACGAAGCACAGGGGGTAATACACCGCCATGGCCCGGTAGCCGTAGGCCCCGGCGATCTTGGGGCCATAGTCCGCCACCAGCCCGGCGAAGATGGCGAAAAAAGGCCACCGGGGCATAGTAGGTCAGCAGGCGGATCAGCTGCATCATTACCTGCGTGACGGCGGTCAGGCCACGGGCCACCGGGCCGTCGGGGCCTCCGGTGAGATTGGCGGCGAAGCCCAGCAGCACGGAAAAAACAATGAGGGGCAGCATGGCTCGGCGGCTCAGCAGGCCCACGAAATCCTCGGCGGTAAAGAAATTCGCCAGCAGCTGACCGGGGGCGGCATAGTCCCCTACGGCCTCGGTGGGCAGCGACTGCCACGGGTCAGCACCGGGGGAAATGCCTTCATCAGCAGGAACATCAGCACGGCGGCGAGGATGCCCGTCACCACGAAGGTCAGCACCGTGACGCCCATGATGCGCCCGGCCCGGCGGACGCTCCGCATCCCGGCGATGGCTCCGGCGATGGAGGAAAACACCAGCGGCACCACCACGCCGAACATGAGGTTGATGAAAATTTGCCCCAGCGGGCGGACGGTCCCGGCGGCGGCAGGCCACAGCCAGCCGGTGACGCCGCCGGTGAGCATGGCCGCCAGCATGGCCCCCAAAAGTCCGCAATTTTTCAGCACGGCTCGTTTTTCCATAGCACTCCTCCTGTCTGCCAGCCCATGGGGGCGTGGCCCTGTGGGGAGTATATGCGGGGAGAGCCTGCCCCATGCGTCAGTCTGCCAGATACTCCAGATAGTCGCTCTCCGTGGCGAATAGCTGATAGCTGCCGCCCACCAGTCCCATATATCCTCCGCTGACGAAATAACCCTTCATATCCGTGGCCTCCTTGCTTGATCTTGAGGCTATTATAAAGAGAAACTGTCCATTAAAACGGACAGTTGGGCTTTTCATATGAGAAAAAGTGTGGTACACTGGAGAAAAAAGGAGGGCGGGAGACATGGCCAAGAGCGGGAATCAGAAGGGGAAACTCCTCTATCTGGCGGAGATCTTTCACCGGGAGACGGACGAGGCGCACGGACTGACACTGGCGGAGCTGACGGAGCGTCTGGCGGCTTACGACGTGCAGGCGGAGCGCAAGACCCTGTACGCCGACATGGAGGAGCTGCGGCGCTGCGGACTGGACATCGACAGCTGGAAGGAAGGGCGGGAGTACCGCTACCGGCTGGCGTCACGGGAGTTTGAACTGCCGGAGCTGAAGCTGCTGGTGGATGCGGTGCAGGCCTCCCGGTTCATCACGGAGAATAAATCCCGCAGTCTCATCAAAAAGCTGGAGTCGCTGGTCAGCGTCCACGACGCCCGGCAGCTTCAGCGACAGGTGCTGATCGCCGGACGGGTCAAGACCATGAATGAGAGCATCTACTATAACATCGACAAGCTCCATACTGCCATCGGAGAGGGGAAGCAGATCCGCTTCCAGTACTTTCAGTGGACGGTGGAGAAGAAGAAGCGCTGCGCCGGGACGGCGGGTGGTACTGCGTCAGCCCATGGCATCTGCGGTGGGACGACGAGAACTACTACCTCATTGCCTATGACGCCGAGGCGGACCGGGTGAAGCACTATCGGGTGGACAAGATGAAGCGCATCACCCTGCTGGAGGCGCCCCGGTTGGGGCAGGAGCGGATGGCTCGGTTTGACCCGGCTGTATACACCCGGCGGCTGTTCGGAATGTACGGCGGTCAGCCGGTGCGGGTGACGCTGGAGGGGGAGAACGAGATGGTGGGCGTGCTCATCGACCGGCTCGGCAAGGAGGTGCCGGTGCTGCCGGTGGACGGGGCGCACTTTCAGGCCTTCGTGGATGTAGCGGTGAGCCCCCAGTTCCTGGGCTGGGTGGCGGGCCTTGGCGGCGGCCTGCGGATCGTTTCACCGGAGCCGGTGGTGCAGAAGATGCAGGCACTGGTGCAGCGTCTGGCGGAGCAGTACTGTGCGCCGGATGGGGACAAGACATCTGTATGACGGTTTTTCTGACAAAAACAAGTGGAAATTCGCTAAAAAGCAGCTCTCAATGTATCGAAGGGCTGCTTTTATGCAGTATATACAGAAAAAAGCGGCAGCGTGCCAATTTGATTGACGGGAGTGACAGCGAAATACACAAAATATATTACGCAAAATGTACGGATGGCAATATTGACAATACGTTAAGAACTTGTTACACTCAAACTAACGGACGGAAAGGTCCGCCGGCAGAGGGCGGACAGGCATCCTGACGGTGGCAGTTGGCGGAAGGAGGCGCACAAGCCCACTGACGAAGGGCCGGACCGTTTGAAAAGCGTAGGACACAAGCAGAGACTCAAGACCCGAAGTAACACAATATGAGAAGAATGAGGAGGCAACTATGCAACACAGAAGACCCCGCCTGATGGCGAAGATCCTCGCGTTTGTTCTGGCAGTTTCCCCTCGTATTCCTGTGTCTGCCTTCGCCAGCGTGGCTGATCTGGCGGATGACACCCGTGTTCCAGGCAAATCTCTGGCAAATACCTACCCCAACCTGCCGGTAGACTGGCAGGTATCTCTGGCTGAGGACACCAAGGACGTCACCGTAAAGGTTCCCGTATCCCTGACCGCTGACGAGCTGACCGCCGCCATTGAGGCGCAGTCCATCAGCTTCTCTCTGGTACGTGACGGCGAGCGTCAGTACCTGAACCCCGAGAAGTTCCCCAACCCCTGGGAGGGCGGCACACTGGATCAGTGGGTCACCCAGAACAACAAAGAGACCGTCCAGATGTTTGACATCAAGGAGATGGGCGTCGAGACCGACAACGACGGTAAGGTGTATCTGAAGGTCCTGATGGACATCAACTGCTACTTCTACACCACCCGTTTCGGCGCCGTTGACTACAGCGCTCCCCACAACAACGGCGGTGCGTATCTGGACGTCTGCGGCTACTTCAACTTCAACGCCATCGTGGCGGAGAAGACCGTGGGCAGCGTGGCTGCGAAGGTCGTTCCCTATGACACCTTCCGCACCATCTATGAGCTGTACGACGATGTGGATGCTCTGGCCAACGCCGAGACCGATCTGTACGTCTCCCGTGAGTCCATGGGCCGTTCCACCACCGACGGCTACGACATCCCCTACGTGATCATTGCCGACCAGAAGGCGTCCGTGGACCGCTGGCTGGAGTACACCGAACTGGTGGAGCAGGATCCCGATCTGGTCCTGGCTCAGCTGAAGGAAGGCAAGTGGGATGACCTGCGTGTCCCCATGTTCGCCTCCAACGTCCACTCCAACGAGAATGCCGCCGTCAACGGTATTCTGGAGTTCGGCCATATGCTGCTGGAGAACGAGACCGTTGACGTCAAGACACTGACGGGCTTCACGGATGCCGGTAAGGCTCTTCTGGCCGAGGAAATGGCAAGAAACAATGCCAAGACCCCCGACCTCATCAAGGATTACGCCTCCTATCTGGGCTACATCCGTGGCGAGAACGGCTACAACCACTGGACCACCAGCGGTTCCTCCAAGGGCCTGTACTCCGGGCAGCTGGATCTGGAGAAGTACTACAACGTTGAGAGCGAAACCGTGAATATTAAGGAACTGCTGACCGACGTGTTCGTCGTCATCGTTCCTGAGCAGAACGTGGAGGGTTATGAGCACATGACCCGTACCACCGGTCAGGGCTATGACCCCAACCGTGACGAGGCCAACCAGACCCTGTTCGAGGATGCCAACGCTATGGCTCTGGTGAACAAGTTCAATCCCATGGTCTTTACCGAGATCCATGGCCGTGTGGACGCCGTCCTCATTGAGCCCTGCACGCCTCCCCCACGAGCCCAACTATGAGTATGACCTGATCGCTGAGCAGTTCATTGCTGGGCGAGGCCGTCGGTATCGGCGCCATCGCCAACAACCCCGATCATAACAGCTTCTCGTTGCCTTTCCGGGATTTCCTGAGAGGCAGCGAGGATTCCCCTACCGGCAAGGAGTGGACCCAGCCTTGGGATGATATGACCACGGCTTACGGTTCTCAGTATCCCGTGCTGATCGGCACCGCCGGCATCACTTGGGAGCTGCCCGTGTACAGCGATATCAGCGCCGAGTACATGGTTCCCTACGGCCTGATGACCCAGGCTATGTTCATCCGTGACAACAAGATCTCCATGCTGGAGAATCAGGCCAAGCTGTTCTCCCGTGGCGTGAACAACACCAACTCCAACGCCGATGTGGCTCCCTGGTACGTGAACCAGTACGACGAGACCGGCGCTCAGGCTGAGCTGATGCGTCCCGTGTACGACGGCGAGGGCCAGAACGGCAACTTCTATCCCGAGTGCTACATCATCCCCTGGATCGTGACAACCAGAAGAACCTCTTCGACGCCGCTGCGGAGCTGAAGTATCTGACCCGCAACGATGTCAAGGTCAACGTGGCCACCGAGTCCTTCGTCTATGACGGCGTGACCTATCCCGAGGGCACCATGGTCATCTCCATGTATCAGGCCAAGCGTTCTCTGGCTAACAGCCAGCTGTACGACGGCACCTTCATCAGCGTGTGGTCCGGCCTGTACTCCGAGAGCTTTGCCCAGCGCAGCCATGCCCGTGGCTATGACCGTATCATCGTGGCCGAGCCCGCTGCCTACGAGACCATCATGCAGTCCTGCCAGGCTACCATCGACTATGAGGGCACTCTGGCCGCTCTGGCTGAGTGCACCGCTGACTTCGACGGTGTCGAGAATGCCGATGTCATCATCGGCAACGTCTCCAACGATTCCGCCAATGCCGTCAACGCTCTGCTGAACGCCGGCAAGACCGTGGCCATGATCACCGAGGGCGAGGAGAAGGGCAACTTCCTGTGCTCCTATGAGGACTTCCTGACCATCGCCAATGAGTATGTCGTGACCGCCACCGGCGTGTACGGCGCCAACTACAAGGCCGCCGTCATCGACAACCCCACCGTGTATCTGCCCGGTAAGCCCGCCAACAACACCAGCGGCTACGTGGAGACCACTCTGCGCTCCGGCTCTTACAACTATCGTTTCGACTGGCTGGCTCTGACCAATATGGGCTTCACCGTCACCGACGACCTCTCCGCTGCCAACGTCATCGTGGGTTCCCGTGCTCTGAATGATGAGGCTCTGGGCGCTGTCAAGGCCGGTACTCCCTACATGGGCTATACCGACACCGCCGTTAGCCGGGTCAGGGAGCTGGTGGATCTGGAGCTCTCCTCCTGCGAGATGGGTACCGACTTCTTGGGCCGCGTGGTGTATCCCAACAACACTCTCATCAACGCCACCTACATCAACGAGGGTGACGACGTGATGTACGAGTATGGTACCTATTGGTTCTCCGAGATTCCCGACGGCGCTACCGTTCTGGTGCAGAACGCCGGGAAGGATCCTGCAGGGCTGCATCTGCCTGACCGACGACGATCTGGTGAAGCAGTTCAACGCCTACAACACCGGTGTGGTGGGCTTCGAGTATCAGTCCGGCAACATGGACATCGCTCTGTTTGCCAATGTACTGAACCACAAGATCCATCAGACGGATGAATTCACCTTCATCAGCAACTTCATCTTCTCCCGGAGCCTGAGTGCCGTCGCTTACGAGGGTGTTCAGCAGCCTGAGAATCCTGAGCCCGATAACCCCGACCCCAAGCCCGATCCTAAGCCCGGTGATTCCGGTACCACCGACCCCAAGCCCACTACGCCTCCCGAGACCGGCGACAGCAGCAACGTGATGCTGTGGGTGGCTTTGGCCGTTATCAGCTGCGGTATGATCCCCGCCGCTGTGGTGGTCCTGAAGCGTAAGGCTCGCTGAATCACTCGCTGTGAGAGGTCTGCGTGACTGTCACATGAGAGGATAAGCACCAACTGCAAAAGCGTGCCCGCCGCAGGCTTCGGCCTGCGGCGGGCATTTCTCATGGGAGAGTGTGCTTCCGAAGGGAGATTTTTCCCGAATGAGAGGTGTTTCCCGGCGTGAGGATACCCCTGCGGGAACAGCACGGAAGAACATTGCGGAAAAGCAGCGCCCCGGCCATGCGGCCGGGGCGCTGCTTGCGGGGCTTGCGCCGTTTGCGGGGCTTGCGCTGTTTGTGGGGCTTGCGCTGTTTGTGGGGCTTGCGCTGTTTGTGGGGCGGGCATGGGCTGGGGCAGCGGGGGATCAGCGGCCGGACATGGCCCTCAGCTCCTGCACCTTTTGCCGGATGGCCGCCAGTGCCTGCTGGGGGTCGGCGGCATTGGCGGTGGCCTCCTCCATGGGGCAGAGGCCCGTGCCGGTTCGATTCAGGATGGACTCCGCCACCTCATCGCAGGTATAGGGAACACCGTATTGGGTGAGAATGGCCGTGGCCCGGCGGCTCATCACCGGGGCATAGACCATCACCGGGTGCAGCAGGGTATAAAGCCATGCGGCTCCGGCACCCACCACCCGATCGGCCACGCTCCAGCCGGAAAGGCCCTCCCCCAGCCAGCTAAGAAGGGGCGCTACCCCCGAAGCTGGGTGGTGCGGACCTCCTCGTCCCGGCACAGGGCGCAGGTGCAGTCAATGGTTGTCAGGGCCTCCTTGGCCCGTTCCAGATCAGTCATGGTGCAGAACCTCCATTGCTATAATTCGTGAAATCAGATGCGGAGACGGAAGGTGCGGGGAGCCAGCCGGTAAACCGACAGCAGGAACACGGCGTAGTATTTGTCCTGGTCGGAGGAGATCCCGTCGTTGTTGGAGAGCCCCCGATGGGGATCAGGAAAACCAGAAGGTGGAAGAAGCTGCCCGCAGGGAGGGTCAGGTGCAGCTTGTGACCGGCCAGCGTCAGGGGCAACAGGAACATCAGACCGAAGTACAGCTTCAGATCGTTTACCAGAAGCCTCATGGTTCCTCTCATGTGAGAGTGGATAGCATATATGGATGCTATCACACGCATGAGGCACCTGTCAAGGAAAGGCCTTGCCGGGGGCGGTGAGGTTTGCTATAATAAGACGAAAAGCAGCAGGGAGGGGGGAGAGAGGATGCGGACCTTGGCCACCATAGCGCTGTCCTTTGCGGCGGGCGTTTTTGCCGCCGTGCTGCTGGGCGTGGGTGTCTGGCAGCTGTGGGCGGCAGGGGGCCTGCCTGCTGGCGGGACTGGTGCTGCTGGGGCTGAAGCGGACGATGCCCGCCCGGCTGCGGCTGCGGGGATGCTGATCCCCTTTGCCCTGTGCGGGGCGCTGGTGTACACGGCGCTGTTTCAGGCACTGGTACAGGCTCCGGTGACAGCCCGCTGCGGGCAGACGGGGGAGTTCTCCGGCACGGTGCTCTCCCGCCCGGTGGAGACGGGTGGGGCGTCCGTGTCACCATCCGCCTCTCCGGCTCGGCGGCCAAGGCGGAGGTCTACGCCGATGCGGAATACGCCGGTTTAGAGCCGGGGCAGCAGCTCTCCGGCACGGCCCAATGGCAGGACGCTGCCCACATCCGGGAAAACGATGACGGCCTTCACCTCACGGGGCGTGTTCGCTCTGCTGTATGCCCGCGGACCGCTGACGGCGGAGGAGGGCAGCGCCGGAAGCATCCGGTGGCTGCCCCAGCGGGCGGTGTACGCCCTGCGGGAGAAGATCGCCGCCATATGGCCCGACGGCGACACGGCGGCCTTCGTCACGGCGGAGCTGACCGGCGACCGCAGCGGTATGGCGGAGGAGGACGCTGCCGTCATGACGCAGGCGGGGGTGGCCCATCTGTTGGCCGTATCGGGGCTGCACTGTGCCTTTCTGGTGTCCCTGCTGGGGCTGCTGCTCCCGTCCGGCGGCGGGCGCTGGGGGCGGGGCTCTCTATGGCGGTGCTGCTGTTTTATATGGTGATGGTGGGTCTGACACCCTCGGTGGTCCGGGCCTGCATCATGCAGATATTCCTGCTGGCGGCTCCGCTGCTGCGCCGGGAGAGCGACGGGCTTACCAGCCTGTCGGCGGCGCTGCTGGTGATCCTGCTGGCCGATCCCTTCGCTGCAGCGGGGGTGAGCCTGCAGCTGAGCTTCGCTGCCACGCTGGGATTGGTGTGCTTCTCCCAAAGGCTGAGCGGCTTTTTTTCAAGGGGCTGTACCGGGGGAAGAAGGGCCGGTGCGGGCAGTGGTGTCCTTCGTGGCCGCCAATCTCTCCGCTTAGCTGGCGGCCATGGTGTTCACCATCCCGCTGACGGCCTGTTACTTCAACACATTTTCCCTCATAGCGCCGCTGAGCAATCTGCTCATTCTTCCGGCGGCGGGATGGAGCTTCATGCTGGCCTTCGTGGCGACGCTGGCGGGCTTTCTCTGGCTTCCGGCGGCACGGGTGCTGGGTTGGGGCGTGTGGGCGCTGGTGCGGTATATCCTGTGGATGGCGTCGGCTCTGACCCGTCTGCCGGGCCATGCGCTGTATTTTTCCAACCGTTATCTCAAATACTGGCTGGTGTACGCCTACGCCCTCTTCACCGCCTGCGCCATCACCGGGGAGCGGCGGCGGAAATACGCCGTGGCGGCAGCGCTGGCGGCCATGACCCTGCTGCTGACGGTGGGACTCAATGTCCGGCTCAGCCGCTGCGGAGAGATGAACGCCATGGCGGTGAATGTGGGGCAGGGACAGTGTACCCTGCTGTATGCCGGGGATCAGGCGGTGGTGGTGGACTGCGGCTCCAGCAACAGCTATGTGGATGCCGGGAGCCGTGCGGCGGATCAGCTGGAGAGCATGGGTATCCACAGGCTGCGGGCCGTGGCGGTGACCCACTATCACGCCGACCACACCAACGGCCTGTATCAGCTGCTGGCCCGGTTGGAGGTGCAGACCCTGTATCTGCCGGATATCGAGGACGAATACGGCGTGAGGGAGCGGCTGCTGCGGCTGGCGGAGAAGAACGGCATCGAGGTGGTGTATGTCCGCCGGACGGTGGAGTGTCCGCTGGGCGGGGCGGTGCTGAGCCTCTATCCCCCGGTGGGGGAGGGCGACCTCAATGAGCAGGGGCTGACGGCCCTGTGCAGCGCCGGGGATTTTGACGTGCTCATCACCGGCGACATGGCGGGCAGCACGGAGCGCAAGCTGGTGGGGCAGTACGATCTGCCGGATATCGAGGTGCTGATGGTGGGCCACCACGGCTCCCGATACAGCTCCTCGCAGGAACTTTTTGCAGGCCGTGCGGGGAGACGGCCATCATCAGCGTGGGCGACAACAGCTACGGCCACCCCACGCAGGAGGCCATGGACCGGCTGAGCCAGGCGGGAGCGGAGATCTACCGCACCGACCGGCAGGGAAATATTTTAGTGACCGTACACGGAGGAGATTGACCATGCCCCTAAGGCTGAAAAAAGAACAACGGCTTCGATCGCCTGCGGGCGGATCTGAAGGCACAGACCCCACAGAACGTATACCTGTTCTACGGAGAGGAGACGTATCTGCGGAGCTACTATCTGGAGGAGCTGCACAGGCTCCTGATCCCGGCGGGCTGCGAGGAGTTCAACTACCACCGGCTCTCCGGCAAAGGGACTGACAGTGCAGGAGCTGACAGAGGTGACGGAGGCCATGCCCATGATGGCCCAGCACACCATGGTGGTGGTGACGGATCTGGACATCTTCCGGCTGGATGAGCAGCAGCGCACGGCGCTGATGGCCCTGCTGGCGGACTTTCCGGAGTACTGCACGCTGGTGCTGGTATACGATCTGCTGCCCTATAAGCGGGACGGCAAGATGAAAGAAGCTGTGCGCCGCGCTGGACAAGTCCGTGTGCGAGGTGGAGTTCCGCCAGCAGGAGCGGGCGCAGCTGCTGCGATGGGTGAAGCGCCGCTTTGCCGCCGCCGGACACGACATCGACGACACCACGGCGGATCATCTGCTGTTCACCTGCGGCTGCCTGATGACGGAGCTGGTGCCGGAGATCGGGAAGATCGCCGCCTATGCCAAGGGCCGGGCGGTGACGGTGGAGGATATCAACGCCGTGGCGGACCCGGTGCTGGACGCACGGGTCTTTGACATGACCAACAGCATCACCGCCGGGAAGTACGATCAGGCGGCGCAGGTGCTGGGGGAGCTGCTGCGGATGCAGACGGAGCCCATCGTCATACTGGCGGCGGTGGGCAAGGAACTGAGGCGGCTGTATACGGCCCGGAGGGCGCTGGATGCCGGGAAGGACCGGTTCTGGCTCAGCAGCTGTGGAGCATGAGCTCCGATTATCCCGCCAAGCTGTTGATGCAGGCGGCAGGAAAGGTGGATCACGAATGGTGTCAAACGGCGGTCATCCGATGCCAGAGGCTGGATCGGCGGATGAAAAGCGAGAAGAATATGGACAGCGAGGCGGAGCTGAAGCTGTTCCCTCATGGAACTGGCCGGCAGCCGGTGAAGCCCCGTGTGCGGCAGGTCATTGTGGTGGAGGGGCGGTACGATAAGAATGCCCTTTCACAGGTGGTGGATGCCGTTATCGTGGAGACGGGGGGGCTTTTCCGTGTTCCACGACTGGGAGAAGCTGGCCTATCTCCGCCGTCTGGCGGCGGCCCGCGGCGTCATCCTTATGACGGACCCGGACGGGGCGGGCTTTGTGATCCGCAATCACCTGAAGGGTGTTCTGCCGCCGGAGCAGATCTTGCAGGCCTATGTGCCGGACGTGTACGGCAAGGAGCGCCGCAAACGCAAGGGCGGTAAGGAGGGCAAGCTGGGCGTGGAGGGGATGCCCCCCGCCGTGCTGCTGGAAGCCCCTGCGCCGCGGCGCCACATGGGAGGGGAGAGGAGGCCCTGGCGGCCCCCTTTGCGGCTTACCAAGGCGGATCTGTTGGAAAAGGGACTGATCGGCCCCGACTCCGCCGCCCGGCGGCAGGCGCTGTGCAGGAAACTGAGTCTGCCGGAGCGCATGACCCCCAACGCCCTTTTGCAGGCGCTGAACACGCTGCTGACGGAGGAGGAGTGGGCGGCGCTGTAAGGTAGGCGGCTCCGCAGAGACGGACGAAAGCTCTCCCGCTTGAAGCAGGAGGGCTTTATTAGTATCCGGATAGGATTTTCTGCAAGTATTCGTACTACGGCCGGTATCAGGGAGAGAAATTTGTTGTCCCGGGCACGATATCATAGACCAGAAGCTCCTACCCCTTCAACTGAGTGGGAGCGGCAGCGGGTCTGTTGCTGGGTCAATTCCCGTTACGACCTATAATAAACGAAGCTCTTGAGAGGAAAGAAAGTTTTGAAACCATCGGTTTCAAACGACTCTTTGCCCACTTTTCCAGCTGCTGGTAAAAGTGGGCCGCCGGAGTCACAAAGGGAAAAGCTAGCGGTAAAAGCATGCCGTCGGTACGCAAAAACCATCCAAAACAAAGGAGTGCTGCACAGCCGCAGCACTCCTTTGCTTTACTCATGATAGCTGGGTTCCTTGCCCTGATAGATGTCCTGCATCTCCCGGTCGATCTCGCTGATGGCCTCGCTGCATAGCCGCAGCCGTGCGGCGTCGGAATCGGAGAAATTGCGGTCGGATTTATACCGCAGCTCATGCTCCAGACTGGCCCACATATCCATGGCGATGGTACGCAGCTGGATCTCCACCGGCAGATGCAGCGTCCCCTCGGAGATGACGATGGGTACGTCGATGATGAGGTGCAGACTGCGATAGCCGGATTCCTTGGGCTGCTGGATGTAGTCCACCTCCCGCAGCACCTTGAAGGATTCGGACCGGGTCAGCAGGGAGCGGAGGTAGTAGATATCATCCAGATAGTTGCAGATGACGCGGATGCCGGCCACGTCCTGGATGTGGGCGTAGATGTTGTCGATGCTGACCTCCAGGCCCCGGCGGCGCAGCTTGTCGATGATGCTCTCCAGCGTCTTGATACGGTATTCGATGTGGTGGATGGGCGAGTGGTCATACAGACGGGCGAACTCCTCGTCCAGGATCTCCATCTGCGTTACGGCTACCTTCAGCGCACTGCGGTACAGGTGCGTCACCCGCACCATGCCCTGAGCCAGCTCCCGCTGCTCCGGCGTAGCGCCGAGGGGATGGGGATATCCTTGAGACGGATGCTGCCGCTCTTTTCGATCATCATGGGACAGAAGCCTCCTTATGATACGTTCCGTTAACGAAGTTTATTTTAGCACATAGGTGTGAAAAAATTATGAACGAAGGGGAAAACGTTGTATAAATTTCACAGAAAGAATCCCTGTGGACGGCCAACCCGTGGCCCATGCAGCAGCGTCCCAAAAAACCTCCCCATGCAGCGGACTGCATGGGGGAGGTGCAGAAAAATTCAAATCACTTCTTCCGGGCGTAGGGGGTATTCTCCAGCGGCAGGGTCAGGCGGCGCTGTCCGTCCAGCCGGAAGTAGGCGTCAGCAATGGCGGGAGCCGTGGGAATGGAGGTGATCTCTCCGATGCCGATAGCCCCTCCGGCCACGTTCAGGCCGGGCTTCTCCACCACAATGGCCTGAATTTCCGGCGGGATCTGGTTGGCACGGAACAGACCCAGCATACCGTATTTGGCGGTAGGCTTGCAGTTTTCGTCGATAGGATACTGCTCCGTGAGCGCATAGCCCAGACTCATGACCACACCACCCTCGATCTGTCCCTCACAGCTGAGGGGTTCACGGCCTTACCCACATCGTGGGCGGCCACCATCTTCTTGACACGGCCTGTCTCCCGGTCCAGAATACACATCTGCGTGGCATAGCCGTAGGCCACATGGCTGACGGGGTTTGGCACATCGGCCCCCAGGGGGTCCGTTTTGGCCAGATACTCGCCGTAGAACTCCTGCCCCACCAGATCATGGAGGGTCTTGCCCGCCAGCGCCGCCGACAGCTTTTCGCAGGCCCGCCGGGTGGCCTCACCGGTGACCAGCGTCTGGCGGGAGCCGGAGGTGTCGCCGGAGTCCGGGGCGATCCATGTGTTGCTGCGCTCATAAACGATGTTGTCCCGGTGCAGCCCCGTATTGGTGACCACCACCTGCACCAGCACGGTACCCAGCCCCTGCCCGATACAGGAGGCGCCGGAGTAGATATGCACCTTCTCGTCCGCCTCCACGATCAGCTTGCAGCGGCCCCAGTCGGGGAATACCTACGCCCACACCGGCATTCTTCATGGCGCAGGCGATGCCCACCGGATCGCCGTTTTTGACGGCCTCGTCATAGGCGGGCTTGATGGCCTCCAGCGTCTCTACCAGGCCGGTGGAGTCATCCACGATCTGGCCGTTGGGCAGCACACCGCCGGGGCGAATGGCGTTGCGGTACCGGATCTCCCAGGGAGAGATGCCCACCAGATCCGCCATCTCGTTGAGCAGCGTCTCCGTGCAGAAGCAGGTCTGGGTGACACCGAAGCCCCGGAAGGCGCCGGCGAGGGGGGTTGTTGGTATAGTAGGCGCAGCCCTCGATCTCGAAATTCTCGTAGGCGTAGGGACCGGCGGCGTGGGTGCAGGCACGTTCCAGCACGGGGCCGCCCAGAGAGGCAAACGCGCCGGTGTCGGATACCACGTTGGCCTTGACACCCTGAATGATGCCGTTTTCGTCGCAGCCCATGGTGAAGTCCATGTCAAAGCTGTGGCGCTTGGGGTGAATGAGGATGGATTCCTGCCGGGTGAGCTTCACCTTCACCGGCACACGGGCCACATAGGCCAGCAGCGCCGCATGGTGCTGCACGGACATATCCTCCCTTGCCGCCGAAGCCGCCGCCCACCAGCATATTCTGTACCTGACAGTGCTCATAGTCCACTCCCAGCATGGAGGCGCACTCGTGCATGGTGGTGTGGGAGCTCTGGTCGGTGGTCAACAGCTTCACGCCGCCGTTTTCCAGCGGCAGCGCCACGCAGCACTCCGGCTCCAGAAAGGCGTGCTCCGTCCACGGGGTGGAAATGCTGCGTAAGGACGTATTTGGAAGGGCGGATGGCCTCCTCGGCGTTACCACGGGAGACGTGCTTATACGCCTGCACGTTGCTCTCCTCCTCTTCAAAGACCAGCGGCGCATCCGGCGCAGCGGCCTCCTCCGGGTTGTGGACGGCGGGGAGGACCTCATACGCCACCTTCACCAGCTTCTTGGCCTCCTCCAGCGTCTCCCGGTCACGGGCGCACACCAGAGCCACGGCGTCCCCAGATAGTGGGTGATCTCGCCGATGCCGATCATGGTGGGCTGATCCTTTTCAGGTGGCCCACATTCACCTTGCCGGGGATGTCCTTCTGGGTCAGAACGCACACCACACCGGGCAGCGCCTCCGCCTCGCTGGTATCGATGGACAGCACACGGGCACGGGCATACTGGCTGCGGACGGCGCTGCCGTAGCACATCCCGTCGACGTACACGTCGTCGGGGTACTGCCCATAGCCGAGCACCTTCTCCTCCACGTCGAGCCGGTGGACCCGGCTGCCCATCTGCCAGTCATCAGCGGATGCCTGGGGCAGCTTCCCTCCCGGAAGATCTTACCCGCCAGCAGGATGCCGTCGATGATCTTCACGTAGCCGGTGCAGCGGCAGATGTTGTTGCGGATGGCGAAGGCGGCCTCCTCACGGGTGGGGTCGGGGTTCACGTCCAGCAGTGCCTTGGCGGAGATGACCATGCCGGGGATGCAGAAGCCGCACTGCACGGCCCCGCCTCACCGAAGGCAAAGACGTAGACCTGCTTCTCCCAGTCGGACAGCCCCTCCACGGTGACGATGGTTTTCCCCTCCAGCTTCTCCGTCTGGGTACACAGGCCTTGGTGGGCTTGCCGTCAATGAGGACATGGCAGGTGCCGCAGGCGCCCTCGCTGCATCCGTCCTTCACAGAGGTCAGGTGCAGGGTATCCCGCAGATAGCGGATGAGTTTTTGATTTTTTCTCCACGGTGACGGGGTGACCGTTGACGATAAAGCTGGCCATGACGTGTCTCCTTCTGCGAAATTGCGCTGATTTTATCGGAATTGCACATGATATCCGGAGATATTATACTATATTTTTGTTGCCTACGCAAGCCGGGACAGGGAAAAGCCTGATTCTATTTGGAGAATAACCCTTTCCTTCTAAGACCGGCAGGGGAGGGCATACACAAAACACCGCCCCATCCCGGCTTTGCCGGATGGGGCGGTGTTTTCTTACAGCTCCAGCTCGTAGTAGCCCGCCACGTCCATGCTCTGGGTCAGAGCCTCCAGCTGCGGCGCAGGGACAGCTCTGCCCGCCATGCAAGGCCGCAGTCGGCGGTGATGGTGCGGGGACGGGGATCAACCGGCCCGCAAGGCCTGCCTCCTGACACCGCTGCTCCATGGCCATGGCCTCGGAGGTGGTGTGGAAGGTGATAAGAAGCCAACGCTTTTTTCGATCATTCTGCAACGCTCCTGACTGCCGCAATGGCGGCCTGTGTTTCCTCCTCCGTGTTGAACCAGCCGAAGCTGAACCGCACGGCCCCCTGTGCCATCGTACCCAACGCCCGGTGCAGCCGGGGGCGCAATGTGCGCCGGGCCTTGTGGCGATGGAGAACTGCTCCGCCAGCACGTCACTGACCTGAGATGAGTCATAGTCCCGGATATTCAGAGACACCACCGGCGCCCGGTCCCATGTGGTGAAGTCGCCGTATACGGTGACGCCGGGGATGGCGGACACCCCTCGTAAAACTGCCGGGCCAGCGCCTGCTCATGGCTGCGGATGGTCTCCAGCCCCGTCTCCTCCAGATAGTCCAGCGCTGCGGACAGCCCTGCGATGCCGTGGCCGTTGAGGGTGCCGGCCTCCAGCCGGGTGGGGTACTGGGGCGGCTGCTGAGGCAGATACGTCTGCACTCCGGTACCGCCCACCTTGAAGGGGCGGATGTCCACCCCCGGAGCGATGCACAGTCCGCCGGTACCTTGCGGCCCCAGCAGGCTTTTTTGTGACCGGTGAAGCACACCACGTCGATGCCCATGGCCTCCATGTCGATGTCGAACACTCCCGCCGTCTGGGAGGCGTCCACCACCAGCAGCAGGCCGTGCTCCTTGGCAAAGCGCCCGATGGCCCGGATATCCAGCAGATTCCCCGTCAGGTTGGAGCCGTGGGTGCAGACGATACCACGTGTGTTGGGCCGCAGCAGGCGGCGGAAGTCGTCGTAGTCGATGCAGCCTTGCCGGTCCGCCGGCAGGAAGTCCACCTCCACCTCCTCCAGCCGGTACAGGGGACGCAGAACGGAATTGTGCTCGCAGTCAGTGGACAGCACATGGTCACCGGGGCGAACAGCCCGCCGATCGCGATATTCAGCGCCTCGGTCGAATTGCAGGTGAATACCACCCGCTCCGCAGCGGAGCAGCCCAGCAGCCGGGCCAGCTGCTCACGGGTGCGGTAGATGACCCGTGAGGCGTCCAGCGCCTCCTGATGGGCGCTGCGCCCGGAGTTGCCCATGGTGGCCATAGCCCGCACCACCGCCTCCGCCACACAGGGGGGCTTTTTCAGGGTGGTGGCGGCATTATCCAGATAGATCACAGCAGGAACCGCCTTTCTGTCCCCGAAGGGACGCTTTTTCCGCAGAGTTTTTTTTTTCCTCACAGGGGCCTTCTGCCCGCAGGGGCAGTCTCATTCGGTCTGGTCGATCTCTTCCAGATCTCTGGCGTTGTCCTTGGGGATCAGTACCGTGTGGATGCCGTACCGCTTGGCGGCCATGGTCTTTTTCCTTCAGGCCGCCGATGGGCAGCACCCGGCCCCGCAGCGTGACCTCTCCGGTCATGGCGATTCCCGCCTTGATCTTGCGGTTGGTCAGAGCCGACAGCGGCGCTGTAGCCATGGCAATACCGGCCGAGGGGCCGTCCTTGGGCACAGCGCCCTCTGGGAAATGGACGTGGATGTCCTTGGTCTTATAAAAGTCCGGATCGATCCCCAAGGCTTCCGCCCGGCTCCGCAGGCAGGAGAGAGCAGCCTGCGCGGATTCCTTCATCACGTCGCCCAGGTTACCGGTCAGCTCCAGCTTGCCGGAGCCTTCCATCACATTGACCTCGACCTCTAAAATCTCGCCGCCGGCCTCCGTCCACGCAAGGCCGTTCACCACGCCGATCTCCTCCTGATCCACATGGATGGAGGGGGGATAGGGCTGCATATCCAGCAGCTTCGGCAGGTCCTTTTCCGTCACGGTCACCCGCTTGACAAGCTTCGTCAGCAGGCGCATATCCGTCTTTCGGCAGACGGCAGCCAGCCGCCGCTCCAGCTGGCGGACGCCGGATTCCCGGGTGTAGTCACGAATGATGGCCCGCAGGGTCTCCTCGTCGATCCGCAGGCTGCCCTTCTTCAGGCCGTGTTCCTTCATTTGCTTGGGCAGCAGATGATTCCGGGCGATTTGCAGCTTTTCCTCATCGGTGTAGCTGGAAAGCTGAATGACTTCCATCCGATCCAGCAGGGGCCGGGGAATCGTATCCAGCGAGTTGGCCGTGGTAATGAACATCACCTGAGAGAGGTCCAGCGGAATTTCCAGGAAGTGATCCCGGAAGGCGTGGTTCTGCTCGCTGTCCAGCGCTTCCAGCAACGCAGAGGCAGGATCGCCCCGGTAATCGCCGCTGAGCTTATCGATCTCGTCCAGCACCAGCAGCGGGTTCATAGCGCCGCTGCGACTGATGGCCTCCACGATGCGGCCCGGCATAGCGCCGATGTACGTTTTCCGGTGGCCGCGGATGTCGGCCTCGTCCCGGACGCCGCCCAGCGAAATGCGGCTGAGCTTCCGGTTCAGTGCCTTGGCAACGGACAGAGCGATGGAGGTCTTACCCACACCCGGAGGGCCTGCCAGACAGAGGATCTGCCCCTTCCCCTCCGGATTCAGCTGCCGGACGGCGATGGTCTCCAGGATCCGCTCCTTCACCTTTTCCAGACCGAAGTGCTCCCGGTCCAGCACCTTCCGGGCCGCGTCCACATTCAGACGCTCCTTCGTATATGTACCCCAGGGCAGTTCCAGACACACGTCCAGATAGTTCCGGATCACCGAAGCCTCCGCGCTGACATAGGGCTGCTTTGCCAGCTTGTTGATCTCCTTTTCCAGATGCTCCCGGGTCTCGTCCTCTAATTTCAGTTCCGCCAGCTTTTGACGGTATTCTTCGATCTCGTTGTCCTCGTCCTCGCCCAGCTCGTTTTGCAGGACCCGGATCTGGGTCCGCAGGATCTGTTCCTTCTGCTGCTGAGCCAGCTCATCCCGGACCTTGCCTTCCATCTGGCGCTCATAGCCCAGCACATCCCGCTCCCGAGCTAAGAAGCCGTTCAGCTTCCGCAGCCGCACCAGCGGAGACAGTTCTTCCAGAATTGCCTGCTTATCGTCATACCGCAGAGCCGTATTCTGGGCGATAAAATCCGCCAGATACCCCGGCTCCTGGCAATCCAGCACCGCCGCAGTGACCTCCTCGGCCACATTGCCTGCCAGATGTGCATAATCCTGGAACAGGCCCCAGGTCTGCCGCAGCAGGGCCTCGGTTTTCGGGCCGTGGCTCACGGCAGCGGATTCCTCCACCACCTCCACGTGGCCCTGCAAATAAGGCTCCGTCTGCCACAGGCGGCGCAGCCGTGCCCGGCGTCCGCCCTCCACCATCACCCGCAGGGAGGTTTTCGGAGGTCTTGATGATCTGGGTCAATGTGGCACACCGTACCCATGGTGTAAAGGTCCTTCTCCCCCGGACGGTCCGTGTTCGTTCTTCCTCTGGGTCACCAGAAAGATCTCCGGTCGTTTTTCCATGGCGTTGTCCAGGGCGCGAAAATGGAAATATCCCGTTCCGCGTCAAATGTCAGGTTCGTATGAGGGAAAACCGTCAGGCCCCGGAGGGCCAGAACGGGAAGATTCAAGGTGTTCGCTTCCATAAATGGTTCCTTTCTCCTGGGGTTGGGCAAAGGCGGGGAGGGAGAGGCGGCTGCCCCCCCTTGTTATCTTGAGTCTCGTTAGGACGCCGCCGGGGCGTACCGGACTTGTCCGCTCCTGCACTTCTGTCTGCCGGGGTTCGAGCTTCACGGAATAGTTGATCTTGTCGGGATCGTGGATCACCGTAGGCTCCGGCCTCGCCGTCCACGCACGCCTTGGTGAACCACCGCGGTGATGGTGGGGTCGGAGGGGATCTCGTACATGACCTTGGTCAGCAGGCCCTCCATGACCGCCCGGAGGCCACGGGCGCCGATGTTCCGCTCAATGGCCTTATCGGCGATGGCGTTTAGGGCGTCCTCCGTGAATTCCAGATCCACGTCATCATATTCCAGCAGCTTCTTGTACTGCTTCACCAGCGCGTTCTTGGGCTCCTGCAAAATTCGCACCAAGTCCTCCCGCTGCAGGGCGTTCAGCGGTGCGATCACCGGCAGACGGCCCACCAGCTCCGGGATAATGCCGAATTTCAGAATATCGTGGGGCTGCACCTGAGCCAAAAGCTCGCCGGCTGACTTCTTTTCCTTCTTGCTCTGGACGTTGGCACCAAAGCCGATGGCCTTCTCGTCCAGCCGCTTTTCGATGATCTTTTCCAGACCGTCAAAGGCGCCGCCGCAGATGAACAGAATGTTGTTGGTGTTCGAGCTGGATGAACTCCTGATGGGGGTGCTTCCGGCCGCCCTGGGGCGGCACGTTGGCCACAGTCCCCTCCACGATTTTCAGCAGCGCCTGCTGCACGCCTTCGCCGGAAACATCCCGGGTGATGGACGTGTTCTCGCTCTTCCGAGCGATCTTGTCAATCTCATCCACGTAGATGATGCCCCGCTCGGCCCGCTCCACGTCGAAGTCCGCCGCCTGTAAAAGGCGCAGCAGGATATTCTCCACATCGTCGCCCACGTAGCCGGCCTCAGTCAGGGTCGTGGCGTCGGCAATGGCAAATGGCACCTTCAGAATCCGCGCCAAAGTCTGAGCAAACAGCGTTTTGCCGGAGCCGGTGGGCCAGCATCAGAATATTGCTTTTTTGAAGCTCCACATCCTCGTCGCCGCCGAAATAGATGCGCTTATAGTGATTGTAGACCGCCACGGACAGCGCCACCTTGGCAGCTTCCTGTCCGATGACATATTCATCCAGCACCGCCCGGATCTCCTTGGGGGTGGGCAGCTGATCGGGGATCGTCTGCCGTCCTCCCCCATGGGCCGTCGAACCCCTCGTTCAGAATGCTCATGCAAAGCTGAACGCACTCGTCGCAGATGCGGACGCCGGGACCCTGGATCATACGATGGACCTGACCCTCCGACTTGCCGCAGAACGAGCAGCGCAGATCTTTTTATCGTCTGCCATGTTTTTACTTCTTAGCAGTGATGATCTTATCCACCAGACCGAAGTCACGGGCCTCGTCCGCCATCATCCAGTGGTCGCGCTCGGAGGCCAGCCTTCACCTCTTCGGGGTCTTACCGGTGTTTTCCTCCGCGAGGATCTCGTTCAGGTTCTTCTTGATCCGCAGAAAGTGCTCCACGTCGATCTCCATGTCCGTGACCTTGCCCTGGGTGCCTGCGGAGGGCTGATGGATCATAACTTCCGCATTAGGCAGCGCGATCCGCTTGCCCTTCGCGCCGCTGGACAGCAGAAAGCTCCCATGGACGCGGCCATACCCACGCAGATGGTAGACACGTCGCACTTGATGTACTGCATGGTATCGTAGATGGCCATGCCGTCCGTCACGGAGCCGCCGGGGCTGTTGATATAAAGCTGAATGTCCTTATCCGGATCCTGCGCCTCCAGATACAGCATCTGCGCAACTACCAGGCTGGCGGTGGTGGCGTTCACCTCCTCGCCAAGGAATACAATCCGGTCGTTCAGCAGGCGGGAGAAAATGTCATAGGACCGCTCGCCGCGGTTGGTCTGCTCTACAACGTAAGGGACTAAGCTCATAAAAATACCTCCTTTGTAAAAAATGTAGATGCCTGATATACCCATTCCTGTGCATGATACCCGGGTACCATGAGCGTTTGTGATTTTCGCCGAATCGCCGCCGGTTTTATTCGGAAGTCGTTTTCCGCGTCCTTCTTGGCAGCCTTCTTAGCGGGAGCCTTCTTGGGCTTCTCCTCGCCCTCGGCGGTCTCAGCCTTCTTGGTGGTCTTCTTTGGCAGGCTTCTTCTCCACGATCTCGCCCTCGGCCTCCAGCTCGGCCTTCTCCTCGGCGGTCTTCGGCGCTGGCGCTGTCGGCCACCAGCTTGATGACCTTCTCACGGATGACCTGCTCCTTTACTTGACCTCGGGGGCAGGATACTTCTTGACGGTATCCAGGTCCATGCCGTATTTGTCGGCGACCTTCTGCATCTCGGCCTTCACCTCGTCATCGGTGGCCTCCAGGTTCTCGGCCTTGACGATGGCCTGATGGCCAGGTCCATCTTCACCTGCTGCTCGGCGGGGCCGTAGGCCTGAGACTGGTGAAGTCGGCCTCGGTGGTGTTGGTCATCTTCAGATACTGGTCAAAGGGGATGCCCTGAAGGCCAGATCTGCTGCTTGAAGTTGTTGGCCATCTGCTCAGCCTGGTTCTCCACCATCACATCGGGGATATCGCAGGTGATGTTCTCGGCCACCTTCTGCATCAGCACGTCCTCGAAGGCCCGCTGAGCGGACTCGGTGCGCTCCTCGGTGATCTTCTTCTTCAGATCGGCCTTCAGGTCCTTCAGAGTGTCGAACTCGGAAACGTCCTTGGCGAACTCATCGTCCATAGCGGGGACCTCCTTCTCCTTGACCTCGTGGACCTTCACCTTGAACACCACAGCCTTGCCCGCCAGGTCGGGCGTGTAGTTCTCGGGGAACGTGATGTCGATGTCCTTCTCCTCGCCGGCCTTCATGCCGATGACCTGATCCTCGAAGCCGGGCACAAAGCTGCCGGAGCCCAGCTCCAGATTATGATTCTCGCCCTTGCCGCCATCGAATGCACGCCATTATCAAAGCCCTCAAAATCGATATCCGCGGTATCGCCCTTCTTCACGGCGCGGTCCACGGAGACCAGACGGGTGTTGCGGTCCGCCATCTCCTTCAGACGGGCGTTCACATCCGCAGCCATCACCTTGACCTCCGCCTTGGGCGCCTCAAGTCCCTTGTACTGGCCGAGTTTGACCTCGGGATAGACCGCCACGGTGCACTTGAACACCACGCCCTCCTTGCCGCAGGACTCCAGCTCCACCTGGGGATAGCCCACGACCTCCAGCTTCTGCTCCTTCACAGCGGCCTCGTAGGCATCAGGCAGCATAATATTCACAGCCTCCTCATAGAAGACCTCCGCGCCGTACATCCCCTCGATGATCTTGCGGGGAGCCTTGCCGGGGCGGAAGCCGGGGACATTCATCTTGCCACGCATCTGCAGATAGGCCTTGTTGACAGCCTTCTCGAATTCTTCTCGGCGCCGACCTCGATGGTCAGCTTGACCTGACTCTTTTCCAGTTTTTCACAGGACTTTACACTCATTTTGACTTTTCCTCCGTTCAGCATTCATTTACAACATTCAATGCAATTTTATATAATACCAGAAAACAATTTCAATTTCCACACCTTTTTTGCATCATTCGCAAATTTTTTTGGGAACAAATTTCAGATAGTCCGCCGACACCAGCGAAAACTCCGTTCCATCCCACATTCCCTCGATGGCCCGGCGGTGGGAAGCGCCGTGCAGATGGCCGTAGCAGCACAGCTTCACGCCGTACTCCTTCAGCAGCCGCAGGATCTCCGGGCAGCGGTAGCCCTGGTACAGGGGCGGGTAGTGGAGGAAACACCAGCTTTCTCATGCTCCCCCGCCGCCTTCAGGGAGGTCTCCAGCCGGCCGATCTCCCGCAGCAGCACCTTTTCGTCGTGGGTCCCCTGATTGTCCAGCTCGTAGAACCACCCCGCGTGCCGCACAGGGCCAGGTCGCCGTAGAACTTACAGTTGTTATGGAGAATTTCCATGGTGGTCAGCTCGCTCTCGGAAGAAAACCGCTCCATCTTGGCGGCGGTGTTCCACCAGTAATCGTGGTTGCCCTTGAGCATGATCTTCTTCCCCGGCAGGGCGTCGATGAACCGGAAGTCCTCCAGCGATTCCTCCAGACTCATGCCCCAGGACAGGTCGCCGCACAGCACGGTGACGTCCTCCGGCCTCAGAGCGGAGAAGGCATCCTTCAGACGGGACACATAGTCCTGCCAGCCGTCTCCGAAGATCTCCATGGATTTGTTGGAATTGAGGGACAGTGCAGGTCCCCCAGAGCATACAGCGCCATGCGCCGCCTCCTCTCCCTGCGATTTTATATCAGCCGCCGCAGATTGTTCCAGAACAGATCCTCCAGCAGCGACTGGGGATAGCCCGGTCCGCCAGTGCCTGCCACAGCAGCGGCCATCCTCCAGACCCCGCATCCCGCCGGCCAGCAGCTCGCAGCCGTCCATGTCGCCGCCCAGACACAGGGACCTTTCCCCGTCCAGCTCCAGAAAATGCTCGATGGCGCACCAGCCCTTCCATGGTGGGGTCGTCGCCCACAAAGTGCTGGTAGTAGTTAAGACCTGCCACGCCGCCGCTGTCCCGGATGGCCCGGAACTGGTCGTCGGTCAGATTCCGCCGGTGGGGGCATATGGCCCGGGCGTTGGAATGGGAGGCCACCACGGGCCGCCGGGAAAGACGCACCACGTCCCAGAAGCCCGCATCCGACAGATGGGACACATCCACGTAGATGGACAGCTCCTCCATCCGCCGCAGGAAGTCCCGGCCATAAGCGGTCAGTCCCGTGCTCCGGCTGCTGGGCATTGGAGCCGGACAGACGGTTGGCGTAGTTCCATACCGGGTTCAGCAGCCGCACGCCCCATCTAGGCAGTGTCCAGCCGCCGGATGTCGCAGTCCAGCAGCTCGGCGCCCTCGATGCTCAGCAGCGCCGCCGCCTTGCCCTGCCCCACGGCCTCGTCCACCTCCGCCCCGGTGCGGCAGGGGAGGATGCGCTCCCGGTTCTCCTCCATCTCCCGCAGGAACCGCTGATGGAGCAGAACGCCCTGCTCCGGCATGGAGCTGCCCTCCGGCACCAGCCGGGGACTCTGATACAGGGCAAAGAACTGGGCGTAGCGGGCAAAGCCCCGGCCCGCTCCAGATCGATGTGTCCGCCGCTGCGGCGCAAATTACCCGCAATGTCGTAGAAGGCCCGCAGTTCCGGGTCCCGGAAGAGCGTCCCCGCCGTGTGGCAGCGGTGGATGGTGTCGCAGTGTGCGTCAAAATAGGGAATCGTATGTATCACCTCAAAATGCGTTTTCGATGTATTCTATGTGGGTGGCGGCAGGGAGTGCGCTCCGTCGGTATAGACCTCTGCCACGTCGAAGCGGACGGGGCAGTCCAGCCCCTTTTCCATCAGATAGAAAGCCGCCGTCTTGCGGATGCGCTCCTGCTTGGCGGTGGTAACGTACTCTCTGGGCAGCCCGCAGGCCAGATTGCTGCGGGTCTTGACCTCCACAAAGCACAGCATGCGCCGCCCCGGGCGATGAGGTCGATCTCCCGAACCGGCAGTGATAGCTATGGGCCAGCAGCTCATAGCGCCTGCGCCGCAGATAGTTGGCGATCTGGGCCTCGCCCCATACGCCCTCTGCCCGGCTCATGTGCGCCGCTCCTTCCACTTGGTGAGAAAGCTCATCCGGTGCTCCGGACATGGTCCGTATTGATCCAGCATGGCGTAGTGCAGCTTGGTGCCGTAGCCCTTGTGTTTGGCGAACTGATACTGCGGGTACAGGGGATCCAGCACCCGGCACACATACCGGTCCCGGCTCACCTTAGCCAGAACCGACGCCGCGGCAATGGACGCCGAGCGCCCGTCCCCGCCCACCACTGTCTCATGGGGCGTGGTGATGGCGGAGGACCTTCCGTGGTCCCGGTTGCCGTCGATGAGGGCGTAATCCGGGGATCGGAGAGGCGTTGATAGCCAGCTGCATCGCCTTCATCCGTGCGCTGAGAATATCCGTTGCATCGATCTCCGCCGCACTGACGGAGGCCACCGCCCACGCCGCCGCCTGTTGGCAGATGACGTCGAACAGAGCCTCCCGCTTCTTCTCCGTCAGCTTCTTGCTGTCGTCAAGGCCGGGGATGCAGCCGTCCACCGGCAGGATCACCGCCGCTGCGTATACCGGCCCCATCAGCGGCCCGGCCCCGCCTCGTCGCAGCCGCATACGGCGGCGCCCACGGGCCATGGCGGCCTTTTCCAGTCGAGAAGTCCGTCATGTGGCGTCCTCCACCGTCTCGAGTGTGAAGCGTCCGAGCTTGCCGCCGCGGAATTCGTCGAACAGGACGCGTGCCATGCGCTCGGTGTCCACCTGGGCCCCGCGCATCAGGAAGCCGCGCTTGCGCCCGCCTTTTCCAGTAGCTCGTAGCCGGTGTCGCCCGGCTCCACCTCTATTTTATACCGCTCGCTCCAGCACCGAGGTATAGTGCTCCCCAGATAGTCCATGAGATAGCAGGCCAGCTCCTCGATATCCAGCACGTCGTCCTTCACCGCACCTGTAAAGGCAAATCGCTTGCCAACCTCCGGGTCATCGAACTTCGGCCAGAGGATGCCGGGGGTGTCCAGCAGTTCCAGCGTCGGGTCCACGGGCACCCACTGCTTGGAACGGGTGACACCGGGGCGGTCCTCGGCCCGGGCGGTCTTGCGCCTGGCCACCTTGTTGATGAAGGTGGACTTTCCCACGTTGGGGATGCCCAGCACCATGACGCGGACCACGCGGCCCACCTAGCCCTTTGCGGCGTAGGCCTCCAGCTTATCACGGAGCAGCTCACGGACGGCGGCGGAAAACTTCTCGGTGCCCACGCCGCCCTTGGCGTTGGCCTCCAGCACGGCATAGCCCTTCTCCCGGAAGTAGGCAGCCCAGAGCCGGGTCTGGCCGGGATCGGCCTGATCCACTCGGTTCAGCACCACCAGACGGGGCTTGCCCGCCGTCAGCTCGTCCACATCCGGGTTCCGGCTGGCCAGCGGGATGCGGGCATCCAGAATTTCGCACACGGCGTCCATATGCCCGATCTCGGCGGCGATCATCCGCCGGGTCTTGGTCATGTGGCCGGGGAACCAGCTCAGGCTCTCTACCTGCATCTGTCTCACACCTTTCTTCGTTGGATATTTACCTTCTGATCCAGGCTATCATATCACATCCGCCGCCCCCTGTCCAGCGCAGAAACCCCGGTCCCGTTCCGCCGGAGGGCATCGTTTTTCTTGAAAAGCGGTGGGCCATCTGGTATAATGTAAAAATCAACAGGGAGGGCTCCGGTATGAAGAAAGCGGTATACTATATCCTGCTGGCAGTATTCATAGGTGTATTTCTCTTTGCAGCCTATCAGATCGGCAGCTATATGCTGGAAAAGCACAAGAGCGACGAGGTGCTGAAGGATGCCGGCAAATACGTCTACATCCCGGACCTGAGCAGCGATGAGGGGCCGGAAGGGAGCCGGAGCAGGTCTACGTGGACTTTGCGGCGCTGGAAGGCGTCAACAGCGACATCGTGGCGTGGCTCTACGGGGCGGACACGGGCCTGAACTACCCCATCGTGCAGGCGGAGGACAACGACTACTATCTCTATCGCCTGCTGGACGGCACATGGAACAAGAACGGCACCATCTTCATGGACTACGTCAATCGCTCGGACTTCTCCGACCAGAATACGCTGGTCTACGGCCATCACATGAAGTCCGGCGCCATGTTCGGCGCACTGGTGCAGTATAAGAAGCAGGAGTTCTACGACGCCCACCCCTATCTGTATCTCTACACTCCCCAGCAGAGCTACCGGCTGGACCTGATCGCCGGGTCCGTGGTGGACTATGACGACGCCGTGTACTCCACGGTGCTGTCGGCAGATACGGTGAGTGCGCTGGTGCGCTCGTCCCGGTTCGAGTCCAAGACGCCGGTGCCGGAGGATCTCTCCAGCGCTCATCTGGTGACTCTCTCCACCTGCTCGTATGAGTTTGAAGATGCCCGGTTTGTGGTGGTGGGTGTCCTGACCCCCATCGATCCAGTGGCAGCCCCCGCCGGAAGCGGCGAATGATGTTCCCTGCGGTAGAGCGTAAGCCCTACCGCAGCTTTTTATCCCATTGTTCACAGGAAGTTTACACGCCCCGCCCCGGCGGGAATTGACAATAACGGACAGACTGTCTATAATTGACCATAGAGAAATGGGGAGGGATGGAAATGCTTTCGACCAAGGTACACAAGGCTCGGCAGCTGGCGTCACACGCCCTGCCTCTGACACGGCGTATCCTGTCGCTGGGGAAGGGACTTCTCCACAAGGTGACGGGTCTGGCGGGCCGGCTATTGGGCGCTGTGGGCCGCTGCGTCCGGCAGGTGACGGATCATCTGCTGGAGAGCAAGGCCGTGCGGCTGCTGCTGAAGCTCACCATGATCGTCTCCGCTGTGGCCACGGTGCTCACGGGACTGGGCTATCTGCTGTGCAGCAAACGCCAGCGCAGCTGAACAGGTAAAAAGCGGGAGGCGCTGCGGCGTCTCCCGATCTATTAGAAAAGAGGAATCAACTATGGAAAGAAAAGAATTTCAGACGGAGTCCAAGCGTCTGCTGGAGCTGATGATCCACTCCATCTACACCCATAAGGAGATCTTCCTGCGGGAGATCTTGTCCAACGCCTCCGACGCCATCGACAAGCTGTGCTACCGCTCCCTGACGGGTGAGCAGGTGGGCATGAAGCGGGAGGATTTCGCCATCACCATCCGCCCCGATCAGGAGGCCCGCACCCTCACCGTCAGCGACAACGGCATCGGCATGAACGATACCGATCTGGAGCAGAATCTGGGCGTCATCGCCTCCAGCGGTACCTTCCAGTTCCGTCAGGAGCTGGATAAGGATGCCGAGACCGACGTTATCGGCCAGTTCGGTGTGGGCTTTTATTCCGCCTTCATGGTGGCCGACCACATTACCGTCGTCACCCGGAAGTACGGCGATGAGCAGGGCTGGCGCTGGGAGTCCGACGGCGTGGAGGGCTATACCATCGAACCCTGCCGGAAGGACACCGTGGGTACGGATATCATCATGCACCTGAAGGCCGACGAGGAGCCGGAGGAGTACAGCCAGTACCGGCAGGAGCACACCCTCCAGCGTCTGGTGAAGAAGTACTCCGACTATATCCGCTTCCCCATCCGTATGGAAATGACCCGCTCCAAGCCGCAAGGAGGGCTGTCCGGAGGACAAGCCGGAGTATGAGGAGATCAAGGAGTGGGAGACCCTCAACAGCATGGTCCCCCTGTGGCAGCGGAAGAAGAGCGAGGTCACACGGGAGGAGTACGACAAGTTCTATCAGGAGCATTTCGGGGATTTCGCCCCGCCCCAGTCGGTGATCACCGTCTCTGCGGAGGGCGCCGTCACCTATAAGGCCCTGCTGTTCATTCCCTCCCAGCCCTCCGGCCAGTACTATACCGAGGACTTCGAGCCGGGCCTGCAGCTGTATTCCAGCGGCGTGATGATTATGGATAAGTGCGCCGATCTGCTGCCGGAGTGCTTCAACTTTGTCCGTGGCGTGGTGGACTCCCCGGACCTGAGCCTGAACATCTCCCGTGAGCTGCTGCAGCACGACCGCCAGCTGAAGGTCATCTCCAACAATCTGGAGAAGAAGATCCGCAGCGAGCTGGAGCGGATGCTGAAGGACGACCGGGAGGGCTATGAGAAGTTCTACGCAGCTTCGGCCGCCAGCTGAAGCTCAGCGCCCTGAACAACTACGGCGCCATGAAGGAGAAACTGCAGGATCTGCTGCTGTTCTCCTCCTCCACCCAGAAGAAGCTGGTGACGCTGGGTGAGTACGTTTCCCGGATGCCGGAGGAGCAGAAGTATATCTATTACGCCTCCGGCGACAGCGTGGAGGCGGTGGATCATCTGCCCCAGACGGAGCTGCTGAAGGACCGCAGCATGGAGATCCTGTACTTCACCGATAAGACCGACGAGTTCATCCCCGATATCTTCCGCACCTACGGCGACAAGGCATTCCGCTCCGCCGTGGACGGCGATCTGGAGCTGGGGGACGAGAAGCAGCCGGAGACGGCGGATCATCAGGAGACGCTGGATTTCCTGAAGGAGACGCTGGGAAGCCGGGTGGATCAGGTGAAGGCCTCCGGCAAGCTGCTGAAGTCCCATCCCGTCTGCCTCACCAGCGGCGAGGGCATGACCTTCGAAATGGAGAAGTACTTCGCCGCCGTGCAGCCAGACCTCGCCCTGAAGGCCAAGCGTATTCTGGAGGTGAACGTGGAGCATCCTGCTTTCGCCGCTCTGGAGTCCGCCCGCATCACGGACCCCGACCGGGCCAAAAAGTATGCCGCGATCCTGCTGAATCAGGCCATGCTCATTGCAGGTCTGCCGCTGGAGAACCCCTCCGACTATACGGATTTGGTCTGCTCCCTGTGGAAGTGATCCAAAATACCAAAGGACGCCGGTTAAGCGACCGGCGTCCTTTTTATCTCGTGCTCAGCGGTAGCGCACGGGTATAGCGACTCATGGTATAGGCGGCATAGAGGGCCGTCACCACCTCGGTGATGGACATGGCCACCGCCCCCCGGCGGGGAGGGGAGAAATTTTAACTCCATGTGATGGCTCCTTTCCCAGACAAAAAGCCGGACAAGGAACAGACATTTCAGTCTGCGCCTTATCCGGCTGCCGTCTCTCTGAACAGCTCGCCCTCCCAGCGAACACGGGGATTGCAGCAGATGCCGGTGGGGAAGTCAGGGACAGTGTTCTATCGGTGCTGCATGGTGTTCTGCCGGTGCTGCATGGTGTTCTGCCGGTGCTGCATGGTGTTTTGAGGGGTGCTGCACCGGCGGTATTTAAGCTCAGCATCGACTGCTTACCGGGGCTGCACGGTGTTTGGCAGACACTGCAACCAGAGGGTCATAGGCTTTGTGTCGGGGTTTTTACAGGGCTTGAGGCTGATCTTCCGGGTGGTGACACCGGCGGTGTAGATCAGCTCGCCACGGGTCTCCACCCCCGGCAGGCCGCCGGGAATTTTGGTGAAGTCTCCCCGGCCGGCGTCCTTCTGCTCCAGGGTGAAGCTGCAGTGGTCCGTGGACACGGTCTGAATTTCTCCCTTGCGCAGGGCCGTCCAAAGGGCCTGCTGGTCCCGCTCCTTCCGGATGGGCGGGGCGCAGACATACCGGGCGGCCCGGGAATAGTCGGGGTCGTCATACACGCTGTCCTCCAGCACCAGATACTGGGGGCAGGTCTCCACATACACCCGCTGGCCCCGCTTGCGGGCGGCCTCCACCTCCCGCAGGGCGGCCTCGTTGGTCAGGTGGACGATGACCACCGGGATATCCACCGCCTGGGCGATGCGCAGGAGCCGGGACACGGCCTCGGCCTCCAGGAAATCGGGCCGGGTCCGGGGATGGGAGCCCACGCCCATCTGGCCCGCCGCCTTCTTTTCGGCGATCAGCGCGTCGATGACGCCGCTGTTTTCGCAGTGCACGCCGCAGATGCCGCCCTTTTCCTTCAGCTTCTTCAGGGCGTGATACATGGCCTCGTCGCCGATCATCATGGCGGGATAGGTCATGTACATTTTGAAGGAGGAGATACCGGCGGCGTACATATCGTCGATCTCCGCCTCGATGCCGGGATTCCAGTCGTCGATGGTCATATGGAAGCCGTAGTCACAGCAGCAATTGCCGTCGGCCTTCTTGTGCCACAGCTCCAGCCCCTGGTGCAGAGTCTCGCCCTTGTTGGGGCAGGCGAAGTCCACCACCGTGGTGGTGCCGCCCCGCAGAGCCGCCCGGCTGCCGGAGAAAAAGTCGTCCACCGTGGTGGTGCTGCACACGTCCAGGTCGAAGTGGGTGTGGGCGTCGATGAAGCCCGGCAGCAGAAGCTGCCCCTCCACGTCGATGACGGCGGCCTCCGGCGCGGTGATGCTGCGGGCCACCCGGAGGATCTTCTCGTCCTCCACCAGCACGTCCGCCCGGCGGGTCCCCCGTCCGGACACCACCGTGCCCCCGCGAAACAGATATTTCATGGAAATGCCCTCCTTTTCCGGATCATATGGCTTGATCTTTTATTATACCACGGAACGGGCAGAAAAACATACTGTTTTTCCCGGTTTTTCCCTGAGAAAATCCAACAAAAAAGGGGGAATATTTTTGTATACCTTGCAGAAGGAAAAAGAATTTCCTTTTCCGGAAAAATCATGTATGATAGAAGTACCACAGAACGCATACTGCGCTCTGAAAATGAAGGAGGAAAGATACCATGCGGAAATTCTTAGCGACTCTGCTGGCGCTGGTCATGACGCTGGCGCTGATGGTCCCGGCTTCCTGGGGCGAGAACAAGGAGACGTATCAGCTCCCTGACTCCCTGGCGGGCAAGACCGTCATCCTGCACACCAACGACGTTCACGGCGCCATCGACAAGTACGCCAAGGTGGCTGCACTGCGGGACGAGTGCTACGACAAGGGCGCTCACCAGGTGATCCTGCTGGACGCCGGTGACTACAGCCAGGGCTCTCCCTACGTCAGCCTCAGCAAGGGCGCAACCGCCCTGGACATGATGGCCCTGGTGGGCTATGACGTCATCACCCTGGGCAACCACGAGTTTGACTATGGCTTCCCCCAGCTGATGGAGAACCTGAAAAAGCACCAGGGCGATTTCATGGTCGCCTGCAACAACCTGGTGGACGATGAGGGCGAGCTGATCTTCGCCCCCGGCGGCACCGCTCCCATCTATGCCGACGACACCTATGAGACCGAGCTGTTCCGCATCGCCATTGTGGGCATGGCCACCCCCGAGACCCAGACCAAGGCCAACCCCGCCCTGATGAAGGGCCTGAGCTTCATCGGCGGCAAGGATCTGTACAAGGTCACCCAGGAGGATGTGGACATGGCCCGCAGCGAGGGGAATGCCGATATCGTCATCGCTCTGGGCCACCTGGGCGTGGATAAGTCCTCCGAGCCCAACTGCTCCTATAATGTGATGCAGAACGTCAAGGGCATCGACCTGTTCATCGACGGCCACTCCCACACGGTGATGACCGCCAGCAAGGACAACAACATGGTCCAGTCCACCGGCACGGGCCTTGCCTATGTGGGCGCCATCGTCATTGACAACGCCACCAAGAGCATCGAGAGCAACGGCCTCATCGACCTGTCCGCCTACACCAAGGAGGACGCCACCGTGAAGGCTGCCGCCGACAAGATCATCAGCGACATCAACGCCGAGTACGGCAAGGTTTTTGCCAGAACCGACGTGGAGCTCAACGGCGACAAGGATCCCGGCAACCGCACCGAGGAGACCAACCTGGGCGACCTGATCACCGACTCCATGCTGTGGGCCATCCGCAAGGACGCTGAGCTCACCGTTCCCGCCGAGAACGTGGTGGCCATCACCAACGGCGGCGGCATCCGGGCCTGGATCCACAAGGGCGACATCTCCAAGCTGGACGTGAACACCGTGCTGCCCTTCGGCAACACCGTGGCTGTGGTGTACGTCACCGGTGGGCCGCAACACCTATGTGGATGCCGCTCTGAAGCAGGCGGGCGTGAACGTCATTATGAACCTCGCCAACAGTCAGGAGGAGGCCGAGGCCTATGAGGGCTTCGCTGATACCTACTACTCCGGCCAGAAGGTGATCTATCTGAATCTGGGCGTGGACTTCTCCGCTCCGGAGTTCCAGAAGGGTCTGGCCGAGGGCCTGCGGTTCTTCGCCGCCAACAAGGGTACCTACTATGTCCACTGCACCGAGGGGCAAGGACCGTGCCGGTTTCGTCTCCGCTCTGCTGGAGTGCCTGATGGGCCCAACCTATGACGAGGTGGTGGCGGACTACATGGTCACCTACTACAACTACTACGGCGTGGAGCCCGGTACGGACAAGTACGACGCCATTGCCAACAGCAACATCATCAAAACCCTCCAGAACGCCTTCGGCGTGGAGGATCTGTCCAAGGGTGGTGCCATAAGAAAACATGAAAAAAACCAGTAAAAACAATGTTTTTAGGGCAGCGGAAAACGGGGCAGGTCAAAACAACTGAATAATCAGACAGAAACAGGGTGTTGTCAAGCATGACAGCGCCCTTTTCTGTTCCCCGGCCAAGCCGCAGATTTTGAAAAAAGTCTGCAAAGGAGGCGACGGCCTATGTACTTCACTTCCGGCAGCGACCGGGCCTTTGAACAGCTCATGCAGGGCAAGCCCGGTTTCGACCACTACGACAGCGGCGAGGCGGTCACGCCGGAGGACTGCGGCACCTGCCGCTTTTATCGCCCGCACTGGAAATATCAATTCTGCGTCTATGCGGAATGTCCCTACCAGCCGGGCAAGCTGACCGCCTACGACGCGGTGACATTTCGAGTGAAAGGAGTTGAGAACATGGCAGTATTTCGTGTAGAGCGTAACAAGGGCTACACGGTGATGTCCAATCACCACCTGCGGAACAAGGACTTATCCCTGAAAGCCAAGGGCCTGTTATCGCAAATGCTCTCCCTTGCCGGAAGATTGGGACTATACGCTGAAAGGTTTGTCCCTTATCAACCGGGAGCAGATCGACGCGATCCGGGCCGCAATCCGGGAGCTCGAACAGGCCGGGTACATCGTCCGATCCCGTGAGCGCGACAGCCAAGGACGCTTGCGCGGCGCGGACTATGTGATCTATGAACAGCCCCAGCCTGTGCCGGATTCACCTACGTTGGAAAATCCAATGTTGGATAATCCAACGCAGGAAAAGCCTACGTTGGGAAAACCAACGCAATTAAATAAAGATATATCAAGTAAAGAAAAAACAATTACTGATGTATCAATTACCGATCCCATTCCTATCCTTTCCCGACCCTCTCCTTTGGAGGACGAGGCGGCACAGCCGCCGGAACGGAAAGGAACGGAAGCGAAATCACAGAGCGCCATAGAGATTTATCGTCAAATCATCATGGACAACATTGAGTACGAACACCTTTGCCAGCACGTCAAGGGCATTGACCGGGAAACGCTGGACGAGATTGTGGACTTGCTGGTGGAAACCGTATGCAGCGCCCGCAAGACCATCCGCATTGCCGGGGACGATTACCCGGCAGAGCTGGTGAAATCCAAGTTTATGAAGCTGGACAGCTCTCACATCGAGTTTGTCTTTGACTGCTTGAGCAAGAACACTTCGGAAATCCGCAACATCAAGAAATACCTGCTGGCTATGCTGTTCAATGCGCCCAGCACGATCAACGGGTACTATGCCGCGCTGGTGGCCCATGACATGAACACCGGCAAAATCTGAAAGGAGGACGGCCCTATGAAACAGGGTGCATTGATTTTCGACGAGCGCAGCGACCGTTACGACATTCGCTTTGATCTGGCGGACTACTACGGCGGCCTGCACTGTGGAGAAACCCAGGAGGAAGTAACCCAAAAGACAATAGCCTTTTCCATCAAATCGGCCAAGCTGACAATCCAAGTGCTGCAAGCGGCGGCCTGCAAGTTTCTGGAAACCCAAAACAAGGGCAAGACCAAGCTGCACCACGGCCAGCAGAGCCTAAAGCAGCTCAAAAGCACGGGGCGGCCCTGTCCAATATCGAGATCACCGACGCCAACATTGGACTGTTTAAGCCCTACGCCAAGAAATACGGCGTGGACTTCACGCTGCGGAAAGACGCCACTACCCAGCCCCCGCACTACATCGTGATTTTCAAGGCCAAGGACGCCGACAACATGGAACAGGCGTTCAAGGAGTTCACGGCCAAGAAGTTGCAGCGGGAGGAACGGCCCTCGATCCGCAAGGACATTGCCGCAAGCAAGGAAAGGCAGCAGCCCGCAACGCTGACGGGCCAAGGAAAAATTCAAAGAAAGGGGGCTGTCACGATGAAGTATCTGCTGTTTGTCTATCTGTTCGGCAAGCTGGGCTGCGGAAATC
>VOFG01002094.1_pt1 | contig 39508 bp, 43 predicted proteins | sample 5384171 | NCBI WGS metagenome assembly VOFG01 (sample SAMN12384726, study PRJNA508395) | human gut metagenome | isolation source: healthy gut F | host: Homo sapiens
CTCTGCTGCCTACAACGACAGGAAAGGCATTTTGCCAAAGAATGTGGATAATTTTTTTGAAAAAATGGGCGTGAAAAAACGGCTTGCCATGCAAACCGCTCAAAAAAACATATACTTGACTTATGAGAAATCAACCTGAGATTAGGGAGGGCAGGCACAGTTTGTGCTTGCCCTCCTTGTCTGCCGAAAAGCGAAACAAGCTGCGGCTGTCAATGGCGCGTAAGCGTTTATCTCGACCATTGACGGGTGCAGCCTGTTTTGCTATCTTTTCGTGAATGAATTTATGAGGAGACGATGCATTTTTCTCTGCGGCGCAATATCGGTAGCCGGTCCACCAATTGCTTCTAAAGACAGGAGCAAGGAGTTTTCATATGGGCAATTCGCACCGTTCCCCTTTACCATTTTCAAAGTGCCTCTCACAGCCGCCCGTTCATGGAAAATTTACAAATAGATTGCTGCCGCCACATTGAAAAAGATGGTCATTATATGGTAGACTTAGTATGCGGATAGAATACCTATCTGACAAACTATCGTTATCTGTGCAGATGTTCCCGTCTGCATACGATTTTTATGATAATATTTATGCCGTTTACCAGTCTTGGAATGACATATCCTCAGCGGTTTCCATTGATGGATTTACATACTACGCAGATGGAACTAACCAAAATAAGGATATTCAAATTGTTGGTGCTGCACTTACGGGAACAACTTTAGCGAACACAAGTATATATAGCAAAAACATTCTAGGTGTTTATACCCAGCAAGGTTTTTGGTCTTATACAGGAAAAGTTAGTAAAGCTGTTATCACCATTGACACATCAGGTAGATTTGGTGGACAGACAGACACATGGGAAAGAAAAACAATAATCCATGAATTGGGACACGCACTGGCGTTAGATCATCCGTCCTGTACTAACCGAGCTATTATGCACCAAACCCAAAAAGCATTCCGGTTTTGCTTGGTACTCTATTCCTGTTGATTCTTGTTGTTGCTGCTTCTTTAACTTCATTTTTGGGAAGCAAGACGCATTACAATATTCTTGCAACCGACAGATTGCAATTAGCACCTACTTATGCTGACTTGCAAAATGTAAGTGATATTGTTGTTAAAGCGACAGTTATTCCCGGAAAAGAAAACAAGTTAATTACAGCAGACGATGGCACAGTTGTCTTTGGCTATACCATTACGCAGCTTAATGTCACAGAAGTATTCAAAGGAAATATCAATGAGGACTATCCCATTAACATTACCGAAGAATACTACACTCTTTCAGGAAATGGGAATGAGGTTTACACCCAAGGAAATTATATGCCCGCACAAGAAAGTGGCGAATATATTTTCTTCTTAAAAGCATACGACAGCACCAGCCCCTATGCCGGAATGTATTTTCCTGTTGATTTGGAGTATGGTAAGTATTCTGTTGATCTGGCTGAAACCTTTACTACACCAGCAAATGCTTCAGCAGCAGAATATGAGGTCATTGCCCTTGATGAAAAATATGTTGAGTTTGCCACAAGAGTAATTGAAGATTATTTACAAAACTAAGAAAGGAAATTCAAAATGAAAAAAGAGAATTTTTGCATTAGCAGTAGCAGTCATGATGTTGGCTTCTTTTGCTACAACCGCTTCTGCTGCCGAAACGCAGAATCCATACGAACTGCCCTATGATGTAGATAGCGGAGAAATGTTTGAATGTAGCGAATCCCTTGCCGTGGGAGATATACGAACCAGAGCTATTTTAGGAACAGGCACCCTTTACCATTCCGACCCTCTCATCGGTTATCCAAAAGCATACGCCTATACAGAGGCCTACGACACTTCATATAAAGTTCGTGCAAAATGCGATGTCAACAGTAACGGTGAGGGTGTCGATACAACAGGTTGGAAAGAGCTTAAAAACACCAAAGCGTGTAACTCCGGCACAATTCAAGCAACCACGGCTCGTTGTATTTTCGATGGCTTCCACGAAATTCAGACAACTTCCACTTCCAGCATGGGATCTGCTCAAACTACGGCATCCTATAATTGATTAAACCACGGGGCATAACAATAATCTGCAAATGTGTGGGGAATTGTTATGCCCCACTTTATAGGGAGAGGTATATGTAAGTGAAACTAAAAAGATTCTTTTGCGCTTTGCTGATTATGACAATATGCGTATTATTTGCTTCTTGTGATTATTCCGACAATGATAAACACTTGATTTCGCAGATGAATATAGAGAATATGGAAATATGCTTGTTTTAGGCGTTGTCAACGATACAGATTTGACCGAGGACGGAGTTGTATATCTTGATTCCATTACAGATAACTTAAACATACAATTTGCAAACTTGACCGAATACGATTCGAGTACATATTAAAACTGTTTTTGGATTACGAAGAAATTGAGTATTTTATTGATGATGAAATCAAAAACGGATATGTTTTTCAAGCAAAATCCGATGAATCGTTGATTATTCCTTGAAGCTCAATTCATCAATAGACTTCAATAATTCTCATATACTCACTGTCGCGGTCTTGACCGCACCAAACAAACACGCAAAAAATAGTGATTTAATGAGTAATTCCTATGGAATGGTTCTTAGCTACGAACTTGCTCCGCGTGATGGCACGCGAAGTATCTCAACAAATAAAATATGTAGTGATCCTACAAAATATTTGGAACTAAACTATCAAGGGTTGATGTTAAATCTTGATTTTGATGCTGCAAACAATGCTACAACACAATTTCCACCACAGAATATATTTGCAAAGGCTGGGGAAACTATAACATTGGCATACCGTGCTGGAAACTATGAAAATGCAAGTGAGCTGATGGTCATTGTCCTTATAGATTGGAAACAAAGCCAAATAAATGATGTTAATTCTCTCTATATTAGAATAAGCCCGGATACATAGGTTATGGTGAATTGAACATTACCACTCCACTTCAAGCTGGTGAATACGAAGTGACGGCCTTTGTAGTAGACTCTCCGTTTAGTTTAAGAGATTTCAATACTTTCCATACTCATGATACAGCATATCGCTTTACTTTAACAGTGCAATAGAATATCTATAATGAACTACCCGTACCGTTGGCAACGGCATAACCGCTAACTTAATACATCAATTATCGTAAATTCAGATAAACAAATGATACTGGGCGGTTAAGCACTCTTGGGCTTGTTCGCCTTGTTGTCATAAAGCAAAATGGGCGGCAACTGTCAATGGCGGGCGTAGCCCGTTCATGACCGTTGACTGCTACTGCCTGTTTTGCTATCTCCCCTTTGGCTGTTCGGAATAGCGGCGGGGCTGCTGTCCTCGTCTGTGTTTGTGGTCTGCTTCTTTATTGCCCTTGTGCGTTGGCACCAGATAGCCATAGGTAAGCATTTGATATGATCTCCAGCTTTTCCCCGGCTCCACACCGTGCGTGCAGCTTTCACCGCACACGGCGTTCCATCGAATTTGGTCATACAGGGCTTGCGACACTTTGTGTGTGCTTCTTTTGCCAAATTCGACTTGTGGCCTTTCCTCCACCGTTTACTTTTTCACGGCTTCATAGGTACTACGCCACTACTTTCACTGAAACAAAGAATGGTTATTGCCTTCTCACGAAGGTATTCCCATCCACCATCTCGCAGCCTTGCAACAGGCTAAATGTTTTCAGCTTCCTGCGTTCCGATATTTCTATCATGGGCCGCATTTAGGTTCTTCCTCTAAGCCTGTATTCAATTCTTTACGAATCGTGCCGCCTGTAACGGCACATGGACTTTCATAACAACCATTTTTACTTGTCCACGAATACCTCCGTATAAGGAGTACCACCGTTTCGATGGTATCAACGTTTAGACTTGTACATTCAGAAGTTCGTCAGTATTTCCATACATACTAACCATGTGCGGCTGACACCCGGCATATAGGATGCGCTATCCACCTCTGGACAGCTTTCGATTTCAGCCTTGCAGCCAAAACTACGGCATCTCTCTGCCGACTTCACCGAGCTTCTGACAATCGGCGGTTGCGCACCTATGCCAGTCGGAGTATTAGTGTGGACGCTTCGGGGCGTTACCCCCTCATTTCATCCATCGAAATATCAGTTCTCCAAGGTTTTGGACTTCATTCGTCCTTCGACCTGTGCCTGACCTTTTCAGTCAGGAACGCATCGCACGGTTGTCGTTGCCGTAGCCCTCCAGCAGATTGATCGCGCCCCAAATGCCGAGGCCAGCGCCCAGCGCCACAACGAGGGTCTGAAGAACACCAACAGCAGAATTAAAGAAAGCCATAAATAGTACCTCCGAAAAATATGTTTTAGATTTTGGAGGGTACATTTCTTCCACGAAGTTTCATCGAGTCGTTGTCAAAGCAGGCTGCCGCCCTCAGGCGACAGGTTCACCGGAAAGGTCTGCCTGATACACCTCAACTGCATCATCCGGCTTGAGCTTGAGGCGATGGGACAGAAAACGCTCTATGTCAAAGGCGTATTTCTTGTCATAATCCGCTGTGTAGCGGTAGAGGGGATGCTTGGTGAGATCATATTTGTTGGACAGAAACGGGCGGACGCCGCGAAGCTGCAAGATGCACTTGCCGCCATCCAGCACGGCAAGCTCATCCACGCTCATCAGCTCCTTGCCCAATTTCTGATAGTTCAGCGAATGGGAAACCTCGCGGCCACGGCTCTCGCCGGTGTTATAGCTGTCGATGGTTTCCTTGCCCAGCGCCGCCGCCAGCTCTTTCAGCGTACCGGGTTCCTTTCCACCCAAAAAGATGGAGCAGTCCATGTTGCCGATGATCGTATCCGCGCTGTCTTTATACAGGGCTTTGAGCTGGCTCTGCGCCTGCAAGACAAGGCAGCAGGAGATTTCTCTGGAACGGATCGTCGCTACCAGCTTTTCAAGCCTCGGTATCTGGCCGATATTCGCGGCCTCGTCGATCAGGCAGCGGACATGAACCGGCAAGCGTCCGCCGTACACATCATCTGCCTTTTTCGCACAACAGGTTGAAAAGCTGGGTATAGCACATGGAAATGAGAAAGTTAAAGGTATCATCCGTGTCGGACATGATGATAAACAGGGCGGTTTTCCGGTCGCCCAGCGTGTCCAGTTGCAGCTCGTCATAGGCCGTCAGTTCCCGCAGCTCCTGAATGTCAAAGGGCGCAAGCCGTGCGCCGCAGGAAATAAGTATGCTTTTCGCGGTCTTGCCGGCACTTAGCTTGAATTTGGCATATTGGCGGACGGCGAAGTGGTCTGGCTTGCGCTTTTTCAGCTCGTCGAACATCAAGTCCACCGGATTTTTGAAGTCCTCATCATCCTCGCGCACCTCCATCGCATTGATAAACTCAATGAGCGTAGAGAAATTCTGTTCCTCCACCGGCGCTTCCAGCAGTGCGATGAACACATACGGAATATTGGGAAGGATGAGCTTTTTGACGTTGACTTCCTTCATCGTTCCAGCTCCGGCCGCTTTGTCCTGTCCACCACAGCCGCCTGAATGAACGACTTGAAGTGTTGCAGCTTTTCCAGCACCGAGGGGCGTTCCGCCTTCCTGACCTGTTTGGCAGTGTATTCCTAGAACGCGGCGGTCATGGCGTCAGCGTCCGGCGCTTTGAAGAACACCATGTATCGCTTTTCGCGAATGAGCCGATATTCTGATCGGTGACTTCGATGCTCTGCAATCCCTTATCCTTGGCGGCAAGCTGCTTGACGGTCATTTTCCCGTGGGGATTGGCCTTGCTGTACTGATGCTTCTGGCGGTCGTTTTTCAACTGCTCCAGCAGCTTGGCAACGGCCTTACGAAATTCCTGTTCACCTAGCTTCCCACAGGAGATCATCAGGGATACGATTCTCTGTTCAACTTCTTCCTGCATGACTTATCACGCTCCTTTCCTTCGATTTGCAGGAGAAATGCCGTGACACTAAGGCGGCACCACCAGCCGGTGCAGAAGATGCTCATTCATTTCTGCGCCCCTGTCCCTTGACGGTCAGGATGCCGTCCAGCGTGGTGGCGGTGATCCGCAGGCGCTCGGCCACGGCGATGTCGCTTTTCACGCTTTCATCCACGGTGCTGCCGCAAACCACCAGCACACGAGCGCGGCGCAGATACTCCCGCGCCATGTCGATGCAGTCCTTGTGCTCCTGCGGAATCTCATCACGCAGGAACAGCGGCAGAAACAGCGTGGGGCAGACGGGCGAAAAGCCCGCATCATAGACAGCCCTGCAATACTTGGCGGCGTTTTCGGTGTTCTCAAATTCATTCTCGCTCCACGGAGCGGTGATGTAGGCAAGGGGTCGTTTCATCGGTATCAAATCCTTTCTCCCGGAATCGGGCATGAAAAAAGCGGCCGTTATGGGCCGCCGTGAAAATCGTGATTGACCAGCATGGCATAGTGGTTGTCGATGGTGGAAACGGAATTGAACAGCGCCGCCATGAGATAGGCTTTCGTATTCCAAACGCGGGTGGTGTTCTCGCGGATACCGTCCATGACCTTTTCAATGTGCATGGAGGTGATCTTTTCAAAGCGCTGTTGCACGAAGCCGGTGGGATACTCCGCATCCCGCCCGATCTTGACCGTGGGGCTGCGGTTCATAGCGACCTCCAGCATAATCTCCACCAGCTCATCAAGCTGCATCCGGTCATACTGCTGACAGAGAATGTCGTATTCGATTTGCTCTCTGATCTCCGCTTTTTTCTCAAACCCGTCTGTCATTCTGTCCGCCGCAGGCAGAAAGAATGAATGAGTGCTTGATCGATCAGTATTTGATTTTTGAGTATTAGATTTCTTAGTATTTAATTGCGCGGGATTATCCGTATCCGGTGCCTCCGTATCCGGGTTATCCAGATACGGGTTTTCCGTATCTGGTAAAGTCGTATCCGGTGAAGAGGGCTTTCGGGGCTTCTCGAAGATGGTGTACTCCGTGTCGGAAATGCGCCCGTCCTTGCCGCGAAGCTGACGGCGGATGATGTAGCCCGCCAGCTCCAGCTCCTTGAGCGTTTTCCCGATGGCGTCCACGCCCTCCTTGCAGATTGCAGCCAGCCCCCGCGTGGTGTAGTTCCACTCGTCGGGGAGGGAGAGCATCATGGAGAGCAGCCCCTTGGCTTTCAGGGAAAGATTGCTGTCTTTCAGGTGATGGTTGCACATCACCGTGTAATCCCGCGTCCGTTCAACGCGAAATACAGCCATATTGCTTCAATCCTTTCCGCAGGGCAGTCAACCTGTTTGACCGTCCTCCTTGGCAAATCGCTCGTCCAGCCGCTCCACGCTCCAGTTCTGCTTGAACTGTCCCAGCGGGCCGGTGCCGAACTGCGCCAGCGCACGGCGATCCAGCTCCATCAGCTTTTCCCACAGCTCCGGGTGGTGTTTTCGCAGCTTCCGCAGCTCGTCGATACGCTGGAATGGGCAGCACCAGCAGGACGCACGGTGGTATATCTCATACAGCCCGCCGAAGTCAAAGCCACGGTCGTAGCAGGCTTGGAGCGCCTGCGCCTCCGTAATGCCCCACTCCACGAGGGGATACCGCTCGTCCTTGCAGCGCCACGCTTCATCGGCGGCGATGCCGACGTAGTGGATCGCGCCCAGCTCGCCTTTGAGCCGGTTGACCTCCTTGGTGATGAGGTGCGTTTTGAGCTGCCCGGTACACCAGCGGACGCGGATTCCCGGCCAGCCGTTGCCGTAGGGCGGGATGCCCAGTCTTGCGCGGTTTTCCAGACTACGGGGCTTCTGCTTGGGTTCATCGAACATCAGGTATTCAAAGCCCTTGGGATGCCGCAGCGTGGTAATATGGATGCTGCGCTCCCGAAAAAGATGCTCGTCCAGTTTGGAAAGGTGTTCGTACATCTCAGGGAACTCCATGCCGGTGTCTGCCGACAGCACCATGTCGATGGGCATATCCCGTTCGATCATCAAAAGCAGCATGGCGGTACTGTCCTTGCCACCGGACAGGCTAACGGCGTGAAACTGCTTGCCGTTTGTGTTCTGAATGGGTTCCCGCATGGGGAAGCCGCTCCGTTCTCACTCCTTTCCCACATCACAGCTCATAGATGGGCTGCTCGTGTTCGTAGTAGGGATCGCACAGGGCGGCAAGCTCAGCCACCAAGTCCTCCAAATCCAGAGAAATCTCGCTGTCCGCCCAGTCGTTGCCCTTGTAGACGCGGTACTCGGTGACGTATTCGCCTTCTCCAGCGTTCACGCTGAATTTGGCAACGACGGCAAAGCCCATATCCTCCAGCAGCCACAGCTCCATCGACCGGGCAGCAAACACCGCGCCGATATAGCTGTCGCCCACGTCCTCATAGAGAAGCGTCGCTCGCTGCTTGAACAGCTCCGAGCTGCGATAGTCCAAGCTCAGCGCATTTTTGCCGTCTGCGCGGTAGGCATAGACCGTTTCGGCCTTGTTCCAAACGGCTTGCAGCAGGGCGTGATAGTCAATGTTTTCCAGAAACTCGTCGATCTCCGTTTCCGTGTAGCCGACCTCCGTACCCTTGCGGAACAGCGTGGTCAGCGCTTTTTCCAGCTCTGTTACTCTGCTCATAGTAATTCCTCCAATCACTTTAATGACACCGCTTTTTTCCGGTCAGGAAGGATATGCCCCTCAATGACGGCGGCGTGTTTGCGGATTTTGATTTCTCCGCGTTTCTCGGATGCCCGCGCCTTGGCATATCCCACGTCGGAGAGGAACAGCCGCAGCCGTTCGCCCTTTTCACCCACAGGGGATTTCCACGACAGGACATCAAAAATAATCATGTGGCGGGTTTCGTCCATAAAGCGCTCCAGCGCAAGGATGCTGTGCCCGCCGACAAAATCATCAGCGTTCATATTCGGCACCTCGCGCTCTGATCTGAAAGGCGGCAAGCCCATAGCGGGCGATCAAGTGGCATTGACGATCAGGCGCAGCGCCTCCGGGTCGATCACCTCCGGTTCCGCTAAGTCCGCCATCGTGACGGCCTCCGTCTTGTCGCAGAGGTCGCGCGCTGCCATGAACAGTGCGTAGTTGTGCGGCGAGGTGTTTTTCAACACCGCATAGCCGAACTCAATCCCGTCCTTGCAGAAGCAGTTTGCCGTGCGGCGGTAAATGTCGTCATTAGAGGTCAGCAGGTACATGGCCGCATAATAGGCGTTGGTATCCCTGCGGCGGCGGTAGCCCTGCACGGCACATTGATACTGCATTCGGCGCTCATGCTGCTCGTTGCTCCAGAGGCTTCCGGGATAGTGCTTGATCAGCAGGTTCAGGCGCTGGAACAGGCGGCGTTCATGGGGAAATGTCTCTAAGACTGCCTCGCGGTAGCCGACCACACCGGCCTCAATGCGCTCGGCCAGCCACGGGCAGCGCAGGGCGGTACAGCCCAGCTTTTTCACATACTCGGTACAGAGCTGGCAGCTCACATCCTTGGGCGTGTATTTGAACGTGTTGATATACATGGCGTCCTCCTTTTGGCATGAAAATAGCGGACAAACAAACTGTTTGTCCGCTCATCGGCTTTGATCGCGCTGGCGCTTTTTCTGCCATGCGTCCAGTAATTTGAAGATGGTGTTCTCAATCTGAAATGGGGTATAGGAACGTGGGAAATATTTGCGGAGCTTTTCACCGGAGAGGGTGATGTCGTTTTTCTCCGGTTTCTTCTGCTCCATCATAATGGAGAGTATGGTGTCCTCGTTCAGCTCGCCGCTCTGACTGAGCTTTTTCATCCGCTGCGCCTGTGAGAGCGAGGGGGTAGCCTGTTCGCTGTCGATGGTTTCCAGAAGCAGCCTTGCTCCTTGGGTGTCAGCGCCGCGATCTGATAAGCGGGACTGAGGGCGATTTTCTTCTCGTCCACCATCTGCTGAAGCTCCGGGACTAACTGCGTCAGGGCGATGTAGTTGCGGATGGTATCTCCGCTCACACCGGCATCCTGACCAACTTCATCATCGCTGCGGAACTTCGCCGAAATTTTCGGCGAAGTCAGATCCGTCCGTGCGCCCTGCCGCTTGATGGCCTCCATCTTCATCTTGTAGGCTTTGGCGCGTTCGGAGGGGAGAATGTTCTCGCGCTGGAGGTTGCTGTCCACCATGATGATGGTGGCAGCGTCTCGGTCAATGTCGCGGACAATGACCGGCATGGTGGCCAGCCCCGCCAGCTCACAGGCGTGTTTGCGGCGGTGGCCTGCGATCAGCTCATAGCCGCCGTCCTCCCGTGGCCGCGCCAGCGCGGGGACGAGGACGCCGTACTCCTTGACGCTTTCAGCGGTTTCCTGCATGGCCGCATCCTCCCGCACCTGAAAGGGATGATCCGGGAATGGATGCAGCTCAGAGAGCGGAATCTGAACGACTACTTCCTGCTGCGGTTTCGGCTTTTTGGATGGCGCGGGCACGATTTTTTGCCCGGTTCTTTCTGCACTGTTTTTTCAGTCATCGTGTTCCTCCTGTCGGCATCTGATTTTGGGTACATTGCAGAATGGCGTGGAAAAAAGGACATTTCTTCTTTTCAGAGGAAATGTCCTGATTTTTTGGACGGGCTGACAGCCCGCCCAAACAGTATTTAGATTTTTTGTCGTTACTATGATAACCGAAAACCGGGCGATTGCAGAACCGGTGATTTATGCTATACTGAATATAAAAAGGAGGGATCTGCCTATGAAATCACATTCGTCCGCAGCCCTGTCCGGGGCTGTACGCTGCTGGAGCTGGCGAGAGGACGTCAGCGCCGTCTTTCTGACCCATGCGCATATCGACCACGCGGGGCTTCTGCCGCAGCTCTATAAGGACGGCTTCCGGGGAAAAATCTACGCTACGCCTGCCACGTGCAGTCTGGCCGACGTTATGCTGCGCGACTCGGCGAACATTCAGGAATCCGAGGCCGCGTGGAAAACGCGCAAGGCTGAGCGTGCGGGCGAGCCGCCGGTCGAACCGCTGTACACCGTTGACGATGCGAAGGGCACGGCGGCGTGCTTCCGTCCCTGCCGGTATGGCGAATGCGTGACGATTGCCGACGGCCTGCGCGTGCGCTTTTCCGATATCGGCCATCTGCTGGGCTCGGCCTGCATTGAGCTCTGGCTGCGGGAGGACGGCACCGAGAAAAAAATTGTGTTCTCCGGCGACGTCGGCAACATTGACCAGCCGATCCTGAACGATCCCCTGCCCGTCGCCGAGACGGACTATCTCGTTGTCGAGTCGACCTACGGCAACCGCCTGCACGACAAGCCCAAGGACGTGCGCGCGGAGCTGACAGAGGTTCTGCAGCGGGCGTTCGACCGCGGCGGCAGCGTCATTATCCCGGCCTTCGCCGTGGGCCGGACGCAGGAGCTTCTGTACCTGCTGCGCGAGATCAAACAGAAAAAGCTTGTGCATGGACACGACGGTTTCCCGGTCTACCTTGACAGCCCGCTGGCCGAGGAGGCCACCAGCGTCTTTTTACAGTGCGATACCGTCTGCTTTGACCCGGAAACGCAGGCCGTCCTGAAAAGCGGGCAGAACCCCATCTGGTGCCCCGGACTGCAGTTTGCGATCACGGCAGAGGACTCAAAGGCGATCAACAGCGATCCGCGCCCCAAGGTCATCCTGTCTGCCAGCGGTATGTGCGACGCGGGCCGCATCCGGCACCACCTGAAGCACAACCTCTGGATAGCGGAGAACATCATTCTTATCGCGGGCTATCAGTCCAAGGGCACGCTGGGACGGGCATTGCTGGACGGCGTGAAGGAGGTTCGGCTGTTCGGCGAAGATATCGCCGTAAACGCCGAGATCGCCGTCCTGCACGGCACAAGCGGTCACGCAGACCAGAAGGGCCTTTTCAATTGGGTCGAGGCATTTGCAAAAAAGCCGGAGACGATTTTCGTCAACCACGGCGATACCGAGGCCTGCGAAGCGTTTCAGGCGCTTTTGCAGGAAAAGGGGTATGTCGCTGTCGCGCCGTTCTCAGGCGCGGAATTTGACCTGCTTTCCGGCAAATTCCTCGCGTTCCCGGCCGGCCGCCCGATTGCCAAGCGCGGCGCGGCACGGAAGAAGGGCGTCTTCGACGCGCTCATCGCAGCGGCGCAGCGCCTGCTTCTTGTGGCGCAGAGCTGCAGGGAGCGCCCGAACCGCGATCTGACCCGCTTCACCGCGCAGATCCAGGCGCTCATCGACAGGTGGGAGAAATAAAACGATGGAAATCAATTATTATAAGCCCTGCCCGGAATACGACCGCTGCTGTGAGCTGATCGACCGATACTGGGAAGCCGGAGAATATGAAGCCTGCTTCAAGGGGCATCTGGAATTGGCCGAACAGGGCTATCCGCTGGCCGAGTGTCAGGTCGGCTGGCTCTATCTGAAGGGGCAGGGCGTTCCGCAGGACGACGCGAACGCGTTCTATTGGACAAAGCGCGCCGCAGAGCATGGCGACTGGGACGCGCAGTATAATCTCGGAACGTTCTACGAAGCGGGGATCGGCACCGCGCGCGATGCAGAGCAGGCAAAACGCTGGTATATCGCTGCTGCCCAGCAGGGACAGGATGAGGCACTTGAAAAATGCCGTACTGAAGGGCTTTCATGGGAATAGACTGACGCACCGGCGCGACAGCGCCCGACGTCTCCCCTACCGGCCCGCAGCCTCTGAAGCTTTACACCGCAAACGAACAGCGACGGACGCATATCGCCTCCCCTTACGCAAGGGGAGGCGACTTTTTTGTCGGTTCAGGCTTTTTTGCCGGCGAGAGACTTGCGGTATTTTTCGCTTTCCCAGTTGGCAATGAACTTCTTCGCGGCTTCGCCCATGGTGGAAAGCTCGTAACCCGCCTTGCGGATGTGCTCCATGACGAAGAAGACTGCCGTGAGTGTTTCGGTCAGCGTCAGAGCCTTCTTCGCGTCCATCTGCATGAGCAGTTCGCCGGTTTTGCTGCTGGCGACAGCCTGCCCGGCTCCAAGCGTTTCCTGATCCAGATAGAACGTATCCGTCAGGAAGACCATCTGGTCGGGATACAGCGGCTGCGTCATGAGAAATTCCTGCGTGTAGCCGCCGGTTCGGAACTGCTCTGCCAGATACGGCACATCGGCGGCGTAAATGCCTGCGGCCATTTCGCGCACGGCGATCTTCGGGAAGCTTGTACCGGACAGGCCGAACATCCGTGCCAGCCGCTCGTTTGCGTCAGTGTGAATCGCAAGCGCGGTATCCGGGTCGTCGTCATGGACGATGATGCCGTGGTTCTGCATGAGGATGACGGAGGGAATCTTGCCCGTCTCTTTTTCCACGCGCCGCAGCTCGTCGCGGATGGCGAAGGTCAGATTCGCACCGGGATCGGTGTAGGGCACCCAGCCCCAGGTGTAGCCGGCTCCGGCAAACGCCTGCGCCGCGATCGGACGGCAGGCTGTGGAGCAGGCCGCAAGGTTGGCATAGACGCTGTGCGTGTGCACCACGAAGGTTTTCAGGATGGAGTGAAAGCCCGCTTCGACGGACGGCCGCAGGTCGGCAAGACCGTCGATATGCCGGACATCCGCTTTCGCGCGGGCAGAGCCCTCTTTTTCCACGTCCGCAAGCGCGGACGGCTCGGTCGTGAGATAAAAATTGCGTAAATCAGCGCCATCCAGAACGGCATACGCCTTGTCCGGGCGGATATCGCTCAGACAGAAGCCGGAGGCTTTGATCGCCATCAGTCCGCCGGGCAGCTTGACGGAGGTATTCCCGCCGCCGCCCTGCACATAGTCGGCGCGTGCGCCCGCCGCCTGTGAGACGCGGGCAAAGTCGGAAAGCAGCTTTGCATGCTCTTCAAAAAACATTTCCGTTCACCTCTTACCGCTTGCTCAGCACGTCGGCTTCGTAGCGCTTGATCTCAGCAAAGTAATCCTGCGGGATATTCTCGCGGCGCAGATATTCCTCCCAGACCGCGCCGAACGGCATGGTCTTGAGTTCCTCCTGCCGCACCATCAGCTCGGTGAAGTTGTTCTCGTCCTGAAGCTTTTTGAGAGACTTCGGTTCGAGCAGCGCGTACAAAAGCGCCTTCTGCACGGAATGCAGGCCTGTGACCCATGCGGAAATGCGGTTGATGGAAGCGTCAAAATAGTCCGTCGCGAGGAACACGCGGCCCAGCGCGTCCGCGCGGACGATCTCCTTCATCATTTCGCGCGTCTCGTCGTCAAAGAGCACCACGTGGTCGCTGTCCCAGCGCATGGGGCGGGTGATGTGCAGCGCCAGACGGTCGTTGAACAGGAGCATGGAGCTAATCTTGTCCGAGACAAGCTCGGTCGGGTGATAGTGGCCGTTGTCCATGAGCGGGGTAATGTGGCGGGTATTGACATAGTTTGTGCAGAACTCCGCCGAGCCGACGGTGTAGGCTTCCAGACCAATGCCGAAGACCTTGGACTCGATGCACGGGAAGACCTTCGTCTTGTCATACGGAACGGACAGAATTTCGTCCATCGACTGCGCGTAGCGGCGGCGCGGAGAGAGGCGGTCTGCCGGGTAATCCTTATAGCCGTCGGGGAATCCAGAAGTTGATCACGCAGGGCTTGCCGGTTTCCTCGGCGAAATACTCCGCAATGGCCATGCAGCGCTTGCCGTGCTCAACCCAGAAATGGCGGACCGTCTCGTCCGGGGACGAGAGCGTCAGTCCGTCCTTGACCATGGAATGAGAGAAGAACGTCGGGTTAAAGTCGATGCCAAGGCCGCGCTCCTTGGCATAGGCGACCCAGCGGGAAAAATGCTTCGGCTGAATGGCGTCGCGGTCAGCAAACTCACCGGCTTCGAAAATGGCGTAGCTTGCGTGCAGATTGAGCTTCTTTTTGCCCGGCGTCAGGCGCAGGACCTCGTCGAAATCCGCCATGAGCTGTTCGGGCGTGGTGGCCTTGCCGGGATAGTTGCCGGTGGTCTGGATGCCGCCGGAGAGGGCCTCCTTCGCGTCGAAGCCGACGACGTCGTCGCCCTGCCAGCAGTGGACGGAGACGGTCACGTTTTTCAGTGTTTCCAGCACGGCTTCGGTATCGACGCCGAGCGCGGCGTAGCGTTCCTTTGCAAGTGTATAAGCGTTCATAGTTGTTCCTCCCTCAATTAAAAAAGAAGACCTGTTTCATGAGCGGCTGCGCACCGGTTTCCGGGTCCATTTCCATCAGCATAACGTCCTTCATGTACTCGTTCCAGCGGTCCACGACCGGGCTTTCGGCCTGCACGCGGGCAGCCTCGGCGACGCTGTCGCACTCATAATAGCCGAACAGCTCATTGCCGACATTCCAGATCGTATAGTTGCGGATCCCGGCCTGATGCAGCACGTCCTTCATCTCCGGCCAGATCTCGTTGTGGCGGCGGATGTATTCTTCCAGCTTTCCCGGAAGAACCGTCGCTTTCCACGCGTAGCGTTCCATGTTCGTTTCCTCCCTGTTTTTTATGGGTTTCTACATTTCATTATAGAAAAGCAAGCCTGTGTGTGGTATCATAGGCTTGCTTTGAAATATCAATATCTTGCTGTTTTGCGGAGGACTGCCGAATGGAAGTGCTGCACTACAATCTCGATATGACGCCGGACTCCGAATGGAAGATCGTCTCGGCGGGCGCGTTTGCCCGCGACAAGCTGCTGTATTTGCAGGAGGCCGGGCATTTCATTTCTGGTGCAAATTACTATACCGTCCGAAAGGAGCTGGATTCGTATCTTGTCAAGCTGACGCTTTCCGGGGCCGGAATATTGGAATATGGCGGCGAAACCTACCGGCTTCCCGCCGGGAGCTTTTTCTGGATCGACTGCCGTGCGCCGCAGCACTATTATACTGCGCCGGACGCGGGACAGTGGGACGTCCTCTGGTTCCATTTTTACGGCGCAACGGCGGATGCATACTATCAGGCGTTTTTGTCGCAGACGCAGGGGCGGGCAGCCGCGTCGCTGCCGGTCGACAGTCCGGTGTCCGCGCAGATGAGCGCACTTCTGGCCCTGGCCGGGGAGGACGGCGGCGGGCTGGGTCGCGATCTGGACGCGTCGGCGCTCATGACGACGATCCTCTGCGGTCTGATCCACGGCGCGGCGCAGCAGCGCCCGCAGCCAGTGCCCGCAGTTTTGCAGAAAGTGCGGCAGTATCTGCACGAGCAGTACGCGCAGAAAATCACGCTCGATACGCTCTCGGCGCGCTATAACATCAGCAAATACCACCTCCAGCGGAGCTTCCAGCGGTATTTCGGCCAGTCGCCCGGCGAGTATCTGACCCGCCTGCGCCTGACCCGCGCCAAGGAGCTGCTGCGCGCGACCGACCTGCCGGTATCCGAAGTCGCCTACCGCGTCGGCATGGAGAACACCAGCTATTTTATCAGTGTCTTCCGTTCCCGCGAAGGCGCTACGCCCCAGCAGTACCGCCGCTGCTGGTCGCCAGTGGCATAAGCGCGGCAAGCTCTTCCGCCGTCAACGGGCGGTATTCGCCCGGGCGGAGCGCTTCGTCCAGCCGGACGGGGCCGATGGCAAGGCGCTTTAAGTAAAATACATGCCCGCCCACGGCTTTGATCATCAGCTTGACCTGATGCTTGCGGCCTTCTGTGATCCAGAGCTTGCCGGCCGTGACGGGCCGGGCCGGGTTTTTCAGGTATTTCTCGCGGAAGCGCTCGGGCAGATACGGCGCGCTTTCCCCGATGCTCGTGTGCGCAAGCAGCTGCGCGCGGGCAGGCAGCGAGGGCGGCTGCCCTTCCAAAAGCAAAACGCCCTCCTCCAGCTGCCGCATGGCCGTCTCGTCAAGTAACCCGAATGCGCGGTACTCGTATTCCTTTTCCACGTGCTGCTCGGGCCGGAGCAGGCGCACGTCGAGCATCCCGTCGTCTGTAAACAGCAGCAGCCCCTCCGTATCCCTGTCCAGCCGCCCGACCGGGTGCAGCATCTCGCGCAGCGCCTCCGGAAAGCAGGACATGACCGTCTCCCGCCGCGCGTCGCGCTTCGCGGTGAGCAGTCCGCGCGGCTTGTAAAGCATATAATACTGCGCCATCCGCCTGTCCCTCCCGTCTGTTTTGTCCATCATACCGGACGGAAGCAGAAAATGCAAGAACGGTTCGCACAAAATGACGGGATAATCGTGCATACTTGCAAAACGTCCTGCATATCAGGTAGTTTTCTGCTGGATTTGCAGGATTTATGAATTTTTTCAGAAGCACTTTTCAAAAACGCATTTCTGTGATAAAGTATATCCCAAGAAAAAAGACCCTGTACAGAAGGGAGAACATACTATGAAACTGACCGATCACGGCGTATTCCTCTGCGGCGGCGTGCCGCAGCCGACGGCGCCGCTCACCCCGGACGAGGGCCGCAGACGCACCATGGCCTACCGCATTTTGCAGGCGCACAACCAGTCCGGCGATGAGCGGCAGCTCCGCATCCGGTTCGACGCCATGCTTTCACACGATATCACCTATGTCGGCATCATCCAGCAGGCGCGGGCCTCCGGCATGAAGGAGTTCCCACTCCCCTACGCGCTGACGAACTGCCACAACAGCCTCTGCGCCGTCGGCGGCACGATCAACGAGGACGACCACGTCTTCGGCCTGTCCGCGGCAAAGAAATACGGCGGCATTTACGTTCCCGCCAACCAGAGCGTCATTCATTCCTACGCGCGCGAGCAGATGGCTGCCTGCGGGTCAATGATTTTAGGCTCTGACTCGCACACGCGCTACGGCGCGCTCGGCACGATGGCCGTCGGCGAGGGCGGGCCGGAGCTTGCCAAGCAGCTTTTGAGGCACACGTGGGACGCGCCGCTTCCCGAGGTCGTGCTGGTCTACGTGACGGGAACGCCCCGCCGGGGCGTCGGCCCGCACGACGCGGCAATCGCACTGGTCAAGGCGACATTCGCAAGCAGCTTCGTCAAGAACCGCGTGCTGGAATTCGCAGGCCCCGGCATTGCGAAGCTGCCCATTGATTTCCGCAACGGCATCGACGTCATGACGACCGAGACGACCTGCCTGTCCTCCATCTGGGAGACGGACGAGGAGACGAAACGGTTTTTTGAAGTTCACGGCCGCCCCGAAGCGTATAAAAAGCTGTCGCCGGAGGATGGCGCGTATTATGACCGCATGATCGAGCTGGATCTCAGCCAGCTTGAGCCGATGATCGCGCTGCCGTTCCACCCGTCGAACGCGTACACCATCCGTGACTTCCTTGCGAACGCGCAGGAACTGCTGGCCGGGGTCGAGGCCGAGGCAAAAAGGCGCTGGCCGAAGGCCAACGTGCACCTGCTGGGTAAGCTTCACGACGGCGCGGTCTGGGCCGACCAGGGCATCATCGCGGGCTGCGCAGGCGGCATGTTTGACAACATTGACGAGGCTGCGCAGATCCTGCGCGGCGGCTCGATCGGCGATAGCTATTTCTCCATGAACGTCTATCCCACATCCGTCCCGGTGAGCCTTGCGCTGACACGCTTGGGCGTGACGGAGTCGCTGCTGGAAACCGGTGCGATCATCAAGCCCAGCTTCTGCGGCCCGTGCTTCGGTGCGGGAGATGTGCCGGCCAACAACGGCCTGTCTCTTCGCCATACGACGCGCAATTTCCCGAACCGCGAGGGCTCAAAGCCCGGCGAAGGGCAGTTTGCGGGCGTGTGCCTCATGGACGCGCGTTCCATTGCGGCAACAGCCAGAAACGGCGGCCGCATCACCCCGGCGGACGAGCTGGATTATACCCCGGAACGCCATCCGTACCAGTTTGACAAGACGGTCTATGCCCGCCGCGTCTATCACGGCTTCGGCCATCCGCAGCCGGAAACAGCGCTCATCATGGGCCCGAACATCACGGACTGGCCGAAAACGTATGAGCTGGGTGAAAATCTTCTGCTTGAGCTTGCCGCCGTCATTCATGACCCCGTGACCACGACGGACGAGCTGATCCCGTCCGGCGAAACCTCGTCCTACCGCTCGAACCCCCTGCGGCTGGCGGAGTTCACGCTCTCGCGCCGCGTGCCGGACTATGTGCCGCGCGCAAAGGAAATTGCCGCAAAAGAAGCCGAGCGGCGGGAGGGTTCGAATCCCTCGGACATTCTCGCCGCGCTCTCGCGCGTGGGCGACGCGGAGGCGCTTCTGAACACGACGCAGTTCGGCTCCTGCGTGTTCGCCAACAAGCCCGGCGACGGCTCCGCGCGGGAGCAGGCCGCGTCCTGCCAGAAGGTTCTGGGCGGACTTGCGAATATCTGCTATGAATTCGCCACCAAGCGCTACCGCAGCAACTGCATCAACTGGGGTATGCTGCCGTTCACGCTGGACGCAGGCACGCCATTCGACTATGCGCCGGGCGATCTGGTCTTCGTGCCGGACGTGCGGAAGCGGCTGGAGAAAGGCTGTGAGGATTTCCCCGCGGAGGTTCTGCGGCAGACCGGCGAAAAAGCAGAGCTTCTGCTGCACGTAAAGGGCCTGACGCCGGACGAGCGGGACATTCTGCTCGACGGCTGCCTGATGAATTACTACGCCAAGCGCGGATAAGAGAGAAGGGACCGATATGGAAAAAATTCAGATGAAAACGCCGCTCGTCGAGATGGACGGCGACGAAATGACGCGGGTGCTCTGGCGGATGATCAAGGACGAGCTGATCTGCCCGTTTGTCGACCTCAAGACCGAGTATTACGATCTTGGCCTGCTGCACCGCAACGAGACGAAGGATCAGGTCACCGTCGACGCGGCGCTGGCCACGCGGAAATACGGTGTGGCCGTCAAATGCGCGACGATCACGCCGAATGCCCAGCGGATGGCCGAGTACCCGCAGCTGACCGAGATGTGGAAAAGCCCGAACGGCACCATCCGTTCCATTCTGGGCGGCACGGTCTTCCGCGCGCCCATTCTGCTGGATTCCATCAAGCCGGTCGTGCGCACATGGAAAAAGCCGATCACGATCGCCCGCCACGCCTACGGCGACGTGTATAAGTCCGTAAGCCTTGAGACGGACGAGCCCGGCGAATGCACCATGACCTTCAAGGGCGCATCCGGCAGGGAGCAGACCGTTCTCGTCCAGAAAACCGACGGCCCCGCCGTCTTCCAGGGTGAACACAATAAGGAAAGCAGCATCCGCTCGTTCGCGCGGGCCTGCTTCCAGTATGCCATTGATACGAAGCAGGATCTCTGGTTCTCCACCAAGGATACCATTGCCAAGGTCTATGACGGCGCGTTCAAGCGCATTTTTGAAGAAGAATACGAGAAGAGCTATAGGACGCAGTTCGAGGCGCTTGGCCTGCGGTATTTCTACACGCTGATCGACGACGCGGTCGCCCGCGTCATCCGCAGCGAGGGCGGCTTCATCTGGGCCTGCAAGAATTATGACGGCGACGTGATGAGCGATATGGTGTCCACGGCGTTCGGCTCGCTCGCCATGATGACCTCCGTGCTCGTCGCGCCAGACGGCACGACAGAATTTGAAGCCGCGCACGGCACGGTCACGAAGCATTATTACCGCTACCTCAAGGGCGAACAGACCTCGACCAACCCGATGGCGACAATCTTCGCGTGGACAGGCGCGCTGAAAAAGCGCGGCCAGCTGGATAAGCTTCCGGCGCTCGAAGCCTTCGCGGACAGGCTCGAACAGGCCAGCCTCGACACGATCCGCTCCGGCATCATGACCGGCGACCTCGCCGGCCTCGTCAAGGGCGAACGCCCCGCGCCGGTCACGAGCGAGGCATTTTTGAAGGCCATTCGCGCGCGGATGGAAGCGTGAGACTGACCAACGAACAAAACTTTCCCAAAGGCTCCCATTGTCGTACAGCGTGCGGCAACGGGAGCCTTTCTGCGTACACTTTACTGCATAAAAGTTTTGCATGCTGACTAAAAATTTGTTAGGCCTGCTATATTTTTTTGTATTTTTTGCAGAAAGCGTATTTACAATCTCTTCACAAAATGATAGAATATCTTTAGTTTTTAACTGAGATTCCCTGTTTTTTCAATTCCGTTCAACGTTGGAAGAACAGGCTTTCCGCGAACTCGCCAAAACCGCCGCCGGAAAGCGGCGTTTTGCAAAACAGCGGAGCGAATTCCAAGACAGAAAGGATGACTTGCTTGGCAAACGCAATCGAACTGAGAAACATCACCAAGCGCTTCGGACAGGTCGTGGCGAACAAATCGATCAGTCTGGAGCTGCATAAGGGTGAGATTCTGTCCCTGCTGGGTGAAAACGGCAGCGGCAAGACCACGCTTATGAACATGCTCTCCGGCATCTACTATCCGGACGAGGGTCAGATCTTCGTCGATGGGAAGGAAGTGGAGATCCGCTCCCCGAAGAACGCGTTTGATCTGCACATCGGCATGATCCACCAGCATTTCAAGCTCGTCGACGTCTTTACGGCTGCCGAGAATATCATTCTTGGCCTGCCCGGCGACAAGGGCAAGATGGACAAAAACGCCGTTGCCAAGGCCGTCCGCGAGATCGCCGACCGCTATGGCTTCGACATTGATCCGAACCAGAAGATCTACGAGATGTCCGTCTCGCAGAAGCAGACCGTCGAGATCGTCAAGGTGCTCTACCGCGGCGCGGATATCCTGATCCTCGACGAGCCGACCGCCGTTCTGACCCCGCAGGAGACGGAAAAGCTCTTCACCGTCATGCGCAACATGAAAAAGGACGGCAAGGCGATCATCATCATCACGCACAAGCTGCATGAGGTGCTTGCCGTCTCCGACCGCGTGGCCGTTCTGCGCAAGGGCGAGTACATCGGCGATACTGACACTGCCACCGCTTCCCAGCAGTCGCTGACCGACATGATGGTCGGCCGGGCCGTTTCCCTGAACATTGACCGTCCGCTGAACGAGAACCAGACCGAGCGCCTGAAGGTCGAGCACCTGACCGTCAAGAACAAGGAAGGCGTCAAGATGCTCGACGATGTCTCCTTCTCTGCCATGGGCGGCGAGATCCTCGGCATCGCGGGCATCGCAGGCTCCGGCCAGAAGGAGCTGCTTGAGTCCATTTCCGGCCTGCAGAAGCTGGAGGCCGGCAGCAAAATTACATACATCGAGCCGGACGGAACCGAATGTCTGCTCAACGGCATGGACCCGCTCGATATCATCCGCAAGGGCCTCCTGCTGTCCTTCGTCCCGGAGGACCGGTTCGGCATGGGCCTCGTCGGCGGCATGAACATCATTCAGAACATCATGCTCCGCACCTACCGGCGCGGCAAGGGCCCGCTGACCGACCGCAAGTTCCCGCGCGACCTGTCGCAGAAGATCGTGGACGATCTTGAGGTCGTCACCCCGGATATCAATCGCACGCCCATCCGCCGTCTTTCCGGCGGCAACGTGCAGAAGGTGCTCGTCGGCCGCGAGATCGCGCAGAACCCGGCTGTTCTCATGACGGCCTACGCCGTGCGCGGTCTGGACATCAACACGTCCTACGTCATCTACAATCTGCTGACCGAGCAGAAGATGAAGGGCGTCAGTGTCATCTATGTCGGCGAGGATCTGGACGTTCTGCTTGAGCTGTGCGACCGCATTCTCGTTCTGTGCGGCGGCAAGGTTTCCGGCATCGTCGACGGCCGCAAGACCACGAAGGACGCCGTCGGCCTGATGATGACGAAGATTGGAGGTTAATTGAGTATGCATATCTCCAAACGAGACACAATTTCCCGCGGCAAGGCCTGGACGATCCGCGCCATCGCCATTCTGCTGGCTCTGATCGTCGACGGCATCATTATCTATGCCATCGTCAAGATGAACCCCCTGAAGGTTTACGTTTCCCTCGCCTCCGGCGCGTTCGGCACGAGCAAGCGTATGTGGTTCACCATCCGTGACTGCATGATCCTGACCTGTATCGCCATCGGTCTGGCGCCCGCGTTCAAGATGCGCTTCTGGAACGTCGGCGCGGAGGGCCAGATGCTCGTCGGCGGCATTGCCACCGCGTTCTGGATGATCAACTTCGCAGGCAAGATGAACATCGTGATGCTTTTCCTGTGCATGGCCATCAGCGCCATCGTCGCGGGCGGCATCTGGGGCCTCATCCCCGGCTTCTTCAAGGCCAAGTGGAACACGAACGAAACGCTGTTCACGCTGATGATGAACTACATCGCCATTCAGCTCACGTCGTTCGCCGTCTCCAAGTGGGAGAACCCTCCAGGATCGAACTCCATCGGCACCATCAACTCCAAGGGCGACGTCAAGTACGTCGGCTGGATCGGCAATATGTTCTCCGACGGCTACAACAAGGACTTCATGTGGACGGTCATCATCGTGCTCATCCTCGCGGCGCTCGTGTACCTCTATCTGAAATACACCAAGCACGGCTATGAGATCGCCGTCGTCGGCGACTCGGAGAATACCGCACGCTACGCCGGTATCCGCGTCCCGCGCATCTATGTGCGCACGATGGCCCTGTCCGGCGCGCTGTGCGGCTTTGCAGGCTTCCTCGCCGTCTCCGCCGTCAGCCATACCCTCTCCACCTCGACCGCCGGCGGCCGCGGCTTCACCGCGATCATCGTCGCGTGGCTCGCGAAAATGAACCCGTTCGTCATGATCCTGATCTCGGCGCTGCTGTCGTTCCTCGACAAGGGCGCGGTGCAGATCGCTTCCGACTTCGGCCTGAACGAATACGTCTCAAAGATCATCTCCGGCGTCATTCTGTTCTTCATCCTCGGCAGCGAGTTCTTCATCAACTATCAGGTCAAGACCGGCGCGAAGCACAAGTAAGGAGGAGCTGAATATGTTAGATTTTTTGCTGAAATTCCCTGACCTTCTGCACTCTGCCATCGTGTTCGGCACGGTTATCATGTTCGGCGCGCTCGGCGAAATCATCACGGAGAAATCCGGCAACCTGAACCTCGGCGTCCCCGGCATCATGTACTTCGGCGGCATCGCTGGTCTGACGTCCACGTTCATGTATGAAAACGTCTACTGCGTCAACGCAGGGATCGAGCCGAGCGCGGCGCTGTGCGTCATTATGTGTCTCGTCGCGTCGTTCCTCGCCTCCGCGCTGGGCGGCCTCATCTACAGCTTCCTGACCATCACGCTGCGCACGAACCAGAACGTCACCGGCCTGACCCTGACGATCCTCGGCTCCGGCGTGGGCAACTTCTTCGGCGGGAGCCTCAACAAGCTCGCCGGCGGCGTCGGCCAGGTCTCCGTGGCCGTGACCTCGCAGGCATTCCGCAACTACTCGCTTTCCCTCGTCAATTTCTTTGACGGCTTCACCGGCAAGCTCCGTCTGGGCACGCTCCTGTTCTCCTACGGCTTTTTGACCTATGTGGCGATCATCCTCGCCGTTGCGATCTGGTTCTTCCTGTCGAAGACCCGCACGGGCCTGAGCCTGCGCGCCATCGGCGAAAATACCGCCACGGCTGACGCCGCCGGTATCAACGTCACAAAGTACAAGTACCTGGCCACCTGCATCGGCGCGGGTATCTCGGGCCTCGGCGGCACGTACTACGTCATGAACTACATCAAGGGCACCTGGGAGAACCAGGGTACCATCGAAGCGCTCGGCTGGCTGGCCGTCGCGCTGGTCATCTTCGCAACGTGGAAGTCGCTGCGCGCGATCTGGGGCTCGTACCTCTTCGGCGTTCTCTACTGGGCGTATAACTACATCCCCGGCCTGTCCAGAAGCACGCTGGAGCTGTTCAAGATGCTCCCCTACGTGGTCACGATCCTCGTTCTTCTCATGGTCTCCATGCGCAAGAAAAAGGAAGACCAGCCGCCTCAGTCCCTCGGCATCCCGTACTTCCGCGAAGAACGGTAACCGCACCGCACAACACGCCCTGCGAGGCTTCTCGCAGGGCGTGTTCAGCATATCAGATTGCTTCCCTTGGAGGAGGAGCCTTGGATGCTGCTTTCGGCTTTCGAAAAGTCAAGGAATGTTCACAAATCGTTCCTTGACTTTTCATATTTTTCGTGTATGATTTAATTCAATATTGAACAGTTCGATATTGGAGGTCTTAACTCATGCCGGAACCCCTTCTGACCGCGTCTGCCATGTTTGCCAATGCTGCACGCTTTTCTGACGCCTATCACGCCGCGCTTTCGCCGCTGTGCGCGGAAACCGGTCTGCCGCCTGCGGCGGCGGATATTCTGCTGTTTCTGGCGAATAATCCCGGCTGCGAGACGGCGGGCGCGATCTGCCGGATGCGCGGACTGAAGCCCGCGATCGTGTCGTTTCATATTGACCGGCTTGTGGGCGAGGGCTTTCTGCAGCGGCAGCCTGTCCCCGGCGACCGGCGCAAGACGGCGCTCGTGCTGACCGAAAAGGCAGCGCCCGTCATCGAGCAGGGCCGCAGGCTACAAAAGTCGTTCGCCGACCGGCTCACCGAGGGCCTGCGTGCGGAGGACTTAGCGCACTTCCGCCGCTGCGTGGCCGCCTTTGAACGCAATATCGAACGGATCCGCATGGAAAATCCCAAAGGAACGGAGATGTAACCCCCCATGATCAAACTTCTCAAGCGTATGCGAAAGCGCGAGGCGCTGATGGCGCTTTTGTGCGCAGTTCTCGTCGTGGCGCAGGTCTATTTCGACCTGAAGCTGCCGGATTACATGACCCGGCTCACCACGCTCATCAAAACCCCCGGCAGCGTCACAGCGGATATTTTATCCGTCGGCGGCGAGATGCTCCTGTGTACGCTGGCCAGCGCCGTTCTGGCTGTCGGCTGCGGCTATCTCGCGGCAAAGACGGCCTCCGGCTTCAGCTTTTCCGTCCGCGCCGTGACCTGTTCCACCATGTCATGGACGCGGGCAGCGAGGAAATGCAGTCCTTTTCTGTCCCCAGCCTCATCACCAGAACGACCAATGATATTACCCAGATTCAGATGATCGTCGCCATGGGTCTGCAGATGCTCATGAAGGCCCCGATCATGGCCGTCTGGGCCATCATCAAGATCCTCGGCAAAAGCTGGACGCTCTCGGCGGTAACGGGCGGCTTCGTTGTGGCAATCGTCGTGATGGTGCTGCTGATCATGTCCAGCTGCCTGCCCCGGTTCCGTCAGGTGCAGAAAAAGACCGACCAGATCAACCGCGTCGCGCGGGAAAATCTGACCGGCATCAACGTCGTCCACGCCTTCGGCGCGGAGGACTATCAGAACCGGAAATTCGACGGCCCCAGCCGCGATATGATGAATTTGCAGCTGAAAAACCAGCGGCTGTTCGCCCTGCTCCAGCCGATGCTCGGCTTCGGCATGAACGGTCTGGCGCTCGCCATCTACTGGGTCGGCGCGGCGCTGGTCGAGTCGATCGCGCGGACGGATATGGCCGGGCGGCTGACGATGTTCACGAACGTGCTGGTGTTCAGCACCTACGCGACCTATGTTGTGATGTCCTTTATGATGCTCGTGATGATCTTCATGCTCATGCCGCAGGCGCAGGTCTCGGCAGAGCGCATCAACGAGGTGCTGGACACAAAGCCGCACGTCGTCCCCGGCGCGAAGACAGAGGGCAGCGGGACCGGCACGGTCGAGTTCCGCGATGTCTCCTTCCGCTATCCGGGCGCGGCTGCGGATGAGCTGGAGCATATCAGCTTCAAGGTAGAAAAGGGCCAGACGCTGGCCATCATCGGCGCGACCGGCAGCGGCAAGACGACGCTGGCCTCCCTCATTCCGCGCTTTTACGACGCGACGGCTGGCACTGTCCTTGTAGACGGGCTGGACGTGCGCGAGTATACGTTCGACGCGCTTTACAACAAGCTCGGCTATGTGACGCAGAAGGCCGTTCTGTTCTCCGGCACGGTTGAAGACAATGTCTTTTTCGGGCAGAGCGCAGCAGAAAAGACGGACGCGTCGCTGCAAGCTGCGCTTTCCCTGTCGCAGGCTGCGGAATTTGTGAACAAATACCCTGAAAAGGCCGCACATCCCATCGCCCAGCTTGGCCGGAACGTCTCCGGCGGGCAGAAGCAGCGGCTTTCCATCGCGCGTGCGCTGGCAAGAACGCCGGAAATTCTGATTTTCGACGATTCGTTCTCCGCGCTGGACTATAAGACCGACGCGACGCTCCGCGAGGGGCTTGCGAAGGAGCTTCCCGGCACGACGAAGATCATCGTCGCCCAGCGCATCAGCACCATCCGTAATGCCGATCAGATCCTCGTGCTCGACCGCGGCGAGATTGCCGGACTCGGCACGCATGACGCACTGATGGCGTCCTGCACGGTCTACCGCGAGATCGCCATGTCGCAGCTGAGCGAGGAAGAGCTCAAGAAAGGAGGCGCATCCAAATGAGGCCCAATATGCGTCCAACAGAAAAAACGGATCCCAAAGGCGCTCTGAACGACCTGAGCGCGTATATGCGCAGGAGCCTCGGCGTCGTCATTCTGGCGCTCGTGCTGGCGGCGCTCAGCGCCGTGCTGACCATCATCGGCCCGGATCAGGTCGGTAAGATCGCGACCATCATGTCCGAGGGCCTGGTCGGCGGCATTGATCTTGCAGCCATTGCAAGAGTCGGCATACTGCTTGCCGTCATTTACGGCCTGAGCGCGCTCTTTGGCTTCATCCAGCACTATATCATGGCGAGCGTCACGCTCAAAATGTCCTACCGGATGCGCGGCGAGCTGTCCGAAAAGATCAACCGGGTGCCGCAGAAATACTTCAACTTTCATGCACAGGGCGATATTCTCAGCCGCATCACCAACGATGTCTCCACGCTCCAGCAGGGACTGACCAACAGCCTGCCGACGATCATCTCCGCCGCGACGCAGTTTGCCGGCTGCCTCATCATGATGTTCGTGACCGAGTGGCGGCTGGCGCTGGCCGCGCTGGGCATCACGCTGGTCGGGCTCCTGCTCGTCGTGCTCATCATGTCCCGTTCGCAGAAATACTTTACCGCCCGGCAGGAAAGCCTCGGCAAACTGAACGGCTATGTCGAGGAAATGTATTCCGGCCACGAGGTCGTGCGCATTTCCCGCGCGGCAGAGCCTGTCGGCAAGACCTTCGACACGCTGAACGACGCGGTCTACGACGCGAACTGGCGTTCGCAGTTCCTGTCCGGCATCATGCAGCCGCTCATGAATGTCATCGGCAACCTGTCCTATGTCGCCGTGTGCGTGCTCGGCTCGATCCTCGCGATCCAGGGCATCATCGACATCGGCGTCATCGTCTCGTTCATCCTGTATGTGCGCCTGTTCACCTCACCCCTGACCCAGATCGCGCAGGGCATGACGAATCTGCAGACAGCCTCCGCCTCCGCGCACCGCATCTTTGACTTCCTCGGCAGCGAGGAACTGCCCGATGAATCGGAAAAACCGGAGCTGCCCCGCCCCGTGCGCGGCGAGGTCGACTTCGAGCACATCCGCTTCAGCTACCCGGATTCACCGGATAAGATCATCATCAAGGACTTCTCCGCCCACGTCGCCCCCGGCCAGAAGGTCGCCATCGTCGGCCCGACCGGCGCGGGCAAGACGACCATGGTCAACCTGCTCATGCGGTTCTATGAGATCTCCGACGGCTGCATCAGAATTGACGGTGTGCCGTCATCTGAGCTCAGCCGCGAGGACGTGCACAAGCTGTTCGGCATGGTCCTGCAGGACACATGGCTGTTTGAGGGCACAGTCCGGGAAAATCTTGTCTACAATCTGTCGGACGTGACCGATGAACAATTAAATCGCGTCTGCCGCGCCTGCGGGCTGGATAAATTCGTCCGTTCGCTGCCGGACGGCTTCGACACTGTCCTGTCCGAGAGCACCAGCATTTCCGCCGGGCAGAAGCAGCTGCTGACCATCGCCCGCGCCATGCTCCAGAACGCGCCCATGCTCATCCTCGACGAGGCGACCAGCTCTGTCGACACGCGCACGGAGCTTCTCATCCAGCGCGCCATGGATAAGCTGACGGAAAACCGCACCAGCTTCGTTATCGCCCACCGCCTGTCGACGATCAAAAACGCCGACCTCATCCTCGTCATGAAGGACGGCGACATCATCGAAAGCGGCACACACGAAACACTCATGCAGCGAAACGGCTTCTACGCCGCCCTCTACAACAGCCAGTTCGAACAGGCATCATAACGCGCTCCATAAAAAACTCTGCCCGCAGCTTCAACGGTCTGCGGGCAGAGTTTTTAATGATAGAATTTTTCCTCGATTTTGACCACAACGCCGTTTTTCAAAGTAAGCGTATACGGCTGGACGAGCAGCCCTTCGTTTTCCTGCACGGCGGCGGCAAAGTCCCGCCATGTTTTGAACGTATACAGCCGGTCCTCGCCTGCGCCATATTCCTGCTCGATATCGTAGATCGTGACGGATGCGTTCGGGTCGACTTTATAGGTGTAAAGTTCGCCGGAATCGACCCGGTAATATCCATAATAATAATTCTGCGGTGGAATATTCAGCGCCTTGAGCGTTTGCAGATCCTCTTCGAGAGAGGCATTCAGCAGCGTAATATGCTCAGCCGTGATGGAATCCCCGGTCACGCTCTGCAGAACTGCGTTCCGGCGCGTGCTGACCTCCGTGATCTGCGAGATCTGGAGCGAATAGGAGAGCATCAATATGACGTCCGCCCGCGTCAGCGTGACGATCAATGATTGCCGGTCTTCCGATAAGTCCTTCGTCCAGATGGTATCTGCGTCCAGATACCGCAGGTCGGCGTTTGCAGCGCTGAAATAGTCAACAAACGCGGAATAATAGCGCGGCCACTGGGAAACATCGCCCGGCAGATCGCTCATTTTGCTGTCCTCGATCTGGAATTTCCGAACGATATCCTCATATTCCGCCGTCATGTCCTGCGCCCAGTGTGCATAGTCCAGCTTTTCGTGAACATATTCCCAAATCATATCATCAGAAAGAGAACCGCCGCAGGCGCGTCACTTGACGGGGCAAGGGAGGCAATCACCTCCAAATACTGCTGGAGTAGATTCATGTCTGCTGGAAACCAGTCTCCCGCTGCCTCCGGCAAGACCCACGCTCCGTCCGCGTTCTGCATGGCAAGCGGGCCGCAGAAATCGCGGATCCAGTCACTCAAACTCCCGCTCGGGTACTCCGCAAATCCTGTGCAGACATTGCCCGGCGCATCCAGCTCGAATCTCGCCACTGTCGTTGCGCCGCCTCCGTTCCACTCCCAGTCAGGGCCGGTGTAGTCATAGTAAAAATCGTAATGCAGGTCGCATATGACGACAGTTTTCCCGTTTTCCTCAAACGAACCATACTCGCGCAGGCTCGGCAGCACGATATCATTGTCGCTGCGCGGATACCGCTGCGCGACTGCCGCGTCAAAGAGCACCGCCTCCCGCCCGGTCAGACCGAACATGGAAGAGTCCGGGATGGGGAGCGAGGTCGTGCAGGAAGACTTTTTCGAGAGAAGCGGTGCGCAGTCAAGCGGTTCTGACGGCTCGTTCAGTCCGTCTCCCGATACATCTGACCAGTTTGCCGTCCGCTCACCGTCGGAAAAAGAGATATCAGCGATGCTTCGCGTGCCCTCGGAGAATGTGAGAAACGGCTTTCCGGGGTCAATCGAACGCGTCAAGGGGATACTGCTATCCTGAAAGGTCACAGTTATCTCGTCAAACGAAACGTCGTGCCGATTCTCCTGATCCCACACGCCAAAGACAGTGTCCGTTGTAAATCCATAGATCACGGTTCTGTCGTTTGTGACAAGCGTATGTACCATGAAGCCGACGGATGAATCCCATTCAGATGTGCCGTTCCACGCTGCAAGTGTGTAATCTTCGCCGTCCTTCTGAACCACAAACGCCTGAAATGCGGTATACCCGGTATTCTCAGACGAGCCGGGGGCTTTGCTGCCGGTAAGTAAAATGAACCAGTCCACAAAGTCACAGCAGCCAAGCAGATCGTACTCAGTCGGAAGATTTGCTTCCCGCCATGCATCCGCCTGCGGCGTGATATTCGTCGTTGTTTCGACCTGAGCTGTCTGTGTTTTCTTCGGCAGCGTGATCTCCCCCGTTTTCTGCCGCGTCAGCTCCGTAATCGAGCACCCAGCGGCAGACACGATGAGCAGCAGCGCCAGAATGACACACAGAACGCTTGTGCGCTGTTTTTTCGTCAGGAACAAAATGCGCTCCCTGACCGGCGGCCCGGCGAGGCTCAGAGCCGCCGCTCTGCGCGGGGCCTGCGCCAGAATCGCCCGCGCGTAGGCGAGGCGCTGCGCGTCCGAAAGCCCGGCGGCGACAGCCTCGTCGCACGCCAGCTCCGCGTCGCGCTTGGAACAAATCGCGGCCAGCCAGATGAACGGGTTCCACCAATAGACAATCACCGCCGCCGTCCGGCAGAGCGACCACAGGAAATCCAGATGCCGCAGATGCGTCAGTTCATGCCGTAAAATCAATTCTGTTTCATCCGTTTGCAGCACGTCCTCCGTCAGATACACCGCCGGAACCAGCCCGGCCAGACACGGCGATTTGACCGTGCTGGAAATGTAAATACGCGTCCTGCCGTGTCTGCCAAGAAAACGCCGGCTCTTGTGAAGCTGAACCATAAATACCAGCCATGTACCAAATAACCAGAGCCCAAGCAGCGCACTCCCGCCCGCCCAGACGATCTGAAAGATCTGCATCGCTGTCAGCGGCTTTGCGGCCGCTTCGCAGCCTCCTGTGCCGGGGAGACTGGCTGCTGCACAGGTGTCTGCGGCTGCGTCACAGCCTGCGCAGGCTGCTGCGCCGGGAGAGGCTGCGCGGGCAGCTCCACGCGCTGCACCGGCGCGGCCGCTTCCTCTGCCGGAAGCACCGGCAGCGAAACCAGCGTCCCCGGCAGACACAGCTTCACCAGCACCACCAGCCAGAGCGTATAGACCATCCGCTTCGGCACGCGGTTTTTGAAAATTGCCCGCACCAGAAGGACGGCCAGAATCAGCGCTGAAACGGTCAATACTTCTCTCAGCATAAGAAATCCTCCTGTCTTTCCATCTAAGCTACGGAAGCAGCAGCTCTGCGACCGGCAGCAGTTCTTCTGTGCCATCTTCGCGCAGGACGCGCAGGACATCGTCTTCTGACGCCGCGTGCGTCTCATCACTGTCACCAAAGGAAAGCTTCGCAAAGCGCTCGCTGCAAAGCTTTCCGTCCCAATCCACGAGCCAATACCCCTCCGGCATCGGCTGGCCGTCCTCGTCATAGCACGGATATGCCGCACGTTCACCGTAACATACCGCGATGCCGACATAGCCATCGTCAAATACGCTGTAATCGATCCAATGGAAGCGCGCACAAAGCGTGCTCCCGTTCTCGTCCGTTAGCCGGCACCGGCCCATGACCGGCCCCTGCGACGCGCCACCCTCATAGAGCAGGAAGCGATCCGGGAAGGGATCTCCACGCGCTCATAGACCGGCGCGATCACCTCTGCTCCGTCTGCGGTCACAATTCCATAGCACGGTTCACGGCTGTCCCAGCGGTAAACGCGCAGGCGATAGCCGAAATGTTCTTCTTCCAAAGTTTTCGGCTCGTCCACCTCGCTTAGTCGGAAGCTTCCGTCTCCGGCGCTGACGGTATAGCGGTAGCCGGTGCCGTTTCGGATGCAGTAGACCTCACCCTCCGGCGTGCCCATATAGTCGATGCAGGCGTCAAACGGCTCGTCAGAAAGAAGCGTGCCGTCCTTCAGCCGAATCCAGACCTTTGTGTCTGGAACTTCACCGATGTGCCGCGTACCATCGGCCTCCCGCACCAGCCCCATGCAGCTGCCGTCCGTCCGATAGAGCGTTTCATACGGTGCCCAGCTCCATGTTTTTGCATCGTCATATTGGTCAACGCCCGAAGCGTCCTTTGCTTCTTCCTGCGCGGCAGTCTTCCACCAATCCGCACCGTCTTCCTCACCGTAGATTTTCCGAAATTCCTGTGAACGAGGCTCCTGCGTCGAGTCATTATAGGAGGACTGCGAATCCTGCGATTCGGCTTCCCACGGCGCTCCCTCCGCCTGCAACGCGGGCGGAGCCTCTGGCGCTTTCTGACAGCCTGATAAAAGAAGGCCGATGCAGAGCGTCAGGAAGAGAATTTGTTTTTTCATTGCGCGTGCTCCTTCTCCGCTGCGTCCAAAATGGCTTTTAACTCCTGAATTTCCTGCTCGGACAGCGCACCGCGGTCAACTAAGTTTGATACCATCATCCCGACGCTGCCGCCGTAGACCTTGGATAGAAACGACTCCGTTTCCTCCGGCTCCACGTCGGCATAGGCGACGGACGCGCTGTATGTCTGAAATTTTCCGCTGTCGTCCATCGTGACCGCACCCTTGGCGATCAGCCGCTTGAGCATCATAAAAATCGTCGCCCGGCTCCATCCGGTATCCGCGTCCAATGCCGAGACCAGCTCCGCCAGCGTCTGCCCCGTCCTCTGCCAGAGCGTTTTCATCAGCTTCCATTCCCCGTCAGACAGTCTGAGATGTTCCATTTCACAGTGCTCCCTTCAAAATGCTAACGTATGTTATGTTTTGAGGATACCACAGATATTAACACTTGTCAACTGCAACCTGTACATTTTATGCATGAAGGCCTGAAGGGATTCGAACGCCGTAAATATCGGAGCGCTCTGGTATCTGCTGCAAATCCCCTCTGTTTGCTTTTGCAGATTTTTAGACGTTACAATATACTAGTACATTGTAACACATAAAACTTTACGTGTATGGACTATGTCAGGGCGTTGGCAAAGGATCCGATTGCCAGAAAGGTCAAGCTGGCAGACCTCCGGCACAATCTCGACGCCCGAAGGCTGAACGGCGTGCGATCCGGGAAATATGACCTGTATTTGCAGGCAGTTCGCTATCTGGAAAAATCAGGTATAGAACACTTTTATGCGGAACTGTCCGCATGGTATCAGCGCACCGACCGCAGCAGTGCAAAGAGCGCTTGAGAGACTGTCTGCCTTTGCGTGCCGGCGGTCGTCCGGGAGCTGCCGCCGGCCTCGTTCTGCTTTTGCGGACCGGTCATTCACGTTTCGATATCGTTCAGGAGTCGGACGCTTCCCCGGCGAAGCTCTAAGCGGCCTTCCCGCTGCATCGTGCCGAGCAGGCGCGAAAGGGCGCTGCGGTTCATGCCAAGGTACCGGGCCATCTGCTCGCGCGTCATTCCGGCGCAGACGATCTCGCCGGTTTTTCCCGCCTCCTGCCGCAGATACGCTTCCAGCCTTGTCCGACCGTCCGGAATGGACAGGAGGCGGATATGGCGCTGTAATGCCCAGTATTTCTCCGAGATCTCCTCCAGCAGATTGGACAGCAGCCGTGTGCAGTCGCTTCCGCCATCCTCCGCGCAGCAGCGGAGCAGTGCGTTCAGCGATAGAAACAGGATCTTGGACGGCCTTGCCGTGCGAAGCTCGACCGGGCTGCCAACCGTCCGGGCCGACATCAAAACATCCCCAAACAGTCCGCCTGCCTCGTGTACCGCGGAGAGGCTTTCCTGTCCATCCTGCGTGTACCGCCACGCCTCCACGCGCCCGGACAGCACGATCCCCGCATGGTCGATCCGCTCGCCCATGCCCCAGATCACGCTGTTTTTTCCAAAGCAGGCCGTGCGGGAGGAAAGCTTTTGCAGCAGCCCGTCCAGCCGCTCCGCAGGAAGCTCTGCGAAAAGCCTGTTTTGCAGCAGAATGCGCTTCTCTCCATCTGTCAGCATTTTGTTCTCCTTTTTGTTGCAGCTGCAACGTATTTTTTTGAATGACATTGCTATAATAGCAGCAAAATACAAGCTTGGGGAGATTTTTTTATGAAAAAAACAGTCTGGATCGCGCGGACGGCGGTCTGCCTTGCGCTTCTGATCGCCATTCAGTTTCTTACCAAAAGCCTCGGCCAGCTCGTGACCGGCTCGTGCGTCAATCTGGTGCTGGCCATCGCGGCGCTGATCGGCGGCGTCTGGTCCGGCGTGACGGTCGCGGCCATTTCGCCGTTCTGCGCGTATCTGCTCGGTATCGGCCCGGCGTTTTTGCCGTTGGTGCCGTGCGTTTCGCTGGGCAACGCCGTCTACGCCGTCCTGTTTGCCCTGCTTGTCGGCGGATTCCTGCAAAAAAAGAAGCTGCCCGCCGCATATGGCAGCATGGTGCTGGCTGCCGCAGCAAAGTTTGCGGCGCTGTATCTCGTCCTTGTCCGGCTGGTGGCCCCGGCTGTCATCCCGGCAGCGAAGCTCAGCACCGTCACAGCGGCTTTTACCTGGCCGCAGCTTCTTACAGCCGTGATCGGCGGCGTGCTGGCCTGCCTGACCGCGCCGGTCCTCTGCCGTGCGCTTGAAAAGAAGGACTAACGCAGTCCGTTGGATGCCTCAGGCCGGGAATACTACAGCTTTCATTCATATTTAAGGACATTACTCATTTCATAAAGTCAGAAAAGGCATACGAACTCAATTGAAGAACCAAGTTCGTATGCCTTTGTTTTGTCAATTCCAGAGCTGGACACTCCGGCTGCCTGAACGGCACACCCTGCGTTCCAGCCGCAGCGGTTTCAAATAACACCATCTGACCGCTGCTCAACGCAAGCGTCTATTTCAGTTCAAGCAGCGCTCTTTCATCGTCTTTTACAAGCTTCCCTTGACAACGATAACGTGTCCCTCAGTTTCCGATTTCATTTTACGCGCCAGGAAGCGTTTCGTCGGAAGGAGACGATTCTGATACAGAAACAGCGCCCGGCTCACGCCGGGCGCTGCTGCTTTATGGGGTTTTGGCGAAATTACTCGTCGATCTCGATGACGACGCCGGAACCAACGGTACGGCCGCCTTCACGGATAGCGAAGCGGAGGCCCTTCTCGATAGCGATCGGGGTGATCAGCTCGACGTTCATGTCGATGTTATCGCCAGGCATGCACATCTCAACGCCTTCGGGCAGGGTGATGATGCCGGTGACGTCGGTGGTTCTGAAGTAGAACTGCGGACGATAGTTGTTGAAGAACGGGGTGTGACGGCCGCCTTCGTCCTTGGACAGAACGTAGACCTGGCCAACGAACTTGGTGTGCGGATGGATGGAGCCGGGCTTGGACAGGACCTGGCCTCTTTCGATGGACTTCTTGTCAACGCCGCGGAGCAGAGCGCCGATGTTGTCGCCAGCCTCAGCGTAATCCATCAGCTTGTGGAACATTTCGATGTCGGTGACGACGGTGGACTTCTTCTCGTCGGACGAGGCCAACGATCTCGACGGGCTCGTTCTTCTTGATGACGCCGCGCTCGACACGACCGGTAGCGACAGTGCCGCGGCCGGAGATGGTGAAGACGTCCTCAACCGGCATCAGGAAGGGCTGGTCAGCCTTGCGGTCCGGGGTCGGGATCCAGGTGTCAACAGCCTGCATGAGCTCTTCGATGCAAGCATACTCGGGAGCCTTCGGGTCGGTGGACTCGGAAGCCAGAGCGTTCAGAGCGGAGCCGCGGATGATGGGGGTGTCGTCGCCGGGGAAGCCGTAGAAGGCCAGGGTCTCGCGGACTTCCATCTCGACGAGCTCGAGGAGCTCTTCGTCGTCGACCTGGTCGCACTTGTTCAGGAAGACCAGGACGGAAGGAACGTTAACCTGACGGGCAAGCAGCAGATGCTCCTTGGTCTGAGCCATAGGACCATCGGAAGCAGCGATGACCAGGATCGCGCCGTCCATCTGTGCAGCGCCGGTGATCATGTTCTTGATATAGTCAGCGTGGCCCGGGCAGTCGACGTGGGCGTAGTGACGGCCCTTGATCTCATAGTTGTCCTCGCCGGTCTTGTAGTTGTGACCGATGCGGTCGTTGGTCTGATACTCGACGTGAGCAGTGTTGATGGTAATGCCGCGCTCGCGCTCTTCCGGAGCCTTATCGATGGAAGAATAGTCGGTGTACTCAGCGTCGCCGAAGAAAGCCAGGTACTTGGTGATGGCTGCGGTCAGCGTGGTCTTGCCATGGTCGATGTGGCCGATGGTGCCGACGTTGACATGGGGCTTATCCTTAATAAAATGCTGTTTTGCCATTTGGATTATCCTCCTTAGTTGATTCACTTACGGTATTATTTTTGCATCCTCTTCATCATACACGACATTTGCCGATTTGACAAGAAGAATTTCCAACGCAAACGGGATCTGGTGCGCTTAATATCCTTTGCGCTTCGAAATAACGGCGTCTGCCAGATTCTTGGAGAGTTCCACATAGTGGCTCGGCTCCATGGTGAACTGACCGCGGCCCTGCGTCCGCGAGCGGAGGTTGGTTGCATAGCCGAACATCTCGGAAAGCGGAACGAAGCAGTCGATCTGCTGCGCGCCGTTGCGCTGTGTCAGGCCCGCGATGTTGCCGCGGCGGGAGGTGACGTCGCCGATGACGTCGCCCATATACTCGTCGGGGACAATGATGCAGACCTTCATGATCGGCTCGAGCATGACGGGATCCGCCTTCTGACAGGCCTCCTTGAACGCCATGGAACCGGCGATCTTGAATGCCAGCTCAGACGAGTCGACCTCGTGATAGGAGCCGTCGTACAGCGTGACCTTTACGTCGACCACGGGGAAGCCGGCCAGAACGCCCGCTTCCATCGCGCCGCGAATACCCTGCTCGACCGCGGGAATGAATTCCTTCGGGACCGAGCCGCCGACGGTGGCGTTGATGAACTCGAAACCCTTGCCGCTCTCGTTGGGCTCGACGGTGATCTTGACATGGCCGTACTGGCCCTTGCCGCCGGACTGACGCGCATACTTCGTCTCCTGATTGACCTTCTTGCGAATGGTCTCTTTATAGGCGACCTGCGGCGCGCCGACGTTTGCCTCGACCTTGAACTCCCGGAGCAGGCGGTCAACGATAATTTCCAGATGAAGCTCACCCATGCCGGCGATGATCGTCTGGCCGGTCTCTTCATCGGTGTAGGTTTTGAATGTCGGGTCCTCTTCAGCAAGCTTCGAGAGCGCGATACCCATCTTTTCCTGCCCGGCCTTGGTCTTTGGCTCGATCGCCACGCGGATAACGGGCTCGGGGAAAACCATGTTTTCGAGCACGATGGGGTGCTTCTCGTCACAGAGCGTATCGCCCGTGGTGGTATTCTTCAGGCCGACGGCCGCGGCGATATCGCCGGAATAGACAACGGGGAGGTCTTCTCTGTGGTTCGCGTGCATGAGCAGGATTCTGCCCATACGCTCGCGCTGCTTTTTGTTGGTGTTCATGACGGTCTTGCCTGCCTCCAGCGAACCGGAGTACACACGGAAGAACGCCAGCTTGCCAACATAGGGATCCGTCATGATCTTGAAGGCCAGGGCGGCGAACGGCGCGTCGTCAGACGGCTCGCGCGTTTCTTCTTCGTCAGTCTTCGGGTTGATGCCGGTAACTGCTTTTTTGTCCAGCGGCGACGGCATATACTCGACAATTGCATCCAGCAGTTCCTGAACGCCCTTATTTTTATAGGACGAGCCGCAGGTGACCGGAACGATCTTATATCCGATCGTCGCCCGGCGAAGCGCGGTGCGGATCATCTTTTCGGGGATGTCCTCACCCTCGAGGTACAGCGTCATGATCTGGTCGTCCTCGTCCGAGATGGACTCGAGCATATGATCGCGGTACTGCTTCGCAAGCTCCGCCATATCCGCAGGAATTTCCTCCTCGCGCATATCCTTGCCGAGTTCGTCATAGAAGACGAAGGCCTTCATCTTGATGAGATCGACCACGCCGCGGAAGGTATCTTCGCTTCCGATGGGCAGTTGGATGGGAACGGCGTTGCACTTGAGACGCTCGTCCATCATCTTCAGGACATTGTAGAAATCGGCACCCATCATGTCCATCTTGTTGACGTAAACAAGGCGCGGAACATGATATTTGTCAGCCTGTCTCCATACAGTCTCGGTCTGCGGCTCGACGCCGCCCTTGGCACACAGGACCGTCACAGCGCCGTCGAGCACACGCAAGGAGCGCTCGACCTCGACCGTAAAGTCCACATGGCCCGGAGTGTCGATGATGTTGATCCGCACGCCCTTCCAATGGCAGGTGGTAGCGGCAGAGGTGATCGTAATGCCACGCTCCTGCTCCTGCTCCATCCAGTCCATGGTCGCGGTGCCTTCGTGCGTTTCGCCGAGTCTGTAATTGACACCGGTGTAGAACAAGATACGCTCGGTCGTCGTCGTCTTGCCTGCATCGATGTGAGCCATGATGCCAATATTTCTCGTATTCTCAAGTGAATATTGTCTTGGCATGCTGTTCTCCTTCTGTCATTACCAGCGGAAGTGAGAGAACGCCTTGTTGGCCTCGGCCATCTTGTGGGTGTCTTCACGCTTCTTGACAGCGGCACCCGTGTTGTTGCAGGCATCCATGAGCTCGCCGGCGAGGCGCTCTCTCATGGTCTTCTCACTTCTTGCACGGCTATAGTTAGTCAGCCAGCGCAGACCAAGGGTCTGACGTCTTTCCGGGCGAACCTCGATCGGAACCTGATAGTTCGCACCGCCGACACGACGGGTCTTGACTTCCACGGCCGGCATGATATTTTCCATGGCGGTCTGGAAAGCCTCAAGACCAGACTTGCCGGTCTTCTCTTCCACGATCTGGAACGCACCGTAGACGACCTTCTGGGCTACGCCCTTCTTGCCGTCGAGCATGATGCTGTTCACGAGCTTGGTCACCAGAACGGAACCATAGATCGGATCGGGAAGGATCTCTCTCTTGGGAACATTACCTCTTCTGGGCACTGTGCTTCCCTCCTTCATAAAATGATTTCATAGGTACTTCGGAAGCCCGAAGCTTCCGTGGGTGCCTGCCAAGAGGTTCTCATACGTATATATATAAAAACTCTCAGCAAGGCTTTGCCTTGCAAAAGGCAAATTGCGATGATAGACAGAAGAATTACTTCTTCTTGCCGGCCTTCGGGCGCACC
>VOFG01002855.1_pt1 | contig 39501 bp, 73 predicted proteins | sample 5384171 | NCBI WGS metagenome assembly VOFG01 (sample SAMN12384726, study PRJNA508395) | human gut metagenome | isolation source: healthy gut F | host: Homo sapiens
TAGCCCATCTACTCAGAGCAATCAGGTTTATGTCAGGACACGTTGCCCGTGCAATCTGCTGGAATGTCATAGCTGTTTTCAATGTATTCCCAAATGGTGTCGTCCGGGAGCGAAGCCTGAGAAGCGAAGATATTTGCTTCATACCCATACGGTTCTCTCTCATATCAAAGATGTTGAACTCTTTGAACCCGCCGACAGCAACCGCTTCTTGCCTGTGGAGAACATCGTGTCCGATTTCGTGCCATAGCACTATCTGCTCCACGACCGGGTGCATACCGTTTTAAGAAAAACAAAGCCCTCCTTCAGAATAACTTTATATGCTCCACGCTGCTTGTCAAAATTTCGGTAGATTATATTGATACCAAGCTCTTTTGCGACCTTGTACGGGTCACGAGTACCGCAGCGGTCAATGAGCTTGTTTACGATTTTCACAATCTCAGCCGTAGTGTAATACCCCAATCCGGCTCACCTCCCATATTATAGTATCGGATATTTACCCTATAATAAATTATAAACTATTATGTGTCCCATATATTGGACTTAGTTCACTTTGAGGATTACTCGTCTTTGCGGTATTTCTTCGGGGGTGTATTTTTTATTGTTCTTCTTTGCAATAAGATATGCTTCCTGAATAGCGTCAACCATTTCACGCATATCCTCGTCAGCCATTTCGCCGCCGGCAAACAGACCGGTAACTTCTGCAAGCAACTCCTGAGCCTGTCTTGCTCCTCTGCGTCCGTACTTATCCTCTACATCGGCGATGAAAGCGTCGTCCTCAGACAGCAGATAATTCACATTTACATTTAAGGATTCTGCCAGCTTCTTATATCTTTCCATTCCTCTCGGACGGGATTTATCATTTTTCATAAGAACCAATTATGCGTCGGGTTACGCCGATTTTAGCTGCCAACTCATCTTGACTCATACCAAGCTTTGTTCTCTCAGCCTTGACTTTTCACCGAATGTCATTGTGATTTCACTCCTTAAAAAGAATATTTACAGTTGAACTACCCATTTGCTCTTGACAAGTACAGTTTAAGTGTATATAATATGAATTGGGAAGTTGAACTACACATAGTGTACACCAAACTACCCAAAATGTCAAGGGGTTCAAAAAATGTTACGAAGCATACTTCATTGTGATATGAATAACTTCTATGCCAGCGTCGAATGTATGCTCGACCCCGCATTGAAAAAATATCCGATTGCTGTTTGCGGCTCTGTGGAGGAGCGACACGGTATTGTGCTTGCAAAGAACTACAAAGCAAAGGCTTTTGATGTGAAAACCGGGGACGCAGTATGGCAGGCTAAACAGAAGTGCAAGGACTTGGTTGTAGTACCGCCCCATTATGAGGAGTATATCAAATACTCAAAGCTTGCGAGAAGCGTGTATGAGCGATATACCGACCAAGTTGAACCGTATGGTATGGACGAGTGTTGGTTGGATATTAGCGGGACGGAAAGCCTTTTCGGTTCGCCGGAAAAGGTGGCAAAAATGAAATTCGTGAAACGATGAAGTTTGAACTCGGCTTGACGATTTCTGTGGGTGTTTCCTTTAATAAGATATTTGCGAAGCTCGGCTCGGATATGAAGAAACCGGACGCAGTAACCTTGATACCAAAGGACACATTCAAAGAAAAGATTTGGGGACTTCCTGCCGCTGACCTGCTCGGTGTAGGACGGGCAACCCAGCGAGTGCTTGACAGCTATTGTATTCGTACCATCGGGGATTTAGCGAATACCGACCCTGAGTTCTTACGCAGAAGATTAGGAAAGAACGGGTAGTTTTATGGAACTATGCCAATGGTAACGACCTTTCCCTTGTTGCCAAGAAAGACTTCGTTTCTCCTATAAAAAGTGTAGGACACGGTATAACGACGGTAGCAGACTTAGAGAAACCGGAGCAGGTGTGGCCCGTGTTTCTCGAATTAACCCAAGACATCGGACATAAGCTCCGTGTTCACGGACTGAGTGCAGAAGGTGTCGCAATACATATTAGAGACAACACACTCAATACAAGGCAATGGCAGACGAAGATTGCACTTCCTACACAGTCTCCGATGATTATTGCAAAGACCGCTTTTCAGTTGTTTGAAAAAGATATGGGTGGAACAACCCTATCCGTTCCGTGACAGTACAAGCCATAAATCTCATTCCACAAGACACGCCCCGTCAAATAGATATGTTTATGGATGCCGCAAAGCAGGACAAATTGGAGCGAATGGAAAAGTGTGTTGAAGAAATCAGACGGCGTTTCGGTAAAGGACAGCATAAGGAATGGGGTTCTGTGTCAGAACCTGCGGCTACCACCGGAAAAAGCCGAAATCACTATGCCGACAGGTATGGTCGGTTAAGGAGGGCTTATTGTGATTGACGAAAAAGAGGTTACGGCTTATGTTACGATGCCCGACTGCTTTTTGCAGGGGTGCAGCGAAGATATTGTTATCTTCCGTGCGGACGGCGGAAACCATTTACCGACTACGGTATATATGAGGGAATGTTCCTGTTCTTTGACCGGAAAAAACGCTTTAAGAAAGGAAGGCTTTCCTGTTACATCAATACTGCTGGAGATAACCGACCTAAGTACAGGGTGTCGGATAAGAACATCGATGGGTACAAGCACTTGGGGAGATTAGTTTTGACTTTGAGAAATTACGAGGTATAGAAATGGAATCCGATAGAAGAAAAGTTTATGTTGAAGTAAATGTAACACACAGACCTGATGGAACGGCTCGTCCGAATTTCATCAAGTTTGAGAATGATGAAAAATATGAGATAGACCGTGTAATTCAGAAATGCCGTGCGGCTTCCACCAAAGTCGGAGGAACCGGTATCCGCTACACGGTACAGATTTGCGGCAAGCCCACATTTCTGTTCGACGAAGAAAACGGAAAGTGGTTTGTAGAAGCAAAATCCTAATGGTAGGAGGTTTTGTAACTTGAAACGTTTATCGAGATTTGACATCGAAGCGATTGCCGACAAGTATGTTCAGGCATATATGGCACTTCCTGATGTCCGTAACACACAAATATACAGAATTGACCCGGAGCTTCTCTTGGAGAAGGTTCTCGGATTGAATGTCGAATACCAGCATCTATCCTATGACGGAAGCATTCTCGGAATGACCTCATTTACGGAAATGGGTGTTCAGGTATTTGAAGATGATGATAACGAAGCCTTTTTCTTTTGGACGGGAAAACCGTTCTTGTGGAAAAGGACTTGAACTTTGACAGCAAGCTGAAAGGCAGAAAGAATTTCACCTTAATGCACGAGGGCAGTCATCAGATATTTAAGATGTTGTTCCCGAATGATTACGGTGTAACACAGAAGTCTGCCAGAGTTCATTATTACAAGGCAAATTCCGAGAGGAATAAGCCAATATCTGATTGGGAGGAATGGCAGGCAAACACGCTTGGAGCTGCTATTCTTCTTCCTGAAAACCTCATAAAACAAGGAATGTATCTGTTCAGTCTCGGCGAAAAGATTGAATGCCTGAACAAGATATACTATCCGAGTGTATATAAAGGTTTGACGCACTTGCCGATTTTTTAGGGTGTTCCAAAAAGCACTTGCCATACGAATGAAACAGCTCGGACTACTGAAAAGGAGTATCTTGATAATCCTTTTGATTTGGTTACGGTTTATCCGGAGGTGAGCGAGCTATGAAATCGTTGGAACAAAAAGATAATCGTAAGGTGCAAAAACTGTGGCTGGCGTATTTTCGACAAGGTAACAATGACAACAGGTGTTATTGAACTGAAATGTCCGAACTGCCACAGAGTAGTAGAGGTTGACCTATCCCTACGCAAGGGAACGGTCAAGTACAGATTAACAAGAAGTAGTAACAGAGCGAACAATTAAATATCGGACAGATGTACCGAGCCACGAGTCCTTGAGCGAAAGCTCTTGAGTCATCAAATTGCCGGACGCTGAGAATTAAGGGATAGAAATATCCTAATGTTCTTGGTGTCCGGTTTTTTGTCGCTCCCGAAAGGAGCAAGACCGTGACATATAAGTGGCTGGCATATATCGCCAAGTATCCGTAATCTCCGAGTTTTTGATTGCAACCAAATTCAAAAATTCAAATTTAAGGAGATTACGACAATGACAAAACTTACATTAGAACAACAGGAATTATTATTTGCGAATGACTGCAAGCTCATCAATCTGCGGTATGAATACCACGGTTACACCGGCACGGAGAAATGGGCGATTGTAACAGAACTGGCGGAAGAAGAATTGTGGGTTAAATACCCTGATGTTATCCGTCGGTACACTCCGTTCATTCTTCTTTCTATGGCTCAGGGAGAAGTGATTGACGAGTCATACAGAAACAACGATAAGTACGAAAAGCGAGCAAAAGAACAATCGATGTGTACGGGTATGAAGATGACATCTCTGAACAATTCCACCGGGAACTTATTACTCCGTTTGTTGACCCGTTTGAGCAAGCGGAGGAAAAACAGATTGAGGAAGAAAAGGAACAGCTTCGCCAGTTGGAAATTGCGAAAGTCAGAAAGGTATTGGAAATGCTGAAACCTGTTCAGAGAGAAAGACTGATTAAAGCGATTTTGTTAGGTATGAGTTCAAGAAAAATCGCAAAGGAAGAAGGCGTATATTACAGCGTTGTAGATAAGTCGATTGCCGCCGCAAGAAAAAATTTCAAGAAATTTTATGAAAACCTCTGATTTTGGGTGTGCATTTCCCCCCTTTGTCCAAATGAGTGAAGGGGTTATTTCAATTCCGGATACGAAATGCACTTTCAAGACTAAATGAACAGAGAGGTTATACATATATGCAGAAAAAGAAATTCAGCGTGGAGATTTATTCTACTACGATTTTGGAAAAAAGGGAGGGGTCTGTCCAGTCGGGAGAGAGACCTGTAATGGTAATTCAGGCGGACAACTTTAATGCAAACGCTCCGACAATTATTGTTGCGGCTGTTACGGCTGTGATGAAAAAGAAGTATCTTCCTTCACACATCATTTTGGGTGAGGACTTCGGTCTGAAGAAGCCGTCAATGGTTCTTCTTGAACAGATACAGACCGTCAATAAAGGATGAACTGACAGACTACATTGGTTCGGTAAACGATGAAAGGCTTTGGAAGCAAATTAACGCAGCTCTTAAAAAGACTTTCGGTTTATGGATTTACAACACAGACAGGAAACGGAGATGTTCGTTGCTTATGCCCCAAGTGCCTGAGCGACTATATCCACGACCCAAATTATATTGTCAGGCGTCTTGACCCGTTTGCGAAAAGCAAAGACCACTGCGATAAGTGCAATAACAGCGGTTGGGATTACATCGTTTATGACAAACGCACCTCGGTCAAAGGAAAGGGGTGCAGGAATGTCAAATAGCAGTGAAAAAAAAGAAGCGTTACAACATTCCTCTTTGGTGTAAACCAAACCTGTCTATTGAGGAGGCGGCAGCTTATTCCGGTATTGGAATGGGAAAGCTTTATGAAATGACGGAAAGTCAGGATTGTCCTTTTGTTCTTTGGATTGGTAGCAGAAGAATGATTAAAAGGAAAGTCTTTGACGAGTTTATCGAAAGGCAATACTCGATTTAAGGAAAAAGTCAAGTCTGCGATGAGCCGATTCGCATAATTGGCGTACCGCAGACTTTTGAGTATGATGTAATCACCAAAGGCAAGGAGGTTACAGCGTATGTCTGACAAACAACTTAAATCCAAAATGTCGAGTGTCCCAATTTGGAAGAAGATGAACCTTACAGTTGAAGAAGCCTCGGAATATTCGGGCATTGGCGCATCAAAGATAAAAAAGAACTGTCGAATAGCGAAGATTGCCCTTTCGTTCTTTGGAACGGAGCAAAGCGATTGATTAAAAGAAAACAATTTGAGGAATACCTGTCATCGCAGTATTTCCTCTGATGGAGGTGGTGTTATGGGAAATAAGCAGGCTGAATTGAACAATTCAGGTAATCGGGTGGAAACCGTGCCGGTTTGGGTAAAGCCTTACCTTACGATTGATGAAGCGACCGCTTACACAGGCATAGGTAGAGACAAACTCTATGAGATGACAAGCCAAGAAAATGTCCGTTCGTGCTGTGGGTAGGAAACAGACGAATGATTAAGAGACGAGTTTTTGATGAGTACATTGAGAAAATGTACTCAATATAGGAAGGAGGGCTTATGGACAACGATGTTTTAGCTTACAGAGCCTTACTCGAAAAGCGTAAAGAAAACGCTCCCTTTTGGGAGAAGAAGGTTCTAACGGTTGAGGAAGCAGCCGAGTACACCGGTATCGGCAGGACAAAAATCAGGCAAATCATAATGAAGGGTGATTGTCCCTTTGCTGTCACTAACGGTGTTCAGGTCTGTGTAATCCGAGACAAATTTATTGATTATCTTGATAAGCAATTTTCGCATTTAAGGGAGGAAAAATTATGCCGAGAACAAAAAGAAAAGACAAATCAAGAGTAGTGCTTCGTACAGGCGAATCACAGAGAGCCGATGGTACATACCATTTCAGTTGGACGGACGCCAACCACAAAAGGCGTTATGTGTATGCCAAGACACTTGATGAACTGCGATACAAAGAGGAACAAATCGCAAAAGACAAGAGCGATGGCATTAAGGCAGAAGCCTCGTTACACAACGGTCAATGACATATATGAGCTTTGGAAGGATTTGAAGCGAGGACTGAAAAACAACACCTTTGAAAACTACAAGTATATGTATGAGACCTTTGTCCGTCATCAGATAGGCTCAAAGACTGTATCTTCTCTGAGAAAAACAGATATAAAGAGGTTCTATAATTACCTTGCAGACGAACGCCATCTGAAGCCGGCAACCATTGATAATATTCATACGGTTCTCCATCAGATTTTGGATATGGCGGTCGATGATGACTACATCAGGAATAACCCGTCAAACAATGTGCTTAAAGAGTTGAAACAGTCCCATTGTTTTCAGACCGAGAAGCGTAGAGCCTTAACAAAGCCGGAGCAAGAATTGTTTCTTGACTATCTGAAAAACTCTCCGACATCAAAGTATTGGTATCCGGTGTTTGCGGTTATGATTGGGACGGGACTTCGTGTTGGTGAGGTTACAGGGTTAAGATGGTGCGATATTGATTTGGAAGAAGGTATCATTGATGTGAACCACACGCTGGTTTACTACGACCACCGTACCGAGGGCAGTAAGCGTGGCTGTTACTTCAATGTTAATACAACCAAAAACCCCGGCAGGAAGAAGAAAAGTGCCTATGCTCGGTTTTCGTCAAAGAAGCATTTTAATGGAAAAAGAAAGACAGGAATTGCTTGACCTTCATTGTGAAGCGACTGTTGACGGATACACCGATTTTATCTTCATCAACCGTTTCGGTCAGCCGCAACATCAGGCAACCCTCAACAAAGCAATTCGCCGTATTATTCGTGACTGTAACGATGAGCAGTTGTTGAAAGATGAAAATGCAGAAGTATTGCTCCCGCATTTTAGCTGCCATTCTTTAAGGCACACTTTCACAACAAGAATGTGCGAAGCAGGGGTAAATGTTAAGGTTATTCAAGACACGCTCGGTCATAAGGATATTTCAACTACGCTCAACATCTATACCGATGTAACAAAGGAGCTGAGGAAGTCCGAATTTGAAGGTCTTGACTCTACTTCAAAAATGAGTATAATAAAGTGTCGGTTTGACAGATTAAATTGATACGGACTTCATAGTTGGTGGATAAAAGCATTTACATCATTTACATCAATTTTACACAAAAGCCCCCACGAAACTAATCGAAAATAAAGTAAAGTAGGATTTTGAAAAAAATCTGATTTGCGACTTATTTTGAACTATGTTGGGTTATAGCAAGAATTGAAACGATGTCTAAATCGTCCCGACAATGAAACCTTTGGACTCCGACAAGAAGGTTGAAAAGGTTGTTTCTGGTTTCCTGCGGAGGCTGCTCAGGCGGCTCCGGTCGTGGAGGAAAAATCGATTTTCCAATGTTCAGATCGAGCCGCTGTTCCAGGATCAGGTGGATTTTGACACCTTCTCCAAGAGCGATTTCCGCGCCGTGAAGGTTAAGGAATGCGAAGCCGTGAAGAAGTCCAAAAAGCTCTTAAAGTTCGTTTTGGACGACGGAACCGGCGTAGATCGGGTCATTTTGAGTGGTATTCACGAGTATTATGAGCCGGAAGAACTGGTTGGTAAGACCTGCATTGCAATCACCAATCTGCCTCCGAGAGCGATGATGGGCATTGACTCTTGCGGTATGCTCATTTCCGCCGTGCATAGTGAAAAACGGCGAAGAAAAAGCTGCATCTGCGATGGTCGATCCTCACATTCCGCCGGCGCAAAGCTCTATTAAGACGATGTAAAGATGTACCGTTTTACCAAATAGACCGGATGTACTTCATTTGATGCAAAATTAAGTGCAAGCAGGAAAATCGCATAATTGGTGCAAAAAGTGGGCAATTCAATCATCGGGGATTGCCCACTTTTAAAAAAGAATTTTACAGATAGGAGGATTACTATGACAATCTATGACAGAGCAAAAGCCGGAGAACCTTATTGATATGCGTACAGATGATGAATACAAGCGTATTTGTGGTCCGGAAATGGTACGAAGTAGAACATTGTGCCATAGAATAAATATGCTTGAACCTTACGATGAACAAGTAAGAATATTATTTGATGAATTATTCGAGGGACGACTTCCGGCTACGGATTTCAATATCTCTGCAACATAATGGACACCGGATTTCTCAATACCCCGAACGGACGTGTGTGGCAAAGGGATTTCATAACGGGCAAGACGACCTTTGCGGGAAATGCCGAAATTTCCGAAAATCTCAAGCCGCTTGAGCGGTGGAAAAACATCGGAATGTTCGACGCCGAGGGCGAAATGAGAAGTGACGACGTCACCCTTAAAATCATGGCCGAGGGCAACACCCTTTTTATGCTCGGCAGCGGTAAAGCTTTTACCGAGGATGAGACAGAGGACAGCTTCGGTCTTATGCCTTATCTTTCGGAGGACGGGACAAAAAACAATTTTATTTTAAATGTTTCGAGATATACCGGAATCAACAAAGCTCTTGAGCAAAATCCGCAAAAAGCTGGAGGACGCCCTTCACATAATGGAGGTTATGTCCACCGTCGACGGGATGAATGTGCTTAACGGCACTCAGGGCAATACCGCATTGCTTCCCCTTAAGGACTATGCGGTCTCCCCCGACGGATATTATGCCGATGTTGAAACCCAGCTGAATTCAGGCGCCACCGCACCGTTTATATACAACGGTTGGGAAAATATTGTCGTTCCGTTCGGTGAAAAAATGCTTTCCTTTATAATGGGAAAGGTGGGAATTTCGGATATTGCCGAGACCTTTGACCAAAATCAATACCTGCTTTCGGATAATGCCGATGTCAGTTTCACCACGGCGGCCGAAAAAAAATTGACAACGATCATTGCGCCAAGCTGGTGGGCATTGTTTTTGCAAAGGCGTCGGGAGCCGACATGGCACTCATTTCGAAAAACAAATGGTATAATGTTGAGCACGACCTGCTCAACTCCGACGGAGTAAGCGGAACCCCCCGTGACCGAGCAGGAAATAACGTCGATTTTGCCGACAGGCTGAGAGGCAATATTCAGACGCTGAAGCTTTCCGGGGCAAAGGTCAAGGAGCTTTGCGAGACGGGGTATGACCGCAATGGGGACGGCAGAACCTTCCCCTATGAGCTTGTGACGCCCGAGGGCTTTACCATAGATGATACGGCAATCTATACGGTGGCCGTTGCGGGAGTCACCGCCGAAACCGAAGAGCAGGGCGGAGGCCTTGCCGACATGGGCGTGCTCGGGCTTGACGCCATGAAGGAATATCTTAAGAATTTCGACGCGATTTCCGAAAAGGATATTGTTTGGAGCAAGGAGCAGGAATGAAAAAAGTCTTTTTTAAAACCGAAAACAGAGCCTGCTCCATGTCATAGTGGTGTTCGTGCTCATCGTGGTTGTCGGAATTGTGATTTTTCTCAATTTCTACAGCCGATATATTGACAAGATTCTTTATGCCGAGCGGTTCAGTCAGATGAGGGAGGTCACCGAGCAGCTTTTACCGGTCTTGACGACGAGGTCAACACCCAGTAGTCCCTTGCCGAAGCTCGGTGCAACTATCTTTATCAAAGCGCTCCTTTGGATTATGAGCGGCTTATCGAACACATGAAGGCTCAGGCAAGCGCCAACGGCTTTGACGAGACGGGGGGCCGAAATCATGGCGGTGGACAGCGAGGGAAAATATTATACCCAGGACGGCTTAAAGGGAACCCTTGCGGGGATGGACTATCTTTCAACAGATGAACGAAAGGTCAGCTATGTCTATAACACCATTCGTTTGACGAGACCAAGGCCGAGCTTGAGAGAAATCACACGGCCTATTCCAACGCCGTCCTTGACGGAGAGGAAATATACTACGCGCTTTACAGCATGGATTCGGCCAGTTGGACGCTGCTTTTCCTTGTGCCCACGTCCTATGTCGCCACCAACACCGTTGCGCTTATAAATACTACGGTTCACATCGTGCTGCTCTTTGCCGTTATTATGCTTGTGGTCACGTCTGTTGTGGTATACATCATTCTGCAAATTCAGAAAAACCGCACCGTCGCGGCGGAAAAGCAAAACAGAGCCGAGCTTGAACGGCTTAATGCCGAACTTGCCGAGGCCAGCAAGGCAAAGAGCGAATTCCTTGCAAACATGTCTCACGACATCCGCACCCCCATGAACGCCATTGTGGGTATTTCAAGCCTTATGGAAAGCGAAAAGGGAGTTTCCGACAAGCTCCATTCATATATTCAAAAATTCAGATGTCCTCCCGACATCTTCTCGGACTGATAAACGACGTGCTTGACATGAGCAAAATCGAGGCTCACGAGGTCACCCTCAATTCCGAGCCGGTCAGCCTTGCCGAACAGATAGGGCAGGTGGACAGCATAATCCGCTCTCAGACTCAGGAAAAAGGGCAGGATTTCATAATCCGCGTTCATAAAATTTATCACGAATATCTTATCGGAGACAGTATACGTCTGCGCCAGATATTTATAAATCTGCTGTCAAACGCCGTGAAGTATACTCCGAAAGGCGGAAAGGTTTTCCTCGATTTGACCGAGCTTCCCTGTGACGATCCCGACAAAGCCAAATTCCTCATTTCGGTCACCGACACCGGCTACGGTATGACGCCGGAATTCTTCGAGCACGTTTTCGAGCCCTTTGTCCGCGCCGAAAATTCCGTCACCAACAAGGTGCAGGGAACGGGACTCGGTATGGCTATAACCAAAATCTTGTCGACCTTCAGGGCGGCGACATCAAGGTTCAAAGCGAGGTCGGCAAAGGGCAGCCGCGTCGACGTCACGCTGACCGATCCCATCGACAGAAACCGCGAATGCTTTGTGGACGCCGAAAACATACTCATCATTTCCGACGAGGGCTTTCTTGTGGACAATGTCAGAGCCGTTCTTTCGGCGGCGGATGTGACCCTTTTGCTGCCGACACGGTGGAGGCCGCTTTCCGAAATTCTTGAAGAAAACACAATGGACATCATTCTGCTTGCCGGAATGTTGAAGGACAGAACTCTCAACGAAACGGTGGATTTCCTGCGGGAAAAGGATAAAAGGCTGTGCTGATTTTCTGCACCGATTATGCCCAGCGTGAACAGGTCGAGGGTCAGCTTTCCAAGGTGGAGTCGACGGATTTGTGTCCCGCCCCTTCTTCCTTTCCACTCTCATGGCCACCGTCGACCGCGCCGCCGGACGTCAGGTTGCCGAGGTCAAGCGTTCCCGTTCGTCGCTCAACGGCATGAGATTTATGTGCGCCGAGGATAATCAGCTCAACGCCGAAATTCTTGAGGCCATTTTAAGATGAACGGAGCCACCTGTGTGACCTATTAAAACGGCAAGGAGCTTGTGGACGCATTCGAGTCGGTAAACCCGGGGAGTTTAATGCCGTGCTTATGGATGTACAGATGCCCGTTATGAACGGTCTTGACGCCATAAGAGCGGGCAAAACCCCTTGGGAAGGAAAATCCCCATAATCGCCATGACGGCCAACGCCTTTGTGGAGGATATACGGGATTGTCTCGAGGCGGGTATGGACGCTCATATCGCAAAGCCCATTGACATAGATTTGCTTGAAAGAGCCATGAGGGCTTTTCCCCCCGAAACGTCCAATAAATAAACGAAAGAAGTAAAAAGACGCCGCCTGCGAAAAGAAATTGCAGGCGGCGTCCGTTTTTATCTGTTTGCAAAAAGTATGTCCTGAGCCGTGTTCAGCGGAAAAGCGAAAGCTCGTTTCCCTCAAGGTTTTCGCTTTTAAGGTCCACGGCGTTAATGCGGCTGTTGCCGTAGGTGGTGTAATAATAAATGCCCTTTGATGCGTTCATACAGCTTGTGTATATCGTTATCTCGTATTTATTCGGACCGACTTCACAGCATCCTCTGACCTGCTCCACCGAGCCGAGAATGTGGAAAAACTGGCTCACGCTTTGCTCGTCCTCTCCCGAAAGGGAATTCAGCCGTGTAAAGGCCGCCCGCACAAAACGGGAAGAGGAGGAAAGGTCTCCGGGGAAGCCCCAAGGCGCCCATGCCCCTGCTGTATCTTTCAAGACCGAGCTTTTCGGAAAAACGGTTTTGGGGTCGTGGGAGACAAATTCATATAATTGTTAAGGGAAAAAGCTGCTGCTCAAAGGGGGATTGTTGGTCAGCACCCCGCGGGGTTATCGAACACCTTAAATCCGTCGGCTCTCGACTCGACGGTGATGCAGCGTTCGCTGTCGGCTATCATCCAATGAAGCTGAGCCGCGGGAAGCTTTTCGGAAAAGGGAGTTCCCGTGAGATTTATGTCAAAAAGCAGCTTTTTCGGCCTCCTTGACCGAGGCGCAGTTTGCAAGCACAAAGGGGATAAATTCATATTGAGCAACATTCACCTTGCCGTTTGTCGGCTCGGCGTAGCGGGCGTTGCCAACAAAATTAAGCCCCGCCATGCACAGCCCCTTTCGTTCGCCGCGTCATAAAAAGCGGAAATCCGTCGGCAATGTGAGCCATGCCTATCATAGCATAATGGTTGTCGCTTTTTCCCGAGGAAAAATCAAAAGGGAAGTTCCGCGGCACCGCCGCTATCTGTTCTCCGTAGGAAAATTCATAGTCAAGGGTTCGCCCCATGTAAAAATCCTTGGTTTTATAGGTTGCCGCCGTGCACATAAGCCTTCCGCCCTTCTTTTTTTTTTCTTTATTATAACCCCTAAGACGGTCTTTATTTTGCAAATAGGAATTAAAGGCAAAAAATCATTGACATTACAACGGTTGTAGAGTTTATAATAGAAAGGACTTAAAAGGAAAAGAGAGAAACCGATGGAAAAAATCTTACAAGCGGCAGCGTATTTAAAAAATGTGGTTTATTTTTCGCTGCCCTTTTTTGCTGTCATATTTTCTTCAGACCCTCTACGGCATGGCCGATCTTTTCATAATCGGCAGGTATGAGGGGGTCGAGGGTACGGCAGCCGTTTCGGTGGGCTCGCAGGTAATGCATATGCTGACGGTTATGATTGTCGGCTCGCCATGGGAACGACGGTGGCGGTGGACGCCGTGGGAGCGAAAAACCGTGAGGAAGTTTCGAAAACATCGGAAACACAATCACGCTCTTTTTTGGCAATTTCGGCGGCGCTGACCGTTATACTCATGTTTTTTCAGGAGCGGAATCGTGTCGCTGCTGTCGACCCCCGAGCAGGCCGCAGCGGGCGCCGTTTCCCTACCTGACCGTCTGCTTTGCGGGCATACCCTTTATAACGGCTTATAACATTATCGCCTCGATATACAGGGGCTGGGCGACTCGAAAAGCCCCATGTATTTCATCGCCGTGGCCTGCGCCGCAAATATCGGCCTTGATTATCTTTTTTATGGGCGCCTTTCACATGGGCGCGGTGGGAGCGGCTTTGGGCACCACCCTTTCCCAACTGCTCAGCGTTATTGTTTCCCTTGTTTTCATTACAAAAGAAAGTCGGAAATTCCTTTCGCCGTCAAATATTTAAAGCCCGACAAAAGACGGTGCTTTGCCCTTCTTCGGGTGGGAGTACCCGTTTGCCTTCAGGACGGTTTTATACAAATTTCCTTTATTATTATCACAATTATCGCCAATCGCCGAGGACTGACCGATGCGGCGGCGGTTGGAATCGTGGAAAAAATAATCGGATTTATGTTCCTTGTGCCGTCGTCCATGCTGTCGGCCGTGTCGGCGCTTGCGGCGCAAAATTTCGAGCCAAAAGCCTGAGCGTGCAAAGCAGACCCTTAAATATGCCATTGCGATTCCCACAGGGATAGGCTTTTGCGCCGCCGTGGCGGTTCAGTTTGCCGCCGAGCCTGTCGTGTCGCTTTTCACGTCGGACCTTGCCGTGATAAGGGCGGGCGGACAATATTTCAGGGGCTATGTCTGGGACAGTTGTATCGGAGGAATTCAGTTCAGCTTCAGCGGATATTTCTGTGCCTGCGGCCGTTCCGAGCTTTCCTTTTTGCATAATATCATTTCCATGGTGTTTGTACGTATTCCCGGGGCGTTTTCGCCTCCAAGCTCTTTGCCGACACCCTTCTTCCCATGGGCTTTGCCTCAACGGCGGGCTCTCTCGTGTCGACGATTGTCTGCCTTATCGCCTTTGCAATTATCACCAAAACGGCGCCGACCCCACCGTCAGAGCCCGAAAGAAGGCGGCGGCATGAGACTTTTTCAAATCGGAGAAATGGCAAAGCTGTTTCACTTAAGCGTCAGCAGTATTCGGCATTATGAGGATTTGGGGCTGATTCTTCCCGAAAAACCGACGAAAACACGGGGTATCGATATTACAGCACCCGTCAGTTCGAGGCATTTAATACCGTGAGGTATGTAAGGGCGCTTGACATGCCTCTTTCGGAAATTTCCGATTTTATGAAGGACAGGGACGTGGACAAAATCGAGCAAAAAGCTTCGCGCCCAAAAGCTTTCGGTGGAACAGAAGCTTTTGGAGCTTCGCCGCGTGGAAAGAAGATTGAAAAACGGCTGGAAAGCCTTGTGGACGCCAAAAACTCCCGCCTTGACGAAATTTATCTTTCCTCTCTTGCCCCCTGCCGAATGTTTTTCACCGAAAAATCCCTTTGAAATTGGGATTACCGAGACATCGAGGGACCCACCATCCGCATGGCCGAGCTTGAAAGCGAGGCTGTGATCTTTCTCGGAAAGGTGGGGGTGGGAATATCCGCCGAGCATCTTGCGGCAGGCGAATTTTCAAAATACGACGGAATTTTTTCTGCTGCTTGACGACGAGGACAAGTTTTCGGAGAGGTCATGACCCTTCCAAAGACCAAATGCGTTTCGGTGCGTTTCCGCGGCAGCCACACCGAGGCGGCCGAGCAGTATAAAAAGCTTATGAATTATATGAATGAAAACGGGCTTTCTCCCTCCGGCTTTTCCCGCGAAATCACCCTCATAGATTACGGATTTACCACCGATAAAGAACAATATGTCACCGAAATAAGTATTCCGGTAACCTCCCGAAAGGCTTGAAATTGCGGGGTGAAATGTGCTATAATGCTTGAAAATCCGAAAGGCGGCGAAGGGCATGACCTTTAAGCAGAAAATCGAAAATTTCTGGTACCACTACAAATGGCACACGATAATCAATTTTTTTTTCATCATCACCGGGCTTGTCTGCCTTGTGCAGTGCACCTCAAAGGAAAAGCCCGACGACCAGTGGCGCTGCTCTACGTCAATCAGAATTTGTTTGACAACGCCGCAAACGCCCTTTCGGAAAAGCTTTGCGATTATACCGAGGATTATAACGGCAACGGTGAGGTGCTTTATCGGGTCAACAACGTGTCCTATAACGGCAACAATCTTGCCGGAGTCAACTATTCGGTGGCGAATTCGAAAAGCTGCTGTCGGCGGTCGCCACGGCGGAATATGTGCTTTTTATTGTGGACGAGCACGGATATGACTATTTAAGCGATTCGTCGGTGGAGGTTTTTGAAAGCTATGATTTCATGCCCGATAAAACGGCACGGCGTGGAATTGGAAGGGAGCGCTCTTCAGGCCTCACTTGCCGACTGCGGACTTCCGAAAATCTTTATTTTTGCATAAGAAAACCGACGGCACGACGGCTGAGAAAAACAAAACGCCGTCGCAATGAGAGAAAAGGCCGAAAAGCTGGTGGAGAAGCTTGCAAGCGAAGGCTGAAAAAGGGCACGGAAAAAGCAGGTCCGTGAAAATACAATCTCGGTCGGCTGCGCCGACGGCTCTCTTTGCACAAGGGAGCATAGACGGCGGAAAAGTTAAAAGGGAACGGTAAATTTTGCCGTTCCCTTTTTAATGTTAAAAAATAAATCAGCCGTCAAGCTTTTTGCAAGGCTTAAAATTCGGTAGTCAAAATATTTGCCGCCGACCTTTTCAAGAGTCATGCGGGCGCTTTGATTTACCGTCACTTCACCGCCGGCGTTTTGCTGATAAAATTTAACCGTCAGTTCAAAGGTGCCGCCCGATTGGCTTTTTTTTGCCGAAAGAACGGTCGCCTCAGGAGCGCCCATGCCCCCCCGCAAGCATGAACTCATAGCTTTGTCCGTCGGAAGAAAGACGGGAGGAGTCGGACACGTCTGATTTTTTCCCAAAAGCTCGGAAAAACCGCCGCTGCCGTGTCCTTGGTTACAAGGTTTGAAAAGTCCTTGCGCTCGGCGGGGAAAAAATCATTTTGTCCGGTTATGCTTTGCTCCACCGTCAACGACTCGAGAATGTCAAAGCAGTCGCGAACCGAGAGCGAGGAGGAGTCGAAACTCATATAGTAAAAACAGGCCGCCGCGTCAACCGTCTTTTTAAATGCCTCGGGGGATATTTCTTCCGATACGGCCTCCGAGCGGCTTTTAACATCGCTTTGGACGGCAGAAGAGCTGTCCGACGAGGGGGTCACCTTTATGGCGAAATCGGGAGCGGATGACGACTCCTGCGACACCGATGATGAGTCAACGGTTTCGTCGGCGGGCTTTTGTTTCTGCGGGAAAGGGAAATTACGGCGGCGGTCACGGCCGAAAGGGCAACGGCAGCCGCAATACATATAACAATGATTTTGGTTTTCTTTGTCATAGGAACACCTCTTTCGCTCATTATATAACACAAAGAATGAGAATACAATTATTTTCCTTGAAAAAGAGACTTTTATTTGTTATTATGAAACCAAGCGGAAAACCGCTTTAATGTCACAATGCCTCTGTTTTAATTTCATAAACAATACCTCCATATGCGCAAAATGTTTTTGCCGGAGGTTTTGTATAACGGCACACATATTTTTATGCGGCCGAAAAACAGGAGTGATATATATGACACCGACAGTATTCGCCAAGTGCGAAAACTACACTGTTGCACGTGAGGCCAAGCAAAAGGGATATACCCCTACTTTCACGAGCTGCAGTCCAAACAGGACACCGAGGTTATTATGGAGGGCAAGCGTAAAATTATGCTCGGCTCCAACAACTATCTTGGGCTTACGGTAAACGAGGAGGTTAAAAATTCGGCAATAAAGCAATCGAACAATACGGTACCGGTTGTTCGGGTTCCTGCTTTAAACGGAACCTTAAATCTTCATCTTGAACTTGAAAAAAAGCTGGCGGATTTTCTCGGCTATGAAAGCGCAATGACCTTTTTCCACGGGATTTCAGTCAAATCTCGGCATTATAAGCGCCGTTGTCGGCAAGGACGACTTTGTCATATGCGACAGGGAAAATCACGCCAGCATTTACGACGGCTGCAGGCTTTGCGGCGGAACGATGCTGAGATATAAGCACGGGGAGACATGAATTCTCTCGAAAAGGCGCTGCAAAAAGGTGCCGAAGGGCGCGGGAATACTTATTGTCACCGACGGCGTGTTCAGCATGAGCGGGGACATCGCAAATCTCCCGAAATCGTCCGTCTTAAGAAAAAATACGGCGCGGCCCTTATGGTGGACGACGCCCACGGGCTCGGAGTTATCGGAGAGAGCGGAAAAGGAACCGGCTCCCATTTCGGGCTTTCTCATGAGGTCGATTTGGTCATGGGAACCTTTTCAAAGTCGCTGGCCTCTCTCGGAGGTTATCTTGCGGCAAGCGAGACGGTGTGCGAATATGTCAGGCACAATTCCCGTCCCTTCATGTTCTCGGCGTCCATGCCGCCTGCCTGCTGTGCGGCGGCCGAAAGCGCTCTCGATGTTCTGATAAAACATCCCGAGCTTCCCAAAAGGCTTTGCGAGCTTGCAAACTATATGAGAAACGCCCTTCGGGCAAAAAACATACGCATTAAGGACGCCCCCACCCCCATAATCCCCATATATATAAGCGACGCCGAAACGACCCTGACCGTTTCAAAACGTCTTTTCGACGAGGGCGTGTTTGTAAATTCGGTGCTTCCGCCCGCAACGGCGCCGAGCGAGTGCCTGCTGCGAGTCAGCCTTATGGCGAGCCACACAAAGGAGCTTATCGACGAGGCGGTGGAAATAATCGAGCGGGTGTTAAAGGAGTTTGACATTATAAAATGAAAACTGCGGTTATAACGGGCGGCTCGGGCGGAATAGGCAGAGCCGCCGCCGAAAAATTCGCAAAGGAAGGCTATCGGGTATATGAGCTCTCCGACGGGGAGCTCGTTTGACGGTGTTACACACATAACCGCCGATGTCACCGACGAGCAGACTGTAAAGTCGGCTTTCGAAAAGATTTCCGAAGAAAACGACGGCATCGACCTTTGCATTTGCAATGCCGGTTTCGGAATCTCAGGCGCCGCCGAATTTACCGAGCTTGCCGACGCAAAAAGCCAGCTTGACGTAAATTTCTTCGAGCATTTTTGACGGCAAAATACGCGCTGCCTTAAAATGAAAAAAGGGCAGACTTATGTTTGTTTCCTCTGCGGCGGCGGTTTTCGCCATTCCCTTCCAAAGCTTTTATTCGGCCTCAAGGCGGCGGTCAATATGCTTTCAAACGCCATGAGAAACGAGCTTAAGCCCTTCGGCGTGTCGGTGTGCACGCTGCAGCTCGGCGATGCAAACACCGGTTTTACCGACGCGAGAAAACGCTCGTTTGCCGGCGACGAGCAATACGGTGGGGCGGTGGCGAGAAGCGTGGCAACCATGGAAAAGGACGAGCGTCACGGCATGAGCCCCGAAAAATCGCGGGTGTGATGTATAAGGTCGCCGAGAAAAACGGGTGAGAAATATCTACACCGTCGGAGGGCTTTACCGTCTGTTTTGCTTTTTGCCCCACATTCTCCCCGCAACCTTTGTTAATTTTCTTGTTGGGAAATTATATATTCCGAAACAAAATTCTAAATCGGAACAAAAAGACGGTAAAAGTAGTACAATATGCACGATATAAAAGATAAGAGGGTATTTTGAGTATGAACATTCTTGTTATAGGCTGCGGAAAAAATCGGCGTCGGTTATTTCCAGTCTTGTTGCCGAGGGTCACGATGTTGTGGCAATCGACAAGGATCCGGACATTATATCCGAAATAACGAACATCTATGACGTCATAGGCGTTTGCGGCAACGGAGCCGACTGCAGAACCCTTCGTGAGGCTTCTGCCGAGCGGGCAGACTTATTGTGGCTTCCACGGGTTCCGACGAGCTTAATATGCTGAGCTGCTTTATGGGCAAAAAGATGGGCGCCGCCCACACCATTGCCCGCATAAGAAATCCCGAATATAACGGGGAAAATCTTGATTTTATGCGTCAGCAGTTGGGGCTTTCCATGGCCATGAACCCCGAAATGATGGCGGCTCACGAGATGTTCAATATTCTCAAAGCTGCCCTCCGCCGTCAAGGTCGACAGTTTTCGAGACGGTATTTTGAAATGATCGAGCTTCGTCTTAAGGCCGATTCCGGTCTTGAGGGGCTTAAGCTGTGCGATTTGAGGGGAAAAATACAAGGCCTTTGTGCTTATCTGCGTTGTTCAGCGCGGTGAGCAGGTTTACATTCCGACGGTAATTTTGAGCTTCACAGCGGCGACCGTATAGGCATTGTGGGTGCCCCGGCCGAAATAACAAAATTCCTTAAAAAATATTTCCATGCTTAAAAAGCAGGCCAAAGGACGTTATGATTCTCGGCGGCAGCAAAACGGCCTTTATCTTGCCAAAATGCTTATTGCGGCGGGTCATTCGGTTAAAATCATCGAAATGAAGGAAGAAAAGGCGCAGATGCTGGCCGAAAATCTTCGCAAAGGCGGCGGTTATTTGCGGCGACGGAGCGCAGCAGGCTGCTTTCTGAGGAAGGCCTCGATTCCATGGACGCCTTTGTGGCGCTGACGGAATCGACGAGGAAAACATTCTGCTTTCTATTTTTGCGGCGGGCAAAAAGAAGGTTCAAAGGTCATTGCCAAGGTCAACAGGGATGAATTCACCCCCATTGCCGAGGACCTGGGAATAGAAAGCGTCATTTCCCCCAAGGACATTGTTTCCGACATTGTGGTGAGATATGTCCGCGCCCTTAACAACACGGTGGGAAGCAGCATGGACACCTCTACAAAGGTTATGGACGGGCGTGCCGAGGCGGCCGAATTTTCGGTCAGCGCCGGGTTTAAATTCGCGGGCGTGCCCTTCGGGAAATAAAGCTTCATAAAAACATTCTCATTGCGGGCATAATCCGCGGCAGAAAAGCCCATAGTCCCCACCGGTGACGACGCGATTATGGCAGGAGACAGGGTTATTGTCATTGCGGCGGCAAAACGCCTTAACACCCTTTCGGATATTTTTTTTTGAATAAAGAGGGATTTTCGATATGAACAGACGGGTGGTTCTTTATACCATCGGACAAATTGTCGGGGTTGAGGCAGTCGTTATGCTGCTGCCCCTTGCCGTTTCGCTGATGTACGGAGAGCTGTTATTCGGCCTTTCTCATAACCATTGCGGTGGCGGCGGCCGTGAGCCTTGCCGCGCTCGTTTTTGCCAAACCGAGAAACCATGTTATATATGCCAGGAAGGCTTTGCCACGGTTGCGCTTGCGTGGATAATCATGTCGGCAATCGGAGCGCTTCCCTTTGTCATAAGCGGGAAATTCCCTCCCTATGTCGACGCATGGTTCGAGACGGTCAGCGGTTTTACCACAACCGGCTCCTCCATAGTCACCGATGTTGAGGCTTTAAGCCACGGAATTCTCTTTGGCGAAGCTTTACCCATTGGCTCGGCGGAATGGGCGTGCTTGTTTTTATAATGGCCATATTGCCCTCCTCCTCCGACCGCTCGATTCACATTATGAGAGCCGAGGTGCCGGGCCCGGTGGTGGGCAAGCTTGTGCCCAAAATCCGTGAAACGGCCAAGATACTCTACCTTATTTATATGGCGCTGACCCTTATTGAAATTGTATTTCTGCTGTTCGGCGGAATGCCTCTTTTTCGACAGCGTGGTTCATTCCCTCGGAACGGCGGGAACGGGAGGCTTCGGCATAAAGGGAGACAGTATCGGCGGCTATTCAAACTATTGCCAATGGGTCATAACGGTGTTTATGCTGCTTTTCGGCATAAATTTCAATTTGTTTTACCTTATGCTCATACGCCGTTTCAAAACCGCCTTTAAAAGCAGCGAGCTTTGGACATATTTCGGTATTGTCGCCGCGGCCGTCATCATGATAACGGTAAATATTTATCCGATATATCAAAGCCTTTCCGACAGTATTCGTCTTTCGGCCTTCCAGGTGGCTTCAATCGTCACCACAACGGGCTATGCCACCGCCGATTTCAACACATGGCCCATTCTTTCCAAGGGCATATTGCTCACTCATGTTCTGCGGCGCCTGTGCCGGCTCAACCGGAGGCGGCTTTAAGGTGTCGAGGGTCATGCTGCTTGCAAAATCGGTAAAACGTGAGCTTAACCGCCTTATACATCCCCGTTCGAGGACAGCGGTCACCCTTGAGGGCAAAACCATAGACGACGCAACCGTAAACGGCGTGGGCTGTTACCTTGCGCTTTATGTTGCCTGCCTCATTGCCGTGTTTATTCTGCTGTGCTTTGACAGCGCTTTTGACATCGAGCAGCAACTTTTCGGCGGCCGTTTCCTGCTTTAACAACATCGGCCCCGGCTTCGGTCTTGTGGGTCCGCCTCAAACTTCGCGCGGCCTATTCGGGATTTTCCAAAATTGTGCTGTCCTTTGCCATGCTGCTCGGACGTCTCGAGCTTTTCCCCATAATAATAACTCTTGCTCCGTCCACATGGATAAAGAAATAATTTGGGCTTTGGCCGAGTGTTAAAATTCGTTGCCGACTCAAATCAACATTTTCATAACGGTTCGCTAAACTTCTCGGATATGCTTTGGCATTATCCGAGGAGTTTTCCTTTCCCGTGCTTAAGTTGTCGTTTTAAGTCCCTTTTGAGGTTTTGTGATTTGAGTTCGGTTTTCGGGACTCTTTTTTCATGGAAAAAATACGGCAAATAAAATGCATTTTCGGCAATATGACGTCTTGACAAAAATGCCGAAAGTAGTAGAATATAAATGCAAAAGATGAACCCGAAAGGGTTTACAAAATTTAAGGAGGAAAACTTATGAACAGCAAAAAACACCAAAAGAGCACTTGTGTCAAGCGCTCTGGCTATGCTCGTTTGCGTAGCAATGCTCATCGGCACCACCTTTGCATGGTTTACCGACACGGCAAGCACCGGAGTAAACAAAATCACCTCCGGCAACCTGGATGTTCAAATTCAGGACAAGGCCGGAAAAGAAATCGACACTCTCGAATGGGTCAAAGAGGACGGCACGGTTATCGCCGATCAGGACGCCATTCTTTGGGAGCCCGGCTGCACCTATCTGCTCACTCCCTTTAAAATCGCCAATGTGGGCAATCTTGCGTTGAAATATAAGATCGTCGTAACCGGTCTTGAGGGCGACTCCATACTGCGCGACGTTATCAAATTTACCTATAAGACCGAGGACGGAAATGTTTTCGACATGAACGCCGAGGGTCATCTCACCGCCAAGGGAACCGACGGCGCCGAGACCAAGATGATCACCGTCTCCGCTCATATGGACGAGACCGCCGGCAACGACTATATGAACAAAGAGCTGAAGAATGTCAAGTTCACCGTTTATGCCGCGCAGGACACCGTTGAAAACGACAGCTATAACAATACCTATGACAAGAACGCCGAGTATGCCACTCCGTCGCCACCGCCGCCGAGCTGTCCTCTGCCGTCGCCGCAGGCGAAAACGTAGTTCTGACCTCCGACGTGGCGCTGAACTCTGCTCTGAATATCACCAAGAGCGTTTCCATCGACCTCAACGGCAAGACCGTAACAAGCGCCCAATCTTTTTGCCCAAGTTATGGACGGCACCTTGACCCTTAACGGCGGTACCGTAAAAGCGGTAATGTTGCCGTTCGCGCCGAAGAAAACGGCAAGGTAGTTATCAACGACGGCAGCTATTCCGGCACCTATGCCGTATATGCCACCAAGGGCGGCACCGTGACCGTCAACGGCGGCGAGTTTGTTTCTCAGGAGTTTACCTGCGCCGTTCCCAACGGAGGTAACGTAACCATTAACGGCGGTACATTCACCGCAAAGGACAACGCTGTTGTCGGTACCAACGGTTCAAGCAATTTTGCTCCCAGCACCATCACAATCAACGGCGGAACCTTCAACGGAAATATCCAGTCTGCCGGTTACATTGCCTGCGGCGTTTACGTTGCAAACAGCGACACCGTAAACATCAACGGCGGCACATTTAACATCACCGACGGCGTAGGCATTCTGATGCGCGCCGGCAACACCACCATCGGCAAGAATGTTGTTATCAACCTGACCAATACCGGCAAGGTTACCGAAGGCAAGATCGGTGACGCCACGATAAATATCACCACCCCGAGCTATTTGGTGCGGGATGTCAGATCCGGTTATCCCGGAGCTACCGCAGGCTTCACCATCACCAACAACAGCTCCTATAATCTTGTCAGCTACGACAAATAATTATCTAAATCATTTTCCGCTTTGAGACTGCCGATTTAATCCCAAGCAGATCAAGAAACGGACGTTGTTTTTGTCTGCAAAATTATGTTCGGTTCTTTTTTGCCGAAAAAATCGAATCGGTAAAAATGCAATTTCGGCAAATCGCCATATTGACAAAATGTCGGGGGGTGGTTACAATATATGCATAAATTGTAAACGGCGTAAAGCCTTTTGCAATTAAAATTTCAAGGAGGAAGAAATATGAACAGTAAAAATACCAAAAGAGCACTTGTGTCAAGCGCTCTGGCTATGCTCGTTTGCGTAGCAATGCTCATCGGCACCACCTTTGCATGGTTCACCGATACGGCAAGCACCTCGGTCAACAAAATTCAGTCCGGTAAATTGGACGTGGATATTGTGGACGCGAACAACGTGCACATCGACACTCTTAATTTCATTAAAGCGGAAGGCGGTAAGGACGAGGCTATCCTTTGGGAGCCGGGCTGCACCTATAACCTGACGCCCTTCAAAATCGTAAACAACGGAACCCTTGCCCTTAAATACAAGGTTGTTTTTCGGGAGCCGTCGGCGACACCGATCTTCTTGATGTAATCGACTTCAGCTATACCACCGAGGACGGCACTTTCGACATAAACGCCGAGGGACATCTCGGTGCGGGAGCCTCCACCAAGCTCATCACCATGTCGGGAAAAATGCAGGAGACTGCCGGCAACGATTACATGGGTAAAGAGGTCACCGGTATCACAATCACCGTCGTCGCAACTCAGGATACTGTTGAAAACGATAGCTATAATAATACCTATGACGCAAATGCAACATATCCCGTTGTAAATGCCGCCGAGCTTAAGGAAAGCCTTGTAAACGGCGGAACCGTTGCCGTTAATAAGGACATTAAGACCGACAATATTGCAGATAATGCCGATTCGAGAGTTATTATCAGCCAGCCCACCACCCTTAATCTCGACGCAAAAATCATTTCTCCCCGACAACATGGGAAACAACAACACCAATTTCTGCGCTTTGATTGTCGATGCCGACACCACTATAAACGCAACTGCAAACGGCGGAATTGACACCGGCGTAAACGGCGGTTACGGCATTAACGTCAGAAATGGTTCCAATCTCACCATTAACGGCGGTTATTACTACGGCGGCGGTACTGCGGTTCAGGTTCAGAAGGGAACCCTCACCATCACCGGAGGAACCTTTGCCTGCGAGCCCTACGGCGCTCCCTATTACTATAACTTCCTTCTCAACTGCGTTGACTCGGCGTATAAAGACGGAACTGCAAAGATCATCGTCAAGGGCGGTACCTTTGTGAACTTTGATCCGTCTAATAACTCTGCCGAGGGTGCGGGTACCAACTTTGTGGCCGACGGATATACCGTTACTTCGGAAGTAAAAGGCAACGATACTTACTACACCGTCGTGGCAAAGTAATTAACTTTTACAAAAAAGAGACAAGAAGCAAGTTCTTGTCTCTTTTTTTATTTGCATGGTTAAGCTTTTAATCACGGAAAGGCCGTTATCTTTTTAACCGAATACTGAAGAATAAGCAGGGCGTCGGTAACAGTAAGGGCGTTGTCGCGGTTGACGTCGGCCTGAACAAAGCTGTCGGATGAAAGCTCAAGCTTGCCGACCGATGCCTGGAGAGCAAGCAGCGCGTCGGTGACGGTCACGCTGCCGTTTAAATCCACATCGCCGAGGGCGGGAGGTAATCGCCGTTTACATACACCCTCAGCTCGCAGCGGCGGCAATAGTAAATGCTGTCGAAAATTCCATAGCCCACATAGGATGGGTCGTCAAGCCTTGAAATGACCCAGTTGTGGCCCAAAGCGGGGGTAAAGCTTGCCTGTGACATGACCTTGCCGCAGGAGGCGCAATGGCTTCCGCCGCTGTGCCCGTTTGAGCAGCAGGAGGCTTCGAGAGATGCGTCGGAAACCTCTTTGTGTTGTCCCGTTGCGCCCTTCTTGTCGCTGATTTCGGTATACCCGCAAATTGTGCAGGTCTTAAGGGTATATCCTTCGGAAACGCAGGTGGGGGGAGAGGGTGTCCGATACAAAGGAATGGTTTGTGCAGGCGGAGTCATCGCCTTCGCGGAAGGTGAATCCGTTGGCGGTAGCATAGCTTTCGGCCTCGCTGCCCTTTGCGCCTGTTATGACAAATCCGTCAATGGTTTCAACGCCGCCGAAGGGGTTGTCGGGGTCGGGGGATAATAGCCGATTGCCTGACTTCCGATGAATGTAACGCTTTCTGGAACCGTCATACCCTTGCCCTTGCCGTAGGTGAAAAACGCGCCGTTTTCGAGATACCGAAGGCCGTCATTTAAATGAACGGCTTCAAGGTCGCCGCTTGAAAAGGCGTTGTCGCCGACATATCTGACGCTGTCGGGCAGGTTCACGGTCTTGCAGCCGTGGTTGTTAAAGGCCATATTGTCTATGATTACCGCTCCGCCAAACTCTATGGAGGCCAGCTTTTCGCAGGCCCAAAAGGCGTAATAATCAACGAGCTTGCAGCTTTCGGGAAGAACCAGTCCCACAAGATCGGGGGTTTCAAAATTGGCCATGTTGTGGGGGCGTCATTTCCATCTGGTCGGTAATGTATGCTCCCGCCACCGCCACGGTGCCCTCCTTTATAACGAGGGTGGTGTTTTCGGGCACCTTGCCTTTATAGCAATAGGCCACCTTGCCGAAATAAACCGGGCCGTCGGGCTGATTGTAATACCAGCCTGTGGCGGCTAAAGAATCGTGCTCGGTCCAGGTGACCGACTGCTCTGCTCGCCAAGGTCGTTAAGCGAGCCGCAGCCGGAAAATGCACCGCTTCCGAGGGTTTTGACATTTTTACCGCCTTTTACGGTTTTAAGAGCCGTACATCCCGAAAATGCACCGCCCTCAATGGCCACAAGGCTGTCGGGCAGGGTGACCTCGGTCATAAGATTCGAGGAGGAAAGAGCGCCTTCGCCCAGCACGCGGATGTTACCGAGATTTATGGTGCGAAGATTCTGCCCGCCTATCGCGCCAAGCTCAAGCACATCGTCGGGAATTGTAATGTTTTCGAGAGCGTCGCAGCCTGCAAATGCATTGAGATATGGATTGCCCTTAGGGATATTGACGGTTTTGAGTTTTGGGAGATAGGCAAAAGAGGCGTCGGCAACGGTACAGGTCTGCGGCAGCTTTGCCGAAACGAGATTATAAAGTTTTTTTCACCTCAATGTAATTAACACTTTCAGGAACATTAAGCTCGGTCAGGTCGTCGCCGCCGTTTATTATGAGCGTCTCGAGCCCGTCGGGAAGATTGAGCTTTTTAAGACCGTCGCAGTCGTATTCTAAATATACCGTTTTGGTGCCGGGGCGGATGGTCAGCTCCTCGGGATAGTCGCTGTAATCGTTGTCGATTATGCCGAGAAAAACGCTTCCGTAGTAAAGCTCATAGTCCTCGGGAAGGGCATTATACCATTTTGAGTCATAAAAAACATTATCGGCTTTTATAATGGAAGATGGAATGTTGACCTGCGAAATGTTTTCGCAATATTCAAATGCACATTCGCCCAGCTCCTCTAAACCCTCGGGAAGAAGTGCCGAGGTAAGTGCCGTACAGTCGGCAAAAGCGTTGTCTCCGATAATCTTAAGCCCCTCGTTAAAGTTGACCGATTCAAGCTTTTCACAGTCGGAAAAGGCGGTGCCGTCGATCTGTTCAAGGGTTTTTGGGAAGGAAACGCTTTTAAGCTCTTTGCACTCCCCAAAAGCGTATTGCCCGATGTATTTAACCCCTTCGGGAATGGTCACGCCGGTAATGTCGTAGCGCGTAAAAACATTTTTGCCGATTGCCGTTACGCCGCTCGGAATGACAGGGGTTTTGCTTTCACCCTTATATGCCAGCAAAATATTTTTCCATATAAAGAAATCGGATGTGCTGTCGTCCCAAAGCCAATCGTAATATTCGTCATAAAGGAATTTCGCAAAGCCCTCGCTGAGTGAACTGTTTACGGCACCGAAGGCGTTAGGATGAATGTATGTGCCGTCTCCGCCGAAGGTTACATTTTCAAGCGAATTACAGCTTTCAAAGGCACCTTTGGCTATTTGCTCGAGTCCTGCCGGAAAGTGAATGCTTTTTAGTGCACCGCACCCCGAAAAAGCATACTCGCCTATTGTCTTTAAGCTTTCGGGAAGCACGATCTCCTCAAGCGCCGAATGAACTTTTTGGTGTAATAGCCGTCCTCAAAGGCCTCGTCGGCGATGTATGTGACCGTCTCGGGCAGGATGACCTTTTAAGGCCGGGGCTAAAGTCGCTGTATTGATATACCGTGTGGAAATCCTTTATTCCCACAACCTTAAAGCCGTCGATGTAGGACGGCACGGTCAGTACCGATTCGTAACCGTTATATGCGGTTATCTCTATCGTGTCGAAGGTGACAAAGCGGTAACTCAGTCCATATGGCACATCGTCGGAAGGCACCTCGCCGTTTGCGGGAACATCGGCCGAGCCGTAAACAGGCATTGCCGCCGCAATCAAAAGGCAAAGCAGCATACATATGATTTTTTTTGCGGTTGTCGTACTTTTCATTTCAATCCTCCTTTTTGTTTATTATACTTTTAAACATTAAAAAAGTGAATATGAATTTCCGAACAAGCAATTGACAAAGCGGAAATCAAAAAGAAAGATTTGTAATTTCAGCGGGTGTGTGGTATAATATCTGTGAAATTAGGCAACCGAAAGGCAGATTTTTATGTATAAAAATATCAAAAAAACGGAAAAAAAAACTGCAGCTTAAAGAGCTTGTGGACTATATGCCCGGTCAGGTTATAAGCAAGACTCTTGTGCAGAACGAAAAGGTCAGCATGACGATTTTTTCCTTTGACAAGGGCGAGGAGATATCTACCCATGCCGCAGGCGGAGATGCCATGGTGACCGTTCTTGAGGGAACGGGAAAATTCACCGTCGGCGGCGAGGAGTTTATTTTGAACGAGGGCGAAACCCTCATAATGCCGAAAGACATTCCCCACGCTGTATTCGGACAGGAAAAATTCAAGATGCAGCTTGTTGTGTCGTTCTGATTAAGGGCCGCCCGCAAAAACAGGGAGGCTTTTCTGTCGGTTTAGACAAATTTCAGGGGGGACTTTTTGTGTAATCGTGCCCTTTTATAAATATGTGTTTTATGATAAAATATTTTGGCAGTAATTTTATATAGGATGATGATTTTATGAAAAAATTGCTTTGTATAATTCTTTCGGCGGCGCTTGCCTTAAGCCTGCCGGTCTTTTCGGCCTCGGCCGAGGAGGACATTTCCACCCGTTCGATTGAGCCATGCGACGGATATTTTTCCGACTGGGATCAGACGGGAACCGCAAGAGGTCTCGATAAAACCGATTTTATGGAGGGCGAGGGCTGCTATTCCTTTGAGGGAAGCGACATGACCATCGGTGCGAATTTCACCGATATTTCCTGCCCCGGCGGAGTCAAAAACGAAAAGTATTTCGAATTTTGGTTCTATGTGGACGACGCCTCCAAGCTTTCGGAGGAATGTAAGGTTCTGATTTATAAAAACGACATAAAAAATACAAAACCGCAAAGTCGCCTTTTCTTAATGTGCAAAACGGCTGGAACAAGGTGGTTATGAACCTTAATCTTGTTATAGCTTCGGTGGACGAGGTCAACAGAATCGAGTTTGTGATAAAGGCGTCCGACAAGGTTAAAATCAAGCTTGACGATTTAAGCTTTGCCAAAAACCGAACGGCTTTCCGACCGCTCGGCTCTCGATGCCGCCGTCGCAAAGGCAGAGGCCTTTGACCCCGCCAACCTGACCGCATCCGAGAAAACCGCCTTTTATAAATTCCTCGACAGAGCGAAAAACGACGTAAAAACCCAGCGCGACGCCGACGCTCTTTGCGAAAGTCTTGAAAATTTCATGTCGCTCAGTTCCAAGGAGGGCAAGTTTGACGACATTCTCACCACCCACGGCAGAACCTTCTATGAAAACGACGAACTGCACATAACCTACTCGGCAAGCGGTTTTACCGTCCGTTTTTTACGGCACGAGTCTTTCGGCCGATTTTTACACGCTGACCGGCCGCCCCGGCGAATACGGCAGCCCCACCAATCGCTCCTACGTCAACATCTATGTGGACAACGACCGCAATATGTATGACTTTGAATGTGATTTCGACCCCACCGACCGAGAGGGTACAAGATATATGGAGCAGTCGCTTGAGGATTATAATTCCCGCTGCCCTCATCAGCTTATCGATGCCAAAAAGGAATATGTTCTTGCCGAAAATCTTCCCGAGGGCATTCACAGTAACCGTGCTCAGAAGAAACGAGGTTTGCCTTAACAAGGAAATTGTCATGACCGACATAAGAACCGACGGACGTTTTCTCGCTCCTCAAAAGAAATCGACCCGCCGCATTGAGGTCATCGGAGATTCCAACATTACGGGCTACGGCAACATGGCCATAAGAACCAATTATAAGCCCGAAACCCAGGATGCCACCGTTTCCTATTCAAGCTTTATTGCCGACGCTTTCGGCGCCGAGTATACCATAACCGCCCGCTGCGGAGCATACACCGAGGCCGTTCCTCAGCCAAATGTGGGAACCCCCGAGTTTTATACCAACACCTATTTCTTTACCGACTATTGGAACACCGCCCTTGTGGACGGTGCGGGCAGAACCGTTCAGAACGAGGACGGAAGCTATGCGGAGTTCGACGTCTACAATCCCAAAACACCCCGAATCTCGACCGTTCGCGGCTTTATGATTTCACCGAGGCCGACAATGACGTCGTCATAGTCAACATGGGCGACAACGACGTGTGGACAAAGCCCAAAACCGACGAAACAAGGGAGCATTTTGCCGAGGTCATGAAGAAATTCCTCGGGCAGGTTCGCCTTGCAAATCCCGACGCGCTGATTATTTATGCTTTTTTTTCGCTTAACACCGGCGATTTCAGGGATTGCTCCAAAGCCGCAGCCGACGCCTATGCCGCCACCGGAGACGAGAACTTTGTCTATGTCGATCTTAAATATTACGATCAGCAGGGCGGCTCGGGGCACCCTCAATGCAGGTGCACAAGGCTTCTGCCGACCAGGTTATAAAGGTTATCAAGGAAAAGCTGGGCTGGGACGGCGTGCTCAGAGAGGTCTATGCCGATCCCACCTGCGAAAATTCGGATAAGATCAAGCTTTCGGACGATTATGCCCTTGTGGGTGACACCGTCACCTTTAAAATCGCCGGCTCGGCCGAAAATATCAAGGTCACAAGCCACGGCGAACAGGTCGAATTTACCGAAGAAAACGGAGTTTATTCCTTCACCATGCCCGAGGGCAGCGTTATGATTTCGGCAGACATTGCCGACGAAATTCACTACGGTGACATTGACGAGGACGGTTCTGTCACCGTTACCGACGCGCTGCTGACCCTTCAGGCGGCCGTGGGAAAGGTGGACTTTAGCGATGAACAGATCCTTTGGGCCGACGTTGACGGCAAGGACGGCGTTACCGTTACCGACGCTCTGCTCGTTCTCCAAAGATCGGTGAGAAAAATCGAAAAATTCCCCGTGGAACTGTAATATATAAAAAGAATGACCCGAGCAAGCCGCTCGGGTCATTTTACTTTGTGCCGTTAATTGCGCTCCTGCGCTTTATGAGGTTTTTATAAAATCTGACGGCTCCGGGAAGGCAGTTTATTTCCACATTCGTTAAGTCCGTGCATACCCTTCATCTGCTCCGGACCGAAAACTATGGGCGAAAAAGCGGAGGCAGTTTTTGCACACCGGCTGATAAAATTGAGCGTCGGTGGCGCCGGTCATAACATAGGGCGAGCAGGGCAGCCCGGGGAAGGTTTCGGAAATGACCTTTTCAACGGTTTTATAGGCTTCGCCGTTTATGTCGACGGGCTTTGTGAAATCGTTGGAGTGGACGACCTGCGTCTCAAGACAGTGCTTTTTTGCAAGGCTTTCGATTATTTCAAGGCTTTCTCTTTTCGCCCTGGTGGGGTATAAATCTCATGTTGGCGCCGAGTTGCCTCCTGGGGAATGACGTTATAGGCTTCCGAGCCCGATTGCATTGTAAAGGCAATGGTGGTTTTGAGCATGGCGCCGGCTTGGGCGCTTATGGAGGGCATGAGAGCGGTTAAAAGGGGTTTGAAAAGCCAAAGGTTTCGAAAAGAAATCTCAGCCCGAAGGGGGCATAGGGCGCAAGGGCCTTGAACATGGAGGAAACCTCGGGGACATTTTCGATTTGAAAGGATGCTTTGTTTCAACCTCGTTTACAAAAGCGGCGAGGCGGGCGACGGGAGTGCCCTTTGTGGGGGCGCTTGCGTGGCCGCCGGTGCTTTTTGCCGTGAATTTAACGTCGGCCTTGCCCTTTTCGAAAATTCCCACCATGGCGAAATTGCCGTGAATACCGCCGATTGGCTCGGAAATTATGGCTCCGCCCTCGTCGCAAACAAGGAACAGCTCGACGCCGCGTCTTTTAAGCTCGTCCACGATTTTCGGAGCGCCGTCTCCCGCCCATTCCTCGGTGCAGGAGGAGGCAAGATAGGCGTCGACGGAGGGGTGTATTCTTCGCCCAGCAGCTGCTCGACAGCCTCGAAAAAAAGGCCATAACCGAGCATTTTTTGTCGGCCGTGCCTCTGCCGAAAACCTTTCCGTTTTCTATGTCTCCCGAAAAGGGCTCGTGCTCCCATTTTCCTTCGGCGGGAACAACGTCCTGATGGCTCATGAGAAGAATGGGCTTTTTGTCGCTTTTTCCTTTCCAGAAAAAGAGCAGATTGCCGTCGATTTCGGTCTTTTCAAGGTGCGCGTGAACAAGGGGAAAAAGGTTTTTAAAACCTCGGGAAAGCCGAGAAATTTTTCCCGTTCATCCACGCCCGCGTGGGAAGTGGTGTCATATTTGACCATTTCCGACAGCTTTTTCGCACGGCGGAGCGATTCCTCCTCGTCTTCATTCGGGGCATACAGAGAAACCTTCTTTTTGCCGAGCAGCGTGTGAACAAGGGCAATCAAAAGCAGCAGGGCGATTAGACTCAAAACGCACAGCGGAATTATCCATAAAAGCTTCAATTCTCTTCATCCTTTCTTTCTCTTTTGTAAAAGGAGCAGGGCGATGCCGATTGCAATGGCGCCCGAGGGAATTATCATAAAGCTTGTGGAGGAGGTGAGGGAGGGAGGAAAATAAAGAGCAGGCTCATGATAACGAGGGGAGCAACGGCCACCTTTATGTTCTTGCGATAGTACTTATATGCCATGGCGCCGAAAGAGCCGGCACAACGTTATCAAAAGCAGGCTGAAGAGCGGGGCTTTCAAGCACCGGTTTCAGCGGGTGAGTATTGCCACGCCCACCGCAAGCACCAAAATGGTGACGAGAGACGAGGTGGCGATGGAAAGGGTGGAAATAATTTCGTTTTCCTTGGTGCCGGTTTTCGCTCCCACCATGTCTCTTGCGTTGACGGCGCAGGGGATTTTCATGTTTATGAGATTTCCTGTTATGAATGCAAGGTATCCGCCGCCCGAGCCGAGCATCGGGGTGTATATAAGAAATTCGGCAATGCTGCTTACAAACCAGATTATTCCTACCGAAAGAAGCCCTTTGCCGTGGCCGAAAGGTCGGGCATGGCGCCGAGATATTTTCCGATAAGAAAGGGAGCGCCCACAAGCATTATAAGCGCGGCGATGCTTGCCGTGCGGCCGATTATGTGAGTCTGTCTGCTGTATTTTTCCCAGCTTGAATTGTTTTGTCCGTTCATATTTTGCCCTCCTTAAACAAGTCCCGCGACAACTGCCGCCGCCATGCCGACGAGCATACTGACCGCTACCGAGAAGTTTTCCACCCATGCGAATTTTTCTTTCTTTGACAGGAAGATAAACAGCGCCATCACCGCCGCCGACACGGCCACAACGATGAGGGGATAAGGCTTCCCTTAAAGGTAAAAAAGACCCTCCGACGAAACAAAGGAACCGATATAGCTTCCGATGTATGCGCTGACAAGGCCGATAAACATGGCTGTCATGGCCGTGTCGCCGAATCCCGCAGCGAGGCCGCCGCTTTTCCGCCCGAACCGAGCTTTTTGGTATATTTTTGTTGAACAGCACCGACAGCAGCATACCCCATATAATGCACACGCTCATGAGCAGCGCTATCGTGGCAAAGCTAGAGGCAGTCATTTCGGCGGAGAAAGGGACGACATTCCCGTTTGCTCGGCCGCCGCCTGAGCCACCTGCGTTTCATAGTGGAGGGCACCGATTACCGAAAAGGCGGAGCCACGGCCAAGGGATTCGAGACTTCCCGCAAGGGCGATAACTCGAGAAGTATGCCGATACTCGGCAGCACCGAGAAGGTTGCGCTTGATACGATTACCCGTTTCATTTTGTCGTGTCCATGCCGAGAGCCTTTCCCTGGCGATAGGCTCTGACCATGAAAATCACGCAGACCACCGCCACAAAGGCGATGATTCCGCCGCATATGGCGTAGAGGCGCGCTGTTAAGCTTATCCATGACAGACATTGCAAAATCTCCTTTTGATTTTTCTTTCATTATATAACATTTTTCCGCCCTCGGGCAAGATGTTTATAAAACAAAAACCCGCTCGGCGGCAACCGAGCGGGAAAAGGACAAAGAATGTGATTATTTAAGCTTATGCTCTTTAAGTTTGCAGGAACTTACGACCAGCTTTGAAAGCACCACAAAGGGCAAGGACGTTGGGAATTACCATGAGATTGTTGAACATATCGGTCATTTCCCAAACAAGGTCGTTGGAGAGTACCGAGCCGAGGAAGATGAAAACAATGGCAAGCAGAGAATAGATAAGGTCGGATTTCTTGCCGAAGAGGTAATGAACGTTTATTCTGCCGAAAAGGTTCAGCCGAGAATGGTGGAGAAAGCGAAGAAGAGCAGGCAAACCGCAACAAAGGCATTGCCGAGTCCGCTTCCGAAAACCGAACCGAAGGCAAGCTGGGCAGCGTTGGTCTTTGAAACGCCTGTGGCAGCAAGAGATTCGGCGGTAAGAACCGTGTTGTAAAGGGGGCCGCCCTCGGTGAAGAGGGTGGAAATGACCACGAGGGCGGTCATGGTCAGCACAACGAAGGTGTCGACAAAAACGCCGGCCATGGCGACAACGCCCTGATCGTGTGGATCCTTGACGTTTGCGAGAGCGTGCGCATGAGGCGTCGAACCCATTCCCGCTTCGTTTGAGAAAAGTCCGCGTTTTACACCCTGACTGATTGCGGTTTTAAGCGCATATCCGAGGCTGCCGCCGATTATAGCGGTGGGATTAAAGGCATACTTGAAGATAAGACCGAAGGTTTCGGGTATGTATTTGATACGGACACACAGCACTACAAGTCCGCCGACGAGGTAGAGAACGGCCATGACGGGAACCATCTTTTCGGTGACGGCGCCTATGCGGCCGATGCCTCCGATGAAGATGAAAACTGCTGCGACGCAAAGAAAAATGCCGACTGCCCAGCCGGGAATTCCGAAGGCATTGTGGCAGGCCTCGCTTATGGAATTGGACTGAACCATGGTTCCCATAAAGCCGAGCGCAAGAGTTATGGCGACGGCAAAGAAACCGGCGAGGAATTTTCCGAATTTGCCCTTAAAGGCGGTGCGTATGTAATAGACGGGGCCGCCGGAAACGGTTCCGTCCTCATGGACTATGCGGGTCTTTTGAGCGAGAACGGCCTCGCTGTATATTGTCGCCATGCCGAAGAAAGCGATGATCCACATCCAAAGAATGGCTCCGGGGCCGCCGATGAGAATGGCTCCGCAGGCACCGACGATGTTTCCGGTATGACCTGAGCGCGGCGATGGCGGTGGTCAGCGCCTGGAAGGAGGGAAAGTCCGCTTTGCCTGGCGGCCGCCGTTAAGGCTGATGCTGCCGAAGGCTTTTTTTCATACCTTCGCCGAAACAGCGAACCTGAACAAAGCGGGTGCGGATGGAATAGAAAAAGGCCGGTTCCCATGAGCAGAACTATGAGAATGTAGTCCGACAGATAGGAGTTAATTGTTTGCACTATGGGCAAAAGTGCGTCCTGGATTGCTTGCATAAATATACTCCTCAAAAAAAATAACTGCCCGACGTTTGACGGACAGTATGAAGAAAGCATAACAGATACAATTTTTGCTCTGCTCTGTCTGTTTGCCTGAGAGATTCGGCTTTTTCGCCTTGCACCTTCGGCATTCAACTCAATGAATTCTCCAGAGTGTCCTCCGCCATCGGTTTAAAAATCCCGATGGTTTCAACGAACGTCAGATTTGACAAGCCTTATGTTAATGCATTTTTTGCAAATGTCAATAGGTTTGAGAAAAATTTTGTAAAATAATTTTTCGGGAAAAGGTCTTATCAAATAAGAATACCGTTTATATGGTCGATTTCGTGCTGAATAATCTGCGCCGTAAAATCGGTGAAGTTTTTGATTCGCAGTCTGAAATCGGCCGTCTGCCATCTGACCTTGATTTTCTTATATCTGACCGTGCTTCTCGGTCCTCCCTCAAGAGAAAGACATCCCTCCTGCGCGGTGTATTTTTCCGATTTGGCGATGATTTCGGGATTGAACATGACGTTTATCTTGCCCTTTTCCTCAAAGACAATTATGCGTTTCTGCTTTCCGATCATGTTGGCCGCCATTCCAACGCATTCTCCGCCGTGAGCTTTCAGCGTGTCGGCAAGGTCGGCTGCCGTCTCAAGATCCTCCGGGGTGGCGGGCTTTGAGGGCAGGGAAAGAAAAAGCGGGTCGTGAATTATTTCTCTGATCATTATTACTCCTAAAAAATGCCGTGATATTACAGGTTTGCGCAAATTTCCTTCATAAGAAGGCCGAATTTTTTCTCCCGCCGCTCGTCCCGTTTCCATAACCTCCCTCAGGCAAAGGGGTTTTGGGTGATTCCCGCCGCCATGTTGGTTATACAGGAAATTCCGAGCACCTTCATCCCGCAATGATTTGCGACAATGGCCTCGGGCACGGTGGACATTCCGCAGGCGTCGCAGCCCAGAGCCTTAAGCGCTCTTATTTCGGCGGCGGGCGTCTCATATGTCGGGCCGGGAGTGTAGCAATATATTCCCTTTTTAAGCGGTATTCGGGAGCCGAGAAGCCGCCTTTTTCGGCGACAAGCGCCGACTCCTTCGAATAGGCCTCGCTCATGGAAGGAAAAACGCGGACCGAAACGCTCGTCGTTTTTGCCGAAAAGAGGGTTTTGGCAGAAAAGCGAAAAATGGTCGGTGATGAGCATAAGGTCGCCGGGGACAAAATCGGTGTTTATTCCTCCTGCGGCGTTGGTCAAAACAAGATTTTCTATGCCGAGCATAAACATAACCCTGACATACAGCGTTACGTCCTTCATGTCATAGCCCCTCATAGCGGTGAAACCTTCCTGCATTGCGAGAATATCTTTGCCGAAAAAGCTTTCCGAAAATCAGCCTTCCCGCGTGCCCCTTAACGGTGGAAACGGGAAAGTCGGGAATTTCGGTAAAGGGTATAACCGTTTGCTCCTCGATTTCCGAGGCAAATCCGCCAAGCCCGCTGCCCAGCACGACGGCTGTTTTGGGGGATAAACCGGATTTTGATTTGATAAATTCGGTGATTTTTTTAACACGGTCGTAATAATCCTGCATTTGCCGATACCTCTTTTCTTTTTATTATACCTCGGAAAGGCATTAAAAGCAACAAAAGGAGAGGGAAAAATCATACCCGATCGGTTTCGGGTGTCGGGCGGGCGGCGGTCGCGATTTTTGCATAAAATGAAAAGAACCCGGAATTAACCGGGCCCTTTCCATTTTGAGATCGGAAGGATTTAAAAGATAATGTCATATCGTTAAGCCCCTAAACACGGGGGACTCACAAACAAATTACCACATTGGCTTTCACCTTATAGTCGGGATAAAAAAATATGAAAAAGAAAAATAATTTTGAATTTATGTCCTAAATGTCAAATGTTGTCCTTTCAAAAAATATATGTAAAAAATCCATCGGTCGGCTCGGCGTTTTTCCACCTTGTTTCACATCGCCGTATGTAAGCCTCTATGCTTTTCTGTCGACCTTTTTTAAAAACAGCCGAGACCGACACATATCTGTTCCTCGTTCTGCACCGGTATCAGTCCTTTCGTAAGAATTCCTCTCTTGAGGTGCCCGTTTTCCTTCGGGTTTTTATCATATATCCTTTCGTCAACTACAGAATAGCACACCTCTTGTGTTTTGTCAATAGTTTTGTGATAAAAATTATAAAATTTTTTATATATTTGATATAAACGGATTTTTTGACATGAAAATAAGGGAGATTAAAAATAAATGTTGACTATTGGGGTGTTTTTGGGTAAAATAAAAAGGCAGTTATTTTACGGCGAGATGCCCAAAGCACGGAGACGTTATTATGGAAGAAAAAAGATTTTATTGAAGAAACCCCCGATATATACACTCTGAGTGACGACGAGGGAAACGAATATACCTTTGAGGCGCTTGACGAGGCGGATTTTGAAAACGGTCATTATGTGGCCATGCTGCCAGTATACGACGACCCGGAGGAAAGCCTTCAGGACAGCGACCCTCTTGTCATAATGAAACAGATCACCGACGGTGACGATCAGTTCTTTGAAGAAATTTCCGACGAAGAGGAATTCAGCCGCGTGGCCGATTTTTTTCTCGGCTCGTCTCGAGGACATTTTCGATATAGAGGATTAAAGGTTTTCCTGCCCTGTCCGCGAATATTGCGGCCATTATAACCCTACAAGCTTTTTAATAGGGAGCCCGGTCTCCCGGTGTGGGTATGCAGGCCTCCCGGTTTTGCCGGACGTTGGAAGCACAAAGCATCGGGAGGGCACCCACCTGTCCGCAGACAGGTTATGAATCGGCCGTTTTACGGCAGGGCGGGGAACCTTTATAATGATTTTGTTGACATTTGTCCTTTTTGCAAATTAAAGGCTCGAAAAATTTTCTTCAAAAAAGTTAAATTTGGGCTTGCAATTGCGGTCGGTATATGATATAATACCTTTCGCTGTCAGAGATGACGGCGGTAAATATCGCGGGGGTGGAGCAGTTGGTAGCTCGTCGGGCTCATAACCCGAAGGTCGTAGGTTCAAGTCCTTCCCCCGCAACCATGTTGTGCAACCAAAAAGATATTGCACCGGGAAACCCAGAAGCCACAACGGTTTCTGGGTTTTTCGTGCCCTGATTTTCAAGTGCAAACAAAAGATATTTTTCTTGTTTGAGAGGACTTGAACTACCGACCCTGCGTTTTTTGGCGGTTTTCGAGAGATTTTTTCTCCCGGAAGCCGCCTTTTTCGTTTCCAAAGAAAAATTTTTCTCGACTCCAAATTATTCGTACCGCCTTCACCTGCCCGACAAAAAGAGGTTTGCCCCAAAATGTAGGGCAAACCTCCTCTATTCAAATAGTCATGATTTTTTGGCCGATCTTGTAGACTTCCTCTCTACAGGATCGGCCTTTTTATTTCACAAGAAAGGACTGAGCAGCATGATCAATATTAGAATCAAGAACGACGATCACGAAGTTGACATTCGCTTCCCAATCGGTGAAAGTGAGTTATACGCAAAGCTGGCTGAGATTCATGCCATCGATGGCAGAGATGCT
>VOFG01004711.1_pt1 | contig 39390 bp, 52 predicted proteins | sample 5384171 | NCBI WGS metagenome assembly VOFG01 (sample SAMN12384726, study PRJNA508395) | human gut metagenome | isolation source: healthy gut F | host: Homo sapiens
ATGCCGATTTCGAGCGGCGGCGTAAGGTATTGGAGAGCGAAGGAAAACGTTGGCGTTTTGTTTCCCGTTACGAGAACGGCAAAGCCAGTGTGGAACTGTGTGAGGTAGGACGTGAACATCCGTTCTACACCCTCGAAGGTTCCAATAACATTATCTTGCTGACGACAGAGCGCTTTATAAGGAGTATCCCATGCAGATTCAGGGATACGGAGCCGGGGCCGGAGTGACGGCGGCCGGTGTTTTTGCCGACATCATGAGTATTGCCAACGTATAACATATATATATAATTAAGGTAAGGAGATAAAGATGAAGCATATTATTATACTGGGCGACGGCATGGCCGATTGAAAGTTCCGGCCTTGGGCGACAAGACGTTGTTGTTGCAATATGCCCATACGCCTAATATGGATTGGATACCCCGCATGGGACGCAACGGATTGTTGCAGACCGTGCCGGAGGGATTTCATCCCGGTAGCGAAGTGGCCAATTCTTCCATTTTGGGTTACGATCAGCACAAGGTGTATGAAGGGCGCGGGCCGCTCGAAGCAGCCAGTATCGGAGTCGAACTGGCCGATGATGATTTGGCGTTGCGTTGTAATCTGATTTGCATTGAAGAAGGTAAGATAAAAACCATTCTTGCGGACGGTTGGAGACGGAAGAGGCGGATGTGCTGATTCGTTTCTTGCAAGAGAAGTTAGGTAACGAGCGTATACATTTCTATACGGGTGTGCAGTACCGCCATTTATTGGTCATCAAAGGCGGAAACAAGCATCTGCATTGTACTCCTCCGCACGACGTGCCGGGTACGCCTTTCCGCGACTGTATGGTGAAGGCCGAAATACCCGAAGCCCAGGAAACCGCAGACTTGCTGAATCGCCTGATTCTGGAGTCTCAGAGGTTGTTGGCGGACCACCCGTTGAATATCCGCCGGATGAAGGAATGCCGCGATCCGGCCAACAGTATTTGTCCGTGGGGTGGCGGCAACCTTCCGGCCATGGTTCCGTTGACGGAGACTTATCCTCCAATCAAAAAGGGTGCGGTCATTACCGCCGTAGACCTCATACGGGGTATCGGACGTTATGCCGGTTTGCAGGTCATAGATGTGGAAGGGGCTACCGGTTTGTACGATACGAATTACGAAGGCAAGGCCCAAGCGGCGATAGAAGCCTTGAAAGACGGTGATTTCGTGTATCTGCATGTGGAGGCGAGCGATGAAGCCGGTCATGACGGAAACGTGGAATTGAAGTTGCAGACGATAGAGAATCTGGACCGCCGTGCCATCGGACCGATTTTGGAAGCCGTGAAAGATTGGGAAGAACCGGTGGCCATCGCCGTGTTGCCCGACCATCCTACGCCCTGTGCCCACCGTACGCATACGCCCGACCCTATACCGTTTGCCATTTACTACCCTGGCATAGAGCCGGACAGCGTACAGACGTTCGACGAGGACGCAGCTAAAGCCGGAAGCTACGGGTTGCTTCGAGGCGATGAGTTTATTCGTTAATTTATGAAACATTAATCGACCATACTTTATGAAATATTATAGTACGAACGGTAAGGCCGACCGCGCTACGCTTCACGAAGCCGTAGTGAAAGGCCTGGCGAGCGACAAAGGTTTGTTTATGCCCGAGGTCATCCGGCATCTTCCGGAGTCGTTCTTCGACGAGATACAGGACCTTTCTTTTCAAGAAGTGGCCTACCGCGTGGCGGACGCTTTCTTCGGAGAGGACGTGCCGGCCGATACGTTGAAACAACTCGTGTACGACACGTTGAGTTTCGACTGTCCGGTGGTGAAAGTGACGGAGAACATTTATTCCTTGGAACTTTTCCATGGTCCCACGTTGGCCTTTAAAGACGTGGGGGCGCGTTTCATGGCCCGCCTTTTGGGATACTTCATCAAACAAGAAGGGTGTAATCAGGTGAATGTGTTGGTGGCTACTTCCGGCGATACGGGGAGTGCCGTGGCCAACGGTTTTCTGGGTGTGGAAGGTATTCACGTGTATGTACTTTATCCGAAAGGCAAGGTGAGTGCCATCCAGGAATGCCAGTTTACGACGTTGGGGCAGAACATTACCGCCCTCGAAGTGGACGGCGTGTTCGACGATTGCCAGGCTTTGGTGAAAAACGCTTTCATGGACGAGGAACTGAACTGTCACATGAAGCTGACTTCGGCCAATTCCATCAATGTGGCCCGTTTCCTGCCGCAGGCATTTTACTATTTCTACGCCTATGCCCAGATGAAGAAGCTCGGTAAGGCTGACCAACTGGTGGTATGCGTGCCGAGCGGAAACTTCGGCAACATCACGGCCGGACTGTTCGGCAAGGTGATGGGCTTGCCGGTGAAGCGTTTCATTGCAGCCAACAATGCCAATGACATTTTCTACAATTATTTGCAGACGAGAGAATACCATCCCCGTGCGTCGGTGCAGACCATCGCCAATGCCATGGATGTGGGCGACCCCAGTAATTTTGCCCGTATTTACGATTTATACAAGGGAAGCCACGCGGCCATTACGGCTGAAATCAGCGGGGCGACTTATACCGACGCGCAGATTGCCGAGACCGTGAAGGCTTGTTATGAAACGAACGGTTACTTGCTCGACCCGCATGGAGCTTGCGGCTTCCGTGCTTTGAGCGAGGGGCTGCGTGAGGGCGAATGCGGTGTGTTCCTCGAAACGGCACATCCGGCCAAGTTCCAAGCCACGGTGGAGAATATCATCGGCGGTTCGGTGGATATACCTGAAAAGTTGGCCGCCTTCATGAAAGGGGAGAAGAAGAGCATCCCGATGGGTAAGGATTTTGCCGGATTCAAGGCATACTTGATGAAACAATAGTTTTATCGTTTGTTGAAAACATCGCGTCCCTGTATGGCCTGACGTTTCCCCGAAAACGTGCAATGGCATACAGGGACGCGATGCTTTATGTTTGCACTATGTTACCGCACGAATTTCAGTGTGTGGGTAGTACCGGAGGCCGTTACGATACGCAACAGGTAGATTCCATTGTGCAACTGTCCGGCGGTAATACGGTAGTTTCCGTCCGCGCTTTCAGGCTTGTCGGAAGAGAGAAGCCGTTGTCCTCGGCTGTCGTAAAGGTCGGCACGTGCCACCTTTCCGCCGTAGCGGAAACGGATGTCCGTTTCTCCCGGGGCGGAGCAATAGACAGGAGCGTCAGCCGTTTATGCGGCCATGCCTTGTATCGCCGAAGGTTCGGTAATCTCGAAATAGGTAGTCTGTGCTATTTCGGTGCCGTTGTGATTCGCCACGATGAAACGGTAGTCGCCCGGTTGGAGGGTAGCCTTGAATTGCAATTCAAAGTGCATGGGTTTTTCTTTTGTTGCCGTGACTTGCAAGATTTGGTATTGCAAGGGGTCGCCCAGTTCTTTCGGATAAATGCCGATTACGAACAGGTCTGTATACATATCGCCGCTGTGGCCTTCGATGTCGATGCTTCCCTTGTAGGTCATGGTCTCGCCTTGTTCGTACGATGCCTTGTCGAGTCCGCCTGTCAGGTTGAAGCCTTCGGCCAAGTCGGCTTCCTCGATGTCTATCTCCACGAGGGGACTTATTGCGTGAATCCCGTAGCCTATGAGGATAGCCGCCTGTATTCCGTACCGCCCTTCTTCCACTGCGGGCAATGTCCGTGTGGCGGTGAACGTGGTGTCATCGAGAGCGGGCAGGCAAAAAGCTTCCCATGGGAAGATACTCCAAAACTTCGTCTGTTTCAATGTCTGTTATCAGGGCATATATGTCGTTGTAGAACTCATAGTTTTTTTTCCTTGTTCCGTATCTCCACCTTGAATTTCGCATTGCAGCCGCTGTAAAGCTTGTCGATTGGTGTGATTTCCACTTCGGTTTGGTGTCCATAGGCGTGCCATTTGCAAGAGCCGTCCTGAAATACCTTGAGATAAAATTCTTTTGTGGTACTAGGGCTTTTCCGTATCTCTTTCCATTCTTCTTGTCCGGCTTGGCGTGCGGCCGGGTATATCCGGTATGTTCCAGGTGACAATGCCGATGTATTGAATCTGCTGAAGGTTAAATGCTCTATGGATTCTTGCGCCGGTAGTTCATTTTCTGTCTTGTAAGAGGCAGAGAATGGTTGTGACGTGCCGTCCTTTTCAGCCATGATGATGATTTCCCCGTTGAATGCGTAGCCGGGTTAATGATTCCGTCCATGCAGAAGAGCCCGTTTTCATATTCGGCATCGGTTATGTATAAATGGCAGGACGGTATCGGGGTGTCGGTTCGCGGCATCAGGTGTACTATCATGCGTTGGAGGAATGCATATCCTCCTCCTTCCCCTCCTCCGGCACCAAGAGTTTGTGGATTAAGGGAGTGCAACTCGAAATATCCGTTGCTGCTTCCTCCCCATCCCCAATTCACGTGCATGAGGTCGTCGCTGTCATAGCCGTCTATGACAAAGGCATGGCCGAGATTTACGGCGTCTTGTCCGTTATATTGCACGGGTCGTTTGGCCGAAAGTTCCATTTTGATGAGTGTCATCCATTCTTCTGAGGAATAGAACGACCTATATGCAAAATAAGCAGAGGGGTCATAACCCAAATACTCTACCATGCCTTGCATGATGTCTTCGCCGGTGCTGTTCGATGTCGTGGAATAGTCCATTGTTGATGCTACTCCGCATGCTTTCATCAGTGTGGCCACGGCATCGGCTTGTGCCTCGTTGTATTCGCCATCGTTGTAGTCAGGCAGCATGTTGTCCCAGTCGAAGGTGGTATTGCCGAAATCGAATTCCACGGGGAATTGGTGGGGCTCCGTGGTATAGGAATAGTTGCCTGTGCCGCGCTCCGGATATTTATAGTAGCGCATGATCATTGCGGCGGCAGTTGCAGCACAGCCCGTCACCATCTGTTCACCGTTGAGTTCGGGACAGAATTTGTTGTAGGGCGTGCCTTGGTTGTAGTTGATGTCGCCGAGCAAGGGAGCGATGGCTTCGAGGGAATGACGTGTCTTCTTGTTTCAGGTTGAACGTCCGTCGCCCGTCGGGTGCTTCTCCTGTTTGGCGGATATGTCCGGCTTGCGCGGCGTATGCGTCGAGCAAGGCTTTGAGTCCGGTGGGCATGTCTCCGGTGCGGAATGCGCCTTCGGTGGAGTAACCGAGAATGTCGGCCATGCGATCGTCCCCGGAGACGATAACGAAAGCTTCCGAGCCTTGGTTATAGGCGTACCATGCCGGTTGTGCCGTGCCGAGGCCGCGTTTCAAGGGGGAGGTCTCGGACGTGGCTGCCAAGGTAAGCGGTGCGGCGGCACGTGTGGCGGTCACACGTTTGGCGGCGAGGAACTCCTCTGCTATTTGCCGTGCCTGCGCTTCTTTGCGGGGCTCGGCTGAGGCTTGTGTACCGATAAGGGCGACCGCAAGCCAAAGGAGGTAACGATGTTTCATTGTATATAAATTGTTATGGTTTGTGATTTATCTGACGGTATTCGCCGTGTAGTCGCGGACGATGTAGATGCCGCTGCCGTCACCGGTGTCGAATGCACTCAGCCAGAGTTGGGTGTGTTCGTCCTGTAATTTGCAGTAGAGGCGGAGGGTACCTGCTTGGAGTTTTTTGCCCCATCTCGTTCTTCCAATTCTCATCGTTCCAGTCTTCTTCGGCTATCGGGGTATGGAGGCCGGGAGTCGATGCGTCGTCATAATACTCGGTCTCTACTTCCATATTGAATCTTCTTTGGGCATAGGTGCGCACGACGTAGAATTTTCTGGCGTAGGTACTTATGTCCGTATTGGTGTAGATTTCATATTCCGTGATTTTCGACAGGATGTTGTCGTTGAATGTGAAGGCGCGGTTGATGGTGGAGAAGGAACTGGAGGACAACTTGTCCGCAAATGTACCCAAATAAGTGCCGGGTTGCGACGTGCTTTCCGTGAGCCGGGGATAGACCTTCAGTGTAGTGGCGAGGTCGTCATCCCAAAAACTGCTGAAGATGTCGCAGGAGATGACTGTGTAGTCCAGTGTGCTGCTCATGTCTTTGTAAAGTTGCCTTCCGCATCAGGGCCGAGGAACGAGTAACGGGCGTTGAACGATAAACTGTATTGTCCCGGTTCTTCGGGTGCGGTGAAGCTGAAATAGGCCGTTCCGTTTTCTTCCTTTTCCGAAGGATAGTTCAGTGACCCCCATGTGTAAGTCGCTTCGCTGATGTTCTGCCCGCCTGTGGGGGGGGAGGGCGATGGAGGCTGTCAGGGGTTGGCCGGGACGCACTTGATCTTTGCCGGTGTTCAGGCTGATGGTGCCGATCTTTGCCGGTGCCACGCCGTGCCGGGTAGCATCTTCTTCACTGCAGGCACTGAAGGCCACTGCGGCGCAACAGGCCGCCATGTAAATTTTGAAAGTCATTTTCTTCATCTTTTGTTTCTGTTATATTAATAATGTGTATGGCGGTGGATTATTTCCATACTTCACGCCGTATTTTTTCGTTCAGTTCCGTCACGATATCCTTGTAGTCGGCACGGCGGCCGCAGGCGCGTATCTCTGTGAGTGGGTATTTGTCCACGATGCGTTCCATCATCTCCTCGCGACTGGGAGGTGCGGCCAGCCGGATATATTCCTCGTAGGTATAAGAGAGGAAAGCCACGGTGGGGCCGATTCCCCGGTTGTCCAACCAGTAGCCCCCTTCGAGCGGAGTAGGCAAGGCGGGCTTGCCGCTCCGTTGCAGGTCTACGGGATCGGGATAGGACACAATACGGGTGCGTTCTTCGTTCATCAGTACGGGCACTAACTTGGAGTAGTCCTTTTTCATTTTATAGATGTACACCACAGGTGACGACACGCCCGCTTGGCTCGTGGCGGTGCCGTTTATGGCTACCGTCGGCCTGTGAGTGGTGGAAGCCGCGTCAACCCGTCCCGTTTCATGCCGGCTTTCCGAGGAGGAATGACAGGCTGCGAGCAAGGCCGTTCCGGCCATCAAGGCGCAGATGCCGCTATGTCTTTTGGGAAATTTCTGTTTCATCAGGTGTTTTGGGATTGAAAGTAGAATAATCAATGCCGCAAATATAGTGAAAGGCGAGTGCAGAGACAAATGAAAACGAAGTTTTCTCATTTGACTATGCCGAGCCGCATCCTATATTCGTGAAACAAATATAAGGATTTATCCTTGCGAAGTAAAATATAATGAAATAAAAGACAGGAAAAGAAAAACAATAAACTGCTGATTACTGACATTTTGTCGTTTTCTGCGCCAATAATGTCAGTTGAAAAAAAAGTGGGTGCTAAAAAGGATTGCACAATTTTAAAATCAGTCCGTATGGGCTTAAAAAAGGTTTTCAAAAGTTTAATCCCGGACGGTCCGATGAAGTTATGGAGTTTCCGGGTACGGGGTTTGTATTTTATTCAGGCGGACGGGGCAACCGACAGGAAGGCCGTCCGGAAAGAAAAATGAATGTATAACTTAAAAGATAGGAGATGAAGATTATGTCACCGATTAGAAAGTACAATGGTCAGAATTGGTTACCGAGTTTGTTTAACGACTTTTTCGACAATGAATGGATGGGCAAGGTGAACGCCACAGCACCGGCTATCAACGTGATAGAAAGTGATGCAGACTATAAAGTGGAAGTTGCCGCTCCGGGTATGACGAAAGAAGATTTTACCATCCATTTGGGCGAAGACGGAGAACTGGTTATCTCGATGGAGAAAAAGAACGAAGTGAAAGAGGAAGACAAGAAGAACAAACGCTATTTGCGTCGTGAGTTTTCTTACGCCAAGTTTCAGCAGGCTCTGGTTTTGCCGGATGACGTGGAGAAAGACAAGATCAGTGCAAACGTGAGTGACGGAGTATTGAACATCACGCTTCCGAAACGTACTCCGGAAGAGAAAGCAAAAAGTGAACCGTGTGATTGAAATACAGTAAGTAGTTCTTTTTCGCGTCCGTAAGCGTTTGATGATATGGAGGTTGTCCTTGGTAGACAAGGGCAACCTTTTTTGTGTTTCCGAGACAGGCAAATGGCGCTCCACGTCTATGTTTGTCAAACTTCCGGAAGGCAGACACGTATGGACGGAAGGGGTGATTTCGTTCGGCTGAGAACGGAAAATCGTTTGGCTGAGAATGAAAAATCGTTTGCAGCAGATTGAAAAATCAATCTCAGTAGATTGATTTTGGACTTGCAAGATGTTGATTTATAGTGTGGTGGTTTTTTGCAAGAAAATGCGGATTGTCAGATAAAAAGATTCATTTTTATTATCACGGGTTTTGCCTTAACTTTTGCGGCATAATCATCCATGATTTGTCCATGAGAAAATTACATCCTTTCATGTTGGCCGGTACGGGGAGCGACGTGGGCAAGAGCGTGCTGGCAGCAGCTTTGTGCCGCATTCTCCGGCAAGACGGTTACCGTCCGGCCCCGTTCAAGGCACAGAATATGTCGCTCAATTCGTACGCCACTCCCCGAAGGGTTTGAGATAGGGCGGGCGCAGGCCGTGCAGGCCGAAGCGGCCGGCATACCGTGCCACACGGACATGAATCCCGTGTTGCTCAAACCGAATTCCGACCATACGTCGCAAGTGGTGCTCAACGGGCGGCCCGTGGGCAACAGTTCGGCTTACGACTACTTCCGCCGGGGCGGACGCGAGGAGTTGCGGGCGGCGGTGTGTGCGGCGTTCGACCGGCTCGCCGTCCGTTACAACCCCATCGTGATGGAGGGAGCAGGCAGCATCGCTGAAATCAACCTGTGGGACCGCGACATCGTGAATATGCCCATGGCCCGCCATGCCGGGGCCGACGTGTTTTTGGTGGCGGACATCGACCGGGGCGGGGTTTTCGCTTCGGCTTACGGTTCCATCATGTTGCAGACGCCTGAAGACCGTCGACGGATAAAAGGCATCATCGTCAACAAATTCAGGGGCGACCGCCGGTTGTTCGACGACGGCGTGCGGATGATGGAGGACGTGTGCGGCGTGCCGGTACTCGGGGTGATACCTTATTTCCACGACATACAGATTGAGGAGGAGGATTCCGTGGAACTGGAGCAGAAGAACGACCGTGCCGCAGCGGGACGGGTGAACGTGGCCGTGGTGAAGTTGCTCCACCTGTCGAACTTCACGGATTTCGACCGCTTGGAACGCGACGACAGGGTGCACCTGTATTACACCGACCGGGCGGATGAGTTGCAGAAAGCGGACCTCATTGTGTTGCCCGGCAGCAAGAGCACGTTGGACGACCTGCGTGAACTGAAACGCAACGGCCTGGCCGAGGCCGTGGTGCAAGCCGCCCGGAGCGGCAAGACCGTCATGGGGATTTGTGGAGGCTATCAGATGATGGGCACGGAGGTGGCCGACCCCGACGGGGTGGAAGGCACACCGGCACGCTTGTCCGGTCTGGGGCTATTGCCCGTGCATACGGTCATCGGCCGGGAGAAAGTGACCCGTCAGGTGGAGTTCCGTTTTCGCGGCTCCGGAACGCTGTGCCGGGGCTATGAAATCCCATGGGCAGGACGGTGGCCGACGAGGCGAGGCAAGCCTTCGTCCCCCTTGAACCGGTTGGCGGACGGGACAGCCGACGGGTGTCGCGTCCACGACCGTTGCATGGGGACTTACATCCATGGCATTCTGGACAACCCTTCTGTCTTGGATTTCCTTTTGGCTCCTTATACGGAGGGGGGCGGCCTGCGGGACCACGGAGGACTATGCAGACTACAAAGAAAGGCAATACGAGCTTTTGGCCGCCCATGTGCGGCGGAATTTGGATATGGAGAAGTTCTATCGCATCTTGTCGTCAGAGGAGGTAGAGTAAGACGCCGGTCAGGAGCATCAGGATTTCCCGCACGCCGGTTGACGGCCACGGCCTGTTGCATGTCGGTCGTGGTGAGCGGGCGCAGGCGGTTTCCGATGTACGGTTTGAAACAATACTCGCCGAAGTAGTGGTGCGGCCCGCCGAAGCGGCAGTCCAGTATGCCGGCCAGCGCCGCTTCGGGGTAGCCGGAGTTGGGGCTGGCGTGCATCCGTCCGTAGCGGCGGATGAAGCGCAGTTCTTCTTTCAGGTTGCGGGCGCTTTTGTTTTTCCGGAAGGGGATGCACGCGGCCAACGCCATCAACAGGGCGGTGAGACGGGCGGGGAGGTAGTTGGCGGCATCGTCTATCCGGGCGGCTGCGCGGCCGAAGTCCTTGAACCGTTCGGTGCGGTAGCCGAGCATGGAATCCATGGTGTTAATCATTTTATAAGTCAGCATTCCTGGGATGCCGAGCAGATAGAGCCAGAATAACGGGGCAATGACACCGTCACTCAAATTTTCCGCCAAAGTTTCCAGAGCGGCGGTGCGTATTTCCTGGTCGCTGAGGCGGCTTGTATCCCGTCCCACGATACGGCTCACTTTTTGCCGCCTTCCTTCTTCCAAAGAACGGTCGGCGGCGCAGAACACCCTGCGCACTTCGAATGAGCGTCGTGCCAGCCAGACAGTAAAAGATAAGTATGCCCGTCACGAGATAATACAAGTAAGTTCCCCCAGCCTCCCATTGCAGGGCAAGCCGTCCATAAGGCGTCCAAGGCGAGATGGGCGGATAGGAAGAGGGTGCAGAGCGTGGCGACGGTCCAGAAAGTCCCTTTGGCACGCCGGTGGTCTCCGTGGTTGGCTTTCCGCTCAAAAACTGATCCAGCGGCCGAAAGCCACTATGGGGTGCGGCAGCCGGGCGGGTCTCCGGCGCAGAGGTCCAACCCCATCCGATAAGTAAAGGAATAATGCTGTGCATGGGCGTGGTTATATGGAAAACATCCACTCTCCGATGGCGGCCAACAGGCGGTCGTCTTCTTCGGGAGATTGTACGGCTATGCGGAAGTACCGTTCGTCTAATCTCTTCAAAATTGCCGGCATCGCGGATGAGCATGCCGTGCGTTTCGGCCAAGTAGTCTTTCAGTGCCGAGGCCTTTCCCCATCCGCAGCCGGGCCAACAGGAAGTGGGTTTCTCCCGGCCAAACTTCGGCTATGCGCAGGGCTTCCAACTGTCCGGCCACGCGCACCCGCTCTTCTAATAGGGATTGCAAGTCGATGCGGAAGTCTTTTTCGTGCTCCGTCAGGAAGAGGGCGGCTTCCAGTGCCAACGTGTTGACCGACCACGGCATTTTTGTTCCGTCGGATACGTGCCGTCCATTCCTGCCGGGCGGTCAGGTAGCCGACGCGCAATCCCGGGATGCCGAAACGTTTCGTCAGGGAATGGAGCAATATGACGTTGGACCGTGTGGCGGCTTCATGCGGAGAAAACAACATGCGTGGGGTGAAATCCTCATAACTTTGGTCTATGACGAACAGGACATCCGGATGCTGCGCGGCCAGCCGTTTCATCTCGTCGTGGGGAAGGACGGACCCGGTCGGGTTGTTCGGATTGCAGATCCACACGATGTCCGCATCCTCCGGCAGATGGTCGGTGGTATAGATGGACCGTACCTGATGGCCGTGCAGGCGGCAGGCATCCGCGTATTCCGAAAACGTGGGGGACAGGATGCAGGAACGCCGTCCGGAAAAAGTCTGCGCAATCAGATAGATGGCTTCCGTGGCTCCGCTCGTCAGGCAGATCGATTCTGCGCTTATCCCCATCGCTTGGGCCAGTTGGCTTTCTACGGCATGCGGTGACGGTTCGGGATAGGAACGTACTTGTTCCCAACAGTTTTCCAGATGCCGGAATAAGGGAGCAAGCGACGTATGGTGATATACATTGCTGCTGAAGTTCAGGGTTATCTTGCGGCCGTACCGGTATGAGTCGTCTCCGTGTCCGTTGAGCATGGTGATTCCATTTTGGGGCAAAGGTACGTAAAAATGATAAGATATGAGAGGAAGAGGGAGGATAAAAAACGGGGACGTGCATTCACTGCATGTCCCCCGTTGGTCTTAAGCCATGAAAAAAACTTCTGTGTGTTAGAAGTTATATCCTAATTTGACCATAAACTTGCTGGTCTTGGTCTTTTCCGTGATTTCATTGAAATCGAGAGCATAACCGATACCCACGTTGAACTTGCTGATGTCGAGTGTGGCTCCGATTTGCCATCCGAATTGTACACGGTTCCATTTCCAGTCATCGGAACCATATAATTCGTTTACGTCGTCTTTGTCGAATAAGTTATAGCTTTCGTCATATTCGTAATCGCTTCTGTCAATGTAGTCTTCAAATTCTGATGGAATATTAAGAGTGAATTCTTCCTTTTCTTTTGCCATTAGATTTATACGCAGATAGAAACCCGTGTAAGGCTTGATGGCCAACTGTTCGTTGATTTTTACGCCATAGACTAAATTTATGGGTATGTTCAAGCCTAATTGTGTGATAGAATTCTTGGATTCATATCCGACCGTATAGCCATAATATTCATCTGATTCGCTTTCACTGTCGCTATGTCGTGAGAAGTTGATTCCTATGCCGGTTTGGATGAATAAAGGTAATTTCTTGGTTATCTTAAAAGCATGTTCGTAATCAACGGAGAATCCATTCATATCCAAGTCGTCGGGGTCATCGAAGTCTTGGTTGATGAATACGCGGTCGTATGAAAACCGCAAGCCTTTCCAAGCTTCTACGTCAGAAGAGGAGGACGATGAACCGCCGCCGTTCATGAACTGTGCGAAAGACATTGTAGAGCAACCTAACAACATCGCGGTCAATAAACACTTAAACTTTTTCATAATCTCTAAATTTTGAAATGAATAAATCTATGATTTAACACTAATAATTGAACGTCATACGCCAAATGTTGGCTTTGGCCTCTTTGTTGCCGCGCTGGGACACGAAGTAGATGTAGCGTCCGTCTTTTGCTCCACACGGGGCTGAGGTCGTCTGCGGCATGGTAGGTGAGTTGGGCGAATCCGGTTCCGTCTAAACGTGACACGAACAAGTCGGTATTGTAATAAGAAAAAGAGCCGGTTTCTATTTTACTGCTTCCCACGAACAACAACCATTGTCCGTCCGGTGAGATGGAAGGAGAGGTGAAGTCGCGATCGGGTTGCGAGACGATACACTCTTCCACGCCCGTTTCGTAGTTGACCTTCCATATCTCGCTGTGTCCCGCAGCATTGGGGCGCACGCAGATGAATGCCGGTTCGCCTTTGACGGGGTAAGGGTTCAAGCCTTGGGAGTAGTTGGCTAAAAAGTTGTTCTGCATGTCGTGGCTCCAAATGCTGATGCTTTTGTTTTCCTGTCGGGCAAAGAATATCAATTTCATGTCTGCCGAATAAATCGGGGAATAGTCCATGTTGCCGGACGTGATTTGCCTGCATACGAAACCCTTGTCGGCAGACGTTTGGAATATCTGGTTGGTTTTCCCGCGAGCCTCGGAGAACACGATTTGCTTACCGTCGGGTGAATAAGAAAAGTCCAATACGGCAGTACGGTTGGTCTTCTGGATGGAAGAGCCTTGTTTACTCAAATCTTTAATGAAGATATTGGTCGTGTTGTTACGGAAAGACAGATAGGCAATTTGGCTTCCGTCTGTGGAAATATCCAAGATGCGGTTGGAGAACCAACCGATGCCTCGGTTGCTTCGTTTGACTTCCGGCATACACACGTAATCCGTGGTTTGGGAGATTTGGGTGAAGTCGGTTCCCGATTCCTCCGGAACGGACACTACCGAGTAGTCTACGCTTTGAGCCATAGTCGATTCACAAGCTAAAGCGAGTAGCAAAACCATACTATAAGGTTGTATTCGAATCTCATATCTGTGTTTTCTTCTTTAGTTTAAAAGCATTGAACCTTATTATCAGATCCTGTTTCTTCTTCTCAAAAATGTATATCTCTTCATAAGAGAGCAACTCCGGAACGTTTTATCTTCTTTTACAGCATGATATATTCCTCTGAAAAAAGGTATTTCTTAACTTTCTCAACATTTTACGCACATAATTTGTATTTTATTGAAGTATAATTTTGTATTATACAATCTTTTGAATATTTTTTGCATTAAATAGTTGCTCTCTTATGAAGAGATAAACCGTGTTCCTGCGTAGCCTTTCTTTTCAATCATTGTTATTTTTTGGTCATTAGGGATTTATTTGTTTCCTTTTTGTAGGATTGAGAAGCTTTTTTCTCTGAAATCTGTTCGGGATAGGTTTTATTTTACTATATTTGTATGAGGTACAGCGAATGTACCGATATTGTTCAATTTAAAAACTTAAATTATGAAAAAAAATCTTTTTAATGTTGGTAGCGGCTCTCATGGTGGGAACGGCTACAGTGAATGCACAAATTTGGGGTGGTCAGTTGATACTCCGTGGTGGTTTTGCCGCTAACAATTTCAAGGGGGACAATACGAGAGGAATCGACATGTTGCCAGGGTATAATTTCAGCCTTGATTTTAATAAGAACTTCTATAAAGGAGCATATTGGAATACAGGCGTAATGTTTGGAACACGCGGGTTCGACGTAAACCATAGCGATGCCAAATTCCGTGCCCATAACCTCAATATTCCTCTTACGGTGGGTTATAAGTATAATCTGACGGATAACCTTGCGGTGGACGGCCGTTTCGGAGCTTTCTTCGGCGTGGATATGGCTGGCAAGATAGATGATGGGAACGGCGATGACGTGAAGATTGGAGATATTGAGGATTACAAGCGTTGCGATGGAGGTCTTATTATAGGAATGGGTGTGTGGTACAAACGAATTAATATAGACTACACCTTTAAGCGTGGGTTTGAGAAGTATGGGAAGACGGTCTGCAGGAGCCGTAAACCACATGATTCGTCTGGGTTACGCATTCTGATTTAGAATTAAAGAATATAGATGTTTTGTTCTTTTCTGCGGCTTGCGCTTGTGCGCAGGCCGCTTTTTTGTACCTTTGCGGAAAGTTTGGTTTAATGGAGGAGAGCGCAAAGGATGACAAAAATTACTACGATCGTTTTTGATTTGGACGGTACGTTGCTTAATACGTTGGATGATTTGGCAGACAGTACGAATTATGCCCTGACACAGTTCGGATTTCCTACGCGCAGTGTGGAGGAGGTGCGTCGTTTCGTGGGTAACGGAGTGCGCAAATTGATGGAACGTGCCGTACCTGCCGGTACGGATAGTGAAAGGTTTGAGGCTGTGTTCGACTGTTTTAAACGCTATTATGTGGAACATTGCATGGTGAAGACCGATTTATATCCGGGTATTGCAGATTTGTTGCATGAACTGAAAACAGCCGGTTATAAGATTGCCATTGTGTCGAATAAACTGCAAGGCGGGGTGGATGAACTTTATCGTCATTATTTTCAGGATACGGTACAAGTGGCCGTAGGAGAGCGTGCCGGCGTACGTCGCAAACCGGCTCCCGACATGGTGGAAATCGCATTGCAGGAACTGGGGGTGGAAAAAGGACGAAGCCGTTTACGTAGGAGACTCGGATGTAGATGTGGCTACGGCTGCCCATGCGGGGCTTCCGTGTATTTCTGTATTATGGGGTTTCCGCGACCGGGATTTCTTGGAACGAAACGGGGCCGTCCGTTTTGCGGACAGCCCTGCTGATATACTTGGTCTGTTGGAATCCATTTCCCGACTGTGAATCCTCCGAAGTTGTCAAAAGGAAACGGTATTCGTGGAAATATACCCTTCTGTTCTTTTGTTCTTCTGTCTGAAAGATGCCTCCTGAGGTAGTATGTCTTTCTGCTCTTTTGGCTAAAAACGTAACTCCTCGGTAATATGTTTCCCTGTCTGAGCTCCCGGGTCAGTCCTCGAGCGAGTAGTCGATCGTTGTTACGACACGTACCTGTTTGATATAAGGTGTGTTCGGATCTCGGTTCTCGATGGAGAACTGTCCTTGGTAGGCGCGTTGTATGCTTCCCAAACTGCTTTCCGAGTCTTTGGCAAACTTTTCGGCAGCCGTACGTGCATTTTTGGTGGCCTCCTCTATCATCTTCGGTTTGATATCGTTGAGGCTCGTGTAATCGTATGTCACGTTGTAGCGGTAATCCCCGGAAACGATGGCTACTCCTTGTTTGAGCAGTTCGCTTTGTTCGTTGATGAGACCTCTCACCAAATCTACCTGTTTAGAGGTGACCGTGACGACCGTGGTTACATTGTAGCGGTAGGGTTGTACGGTCGTATTATAGCGTTCGGCTTTGGTGTCGATGATTTCTGGGGCGTTTACGTTGATTTCATTCTCCTTGACCCCTTTGCTTTTTCAGGAATGCGATGATTTTTTTGCATTGGATTCCTCTATCTCATTATAAAGGGATACCATATCGTTTCCCAAGGCTTTATAAGTCAGCGGCCACGTAACCTTATCGGCTTTTACTTCCATTTCGGCCAGTCCTTTGACGGTTACTACACGGCTGCGGGATGAAAACTCACTGAGGCCATTGCGTACAAATACGCCGGCCAATGACAGTCCTACGGCCAAGATAATGGCCTCTATTCTCCAATTCTTCATACGTTAAAGTTTTAATGAATACAATCGTAAGAAGCAAATATAGCTGATATGTGATGAATATGGCAAGAAGAAGTATGAAAAATCCTAAATACGCCCGAAACTTTATTTTCTTTCACTTTGTTTGTGAGAAGATACGTTTATCCGTCAACTGTCTTTTATGGTATGAAATATCCCATCTGTATTCCGACCTTGTTAGAAAGCCGGATACAGATGGGATTATGGTGCATTGCGGAAGGTGTTTAATAGAGGTCTTCACCGAGTCCTCCGGCTCCACATATATCTATCGGAACCAATTCCATGAAGTCGAGGGTAAAGTCAGAGGTTTCACTACTGGTCAATACGGAGCGCAAGCGTACGGTGTGGTGGGTATTGGCTTTACTTCCACAGTACATATCTTACGGCGCAGTAAGTTGCATGAATTATAATAAAGGGTACAATTACTTGCATTATATCTCGGAATATCGTTGCCGTCGTTACCGAAGAACACGCTCTTAGGCGCGCTATAGTAGCCGTTGTTTTTCATGATGCGCGCGTTTTCTTCCAGCTCTTCCGTTGTGTAAATACCGCTTGAGTTTTCATCTTTGTTTCTCCAGCCAGCCCACCCGTTGTAGAGACCGCCGATTCTTCCGTCGTTACCGAAGATGCGCATGTCCATGGGGAGGCCTTGGGGGATACCGTCTACGTAGACTTGTCCGATGCCGCGAGATTCCAAGGCTGTATAGCCCAAGCGTAGCTCGTACGTGCCGGGTGGGACGTTTGGTAGCCGGAACGTTACGTCGTAACTTGTTCCCAAAATACCTACTACGTCTCCTCCCATATTGGACCATTGGATGATAGGGCGCTCTAAGAAAAATATGGTATTTTCACCAAATGTTACGTTGTCCAAATATCCGGGTGGAAGATACCAGTTGTGTCCTCCGCCTTCTGTTCCTTCTTCGCTATTGTCTCCGGCATTGTATCCTTGTGTGGGATTGCCGCAAAGGCGGATGTTGTTGGTGGTGAGTTCGGGCCAAAGAGTCAGTACATCTATGCGTATACGCGTGTTCATTACTTTATTGCGCATGGTCTGGTCGTAAGCCAGAACATCGTCCACGTAATAATACGCCACATTTAATGAAAAATTGTCTGTGTTTTCAGGAGTTGTCAGATGTGCACCGCGGATACGTTCGTAGTTGTTGTATACACACGCTTCGCTGTGGTTGATGTAGAAGTCGCGTTCGTATTCCACTGCCGGATCGATTGTACGATATACTTTTTTCCAGTTTGATGGTGGAGAAATCGAGTAGCGTGCTAATCCATTCCGTGGGGTCGGCGTAGGCTGTGTAGATTTGCCAGCAGTTGATGAGTTTGGCCGTACTGGTGAACAATCGGTCTAGGATATGATAGGAGAGGAACATGTTTAGAGGGTTATGTCTGCTCTTCAGGGAGATTTTGTTCCAATACAGTTCTTTGTATGTTTTACCGGTAGCGGGATCCGTTTTATCCAGTCCGAAGATGCTGGCAGACGTGTTGTCTGCGTACTTTTCTGCGGCCAGGTCGTATAGAGCATCAATCTTTTGGTCCATGGTCATACTTTCGTTGAAACGCTCCCCATATCTCTCGTAAAGGACTTTATCGGGTACGATAAGGAGGGTAAAACCTGTGTATCGGTGGTCCGGTCGTTTGCCTATGTAATCTTCATTACCGATACGCATACTTTGGGTGAAAGGGGCATAGTTGTTTTTCCATACTTCGTAGTCATCGTCACGGTAATGTGACAGGGAATCGAGCAATGCAGTCCGCTTGAGGGCTTCGTAGAAGATTGTGAAATCTTTGTGGTTCTCATCTAAAAGGCTGGCTCCCAGACTGGTGTTGGGTACTAAAACCTTGTCTACAGGATGTACTACTCCGTTTTCCACAGAGTCGTTTTTCAATTCGTTGATGATGGCGGCACGCCGGTTGATGACGCTGAGCGTCATGCCGTTGGCATCAACTGTGTCACCATTCGTTACGATAATTACGGGTAGGTCGAGTTGATTGCTCTCCTGATGGGTTTCAGCAAGATTGTATGTGTATAGAGTCCGTTCCACCAGGCAGGCTTTAACGAGCGTGTCGCAGAACGAAGCAGGTATATCTTCAACGGATGTATATCCTCTCTCTTTCAGGAAGTCCTCTACTCCGGAGTTTACGGGAGGAAATAGTGTCCGCGCTCCGCGGCTTGCCAGCAAGTCCATTCTTCCGGCTCGTTCTACGATTCGCCTGAATTGGCTGAAATCTTCATGGTTCTCCAAAAAATCACTCATCATTTCTCCGGTGAAGGTGTCGTTACAACTCTTTCGGCTGAGAGGATTTTATTTTTCATCATTGCTAAAAATAAAAACTGGTGGACAGACTCATTTGCATGACCAATAACAAGATGGTGCAAACAGACAGCCAAGAGTTTTGAATTTGATAAATTTTCCATAATCTTGAAATATTAAAATTAGATACATATAGTTTTAACATCTTACTATATGCAAAAATAATGAATCGCAAAGGTGTGCGGCGTTTCGTTGTTTGAAAATTTTTACAATTTGATGGTTTGTGCTTTTCCGTTGTAACGTACGGAGCGACTGAATTGGGTCGGCTCTTTGTCACCCGAAGGGATTGGCGATTCACTACGAGGATACGGAAGTTGCGTTTCTTTAGCATGCCTTTGTAGTCGCCTTTGCGTTCCCCGATGGTCAATGTGCGTGCAGCATCGTCCCAATGGAAGCGTATTTGGCTGAAAGCCCCTTTCTCGTAATTGTAGTTGTCGCCTTCGTCTTCATAGAGCGTGAAGTCGGCATCGGCTCCCCGGATAGACACGGATTTCCAAATTGTCCCACTTCTTTTCTGACGTATATTGCACGGCGGGTCCGAAAGGCAGGATGGAACCGGCTTTCACGTACACCGGCATGATGTCGATGGGGCAGGGCATGGAGACCGTTTGTCCGCCACTGTGCATTTCGTTGGTCCAGAAGTTATACCATTTGGCGCCTTGGGGCAGGTAGACTTCCACGTTCTTTACGGCTTTGGCCACATCCGGTACGGACGTGAATCCTTTGTGTGCGCCTTTGTCGTAATACGTATAGAGAGAGTCGGTGACGGGCATGACTAGCAGGTTACGGCCGAACATGTATTCGTTGTCTACGCGGATGGCCTTCTTATCGCGGGGAAGTCCATGACGAACGGGCGCATGATGCTGCCGCTGGCTTGGGTTGCTTCGCCACAGAGGCTATATATATAAGGTAGAGGCGATAGCGCAGTTCTATGAATTTTTTCTGTGCGTCGTAGGCCCAGTAACCTTCTTCTCCGAATTTGTAAATCTCGCTTTCCATGGAGAGGAGCAATGGTTGCGCATGATGGGCATGAAGCAGCCCCATTGCATCCAACGCACTTGCAGCTCCTGCATGGCCACGTCTTTCCAATTGTTATTGTATTCCCACCCGAAGAAGCCGCCGATATCGGTGTTCCAATAAGGTATGCCGCAGAGCGAGTAGTTCAGCCCGCCTGCAATCTGCTTGCGCATGACGTTCCATTGCGAAGAGATGTCGCCGCTCCAACAGAAAGAACCGTAGCGTTGTTGCCCGAAATAGGAAGAACGCGTCATGAGGAACAAGCGTTTGCTGTCCGATACGGCACGTTGGTGCTCATACACGCCTTGGTTACTCAAGAGGGGAAATGCGTTGTGCACGCTGCGGAAAGTGCCGTCTGCCGTGGGTAGGCTGAATTCCCTTTCGCCCATGTCGAAACGGTCCGGTTCTGTAGAATCAGTCCACCAGGCATCTATGCCCAGGTCATAAAGGTTTTCAGGTAACGCCAATAGAGGTCGCGTGCCTTGGGGTTGAATGGGTCGTAAGGGTGCACGCCGGCATTGCGTGGCCAAGTCTCGAATTTCAGCAATGCGTTCATCGCATCCAATTCCTTGTATTGGTCTGTCCAAGGTCCGAAACTGGCCCATACGGAAATCATCAGGTGGGCATTGTTTTTGTGCACGTATTCCACCATTTCTTTCGGAGTCTTGATGCGTGGTTCCGGGTATTTGGCATTAGGGTCTTCACCATTCGGCAAGTATTTTCATCCATGCTTCGTCGCCCATTTTGTTGATGTAACGCGGATTCATGAACTTCATGGCATTCCAGTTGGAGTCGCATCCCCAATATTGCCAGTCTTGCACGATGCCGTCCAATGGTACGCCGAGTTCACGGTGTTTGTCCAACACTTCGCAGAGTTCATCCGGGGTTTTGTAGCGTTCACGGCTTTGCCAGTACCCCATAGTCCAAAGCGGAAGCATGGTGGCTTGGCCGGTGAGATCGCGTATGCCGGCAATGACACCGTCTTGCGTACCGTCTTTATAAATAAAGTAATAGTCGCTCATGTAGCCCACCTCGCTATTGAAACTTGTTTCTTGAGGGGTGTCGGAGAACACAGTGGGAGACGGGTTGTCCCAATAGATGCCGTAACCTTTTTCTGAAGTGATGTAAGGGATGCACACTCGGGTGTTTTCGTTACGCAACGTCAATTCCTGGTCGCGTTGGTTCAGTTTGCCGGTTTGTTGCTGCCCAAGGCCATATAAAGTTTCATCGGGGCTCATCATGAACCGTTGGCTGACGCGGTAACTGTCATACGGCCCGTCTTTGCACGGAATGAAGTTTGTGCCGAATTCTTTTTCCTGCACTAATAAATTGCCTTGGACATCCTTGAAAGTGATTTTTCCCGAATTCTTGTCCATGACGACTTCCATATTCCCCGTCTTTATGGACAGATTGCCTTCTTGTTCCGTGTAGGACAGGTTTACGTCTTCCGGGGTTTTGATGACGGGATAACTTTTTTGTCCGGGAGGTGACGGAAGGATACTTGATGACACGTACGATGTCGTCGGAGTAAAAACGTATTTCTTCCGTAACGTTTTGGGTGCGGATAAAATTCTTGGCTCCGTCCTGAGTCCGTTCTACGTCTTGGGCATGCAAGCCAGTCACGCAAGCTATGCCGCAAATTACTAATAAGGTTTTTCTCATGTTTGGTAAACTTTTTAAGTTTAATGTTGACGGGGCAAAGTTATGCCGAAACAAGCAGAACTTGGTACCAACTATGTTGAAACATGTGGTAATTATGTTGATTCTTGCTCTTTTTCTATGTATTCTGAGGGTTTGCAGCCGAATTCTTCCTGAAAGCACTTGCTCATATAACTGGCTGAACTGAATCCCACTTGTTCCGCTATTTCCGCCATGTTCATTCCGCCTTTTCTGATGAGATCGGCAGCCCGTCTCAGACGTATGCTCCGGATAAACAGGCTGGGCGATTTGTCTATTAAAGTATTTAACTTTTTATACAATCCGCTACGTTCCATACATAAGTCCTTGCTAAGTTGTTCCACTGTATACCCTGGAGTGTTTAGATGGGCTTCTACCAACTCTACAGCTTTATTTAAGAAATCACTATCTGTGGAATTGATGGGTGGCTCTTCTTTTTCTTGGGGGGGCAGGCACGTGTAGTGGCTATTGAAACTTGCTGTTCATAGTTATCGCATCGTTCAATAAGGTGTTGGATACGTAGAAGTAGAATGTCTTCTTTGTGGCGACGTAGGATACGGCGTTTGGTTTGGCGTACATATAAGCGTATTCCGGTAACTGCCAGAAATAGGAGCAGGAAAATGTAGGTCGCGTATGCCCAACGACTAAGCCACCACGGGGCGTGAATTATGAATGTAATCTCTGTGACAGGACCGTTCCAAATACGGGATTGTGTGGATGCCATAACTTCCAGACGGTAGTTTCCTGGAGGAAGAAGGGAAAATGCCAAATGCAAGTTGCCTTTGTGGTCTATAATACCGCCGTTTGATTGTGGGTGGACTACATGCCATGTGGAATCTCCACTGTGGATGAGACGGTAACGATAATATGTGTGAGTGGGCCAGGCATAGTTCAGGGAGGAGAAGTCGAAGCCGATGTGGTTCTGCCGGTAATTGAACTCGAAATGCTTGACGTAGGGAGGGGCTTGCGGAAGAAGAGAAATAGAGTTTATGGAATCAGAGGGGTGATGTGTATTGGTTCTCCGTACAAAGACAAACCGATAAGGAGAGGGGAAAAGTCCTTATGGGGAATTTCCACGCTGTCAGGATGGAATAACGTCCAACCGTCCACACCTCCCATTAGTATACGACCATCCGGTAAGGTTTGTACTTCTTGGTTACGGTATTCTCCTTTGAGCGTGCCGTCTTCGTAACGGTAGTTGGTAAACCATGCCGAATCTACTTTTTTCGTTGATAGACATACGGGAAATACCGTCGCTGGTGGAAACCCATATTTGCCCGTGTGCATCTTCTGTAATGGCATGGATGAAATTGTTTGGCAATCCGTCTTCTGTATAGAAGGTACGGAAGCCAGTTTGACAGGGAGGAATAGGCGTAACCCGTCTGGGGTGCCGGCCCATGTGCGTCCTTTCCGGTCGGTATATACGTCATTATAAGATTGTCCTTGGAATATAGTCGGATGTTTGTAGGGGGATTCCGTTTTCTCCTTTGGTATGGGGAGCGAGAGGTAATTCTTCAAATGTGGGGGTGGAAATGAATTTGAAGCGCTCGGGGTGCGTATAGAGTATGCCTCGGTTTCCTGTACCTAACCAAATACCTTGTTGACGGTCTTGGTAGATGGTATTGAGGTCGGTTTGTAATTGTTTACCGTCGGTTGTGCGCAAGCTGGATTGGAAACGGGCTTTGCCCTTCGGTAGGCTTATCGACCAAATGCCATTCAGGCTGCTGATATAAGCTATGTCGTGGGAGGGGACAATTAGCGTATGCAAGGGACTGTGGGTTTCTAATAATAGTCTCCAGGTACGTGATTGGGGGAAAAGACAAATAAGCCGGACTTCTTGCCGCTCCGGACCTGGTAAAAAAAATTTCCATCAGGTCCTTTGACAACGAGTGAAGTGCGGCTGTAATTTGTACGTTCGTTCTCAGGATAAGCCGCTTTACGATAAAGCGGTTTACCTTGGTTTTGTGAATAACATATTACTTCGCCGAAGCTGAAAAACAAGTAAATTCGATCGTTTGAAACCTCAACGTCTTGCAGTTCTCCGGCATCTTTCGGGAGAAGGAGATAACGTTTCTTTTTAGCTTCCCAGATGCCTTTGGGCGTGACCAGCCACAGGTCTTTTTCAGAGTCTACGAATAAGTCGGTCACTTTTTCCCGTATGCCTGTTTCGAGGAATACTGTCTCGGGATTTTTGAGGTATTGTTCATGTCGTAGGTCAAGACACCATACTTTGCCGTATTCTTTGACCCAAAGCCTGTCGTGATGGCCTGCATATACATGGTAATGCCCGTGATAATCTCTTGATGGCATATACATCGGAGTCGTTCCGGTGGATGTAATGGAATCGCATGCCATCATATAGGTTGATATTGCCTAAAGTGGTGAAAACCATTCGTCCGTCCGGTAACTGCAGGATATGTTGCACTTGATTGTCGCTTAGGCCGTCTGAGGCATCCAGGCGGCTGAAGGTATAAGGCATTGCCATCATGGACAGATGCACGGACAAGCAGACGAGTAAGATGGAATAATGGAATATATGTTTCATGATTTTCAGATGTTGATTTTCACTACGCCACCGTAGGATGTCAGATGCTTGAACCCGTCTTCCAACGGGATGGCACCGGCATACACTTGGGCACAAATCAGTACTCCGCCGTGGGCGAAGACAGCTACACGCCGGTAGTCTTTCTTACGCAGTTCGTTCAGAAAGGCTGCTACGCGGGCGTAAAGGTCGCGGAACGATTCCCCGCCTGTGGTCGGTTGGTTCAGGAAATCGTCGTACCAAAGTTGCAACCGTTCGTCGATGATGTCGTCGAAACGTTGCATCTCCCAGTGGCCCATATTCATTTCTTTCAGCCGTCCGTCCCGTTCGGCATCGGGATAACCGCAGAATGCGGCCAATTTGGCCGCACGGCTGAGCGGACTGGTGTACACGTGGTCGAAAGTGAGGCCGCCCAACCGCAGCCGGGTGGCAGTGGCTTCGCGCCGGAATGTGGCACGGAGGGGAACGTCCGTAAAACCGGCAAGTGCCGCGTGGGACGTCTACTGAGGTATGTCGGGCTAAATAGATTTCCATGACGGGATTATATAAAATGGTAAAAGTATGACAATAGATAAATAGAAACTCAACTCACAGAGCAAAACCAAGGCACCGCAACAGTCGCCCGTATAACCTTGCAACCGGCGTTTCATCCAGCCGGTGAGCAAAAGTTCCGTTACCGGAGGAACCAGAAAAGCCCAAAGAGGGAAAGCGGTCGGGCCGGACAGGAGCCACGCTACGCATGGGACAAGGGCGAGCAGACAACGGAATACGTGGCCTGCGGCTGCTTGCTTATTCCAGACTGAGTAAACGACACCCGTTTTGGCTTGTTCCGCCGTCCGGGCGTAGGGGCAGTTGCAGGATGATGAAACTGCTGCATGCTTTGGCATACACGTCGGCTGTGAAGATAATGGCCGGAGCCACATAAAGCGGCAGGGCTGAGATCAGACTGATTAGCAGTCCGATGTAGAAGACCAGTCCCAGGACACCATACGTACCAATATGGGAATCCTTCATGATGGCCAATGTACGTTCGCGCGTGGTTCCTCCGCCGAATCCGTCGCAGAAGTCGGCCAATCCGTCTTCATGCAAGGCACCGGTAAGCCACAGGCGTGTGCCTATCGCTGCCAAAGCAGCCGTGGTGACCGGTAGAATCCCTGAAACAAGCCAGAAAACGAGGGCGGCCGTACCTCCCGTGAGCCAGCCTGCGAACGGCCAGTAGTCCACCACGTGTTTGAAACACTCGGCGTCCACTTGCCGGATGCGCCAGAAAGGCAGGCGCGTGAAGAACATCAGTGAGGCCCATAGTCGGTCTGTCATAGCGGGATGCGGGATTAAAAATATTTGGTAATATGAGCGTTTTCGAAGTTGTTCATTTCGTTGAGCATGCGGACAGCGGATTGCAAGAGCGGATAAGCGCACAAGGCGCCTGTACCTTCACCGAGGCGCAGTCCTATTTGGAGCAGTCCGCGGGCATGCAAGGCTTCGAGCATCCGCCGGTGTCCGGCCTCGTCGCCTTCGTGGCAGAACACGGCATAGTGGCGTATGGCCGGATAAAGCCGTGAGGCCATCAGCATGCAGGCCGTCATGATGAAGCCGTCTACCAGAATCACCATGCCCAGTTCGGCGGCACGCAGCATCGCACCGATGGCCGCCGTCATTTCGAAGCCGCCGAACCAACGAAGTATTTCCGTGGCGTATCGGGTCGAACGGGCAGCGGCATCTTGCAGGTCGGGATGATGGGTACGGAAACGCTGTATAGCGCTTTGCAGAACCTCGTATTTGTGACGGATACCGGCATTGTCCAGTCCGGCTCCCGCCCCCACGCACATTTCCAACGGCGTGCCGGTCAGTAAGTGCATCCAAATGGAAGAAGGAGAGGTGTTGCCAATTGCCATTTCGCCTATGCTGACGACGTTGCAGCCCCGTTTGTGGCATTCTGTCACCATGCGGGCACCGGTTTCTATACATTGGTCCGTTTCCTCTTCCGTCATGGCCGCTTCGTGAAGGAAGTTCCGTGTACCGCGTGCTACTTTACAGTCGATGATACCGGGATAGGGATGCAAATCGTAGTCCACCCCCATATCCATCAGGAACAGTTCGAAACCGTGCTGGCGGCAGAACAAGTTCACCCCGCCTCCTCCCCGGCTGAAATTAATCATCTGTTGCCAGGTGATTTCGCGAGGATATGCTGACTCCTTCGCGTTCGATTCCATGGTCGGCGCCGAACAAAAGGTGACACGGATGACGCAATTCCGGTGAGAGCGTGTGTTGTATCAGACCGATTTGCAGGGCCAATTCTTCCAACCGTCCCATCGACCCCTTCGGCTTGTTCAGGTTGTCTATTTTGTTTTGCAGGACAGGACGTAAAGCCTCGTCCGGAGTCGTAATTCGGAATGTTTTCATGTTCATTTGATTTTCATAGGAATGCCGCTCACCATCAGATAGACCTCATCGGCCTGGGACGCTACGAATTGGTTAGTCCAGCCCAACAAGTCGGTAAAGCGGCGTTGCACTTCGTTAGTTGATACGCCGCCCATCCCGATTTCGTTGGTTACGAATATAAAAAGTCGCCTTTGCGAAGTGAAGCGCAGGAATTCTTCTTTCACGGTTTGCAGCGTCTCCTCTACTTGCCGGATTCCGGCTTGAGCCTGTCGGCTTTCCACGGTGTCGGAGGGATTCGGGACAGGAGAGCTCTGTTGCGGCATATAGTCGAAAAAAAGAAATTCGTGGTCCATAGCGTAACACAATCCACCAGTACCGTCCGTCCCGTCAGGTCGTGACGGCTCAGGTATTTTTCTTCCTCGATGTTGATCCATTGCGCTCCTCGCCGTTCACGGTGGATGCGTACGCGTTGGCGGAACTCCTCGTCCCAGATACGTGCCGTGGCCATGTAAACAGGTTGTTCGGACAGTCGCAGTGCCAACTGTTCGGCATACACGCTTTTACCGGAGCGTTCTCCCCTGTAATCAGAATAATTCTTTTCATGTTCGCAAAGATAGCCATTTATTTTCCTTTTCATGTCCGTGTTTGTTATAAATCGTTTCCTTGTTTAAAAAAAGCCCAACCGTATGTCCGGATCTGTACAATGGAAAGTTGGACATACGATTGGACTTTAGGTTTTCAGGGGTTTTTATTTGATGTTTTCCCGGATACGTGTCAGGTAGCGGTTCAGTCCTTCTTCGTCGCGCTCGTTGATGATGTGGATGAGGTTTTTCAACTCTTCACGAATGCGCTCCACATGACTTTTGGTACGCGGGTTGAAAAAGGATTTCCCGAAGGAGGCAGTCGTCTTCGCTCAGCACGCCCTGAGCTATTTTCAGATGGCGTTTGAATGTCGTGCCCGGTGCATCCTGATGTTTCATCACCGCAGCAAAGGTGAAAGTCGACACGAAAGGAATACTGAGCGAGTAGGCCATGGTCTCGTCGTGTTCCTCGAACGAATATTCGCAGACATGTAGTCCGAGCCGACTGTATAAGTCGCGGAAAAAGATGCGCCCCATATAGTCGCCTTCGTTGATGACGATGGCGTTCTCGTGGTTCAGGCTCCCCAGATTGGCAAACGTGGGACCGAACATCGGGTGCGTACTGACATAACGCATGCCTGCACCTTCATAAAACTCCTTGAATCCCGTTTTGACGGACGAGATGTCGCTCAGGATACAGTCTTGAGGCAGGTGGGGAATCACTTGCCGGAAGACATCCAGTGTATATTTCAGCGTCACGGCATTGATGACCAGTTCGGGGCGGAATGCGTCTATTTCGTCCATCGAGGTGAAGCGTTGCGTATTGTACATGAACCGCAGCCGTTTGGCGTCGATGTCATATACTGCCGTTTCATGGTCGAAACTCAGCAAGTCTACGAAGAATGAGCCCATTTTTCCGGCTCCTAAGATAAGTATTCTCATGATGTTTGTTCTTTCTGTCCGTGCTTACTTATTAATGATGTCCATTTGTTGACGCACGCTTTCCTCGTGGATGGCTTCATAGATTTTTTTTCACGAACTCGGCATCCATGCCGCACAACACTCCCTTGCGCTCCTCGTTTGTCGAGAATCTCGAGTAGCGTCCGGTTTGTACGACAGCCATGTCATGCTCCTTTTTGTAAGTCGCGATTTCACGGCTCACACGCATCCTGCGGGTCAGCAGGTTCATCAGCTCGTTGTCCAGCTCGTCTATCTGTTTGCGCAGGGCCGACAGGCTTTCTGTCATTTCTACGTTCTCGCGTATCACCAGGCGGTCGAGTATGAAATCGAGTACATCGGGCATGACTTGTTGTTTGGCATCGCTCCATGCACAATCCGGGTTACAGTGGCTCTCTACTATCAATCCGCTGAATCCCATGTCCATGGCCTGTTGGCAGAGCGGGGCAATCAGGTCGCGGCGTCCGCCGATGTGGCTCGGGTCGCAGATGACGGGCAAGTTGGGGAAACGGCGGTGCAGTTCGATGGGGATGTGCCACATGGGAGCGTTGCGGTAGATTTTCTGGTCGATGCTGGAGAATCCGCGGTGGATGGCTCCCAGACGTGTGATACCCGCTCCGTTGATGCGCTCCAAAGCACCGATCCAGAGTTCGATGTCGGGATTCACCGGGTTTTTGACCAGAACCGGGATGTCCACACCTTTCAGAGAGTCGGCCAGTTCCTGCATGGCGAAAGGATTGGCCGTAGTGCGTGCTCCGACCCAAAGCAAATCCACTCCGGCTTTGAGAGACGCTTCCACATGCTTGGGCATAGCCACTTCGGTGGATACCAGCATGCCGGTTTCTTCCTTGACGCGTTGCAGCCAGGGTAATGCGGCCTCGCCCATACCTTCGAATCCTCCCGGCTTGGTACGCGGTTTCCACACACCGGCACGGAATATTTTGAATCCTTTTTCGGCCAGTTGTCGGGCGGTGGTCATGACTTGTTCCTCGGTTTCGGCACTACAGGGGCCGGCGATGACGAGTGGTCGCTTGTTTTCGTTTATTCCCGGAAGGTTCAGAGAAGTTAATCGTAAATCGTCCATATCGTTATGTTTTTAATTCTATGCTTGTTGGTGTTTAAAATACTTTTCGGATGCGTTCCAGTGCTTCGGCTATTTTCTCTTTTTTGGCGCAAAGCGAAATCCGGATATATCGGCTGCCGTTACTGCCGAAGATGAATCCCGGCGTAATGAAGACCCGTGCTTCGTGCAGAATCTTCTCCGTAAGTTGTTCCACGTTGTCGCAACTTTCCGGGATGCGTCCCCAAAGGAACATGCCCACTTGCGTCGGGTCGAAAGTGCAGCCCAGCGTGTGCATGATTTCTTCGGCCAGTGCCCGTCGTTCGGCATACACATGTATGTTGGCCTCTTCGTGCCATTGGGCGTCGTTCCGGTAAGCGGCGGCGGCGGCGAGCTGCATCGGGCGGAAGGTTCCCGAGTCGATATTGCTTTTCACTTTGAGAATCCATTTCACGAATTCCGCGTTTGTGGCCAACATGCCCACACGCCAACCCGGCATGTTGTGGCTCTTGCTCATAGAGTTGAACTCGATGCAACAGCGTTTGGCACCGGGGACTTGCAAGATACTGAGGCGTTCGTGGTTCAGGATGAAGCTGTATGGGTTGTCGTTCACAATGACAAGGTTGTGGCGCAAGGCGAAATCTACCAATTTTTCGTACGTCTCGCGTCGGGCGTTGGCACCCGTCGGCATGTTGGGATAGTTGGTCCACATGATTTTCACGCCCGTCAGGTCCATTTCTTCCAAGGCTTTGAAGTCGGGTTGCCAGCCGTTTTCGGGCAGCAAGTCATAATAGGTGATTCGTTGGCCGAGGATTTTGCTGAGTGACGTATAAGTAGGATATCCCGGATTGGGCACCAGTACGCGGTCGCCCGGATTGGCCAAGGCTAGCGTGACGTGGAGGATGCCTTCCTTGGAGCCGATAAGCGGCTGTATTTCGCAGGCCGGATCCAAGTCCACGTCGTACCACCGTTTGTAGAACTCTGCCATCGCCCGGCGCAGTTCGGGAATACCCGTCGTGGGTTGGTAGCCGTGTGCATCGGCATGCCGTGCTTCTTCGCACAGCGTTTCTATGGTTTGAGGTGAGGGCGGCATGTCCGGGCTTCCGATAGCCAAGCTGATGATGTCCTTGCCTTCGGCGTTCATGCGTGCCACCTCTTTGAGTTTTACTGAAAAATAGTATTCCTGTACGGAACTCAGCCGTTCGGCCGGCTGTATGCGGAAATTATATAGTTTGTCTTCCATCTTGATATTCTCCTAATATTTTGAGTTCTTTGGTCAGTGGGGTAATGGCATCGATGCTTTGTGAATAGCGGGTATAATCATCGAAGCCCAAGTCTACGTAAAACATATATTGCCACTCTTTTCCCACGAGGGGGAGGGATTGTATTTTGGTCAGGTTCAATTTATAGAAAGAGAGAATGGACAACACCTGCGAGAGCGAGCCTTCTTCGTGGGGAAGGGTGAATACCAGACTGGCTTTGTTGGTCTGACGGATATCGCGCAGCAGGTTGGCGCGTTGCGGCTGGCTGAATACCAGAAAACGGGTGAAATTGTGTTTGTTGGTCTCGATGCCTTCTTCCAATACTTTCATGCCGTACAGCGGGGCTGCGAATTTGGAACAGATGGCGGCTTGTCCGCGCAGTTGTTCCCGGCTGATGATTTCCGCCGAACCGGCCGTGTCCTCACCTTCCACGACTTTCAGACGGGGATGCCGGGCCAGAAATTCGCGGCATTGCATCAGGGCTACCGGATGGGAATGTACCTCGGTGATGTCCTCCAGATTGTCGTCTGGGGGAGGCAGAGCAGGCTGTGGGAAATGCGCAGCTTATGCTCGCCTACGATGGTCAGTCCGCTGTCGCAAAGTAATTCGTAATTGTGCAACAGGCTGCCCGCAATGGTATTTTCGATGGCAGCCATGCCGAGTATCGTACTGTCGTCCTTTACCGTGGCAAAGACTTCTTCAAACGTGGAGCAGCAGATAAGCTCGATGTCCTCGTTGTGGAAGAAGTAATGGGCTGCCATGTCGTGGTACGACCCTTTGATACCTTGGATTGCAATTCGTTTCATTGTTCTTGTTTTGTCGTTTTCACAAAAAAGTCCCGCTTCGGTGGGAAGCGGGACCTCATGTTTTATTGGGTTAGTATAATTTTCTGTTTGGTACACATACGAACTCCCGCTTCACTTTATGGCTAAAGTAAAAGTAAAAGAAGAAATAAAAATATGTGTTGAATAATTCTTTCATCTTCGTATTTCTGAATTTGTTGCAAAATTAGGGATTTTTTTCATTCATCCGGCAAATGTTTTCACCGCTTTTTTTCCTCTTAAACGGGAAAAATGTGAAAGAATACCTGATTTTGATTACATTTAGAAACCGTAAGGATTGCGGTTTTTGTATTGTTCGTTCATCTCTTGTTCTATGTTGCTGAACTGTCCTACGAGGGCTTTGGCAGCTTCCGGCGAGGTCTCCAACGCTTTTTTCAGGTCGTCGGCCGCCCCGGCTTTGTCGTTGAGCATCAGTTTGATGCGTCCGCGTTCTTTGTATCCTTCGCTGAAGTCCGGCATGAGTTCTACGGCTTCGTCCAGTGTGGACAGTGCCCGGTCGAGCTGCCGGTTGGCGGCGTATGCCGTGCTGAGCCCTACGTATGCCTCGCCCATCAACGGGTTTTGCGTCTTTACCTTATTATAATAGGTAATGGCCGTGGGGGCATCCCCTTGTTGCAGTCGTAGGGCGGCCTTCAACATTACGGCTTCTTCGGATGCCGGTTGTGCCTTCTCGTCCTCGAGTAAGTGGTCGATGTCGGCCTCGGCCTCTGTCAGGCTACCCATGCCGCGGAGAATTTCAGCCCGCAACAGGTAAGCTTCCGTCAAATGTCCGTCCTGCACGATGGCCTGTGTCAATAGGGCTACGGCGTTCAGCTCGTCGTGCAAGGCATGTTTGGCTTGGGCCGAGCGGTAGAGTGCTCCGGCATGGCCGTTGTCGATTTGCAGGGCAGCCCGGCAGTCTTCGTCCATGCGCGTATAATCCTGCATCATTTCATCGGCACGGGCCATGGCCAACCGTACACCGATATGGTCCGGCAGTTCTTCGGCTAGTTTTGCCAAAATGCTCCGGGCTTCTTCAGCTTGTTTGTCGGAGAGCAAAGCCTCGGCCAGGTAACTCGCGGTTTCGGAATCGTTCCGGAGGGCGAGTGCTTTCCGGAAACAGCGTATGGCGTATTTGACCTCTCCCATTTTACGGGCGCGTACACCGTCATATTTCAGTACGTCGAATTCCCGTTCGCGGCGTTTTTCGGCTTTTTCTTCCGGAGATTCTTCCCGGCCGCCGAACAATGTTTTTAGAAATCCCATTTTATTCTTATTCTTTTATGCGCACAAATATAGTGAAAGGCGAGCGCAGAGACAAGTGAAAACGCAGTTTTCTAATTTGGCTCTGCCGAGCCGTATCTTATTTTCATGGTCGTAAATATACTAAAATTGCTTAAAATAACGTACATTTGTACGATAAATCATGTTTAAGCGTTTATACTTTACTAAGTTTGCTTTTGGAAAAATAAATGGAATATGTGGAATTGTCGGATATATAGGTAAGAGAGAGGCTTACCCATTTTGATAAAAGGACTTAAACGTCTGGAGTACCGTGGTTACGATAGCGCCGGTGTGGCTTTGATCAGCAATTCGGGTGATTTGAATGTGTATAAGGCGAAAGGCAAGGTCAGCGATTTGGAACGCTCGACGGAAGCAAAGACGTGAGCGGGCATATCGGTATCGCCCATACGCGTTGGGCCACGCATGGCGAGCCGTGCGCCGAAAAACGCCCATCCCCATTACTCGGCATCGGGCAATCTGGCGTTGATTCATAACGGTATCATCGAGAATTACGCCACGTTGAAGGAACGTTTGCAGCAACGTGGCGTGAAGTTCCGCAGCCAGACGGACTCCGAGGTGTTGGTGCAACTCATCGAATATATCCAGGTGAGCAATGACCTGGACTTGTTGGGTGCCGTACAAGTGGCCCTGCATGAGGTCATCGGTGCCTACGCCATCGCGATATTGGACAAAAAGGCATCCCGAACAAATCATTGCCGCACGCAAGAGCAGTCCGCTCGTGGTGGGCATCGGGCGCGACAATGAGTTTTATCTGGCCTCGGACGCCACCCCTATTGTGGAATACACCGACAAGGTGGTGTATTTGGAAGACGGAGACATCGCCGTCATCCGTCCCGGAGACGAGCTGAAAGTGGTGGATATGGACAACACGCGCATGCACCCTACGGTGAAAACGGTGGACATCAACCTCGGCCAATTGGAAAAGGGAGGCTATCCGTATTTTATGCTCAAGGAGATTTTCGAACAGCCGGATTGCCTGCTTGATTGCATGCGCGGGCGTATCAATATAGATGCCGACAACGTGACGCTTTCGGCGGTCATCGACCATAAGGACAAGCTGTTGAGCGCGAGCCGTTTTATTATCGTGGCATGCGGTACGTCGTGGCACGCGGGGCTTATCGGCCAACAGCTTATCGAGAATTATTGCCGTATTCCCGTGTACGTGGAATATGCGTCGGAGTTCCGCTACCGCAATCCTGTCATTTTGCCTACCGACGTAGTGATTGCCATATCGCAGTCCGGCGAGACGGCTGATACGTTGGCCGCCATCGAACTGGCACGCAAGCAAGGGGCTTTCGTGTTCGGTATCTGTAATTCCGTGGGGCCTCCAGGCCACGCATACCGGGGCTTACATCCATGTGGGGCCGGAAATCGGCGTGGCTTCTACAAAGGCGTTCACGGGGCAGGTGACGGTGTTGGCCATGCTGACACTGGCTCTGGCCAAGGCGCGCGGAACGATTTCCCAGGATGAATATGTCAAGATGGTGCGGGAACTGGTGGCCATACCCGAGAAAATGAAAGAGGCGTTGTAAGCGAACGAGCAGATTGCCCAAATGGCCAAGATTTTCACCTATGCACAACTGCCTCTTACCTGGGACGCGGCTACTGTTATCCCGTAGCGCTCGAGGGAGCCTTGAAGTTGAAGGAAATTTCCTATATCCATGCCGAAGGGTATCCGGCAGCAGAGATGAAGCACGGTCCCATCGCGCTCATCGATTCGGAGATGCCGGTGTTTGTCATCGCCACACGTAACGGGATGTACGAAAAGCTCATCAGCAATATCCAAGAGGTAAAAGCCCGTCAGGGACGTGTCATCGCGCTCGTGACGAAAGGCGACACGAAGATACGGGAGTTGGCCGACGAGGTGATCGAGTTGCCCGAGACGATGGAATGCTTCGACCCCTTGGTGGTGTCCGTTCCTTTGCAGTTGCTGGCTTATCACATCGCCTGTGCAAAGGCAAGGATGTGGACCAACCTCGCAATCTGGCCAAGTCGGTGACGGTGGAGTAATCGTATTCCGGCTTTTCCCGTTTCCAAGCCTTTTCGGGAGAAACTTATATACAAAAATCAATCTGCGCCTAAACGTTTTTTCAATCTCCTTTTGATTGATTTACCGTTTGGCGCAGAACGTTTCATCATTCTCCGTAGATTGATTTTGAGGATTCAAGTACTTGAAAATCAGGTTGGTTTTTGAATTTCTGAATCTTTACGTTTTTTCGGCCTTGGGCAGGCGTTTACGGCTTGTTCTTCGCACGGAAAGCCATGTTTTTCCGATATAAATCCTTTTATGCCCACCGGTGAACTGTGTTGGGCGCGTACACATCGTTAATTTTTGTTCTTCTGTTTGCAAAAAACGACAGACTTTACGAACTTTTTAATGTGAAACCGGATGGCATTTCCCGTGTAGAAGGCAAGGAAATGCGGAAGCGGTTCTTTAATAATAATCACAACCTAAAAACTTAATTTACAGTTTGAAACATGAAGAGGAAAAGCTTATTGTCAATGTTTGTGGCTATGCCTGTGGACTTTTGCGGGCAGCGGGCAGGCTAAAAGTGTGTCCACACGCATTAATTTGGGGGAGACTCCATGGAAATTTACGAAAGTGGTGCGTCAGGAAATCAATTTGGCGAAGGATGCGCAGGTATTTCTTGACGGAAAGCGCCGTTTCTGTGGTTCACGACGGCGACGTCCACTGGAATGGAAGCCGGCGAATGCCCCGGAAGGAGGTATTTGGACTGTGGACTTGGGCAAAGCCGTCCGCCTGTCTTCCGTGAAATTGTGGTTCGACGCGGACCGGACGAGATTTGCGGAAGTCAAGTTGGAAGTATCTGCCGACGGCAGCAACTGGCAAACCCTTTTCGGAAGGCAAAAAGCTCTGTGTGCTTCATAAAGAGGGTGACTTCACGACTGTGGGGCATACCGGAACGGTGGGGTACACCGAGACGGTGACGGCTACTTATCTGGATTTGTCGTTCAAGGCCACGGCCCGCTATGTGCGTTTCTCCGACTGAAGTGCAAGGCCGAACAGGGGCAGGACGTGCCTGTGACGTTGAGCGAGGTGGAAGTGAATCCCGAAACAGAGCAGGATCAAGGGCAGGCCGAGGCCATGGCTTCGCTTTCGTTCGACGATACCGGATGGCAGACGGTAGGGATTCCCCATTGCTACAATGAGCAGGACACCTACCTGAATACCAGTACGGGTGAACGTTGCTGGCGCGGAGAAGCGTGGTACCGTAAGAAAATAACCATAGACGGAAAAGACCGCGGCCGGATGTTCTTCTTGGAGTTCCAGGGAGTGAACATCGGGGCGGCGGTGTATGTGAACGGTACGCCGATAAGAAGCAATACGAAGGTGGAGCAGCCGGAAGCGGTAACCCATGGGGAGCGCGCTCCTTTTGTAGTGGACATCACGCCTTATCTGCGTTATGGAGAAGAGAACCAGATAGCGGTAAGGGTGTCCAATGCCGAGGGTACGTTTTTCACTTGGCCCGGTTTCGGGACCAACGAAGGCTTCGGTCAGGCCATGGGAGGTATCGTCTGCCCCGTCTACCTGCACAAGAAGAACAAGGTGCACATTCCTTTCGATTCTTATTCTCCTATGGGCAAGTGGGGAACTTATTTCGGGACGGTGTCGGCTACCAAAGACAAAGCCGAAGTACGTTTTCAGGTGAACGTGGAGAATGCGGGCACGGAAGCGTGCGACGTGGAACTGCGCACGTATTTGAAGGATGCGAAGGGCAAGACGGCCTTGGCTTTCAAGCGATACCCGCCAGTGCCGCAGGCGGCCAGACCGTATTGTTCGACCGTACGGGAGTGGTGGAGCGTCCCCATTTGTGGTATCCGATAGGGACTTCCGGTACACCTTATTTATATACGGTGGAGAATGAAGTTTACGTGAACGGACGACTGGTGGACAGGCAAAGCCGTCCGTGGGGCATCCGGCAAATTACGTGGGACGAGGATTTTTGCTATGTTAACGGTGAGAAATGTTTTTTGCGCGGCTTCGGTTATCGGAACAATTACCCGGGATTGGGGGCTGCCGTTCCTACGGCTTTCTGGTGGAACGATGTAGCCCGGATAGCCCGGTGCGGCGGTAACACGCTGCGTGTGGGGCACCAACCGCCTTTCCCTGAAGTGTTCAAGGCTTGCGACCGCTACGGCATCTTGTTGGTCGTTAACAGCGGCGACAATGAATGGGCGTTGAAGGACGAACCGGCTATTACCTATAAAAGGGAGTACGACCGCGATGTGATGGTGACTTATCGCAACAATCCGTGCGTGGTCATCTGGGAGTCGAATAATGGTTTGGCGTACGACGGGGAGAAATACCTGCCGTCTTATACGTTGGAGCAGGTGAAGAAATGGATTACATCCAGCCGCGCCTCGTGCAGAACCGCGACGGTTATCCTCCGGAGTGGGACAAGGACGAACCGGTCGTGATAGGCTACACGAACCGTTATGAGAAGGTGGAAGGGAGTCCTTCGTGGAACACGGAAGTCTACGGGACGAACTGGTCGGGCTTGCCCAGTTGGTGCATCGCCCGTTTCGACTACGATAATGAAAAAGAGTTCTCGATGGACTATGTGGAGAACTATTTCGACAACATGGACAAACGCGCATGCGGATGGATCAACTGGATGTTGGCCGAAACGTACGGGGGAGGGGTACACCATTTACCTCAACGGCATGCGCAACCAAAAGAGCCTCGGTTCGTGCGCCATGGACGGCAACCGCTTTCCGAAATTGCTGTACCGGATTTTCGAGAAAGCCGTTTGGGTGCCTTTCGACGAGCGTCCCGGTGTGGCCTTGCAGCCATTGGAACTTCCGAGGGATTGCAGGACGTGGATGCGTGGAGCAACTGTCCTTATGTGGAACTCTTCGTCAACGGGGTGTCCCGTGGGATTGTGGAACCGGAGGCACGGACACGTCGCTGCACGTGGAAAGGCATCCTATGGGAGCCGGGTACGGTCGAGGCCGTGGGGGCTGGACGAACGGAAACGTCCCGTTTGCGAGGATGAGATCGCCTCTGCCCGGCGAGCCGTACGCTTTGGGAAGTGGAAATCGAAGAACCGGCAGCCAAACCGGACGGGGAAAGATTTGAATTGAAAGCCAATGCTTCGGATGCTTTCATCGCTACGGTGCGCGTGGTGGACAAGGAAGGGCGTTGGTGTCCTTTTGCCGACAACCAGTTGAGGTTTGAAGTGGAAGGCGAAGGGGTGTACAAAGGCTCTTACAATTTCTATGTCACGGAAGGAAAACCTTTGGAATACCATGCTCCGGGCGATACGGAGTTGCAGGCAGAAGGAGGTTTGATGCGCGTGGCGGTGCGAACGACATTTAAGCCCGGAAAATTACGGTTAAAGTCTCTTCAGACGGGTTGCGTTCCGGAGAAGCTTCCGTCCGTTCGAAGAAAAATTTAAGCATGACGCGTTCGGAAAGATGTGGCCTTCCGCTCCTGTTTGAAGCGAGCAGAAGGCTTTTTTATGTTTAAATTGTGCCGGACAATGGAATATATTCTATATATTTGGGCAAAGAATGCAAGGTTTGAAATTTTTAAATGGAAAATATATGGCGAAAGCGTAAAAAGTATATCGAAGAAAATGAAGCCCGTTTTTGGAAGAGTGGTTCAGTCTGGATTCGCATTCCGAGTGTGAGTGCCGACCCGGCACGTAAGACAGATATGGTGGCTTGTGCCGAACGTTGGAAACATTTGCTGTTGGAGGCCGGAGCGGATGAAGCCCGGGTAATGCCTTCTTCCGGAAATCCTTTTGTATGCGGAAAAGCGTGTGGGCTTTGATGCGCCTACGGTTTTGATATACGGCCATTACGATGTGATGCCTGCCGAACCGTTGATTTATGGAAAGCGACCCTTTTGAACAGGAAGTGCGTGACGGACATGTATTTGCCCGGGGAGCGGATGATGATAAAGGGCAGTCTATGATTCAACTGAAGGCTTTTGAATATATGGTGCGGGAAGGGCATTTGCGCCATAACGTCAAATTCATATTGGAAGGGGGAGGAGGAAATCGGGTCTCCCAGTCTGAATGCTTTTCTGCAGGAGCACCGTGAGCTGTTGGCCTGTGATGTGATTTTAGTGAGCGACACCAGCATGCTCGCGCCCGACCTTCCTTCGCTTACGACGGGCTGCGAGGATTGGCTTATTGGGAAATCGAGGTGACGGGGCCGAACCGTGATTTGCATTCCGGCCATTTCGGCGGGCGGTAGCTAATCCTATTAATGTATTGTGCAGTTTGTTGGCTCGTATGACTGACGAAGACGGGCGTATCACAATACCGGGTTTTTATGATGAAGTGGAAGAACTGTCGGAGGAAGAACGTCGGATGCTGTCTGAAATCCCGTTTGATGAGGAACGTTATAAACAAGCTATCGGTGTATGTGCTTTGAAAGGAGAGAAAGGATACAGTACGATTGAGCGGAATAGTTGCCGTCCGTCGTTCGATGTGTGTGGCATTTGGGGCGGTTATACGGGAGAAGGTTCTAAGACCGTGTTGCCGTCTAAAGCCTATGCCAAAGTGTCCTGCCGTTTGGTTCCCCATCAACAGCATGAGAAGATTTCCCGGATGTTTGTCGATTATATCGAATCCATAGCTCCGGACTACGTGCAGGTGAAAGTGACTCCTATGCACGGTGGCGAAGGCTATGTTTGTCCGATAACCTTTGCCGGCTTACAAAGCTGCGGAAGAAGGTTTCACCAAGGCGTTTGGGCGAAAGCCGTTGGCTGTGCGCCGTGGTGGCAGTATCCCCTATCATAAGTGATTTTGAAAAGATTTTTGGGAACAAAGACTGTTTTGATGGGATTTGGTTTGAGAGTAACGCCATTCATTCGCCTAATGAGAATTTTCCGTTGGATATGTTTCCGGAAAGGTATCGAGGCTGTGGTGGAATTCCATGAATCCGTGACGCTTTGAACACGTGAGACGTAAGCCTGGACTATTTCATATGGTATGCGGGGAAAAGGACGCGATTCAAAACGTCGGAATATATTAAATATAATAAGGTGTAAATTAATTCTGGTTGATTTTTTCGATTTTTGATTGTGGTGAAACGCTTGGCTATTACGGTAAAAGTGTCACCTTTGCACTCGCTTTCGGGAAG
>VOFG01001530.1_pt1 | contig 39341 bp, 67 predicted proteins | sample 5384171 | NCBI WGS metagenome assembly VOFG01 (sample SAMN12384726, study PRJNA508395) | human gut metagenome | isolation source: healthy gut F | host: Homo sapiens
TGAACATAGCATGTGTATCAGTCCAGTCGCCTTCCTTTTGTTCTCCAAAGATTTCCTTAGCCTTAGTCGGAGCCGTCAAAATTTCGACTACTGCAGGGTCAATAAAGGTTGTCATCACCAAAGGTACACCACTAGCCGCAGGAGTAACTAAAGCAGTGTCTTTAGCAAGTCGGTCTACGTTCTCCGGAGTAATAAAACCACGCGCACCATCAAAAACGATACCTGCGCGTCGCATTTCTTGTAACGCTTCAAAATTATTCATTCAAGTTCCTTCCTTTCTCAAGCTTTAGGGGATGTAGCGATAGAAACATTTGCACTGCCGTCAAATGTTCCAGAGCCAGTAACTTCACCAGTCAATGCAATAGTCCTAGCTGTAGCGAGCTTAGTAGCAGTAGCCGCGTTACCAGTACATGCTTTAGCTGTATCAGCAGTACCAGCAGTATTAGCTTTGCCTGTTGCATTTACACTAGCAGTACCAGTTAATTTACTAGCATCTACACTAGCAGCACTAATAGTGATATTAGAACTGCCATCGAAAGCTACACCAGTAGCAGTTACAGCACCGCCAACAGCAATAGTCCTAGCTGTAGCGAGCTTAGTGGCGGTATCCGCGTTACCAGTACATGCTTTAGCTGTTGCAACATTATTAATTTTGAATGTTGTAGTAGACATACTAATCACCTCAAGCCAATACTTTTACACTGTCTTTAGTAACTGTGACAGTATCATTTTCACCTGTTACATTAGTCACAACCTCTACGGTGCGACTACTGACAGAAGCACCAGCACCTACACCGACAGGAGTAGCGCCGTAATTAGAAATCACAGCAATTTCACCGGCTTCAGCAGCAGTAGTAAATGCCCAATCGGTTTCAACAGCACCAACAACAGAAGTACCAGCATTACCACCTTTTGACAGTACCATCGGCCAAAACAGCAAATACTTTTTTGACCTTTTGTAACCTTTGCTGCAACCTCAACATAAAAATCACCTTCAACCATAACATTTACATTATAGCCAGCAGGTACAATATTATTATTTTCAGCCTCAATGCCATAAATGGGATAAATAATATTTCTAGCAACAAAACCTAACGGTTTACCAGTGCCAGTAGATTTCACACCGCCCTCATTTGCAGAGTCATCCCATACGAAACCACCGATTTTTACATCAGCGCTTGCAATACGGCCAAGTGCTGTAGATACAACTGGGTTTACAGAAGCGAATGCACCAGGAATGCCTAATGCAGGATTTAGATTTACTTTCTTTTGAAAATCTGCCATTTCTTTATCCCTCCTTAAACAGTAATGTTTTTCAGACGATCAAACGCCTTAATAGTAGATTCGGAGAAAGAACCACCTCGTTGAATTCGACTATCACTAATAAACTGCGGTGCAGGATTCTCAAGTAATACGTCAACCATTCCAGCATAAGCTTCTTTAGGATAGCTTTCTGGATTTTTGCCTGCTTGACGCAGTGCAAACGCATAAATAGATTCAGCACTGTCAAAAGCCATCGGGTCGTTAATCACTCCAACCAACGGACGTACCTTCGCAGCCGCTGTATTCAGTTTACGCATCGCAGCGATAGTTTCACATTGTACTTGTGCTTTTTACCTTTGCGATAGTATCTTCACCAAGATAACGTTTTTCGCCTTCGCTTTCATGTTCTTCATCAATACGTTCCGGGGCAATCTTCTCGCGTTTCTCGCCATATTTCACGCCAGCTTCAAAACCAGCTAGAAATACAGGGTCTTTGAAGCGTTCATCCTGTTCCTCATCCTTAGCTTCATCTGCTTGTTCTTCAGGTGAAGATTTCTCCACAGTTTGTTCCTCATCCTTAACTTCATCTGCGTCTTCGCCTTTCAATTTGAGAAGCACTCCCTTATAGATTTCTTTCGTTTCAGCATCCAAGCCTGGCATAAATTTATCTACGATCTGTTCAATTGTAGCTTCTTTGTCTACGTCTAAACCTACTTCTCTAGGATCATAACCTTCTACCTGTGCTTCCACTGCATTTAGTGCTTTTGAAAGCCTGCTGACAAAACTTCTGCCGCTTCAATGCCAAGATTAGCATCCTGTGCTAAACAATTACGGCGACGTTTGAATGCTAACATTCTTTGCTTTTTGTTCATTTCTAAAACTTCTCCTTTTTTTTGTGATTTTTAAACGCGGCATATGGTCTGCCACTTTTACATCATGACCGGCTCTTCCCTCTGCCACTAGCGCTACATGATTTCCTAAAATATCTCTCATTACAAAATCATAGTGAACGGATTCACCGCCAATATTATATTCGCCAGTAGTGTAATCCGGTCTGAAACTATAACAACAAGATATTTCTTTCATGCTTCCGTCTTCAATAGCTGTAATCGCACCTGCATCTGTAATGCTTAAACTATTTTTCAAGTATGGAGCATCATATACTGCATCAGTGCCTGTACTTCCCACAACATGTTCTTTTGCGGGGTTATCTGCTGAAATAGCATGATGATCCATAAGTACAGGAAGCCCATTGAAAGTCGGAGCTGCTTTTTTAATTCCTCCGGGTCTCGCAAGCCATAATAAATTCTATCTGCTTCTAACCCCTGTTCCTGCCATCCCGGAATTTCTCTGCCCAAATAAGGATTAACAGTCGCCTTGCTGATTGGAGTTAAGGCTACATGCATGAACCCATTAGCATCAATACTTCGGACACTGGCACTATCAAAAATCAAGTTACTTTCCTTCATTCCTATTCACCCCCTTTCAAAAAAAAATGCATATAAAAAGACGCTACATTGTGTACCGTCTTCTTACCAAATATGAATTTTCACTAACCGCAATCCAGTTTTCTTCAATCGTCAAAGCCAGGCAACAAAACTTCAAATTGGCAGTTGCAATAAATTAATTCCCCCGGCTTCACATTCCTCCCTACAGAACTATCGTATAAGCCTTCGTCAAGGAGGAAAACTTTTTTGTCCATGGCGATATGAGTTCGACGGCTGCTATATTTACCGGGTACGTGTATCCAGCGTCCTTTAGTGGCACCAAATGCTTTAGCATTTACAGCCGCCAGCTGTTGCGTTGCCTTATTAGTCTGGTCACGGGCAATAAGTGCAGCACGGTTATTTGCAACTGTTCCTATGTGTTCAATAACCTTAGTTATTTTTCCCATATTTCCACCCTCGATAAAAGCCTGAGTGACAACTTTCTGTAAATTATGCAGATACTGCTGAGGAATAGTCTTAATCAGTTCAATGTTATTGTTGATTATTTCTAGTATTAACGTTTTGTCAGTGCTATTGTAATTCGGCGAAAGTGTCCACCCAACTTCTTTCATCTTGCGTGAGATCTGTTTCTTAGTACGTTTATCGGTGGCTTCAGCAAACCACTGAGCAAGCACACGACCTACTTTTTTCAAACCGAATATACCATTTATCTCGTAGCTTGAAAAAATCATTCTAAGCGGACTAGAAGCGTCATAAACATGTTTTCTTTGATATTCTTCTAGCACTTTTTGAATGTCTGCACGCATTTCAGCGACCAATGATTGTAAAGTTTTGCGATATTTGAGCTCATAAGCAATACTCGGGCGGCTTCTTCCAATATTATGCCCTGGCTGTTTCTGTTTTCTCATAATATAGTCACTTCTTTTTTGCTGTTCATCATCCTCTGTAGACAACTCCTCAAGACTTGTATATGCTTCAAGATTATTGTATTCACTATCCGGGTTTTCAATAAGACGTTGTCTTGCTTCTTCTGGCGAAATAATGCCCGCATCAATCAAAATAGTATCTGTTTCCGCTTTTAGTTTATTATTGGAAACCATCATACTTTCGTCATCCTCCGATAACGAATAGAATTGAAAACGTATGCTATCATCAATCTCGCCATACTTATTTATTTGCAAAACCCGTAGCAACTTTGTTAATGCATCGCCAAAAATATCCTTTTGCAAACTTTCGATGTTATCGTAGTGATTTCGCAAATCATTATCGCCAGTGTTGAATCCTGCCGGGGATAACCCCCACATTTTTGTACCAGGCTCGTTGAACATTGCCGCAACATATTCCATAGATTGACGCACTAAATCTGTGACACCAGCTAACGATGTCGTCATGACCACTAAGTCTTCTCGTTCTTTATCGATTGTTACTGTACCATCGTTATCACGCATCTGCGTGAAATAATCTACACGTTTATCTAGTTCTTGCCCCCAGCCACCACTCAAAACATCATTCATATCTGTTTTGAATACAGTCAAAGAATATTTTGCAGAAGTCTAGCACTGCTTTCCCGGCAGCCTGTATAATGGCTGACTGCGTCAAGTACCTTCTGTGCTAAAGGCAACCCGAAGAAATTGTATGCAGGACGCAGAAGTGTCGGCAATTTATTTTCAGAGAAATATATGAAGCGGCTTTCATGTACCGGTATACCTTGTACATACCATACCGAAGGTTTATAATAATCACTTTTCAACGGATTTACGGAATTATAATACCCCGGCGTTACAGTAAACGGCTCCACTACTCTAAATCCCTTTAGACTTTCTAGCGAAAACGTTTCTTTGCTTAACGTCAAAGGTGTCGCTAAAAGCTCATCTTTTTCCCTGTATCAATGAACAGCAACATCCCGCCATAATATCCACAAAAAGCTGCTGCCCTAGCAAACTTTTCACGCACTTTGAAGCGAAGAAGTTCTTGTTCTAACTCTTGCAGCTTTTCAATTCCGACTTCACTTTGTCCCTCTCCTTCTCTTACTAATTTCCCCATTTGCCAGTCATTTCCCTAGCCCGCATTTCAACGCCAGCTCTTATCAACCCATTTTGGGCTAAACCAGTCAATACACCATAACCAACAAAAGCCGGAATACCTTCTTGTCCCATACTTTGAAGGGTATGCTCTAACATTGTTCTAACCGGAGTGAAACAGTCGTCTTGAACCTTACGTACTTCTTCTGAAATGTTACCCATAGTATAAGGCAGGCAATAACTATCAGCTGTAACTATTGTTTCACGTTGTTTATCCACAACGTCACTTCTAATATGTAATTGTTTTCTTTGTGTTTTACTCATTACCATCTACGCCCCCTTATAAGCTGAGGATTAATCTGCATCTTTCTTCCACTCTCCATAGCATAACGCATTGCATCCATAAGATGATTATTGGCGTCTACCGGATTGTTAGTTGGCTTATCTGCCTTGTCCTTTTCCCAGCTGTAACAACTTATTTCCGTAAGAAAATTAACACAACGTGGGTGAATAATAATGTGATAGTCCTGCAATTTCTGAATGCCGTTATTGATACTGTCCTTGCCTTTACTTGCAGCCACAATCCTACGCAACCCAAGTTCTTTTAGCTCTACAATGCTTTTAGGTTCTGCACTATCAGCAATTATTTTCTCTTTCGCATACCCCATGCTGCTTATCGCTTCATAAATCATTCTGTTGGTCAGTGCCTTTTTTATAAAGCTCGTCGAATACCCAGATTGTTTTTTCAGCATGGCTCACGAGCCCACAAAAAAGTGCCGTCGGGTCGTTGGTATAGCCGAAGTCTAAACCGAATATAGACTTCACTCCATCCACAGCCGATACAGCTTGCACGCTGAAAGGTTTTTTTCTTCCCAGTTCTCATAGATAAGCCCTTCAGCGACGCCCCATGCACCTTCTCCTGCTACTTTATAACGTCTAGGATTATTGACACGCATACGCTCAAAATTGCGCCTGTCAGCCTCGTCAAGCCACTCATTGCACTTATAATTTGTGGTCATGGCTAATATGTCAGCATCGGTAACATCAAAGAATTTCTTTTTTCAGCCAATGCCTTTCGCTCCATGGGTTGAATGTTATAGTAATCTGTTTGAACAATCCTTCAGGCACTTCGCAACGAATAGATTCGTCAAGCATATCAAAATCATTCTCGCTTGTTATCTCGTAACATTCTTCCAGCCACAGCCAACACAGGCAGCCTTTATCTACTGCTATTGATGTAACCTTGAGCGGATCATCAAGACCGCGGAAATAAATCTTCTGACCCGTAGGCACGTATGTTATTTCCAAAGGCGATTCCTTGCATAAAAAATAGGCGTCTACACCTATTCGATGTATCGCCCATTTAAGCTGTGCAAAGCAGCTGTCCTTTAATGTACGGAATGTCTTACGCACTACCAGCAAATTAGACTGCGGATATTTTATAAGATTTACTATATACCATAATGCCGTTGTCGCTGATTTTTTGGAAGCACGGCTGCCTTTTACTACCCTGTACCTGCCTCGGAATTTCCAAAAACGATTATAACCGCCGCCGATGAGCTGCTTAAGGCTCATTTGCTTGCTAGTCGTCATCGTCCAGGTCCTCCACGATTGTTACCGGTACTGCTCCACTAACATTCACATTGTCGCTGAAAAGACTGTACCGCTTGCCTAAGAGCTCAGCACACCTTGTTGATTCTTTTAAGCTTATTTTTCTTTACAATAGTCCTAGCGTTAGATACTCCCTCTCCAACACCTTCGACAACTACGACCTCTTCCTCTAATTCTTGCCTTATTCCTTTTGTTAAATACTCCAGCACCTCTTGAATGTCTGCAATTTTCTGAGATTGAAGTTTAGCCATTCTTTCTTTTATGTAAATTTTTATACTCTCATTTTCTAACAATCTACTTGCGTTTCCCTTTGCATAATTTTCAGAATATCCAGCTTTTATCGCAGATTGGTAGATGTTTCCTGTTTCGAGGTAATTATCAGCAAAATCCGCCATTTTTTGGAGAATTTTTTAGCCATCAGAACCACCGCTTATTTTTGATTTCATCATATGATATGATGGGTCGAATTTGTGCTCTTCTGTATGACACGCGTGACATAAGCACATTCCATTATTCAAATCAATTCTGCCATCTGGATATTCCGACCAATATATTATATGGTGTGCTTCAAGATTTTCCGTAGAACCACAAAGTTCGCATTTTCCTTTTGCGAGTACAGCTTTTTTCCATGCCCTAACTCTTGGGTCATTTCTATCAAAAACTTTAACTTCATTACTGTTTAATATATCTTTAACTATACTATGCGGTAAAAATGCTTTTAATAACAGAATTGCTGCTTTTTTACGTATTACACTGTAATCACCTAATAAAACTGCTACTGAGTCAATCACTATCTCATAATCAAATTTCATTAATTCCGCCTGCCCCCTTTGCATATTTTGACAATAGAAAAGCCGCTGACCAGTTAAGGCCAACGGCTTTCGTTATTTAGTTCTCGTCGCTTTCGCTATTATACATTATAGCACAGTAATAGTGTGACATTCTATGCCATCTTTTATTTATTTCCGTCTCTAATACGTTTTACATATTCTCGTACCAATACTTCTTGTTCTGCAGTCAGTCTAAACTGTACTCGCTTAGTAGGAATATCTCCATTTATCTTTTTTCGACCAGCTCCTGGACGTGCACCTCCAGAGTTTGCCCTAGCTCCCCCAAGATGCTTTTTGTTTGTCTTCTTCAGCCATCTCTTTTCTCTTGCCTTTAGCTATACTTTTTAATGATGTGTAGACGGTGGCAAGTACCGCCTACATTTCATTTCTCTAGCCTTGCTTATTTATTAAGCAGGGCTTTTACTTTTTTTAGCCTCCTCTAAATTTATGCTATCATTTAGGATTTCCAGAATTTTTCTTGTTTGATTTTCTTGTGTTTCCTTTACTAATAATTCGCCTACATTGCTCATTTCATCCATGGTGTTCTCCTTTCTGATACCTGCCATCTTATTAGGTTTTGGTTTAGTCCCTTACCTTAATTATATTATACTGCTTTTTGTTGATTTTGTCAATCTTTTTCAGCAAGATAAAATTTTATTTATGGTATTTTCCTTCTACTAAGTCAGCAATAGCCTGTTTACATTCTTCCAGCGGCACTTCTTTAGTCACTTTAGCAAACGCTTTAATAACTTCCCATTCATCGTCAAAAGCTCTTACCTGATGTTGTGCACGTTGCAGGCTAACATCCTTCTTTGTACCTTTAGGACGTCCTGCACCTTTTCTAGCTCCGCCCCACGTTCCTTTTACTTCACTTTCGCCCATGATATTCACCTCACTTTTTTAATAACCGAGCTAAAATTAAAACTAATAAAACAAGACTGCAAATTTGTACAATAAGAGTAATTTCTTGCATATTATATTATAAAATGCTACAATTTAAGTACCGCCATAAGGCGGTGGAGGACTTGAGCCCCCCCTTTTTACTAGGACTTGTGGAGCAATTTGTAAATTATAACTAGAGCAACTAATCTACTAACTGCATCCACAAGTTCATTTATTTCTTGTAGCATTTTATTGCACCTCCTTTCTATGATTTAATTATACCATATCTTGAATATTTTGTCAAGTATTATTTCAAATTTTGTTTAAAATATTTTATAAAAAGTTTAACCGCAGGATGTTTTATTGCCCTGCGGTTATTTTATTGCTTTTTCAGCAAGATAAGCTTTAATGCCTTGCTGTGTAGTCTATGTATCTGTCGCCAACTATATCCTAAATCTGCTGCAATCTGTTCCCATTTCTGATAGTTAGTATAACGCCTCTGCATTATAACCTTCATCATTCCATCCGGTAGTAAAGCAATTAGTTTCCGTACTTCATGCAATTTCTGACATAACCTGTCACAATCTCTTATTATTTCCTGTTTTTGTGCCGAAATTTTAACAACAGCATTTTCTAATGACCCGCCTGTACTGCTTCCACCAGGTGCAAGGCTGTAGCATGATGTCATTTTTTCAGCTAATGAACGTAATTCTTGTAGTTTATCTAATTCATTTTCTAAACTTTTTCTGTGCAAACTCTGCACTACGCAATATATGCTTTAGTTCTTCTACTGTCACCCTACAGCCCCTATCTAAACTTCAATAAATTTAATCTCCTGATGTTGATACAGCAAAATTTTCTTTTTCAGCAGATATTCTTTTGTTCTTACACCTTTTACATCGACAATTTCTTCATGACCATCCTTGTACTTAACTTTGAAATCAGCAATGTATTTGATTGATCTGATAGTCTTGTTGCCGTATTTATATTTGGGTTGCAGTTCAAAAGGTACTTGTAAACTGAAGTCTGTTACTTCTCCTGCCATTTTTAGCATTTTTAGTTGACAGTAATAGTCCGACTCTTTCTTGCTGTCAAACGTAATTCCATCTACTACGGTTTTTCTGTTATGGTATTTGCTCACGATACGCCTCAAAACGGAATATTTTCATCGAAAGGAACAGCTGTACCCATTTCATTGAAGCCTTGGCTGTTGTTGCTGTTTTGTTTGCTGTCAACAAACTCAAAGCGTTCACATACAACTTCTGTAGCATAGTGTTTTTTGCCATAGTTCCCGTCATAGCTACGGATTTGCAAGCGACCTTCAACAAGTGCACGTCTGCCTTTGGTCATGTTATTTCCAAAAGCTTCAGCTGATTTTCCCCATAAACTGCAATTGATGAAATCTGCTTCTTTCTTCCCGTCAGCACCAGTAAAAGGTCTGTCTACGGCTAATGTAAAGCTAGCAACTACCTTTTTGATTGTTTGTATATCTGATTTCCGGGTTCTTAGTCAGTCTGCCCAATAAAATAATTTTATTCATGTTTACTCCTCCTTAATACGTTCCGCGAAATGGTCTATTTCCGCCTTAAGCCTGAGGATATAGGTTTTTTGTCCCAACCTCAATCTCGCAGACAGTCAAATCCATTAATATATCTGCAAGCAGTTTCTTAATCATTTCTTCCCTGCATAAATTATTCAGAGCCTTAATGCCCTCACGTTCTGACGTGCCTGGGGCAAATTTGATTCCGTTGTATTTGGTCATGTGAACCTCTCCCACTTAAAATTATTTCGTAATTTTTGAAGCGGGAGCTTCTTCTTGGGAAGTAGTTGCTTTTGTTAGCCAACTATATTTACCAAGCTATCCCCGTAGTTCCTACGGTTCTTTTTATTTTTAGACTGCTTGTCTTATTCTTAGACCTTCAGCCAATATATTTTTACTTGCATTTATATCTCTATCGTGATGAGTATGACAAATAGGACAAGTCCACTCTCTTATATCAAGAGTTTTCTTGCCATCTCTATGACCACATACAGAGCATATTTGACTTGATGGGTATAGTCTATCTATTTTTATTATTTCTTTTCCATACCATTTCGCCTTATACTCAAGTTTATTTACAAAACTAGCCCAAGATACATCAGCGATAGATTTTGCTAATTTATGATTATGAAGTAATCCTTTTGTATTTAAGTCTTCAATACAGATAATATCGTGGTTTTGATAATATATGTACTTAGCTTATTTAAGAAATCTGTTCTCATATTCATAATTTTTTCGTGTATCTTAGCTACTTTAATTCTTTGTTTTTGATAGTTTTTAGCTTTGCTTAGTTTTTTATTTCCTTTTTTAGCTATTAGAAGTCTTTTAGATAATTTTCTTTGTTCTCTTTTTAGTTTTTTCTCCAATTGTTTTCTAAATTTAAGATTTTCTATTTTTTCTCCAGTAGAAAGAATAGCCATATCTTTAATACCTAAATCAATTCCTACTGATGAATTAGTTTTTGGTAATTCTTGAATATCTGTTTCACATAACAAAGAGATAAAATACTTACCACTTCCATTACGCGAGATAGTAGCAGATTTTATTATACCTTCTATTTTTCTATGTACTTTGATTTTTATTAATTCTTTTAATTTCGGAACTTTTAACCATTTTTCAAAAATATTTACAGTACCATTTTGATTATTAGTTGTATAGCTTTGTACTGGATTCTTCTTAGATTTGAACTTAGGAAAACCTATAGATTTATCTCTAAAAAAGTTTTTATATGCTTTATCTAAATTCATTTGAGCATTAGCAAGAGCAAGACTATCAACTTCTTTTAGAAAATCATACTCTTTTTTATATTTTGCAGGAGTTGGATATTTTATCTTTTTATCAGGATTTCCTTTACTTTCTTCATATGCTTTGATTCTATCATTCAGCATAAGATTATAGACAAGACGAACACAACCAAAAGTTTTACTAAAAAATATCTTTTGTTCTTCGCTTGGATAAATTCTAAATTTATATGCTTTTAGTTGTTTCATCAGTCCACCTCCTTCATATGGCTTTATACTATATTATGATTATATCACAATTATTCAAAAATTTTACAAAAAACAATGGGGCAATTCATCGCACCACCTATAGAGGTGGGCGACTTCTTGCCCGTTAGGTTAAAGAAACAGTGTCCGGAATGGTTGCAGCTAGTGAATACATATCCGCTATTAGCTAATATGCGTCACCACGATTTCCGCCACAGCTTCGGCAGCAATTTACGAGATAAGGGCGTACCTATTGCCGATGTCAGCGAAATATTAGGTCATAGCGATGTATCATTTACGGCTAAAACATATGCCCTTCCGCTAGAAAACACACATAAAAAAGCAATGAAAATATTTGAAAACTCTATTCAAAATCTCTTATGAAAATAATAGCAGGACTGCCCTAAAAGCTGCCCTGCTATTATTTTATTAAAATTTATTATTTCAATACTATTTAATGCGTTCTAAACGGCTACTTGAAGCAGATATTGCATAAATATTGCATGAACTGCTTTTTTGCCTTTTTTTCTTTTATACTTTAAAACTTTAGCATAAAAAAAGAACCGCTCTACAAGCGGTTCTCAAGATTTTAAGTTGGTCGGGGCGGCGAGATTCGAACTCACGGCCTCTTGTACCCGAAACAAGCGCGCTACCAAACTGCGCCACGCCCCGACATCTTTGTTGTTGCCTTATGTATCAGCAACGAAACTTATTATAAGGCATTTTACTTTGGTTGTCAACACTTTTGTAAAAATTTTTTTAAATTTTTGAAATATTTTCTGATTGTACCTTGGAAGACTTTTAGCCTTGGGTTACAACACGAATATTGTCAACTTCAAAAGCTTCAGCAATTGCCGGCAATAATTCTCTTTCAATATTAGTACGATGCAGTTCGTTATCTGCAACTAAGAGAATTCTAGTATCAGCATAATTAATATTATGAATTTTGCTTACTAAACGTTTGAAAGTATCTTCACCAATAATTTCTTTCAATTTTTGCAGACGAACAAAAACTTCCGGTTTTTCTTTTTGCATACGTTCTTCTAAAGGAGAAAACGGAACAGTTACAACACGAGCATCACGTGCCAGGACAAAATTTTCCTCACCTTCGCCAGGTACTACTAAATCATCACGCATTTAAATCTTCCTCCAATTCAAAAATATCAATGAACCTGCATTACTGCAAGATTTATTCCCCTTAATTATATTCTACTAACAGTTTTACGTCAAGGTGCAGGATTTGATGTATAATATATATTTGACGCGTATTTTAATAAGTATTAATCAATGTTAAATTACCTTGAAAACGAGCTTTGTCATAAAAAATACTCCCTCATTGCTTTAAGTGTTATTTTTTGTGAACTCAAAATAAACTCATTAGTTTTTAATTAAGAAACAAACTGCTATTAGACATGCAATATTTCTTTGAAGCTTTAGCCGTCGCTCATCATATTCAGCCTTCTTCTGTTCTATTTCTATTTGTGTCTTCAACTTCGTTAAAGATTCTTTCGCTGCTTTCTGCGAGGCGTCGACATTCTCTAATTTTTTGCTCAACACCGTCAATCTGGACTGTGATTCGATTAACTGTCGCTTGGCTTCTGCCAACTGCGTCTGCAGCTCCGTTGACGGCGTCTTGAGCATTTTTATATGAAGCTCTAGCTCTGTCAATTGCCTCAGTAGCACAATGTTGTTGTCTCTCAGCTGATTCCATTGCGTCCTTGGCACTGTAATTTTGTCGTGAGCCGCCGCAGGAAGCGACAGAAAGAACGAAAATAACAATAAGAAACAGGCAACAATTTTTTGCATTCATGGATACCTCTTAAAGGCCCAGATAATGGTGTAAAGCTCCCAACGCAAAACCTAAAACTGCACCAGTAATAAATTCGTTAGACAAAATAAAAGCTTTTAATTTTTCCATAATAATATATTCCTTCCTTTATTTGCAAAGATAGTCTGTCACACCGCGTGCAATAGCTCGGGCAATATCATCTTGATTGTTGACTAGTAACTGAACATCATCTTCATTGCTGATAAATGCAACTTCAACCAAAACAGCAGGCATAACAGTTTCTCTCAACACAGCTAAGTGCTGATTTACTTTTACGCCTCTGTCAACAGTTTCTAGACTATCAACGATTTGTTTCTGAATGCATTCTGCTAAATCTTCCGCTCTGCTCCACTTGTTGTAAACCAACACCTCTGTGCCTTTGGCTTGCTCATTAGCAGCAGCATTGCAGTGAATGCTGACAAATAAATCTGCTGTCCATTGGTTAGCAGTCCTACAGATGTTAGGATATTCAGGGCTTTCCCCGTCAAGATTATCAGATTGTAGTACTTGACACTCACAGCCTGCTTTAGTCAGATACTCTGCAACAAGTTCACCGATTTCTGCAACAACATCAGCTTCTGTTTCTCCATAGATTTCATTCACTGCTCCGGGGTCTACTCCCCGGCATATGTCGGGATTGATAAATACTTTAGCCAATTAAAACATCTCCTTACAGTTTGCCTACCTTACCTTTAGGCGTATTGTAGACGCTGTTAATATATTTGTTGCCGAGCTGTAAGATAATTGCTCCACCTGTCGCGGTTGCAAACTCGGTATAATGTCCCCATGTCCTGCCAGTGTAGGCAAGATAACAGGATAAAACTAAAAATGTAATATAACCTAGGGTTGGCAGTACTCGCGTTAATGAGTACCTCCACCCTCTTTTAACATCTCGAACATAATAAATCAACCTAACCTTTGCAGTATCACGCTGATAACAAAAGATACACACGCACCGACGATTGCCGCAGTGCGATAAATTGAGCTGACCTCTTTTGCAATATCTTCCCTTACACGCTGTTCGGAACTCTGCATATCATCCTCAAGTTTATCTATATGTTTATGTGCGTCTTTAAGACTATTAACATTTGTTGCCTGTACGCTGATTAACTGGTCTACTTTAGCTCTATATAAATCAAAGCTTTTTTCGTCTTTAGACTGGTTTGCTTTAATGGCTGCTAAATCAGCTAACACTTGACGCTGAAACATTTCGTCACTTAATGGCAAGCTAGATTCCCCCTTTCCTACAGGTTTGAAACATCATACTGCCTTAAGCTGTTGCCGTATCAAATGTAACAGCATTGACTTCATCCGCTGTTTTCAGCTTATCAATATAATCACACAGTTTACGATAAATATCATGCAGTTGTCCGCTTCGCTGTGCTGCTAGACTGTTGATATTTTTAAAGTCCTCAACAGTCAACTCAATGTCGGTGTTATCAGCACAAGTCCACATTTGGCTAGGCAGGTTGTTATCTTCTAAAGCCTGTCTAGCGATGTTTAAGCGTTCACGTGCTTTATCGTCATAATCAAACTGCTTGCCTTTGTAGGCAATAACCGCCACTTCTCTTTTGTCGCGTTCATATTTCAGTTCAAACTTCTTTTGAGCTTTAACATCATCTAACACAGGCTCAATATTGATTACTTCTACACCTAATTCTTTTAACTGCTCATCAGTAACATCAGCAGGAAAGCCAACGTTAGGCATAGCATAGCTTCCTTTAGTTCCCACAAGTATGTATACTGCTTGCCGTTATATTTATAGGCTTTTTTGGTTGTTAGCATTTTGTCACCCCTTTATTTTTTCGGATATATAGTCATGTGAAACGGTTTTGTAAAGAATCCGCTTACCTCACTAGGCGGACAAGAGAACGATGTCTTATTACTATCCCTTGTCCATTCTACTGTAGTAGACATTGAATCTATTCTATTAAGCTCTGTTATTATGCTGCACTTTCCGTCGAATATAGGACTTGAAAAAGAACACATTGTTTCTTCGACACCTATCTGTGCGTGTCTCCTAAACGCAATAGTTCTGAGGAGTCCCGTCGGTGTAATCGTTCCATAACCTGGGTTAGCACCCCAAAATAGCCAACCACTAGCAAGCCATCGAACAGGTTCCACATCAAACTCTAATCCCCCCATTTTGCATTTGTACACACATCATAGATGTTAACATATTATCACTCTCCTTACTCAAACTCAAATGTTACATCAATTTCTTGTCCCGCAGAGTTTAGAAAATCTCTCATTATTAAATCACCACAATCTCCCAAAAAGTATCACCATTTAAGTTATCTTTTTTTTATCTCAAAAGTTTGTGTATCAAAGCTTACTGTCAATTTGTTAAAAGTAATTGGTTGTGAGACAGTAATTTTCATACCGTGATTACCAAAACTTAAATAACATTCTTGAATAGCTGCTACATCAGGTCTTAAAGCACCTATATCTAAGTCATTTCGTGAAAAGCCTAAAAATTGACCTGATACACCTATCAACATTTTTTACATTATATCTTTCAACATTTTTTACTATTTCCTACAGTCATCATACCTTTAATCATGACTACACCTCTGTGCAGGCTGACACTAAATAAGCACCGTCGCTGTTAACATAAAACGTAACAATGGTTGTCTTGTTCGCAGTCTTCGCAGGAGCGTCACAGCACAGCTTACAGTTTTTCCACGTGATAGTAGCACTCAATGAACCACTTAATGTAATAATACATACTCTTGCTACCATTGTTGCCGCACTGCCAAAAATTTTTGAGATGTCCAATGTAACAGCACTACCGCTTGTTAATGTCAACGCTAAAACATCAGCACCGATATTAGATAAGCTAGGTATATCACCCTCAACTTTCTTTATTACGCCTTGATGAATTTCGCCGATGAACTGATTGTTGCCGATGAATTGATTGTTGCCATTTAATGTTGGAACGTCCCCTAGATGACTAGAAATCGCTTGTTTCACTGAATCAGGCGTGGCATAAGTAGAATCTGCTATTTTTTTCTGAAGAAAGACTGTCTTTAGCTTGTTGTAAAAATACTCTAAGCCTTTACTATCTAAAAATTTAAACGAATCTACCTCCGTTCTTATTTTACGAAAGCGTCGATTTCGCCATTGGTAATACTTTCAACGTTGGCTGCACTGCCTGTGTCGCCTTTTTCACCTTTAGGTAACACAAAGTCTAAAATAGCAGCATTGGCATTACCGCGATTAGTTACTTTGGCAGTAGTGCCACTAGTTACAGTACCTACAGTAATAGTAGCAGCAGTACCAGGAGTGCCAGCTTTGCCCGGCGCTCCTTGCACACCTTGTTCGCCTTTATCACCTTTTTGCAAAGTAAAGTTAAACACAGCTGCATTTTCACTACCTGTATTAGTTACCGCAGGAGCAGAACCGCTAGTAACAGTACCTACTCTAATAGTGGCAGCTTTACCAGGAGTACCAGGGTCGCCTTTTTCACCTTTAACGCCAACTTCGCCTTTAAGAGCAAATACAGTTTTAAGTTTGCCGTAAAAATACTGTAAGCCGTTTAAGTCTAATACTTTTGCCATTTTCAAATCATCCTTTCTTTAATTAAACATATTATCTAATTCATTATTAGTAATAAAATCAGCGTCAATTCCACCGCCACCGCTCACGTTAACGTTACCTGCTGTCGGTGCAGTATTATTTACTGTTTTTTACAAATGGAATTTTAGTTGTTTTATTGTTCCCTTTGGTCACTTCCAAAACGCCTCTATTGTCTATAACGGACGCCACAAAATTATCTGCATCGCTTGACGGTTCAGGAACGCTTCCGCCACCTACAATAATATCAATAGCAGGATAAGAAATAGCGTTTGCTTCAGCAACTACTTCATGTGCCATATCCGCGTATTTTTTGGCTAGCTTCTCGGATTCCTTTGCATTAGTTTCTGAGGTTTTTGCAGCAGTTTCAGACGCTTTTGCATTAGTTTCTGAGGTTTTTGCAGCAGTTTCAGACGCTTTAGTATTAGTTTCACTAGCTTTCGCTGCACCAGCACTAACACTCGCCTCGGTAGCTTTAGTATTTGCAGTATTTGCAGATTTATCAGCTGCTGCAGCTTTACTATTGGCCGTTTGCGCAGCACTCAATGCTTCGCGAGCACTGTTAGATGCAGCCGAGGCACTAGATGCTGATTCATTGGCCTTTGTATTAGCAGTGCTCGCACTAACTGATGCTTCTCGAGCTTTAGTATTGGCAGTATCTGCTGCTCTTGTCGCCTCTCGAGCTTTAGTGTTGGCAGTATCTGCTGCTCTTGTCGCTTCTCGAGCTTTATCAATACTTGTTTGTAGATGTGAGGCTGCTGTATTAGCTGATGCTTGAGCCTCAGTCGCTTTAGCATTAGCATTGTTTGCAGCAGTTTCAGCTTTAGTAATAAGTTTTTGTGCAGTGACCTCATCCCAAACGACAGTAGAATCTTTGTAATTACTCCCGCCCAAAGCACCTACTCGGAGGGTAAATTTCCCTAAAGTATTCTTACTAATTACCAGTTCTCCTCGCGCAAACGTGGATTGTAGGCATTCCATGTAGACTCATCCGCAGTTGAGAACTGAATTCTTGCATTACTCATTTCTCACCTCACGCAACACGCACCCAAAAATATAAACTCAAATATGCTGGCTCAATCATAACTTTTTCGCCTTGACCAAAAGGATTTATAGTAATTTGATGTGTATGGTTACCATCAAAACGGCAGATATATTCCGTGTTATTATCATCAGCGTTGCCTTCAGACCGCAGTCCTCGCTCTACTACACTAAATCTGCCATCGGCAGCATTTGACCCCAATGTTGAGCTTCCTGTACCGTGCCCATAAAAGTGTTACTGCGGGCTCTAAATCTACCAGATAAATCTGTAGCATAAACTGTCGCCCCATGCGTATGAGACGGTATATTCTCTGGCCTTAGAGTAATATCATTTTTTCCTCCAGTTTTTCCGCCAACTAGACTTTCTCCAGCAACGCGCACATATTTCCCACTTTCTAAAAGCTCCCAAGTACCACCCAATTGGCTCCCTGGATTAATATTATCTTTAGTAATTAAGACCATACCAACATAACTAAACGCATTTAAGTAATCGGTGTTTAAAGTAACATTTCCTTTGCTATCTGGCTTGTTGCCGTTAACACTAAAAACAAATTTTTTATTAATATTGCCGTTATTATCTGGCTTTTTCCCCGTTTAACGTAAGCAAAAATGTTTTCTTGATACTTGCAACTAAACTATTATAATCAGTATCAAGTGCATCTTGACCTTGCTCGACGAGTACTTGAGCCAATGCAGCTGTCATTATACTTGCCTGCTTATATAATTTATTATGCAGATTAGCAGACGCCAAGCCGGGAACAACTCCGTGAATACGTTGCTGGTCTACAGCATATTCCGTATCAGCCATTAAATTCAATCCAGCTGCACTTTCGGCAAAAACCTTAAAATTACTCGTAGCCATTTATTTATCTCCTTTTGTTTCTGTTACAGCCCAATGAGAACCATAGCCGCTGTATCTCATAGAATTATAGTCATATGCAAAAAGCGGTAATCCTTCCGTACTTACAAACGTTAGAATATTGATTCTGACGCCTTCTGGCTTAGGTATTATGTACGCATGAATGATTAGCTCTTCTTCAAGCTTTGTATAATCTCCCTGTAAAACTACATCATAAGACATATCTTGTTTGTCTTCTATGTATATTTTCTTGTCTGCTCCCATGACGGCACTCCAAAGTTCATACAGTTCACTAATAGTCCCCTTCCAGGAATTTTGGATAATCTTGGCCTTTATCATCAAACGATAAACATCGTCATCAAGTAAATTACCACTAGTCATACCCGACGGTGCAAATCCAGATAAAAACTGTGTTTCTGGCACTTTGTCTGGACTTGGTGTATAAATAAGCGGATACTCTTCACCGCTAGAAAGCTCTGGTGGACTGGGACATATAATTTCGCCGACAGCCGCTGCAGATGGCTCAAACGATAATTGACGACTAACTCCTACGATTGTCCCCAGAATATCTAGTTGTGCAGTAGTTGCCGTATCAACCTCAAATGCTACTAACATGCTATCAACAGCACTGTCAGTTTCCAGCCCATAATATATGAGCTTTTCGACCATAGCACAAAACTTCTCGCTGTGCCGATACTCGCTAGTAATTAATCTCTTATAATAATTTGCGTCTAGCCTCATTCTAGCGTTACCTCAATATTGGCATAATTAGGTCGCGGAATATCTTTATAACCGATATCAATATCACTCACCCCAATGCTTTCTTTGCGCAAACCAATTTTTAGCTCTTTGATACCAAATACTGGCTTTGTTAACGATGGATTGCAGCTAGTGATTATGTTTGACAGTACAGATGCTGATACATTGCTTCCTATTGTAAGCTCGCTTAAATATTTGTAAATTTCTTCTCTAGCCCTGGAAGCCATGCTAGATACATAGCCGGTATATTTTTTAATATACATTTCACAAAAATATCTTTATAAACAGGTCTATAAAATCTAATGTGATTAATATAATCATTATCATCTACATAATTAACAACAACATCGCCATTAGTATAACAGCCTATTCCCTTGTGCAAGTAAATGGCACGAGCCACATCCTCGTTTGTACCGCCTTCCACTACGCATGTAATACTATGAGGTGGCAGCCCATAGGGATTGTCAGATGTGACGTTGCTAGAATTAGTGTCGTTTTCATAGACAGCATAACGAGATACGTCTTTAAGTGCCGCAATAGCTCCCTTTGGTTCCATCAAGCATCGTCTGCGATGGATTTGCAGTACTTATTGTTTGTCGTAACCTAAGTTGTGCATCGGTTTCTGCTTCATTGCCTAATACAGCAGCCACTTTATTGGTAACGGATACCCATCCGTAAGTGGGAGTGTTAATTTGATTAATATCGCCAACTAACGCTGATACTGCTCCCGTTTTTTCGGCAAGTTACGACAGTATCGGTCGTACCTTGTGCCCCGATAACAACAACTGCAGGCAGGTCCCATATTAATCCAGCTCGGTCACGTACCGCTCCGGCAGAAATTTGAGTAAATGGTGTTCCAGTAATAGTAACTCTGCAAGTACTGCGACCAGCACCTTTCCTTTTAATGCCGTTAAGTTTAACCACAGAATCGAGGCTTGTTCCGATTGCTGTTTCGGGAGAACGAGCATTATAAGCATAGGCTAATGTCTGTAAAGTATCGCTTTGCTTTAGCGCAAAAAATAGACAGTAGTTGATAATCAGCACTATCATTCTCAAGGTAGATATCATCACCATAAATCTGCTTCATAGAAGCAATCATGTCATTTAAAATATCTTGATATGATGGTATGTGAAGCCCTTTACTATCTACATATGGTTTAAAATATGCCATTAAAACACCTCCTTGCTGCTTAAATAGATAGTTCCAAATATAGTTTCAACCGTCGCGGAAAATTTATAATTTCTGCGCTCATATGTAGACGAGAACTCCGTGACTGCCAATACACCACTTGTACCGCTTATCCTATCTCTGATAATAAGGTCTACAGCTTGTCTGTTCTTGACACTGCCGCTACTCCCTAATATCTTGTCCCACAACGGTAACCCATCCTCGAGGTCTTCCCACCATTCGTGGTAGAGTAATAACAATCTAGATTTGACCGCCTGAGCCACAGCATCAGCACCAGTAATATAATTCTGTGCACCACGACCAAAACAATAATCCCAATTGTCGTCTAAGCGTCTATTTTTCATTTTCAGCCCCCAATAAATACGTTGTCGCTTCCTTGAGCCGTACTTCCGCCACAACTCACAGCATCGCCTACACGAGCAGCGGGCCTGCTATTAATAAATACAGTACTGCTTCCAGCCGAAATAGTACCACTATGATTCGGGTGGTCAACGCATCCATGGGAAGCATAGCTGTCTCCAACACGCCCAGCGCCTTTACCATTTATAAATACATTTGTGCTTGCTGTAACCAGAGGAACAGGAGTACATGCATCATGTCCTGTATTTAAATCTCCTAGCCTCGTAGCTTTACTCATTGATTCTGACCTCCCCGCCATAGATATTTATATGCGTTCCTACAATATTTATCGTGTCTCCTTTTATTTCTAAATATGCACTACCAGCATCATTTCTTAACTGAGCACTATTAATACTGTAGTTATTTAATACACGTGGCTGAGACCATAATCCTACAATCGCAAAACCATCAGACAAGTCATGGCGCCGACATTCTACTTGGTTCTGTATTCCTCCAGACTGCCACCAACCATCCATGCACATATCGCCAAACACTACCAAGCATTCATCACCAGGCTTGATAGGCAGCGTCAAAGCATAGCCACCAGCCCGCGGAAATATTACTGGGACGTCGACAAGAAGCGGAATATCTACCCATTTCTCATCACCATTTATGCACATCTTTTCTCTGATGGCTGGCTGAACAACAACGGTTTGTGCAGCGGAATCAAAGCTTTGAATGATTCCCGGAATTGCAACTCTCAACTTTATAGAATTGCTTCTAGCATTAAGATAGTTCTGTCTTTCGGTATTTGGATTGCGTTCATTTAAATTTATCATTTATCACACCCCGTTCGGATTCTGAGCAGCATTAGACATCAAGGCCGCCAGAGCACCAGTTCCGTAACGACTAACTGCACTGCATTCTGTGTACCATTCATTTCCACGAGTATCACCTGTATGAGTAACTTCTGTGACTTGATATATCCATTCTGGGTCCATAGCCGTTTGTTTGCTCCCTAGTTTTACGTCACTAGCTTCAATCATTTCACTATCTTTAATTTTTACAAGCGACTTCATGCCTACAGCAGGATTTAACAATAAACGAAAACTAGCTCCGTATTGTGTTTGCGTCGGAACTCCTATTAACCCAGTAGTAGGAGTTACCACAATAGCTTCATCTTCAGCTTCATCTGTAAGTTTTGTTATGTTTAAAGTTCCGTCCTCCACCCAATAGCTTGCGGCGTTTCCACGAGCTACATCGGCGAGATAATCCACAGGTTGTCCAAATAATACCTTCCCTCGTGGCAATTTCTGCCCTGATAGACCTTGAGTTATATTATTTGTCGGAATCTTTGTTTTAGACTTCTCGCAAACCGCGTCAACTATTTGCCGTTGATTTAAACCTTTGTTTAAGGTTTTAGCGATAAAGTTCTGACGCAGAATAGTTTGTCCGTCAACACAGAGTAAAGTCAATACATAATCAGTATTGTTTTCTTTTCGCCTGCTCGGATAAATAATTTGGCCATCAAATATTTTCCCATACTGTTTCTCTTGTGCTGTTTTTCCGTCTTGTTCTGTTTTGTATCCTATTGAGCCGTCGTCGTCGCTTGTAGTTAAATAACCTTCATAGCCAGCTTCTATTACAACGCGGTCACCATCTTTTATAATGCTTTGCTCCGTTTCAGCCGTTAAATTAAAGATTTCAATCGTGGCAAAATTTGCCACTTCTCTAGCTTTCTTGACGGTGAATTTAACTCGCAGGTCAGATACGTTTAAAGCTTCTTTATCATTAGCATCGACGACTAAAACGCGCCATTTGCGCATATAAAGATAGTTACTCATCGCTATCACCCCAAACTAAAACCCATGTACCCCCTAATGTATAGTTGTCAGGCTGCTGAAGGTCAGTCGGCTCTGTTGCCATAATATAAGCACTTCCGATATTTAAATATTCATATTGCCCTAAAAGGTTAATTCCCGGAACTAGTGGCATCCCTGAAATTAACTCTGTGCTTGTTTCATTGTCGATAACATCAGCCGTCCAAAGATTATAAAGGTCCCAATAACGTAATCGCAGAAGAATATTAATGTTTCTTGTGCCTCCATCCAACGTTAATTTAAATGCGACTTGACTAAATGGTACTGTAGTCAAAGGAATTTCATGCATCACGGCCGCCCCCAATCAACATACATACCAGTAGAATCTTCCGCTCTCCGCAATATAGTTCTGTTATCTTTCGGTTGCACATTGGTTGGCGATTTCTGACCATCAGTCGTCCAATCGCGCGCTGAAACCTTCTCACTGCCTACATTAACAACCAGAATTTGAGACAAGCTAATAGTAGCCTTTAACGCACAGGCAGTACTCACATCATCGGATACATCAATACTTTCAATCAACATATTGTTGTAACTGTTCAATCTGGTGACCACCTGCATTGGCATTCGCAGCTCTTGTAATTTACACAATAGTCTGTAGGCTTGGACAGATTTAGTTCCACCGTCTCCACCATAATCACTCCCATTGCGATAAGCCATACAGTCTGAAACACCCACCTGCATAGTTATTCTCACTGGATTAACAAAAGCGTGGTCTGTAATTTGCGCACCTGTCTGTACTGGATGCTGTGTAATTGTCAATCCATGCTCCGTATCAACAGAAAACACAGCGTCGAAGAAAAATCCTCCGATGTTTGTTTGCACCATTACTAGTTGTTCAAGTCCTATACCGCTGCCCCAAATACTGGGAGAATAGCCATCATTTGTCTTGAACGTCTTTCCTCCCGGCAATAGCTTAGATACCAAATTAGCAGCACCCCAAATACCATTTAAAGTATTAACTGAGCCCGTGCCCAACACAGAACCTGCTGCTACAGATAAATCGTGTTGTAGCATTCCTGGCAATGGTTTATTTATAACATCCATCATACAAACACACCCCCATTGTTCGCCGCCAAACGCTGAGAGCAGTTACTTAAAGTGTTTCCCACAGCATCCGCAACTCCTTTAGGGTCTGTAACGTTACCGCAATTAATGGTAATCCCACCAACATTGACGACACCACCATTATATGTGCTGCTCATTGCCGTTGTACCGATTAACCCATTAGAAAATCCTGAAGCATAAGAATTCTTGCGGAAAAAGCCATACTTGGTAAGGTCTATACTAAAAGGATTATCATCTGGCTTAGACACAGCCTCGTTCATGTCATTATAGACCTTGCGGGCATTGGCTTGACGTTGTTCATAGTTCGCTGAAGAAGCTTCCGGTATTTCGTAAGCTTCTGCTGCTATTTGTGCAGCCTGCTCAGGGCTTTTTGCATTCTGGATTCGTGACATCACATGGCCGAATGAACCGTTTAACTCATGTAATATAAAGGCAATCTGTGTATCTAAATCAGTCCATTCAGTACCTCGCATCGCCGCGAATTTTTTTAAATTTTCCCAGCGTTCATTATGCCATTGTGCAATTCCGCCTGACGTTCCACCATCTCCAATGCTCGTCGATTCCATTGACGACTCCTGCATTAGATTCCCAACAATACCAGCTGCCGCTGCAGGGCTAAGGCCACCAGCAATCAGCTTTTTATAAACGTACTGGCCCTTCTCATTACTGCTACCAAATGGCAAGATGTTCTGAATTTCTTCTTTCGCTCCAGACCAATCGCGCTTCATCGCCTTACCGATTGCAGACATCAAATGTCCAACAGCAGAGCCTAACCTCATCACCCTAGTAACAACACCTTCTACTGCATCGCCAAAGAATTTCCAGAATTTAGTAAGAACTGGATACTTCTTGCCAAAAATATCATTCACTATAGTGGCTAATCCGTCTGCTATGTCACTAACACCTTTTGCAATAACTTTTGTCGTTGTCTTTAATTGTTCTTGGCGTTCATCATTAAATACTTTTTCAAAAAGCTCTGTTAGCTTCTCTAAGATAAAAGCAATCCCAGCTTTTAAAGATTCGACCAATCTTTTAAGCGGATTGTTTTCGTCTGTTAGCCATTTCCACAGAGGAGCTAACGTCCGAGACGATTGCCTTCCTTCCAAATAGCCAAAGAAGTCTTCTAACATCAAAAGCGCTGTGCCGACAGCAGCTATTATAAGCCCGAAAGGTCCAGACATAATAGCTGCTCCCGCCAATGCAAACACAGTAACTAATTGTTTTGTTTTGGCTGGTAACGAATCAATAAAATTATAAACACCTTCAATAAGCCATTTTACTGTTTTTAACAAAGATACTGCTGCCCGAACTATTCCCGATAACACTAGAGCAACTTTTTCTCGCTAGCATAGGCAAATTTTGCCCGAACTTATCATTAAGCCAACGGACAAAATCTTGGAAATCTTTTATATAAGGTTGCAGGTCCTTTATTAAATAATAGACAATCCATTCCTTGAGCATTTTAAATTTCAGCTGCAGTGATTGGACATCATAGCCTATATCTCTAATCCAACGCAGTTGAGCGTCAGCATCGCTCGGAGTAGCCAGCTCGTTCATTTCTTTGCGCAACCTAAAGAACTGCTCGCGCAGTTCCGGCACCCAAGCGACATCTTCTTGACTGGCTTTCATGGTCTTCAAGACAACACTCATAGATTTAGCAGTTTCTTTGGTTGTCCACATAGTTTGTGCAAGCTTCTGATATTCGATATCCGCCGAAGCTACAGCTTTGATATTGTCAACGACAGCTTCTGTTACCTTAGCGATTCCGGCGACAATACCTGCATACTTAAGGACAGCACCGAGCTTAGTTAACGTTCCACTCAGCTGGTTAACAGCCGCCGAAGCACCATTAAATGTTTCTCGGTCTATTTCAGCACCGATTTTAACCAAATATTCCTCTAGAATATTGCTCATGCTTTACTCCTCTCTGCAGCGGTCTGTGCGCGTCGCGTATTTTCTGCCTTTACTGCCAAAAGCTCATGGGCGTCTAAAAGGTCATCAAAATCATATGTTCCATCAAACACCTCGTGCTGTCGCCAAAGGCCTGCCGCAACAGGCGCATATGCAAAAGCATCAATGGTTGGATAACTCATAACTTCATAACCTAGGTTTAGATTTGTGCCGGCACCTTCAATCCGGCTTCTCCAAAAAACTGCCCACGTTAAATATCAGAGCCTGTACAGTAAGATTAATGACACCAGCAGCATCATAGCCCAGAGTCTCGTCGACAAAATCACCAGAAGCATTCAATACTGGTTCAGGCAACTGTTGACCATTCGGAGCGGCAACCAAACGACATACAGTCTTCAGCAGCAGTGTTTGTAGTTCGTCAAAGTCTTTTCGCGGCATACCTGTAAGAGCAGCAGCAATAGCACCGCCGTCGCCACTAGCGACCGGCATAAGCACACCAGCAACTTTAAATGCTACATAGGAGCCTGTTCGTGCGTCCATCTTTGTTAATTGGTAATGTTTATTGCCCACTTCAATAATTTTTGTTTTTTCGCTCAACATTTAGTAACCTCCTTAGATTGGTAGATTAGTGATTTCCGCACACAATAAGGTCCAAGTAACTCTTTGACCTTGAGCTTGATACGGAGTATCAGGCTCTTTCTGAGGAGAAATACCAGAACAAATATGACGTGTGCCAGTAGCAGTATTCCGCAGCATAATACTGGTGCTGGCCCATTCGGAAGTCGGCAACTGCCACAATGCATTAAACCAAGCTAAGAGCCATTTATGAATACTACTAGTTTGTTGAACTTCAATAGAAATGGCACCATTATTACCAGCGATTTTAGACACCATAACAGAACCATCAGCAGCAATATCATGCGTTGTTCTGTCAGTAGATTTTGTCACAGTAACAGAACCAACACCAGTACCATCAAAGATATAGGAGCCAAAAGTCGGATGAGAAATGCTTCCGGCTAAATCGGTAAAAGAATAAGTTGTTTGTTCCATGATTTCACCTCTTAACGATTAACATTAACCTTAATAGTTACAAATTCAATTGCACCAGCGAGCTTAACGCATACATAGATGGGTGGAGCTTTGCGCTTATCTCTGTCAGCAGGAGACTGTTCGTTTACTGCTTCGCTTTGCACTAAATACCCATCAGGAAGATAATCGCCTCGTTTTAATTTCAAGCAATCTTCACCGCCCCATTGACCAGGAGCAATAAATCCTAATGTAACATATTTTTTACAAGCTCTATTAATAACATTAATAATGTCGGTTACACCGCCCTCAGTCTGCGGAATCTTTCTGGTCTGATACAACAGGTCCATTACATTTAATGTAATATCATTCTTAAGCATATCAAGATATAAAATCTCATCAAAGGAAGAACCATCAGCACAATAGCCTTGTTGTAAGATATCATACTCTTCACCACGAGTGATATAGACATTACCATTATGACCAGCAGATTCAGAGCTGCCAGTCACATGATTTACCTGAGATTCAGATAAATCATCAGTTGTAACACCAGGCAGGCTCTTATAAGCCAACGTAAACGCATCACCGGCAACACCTCGATTAGCACCCATAGCATAACCCATAGTGGCAGCTACAGCATCTGAGTATCTTCGTGCCCACAATACTGGCCAAAGCTGCGACGATAATGTTTATCACTAAGAGCTTTGAATATACTTTTTCGTCCCCATTAGAATCAAGAACGCTCTTATCCTTGGTTGTGTACATATACATAACGTCAGGAGCTGCAGTTTCGGCCCAAGCCGCACAGCTCTTTATATCGACATCCTGTGCTCCGCAGACAGTAAAGGCCCACCACTCACTGTTAGCAGCGCGACATGCATTCAGTGTATCAGTAATACTGGCATCCCGGAATCTTGCAGTCCGACGGCCAATTTTCGAGGACTCGTCGTTGCCGCAAAATAAAGTTGTGCTGCTTTGTACTCTGGCTTGCCTTCTGTAAAGCCATCGGACAGCATTTGAGATAAATTTGTATAAACACGCACACGCTCTGCCTTTGGAATTACTGTACTATTACCAATAATCAAGCCAAGACTAAAACCTCTTCTCGCTGCTGCCTTAAGGCTTAAATTGATGTTGACATCAACAATCGGTTTAAGGTCTAATTTAGACATATTTTTCTCCTTCCTAAACAACGAAAAAGCACCGCAACGCGATGCTTTTTTATTATTGCATTTACTTATTCTAAATCGTAGGTAACAATTTCTGCTAAGCTCAATTTTTCAAGTGGCAACCCACAATCGGAATAACCCGTACGTATAATATTTAAGTATTCATCTCCTGGTGCTACAATCGAAAAACCTTTATTTATTACATAAATCATAACCAAAAATGACTTACCATTTACTTCAACCATTTTATAGATTTTTTGGTACAAGTGAGGAAACCCTTCATATTTATCCAAGTTAGCCTCATCGTTTTCGCTAATCTCCCATACACAACCAGAAACACTAAAGCCATCGAACTCTTCGATGTTGGCGACGCCATTACCGCGAAAATTTCCACGAAAAACCATTAAATAGTTTGGTAATTCTGCTGTTCCGATGTAGCGAGAATCTGGACATCTGAGCTTCATTTGTTCATGATTTAAATTAGAGCCATAAGCGAAATAATAAATTTTGTAGTTTTTCATTGCTATACCTCCTTTATTAGCATCCCATTAATCACTCTTGTGGCAAGAAAAGTCAAGTTATTCTTGCCACAAGTTTATGATTTTATTTAGGCTGCGTTGCCAAAGCGCCATGCGGCGCACCCGTCAAGGTGCTTGATAAGGTGCTTGCGACAGTTTTTAAATTCTTCGCCGATGAAGCCGATGCGGTTCAGCCAAGTTCGCATCGCAAATTTAGGATTGTCGATGCTTTGTCGGCTCGCCTCTGCTCTTACGCTCTTAGCGGTCAACGCTTGGTAGTTGACCGCCAAGGCCAATACTATGTAGGCACGCACTTTGCCCGCGTGGAGCTCGCTATTGAAGCATCTCAGCTCCACGGTGCTTTTCCCACCGCCGTGGAAGAAACTGTGGAGGTTAAGCATGTGGTAACGGCTGTTGTTATAATGGCTATCGCGACAATCACTGTAACCTTCATACCAAATATCTTCCAGACCGTCTAGCGTTTGTGGCTTGCCTTCTTTTAAGCTTTTTTTACAAGACTGGCTTCAATCTTCTTGCAGTAATATTGTCGAGCATTTTTTACTTGCAGAGCTTTGTAAAGAAGGTCGCCGTGGCTAGCAAAAAGATTGATGAAGTTTTTAAGGCTTCTTACGCTGTGTCCTGCGCCGTCAAGGTGGATGTGAATGCCGCAGGAGCTATTGGTCAAGCCGTTGCTTTGGCGTAATTTTCTGATGATATTCTGCAACGTTTCAATGTCTTGCTCGTATAGTAAAATCGGGCTAACAAGTTCACATTTATACAAACAGTTGTTTATTCTAGTAGAGCCTGCGCGACTCTTTCGTTCAGCGACGATGCTGCTGTCGTTCACGATGTTCCATTTACGGTTGAATTGGTCACTTACTATGTATTTATCATAGCAGCCGCCCGCAAATCTTACGTTAGACTCGCTTACCTCGAGCGCTTTCGCTACTACGAAAGCAGCCTCTCTGCGAGTCATGCCAGTAAATTCAATTTCAATACCAAAGTTAGTGTATAAAAATTCTCTTGTCATTTTTATTCCCCCGTGTGTTTTTTGTTAACACATTAATCACTCTTGACAGGAGAAAAAAGCAAGTCTTTTTTAATGTTTTTTGATATTTAATTTATCATTTATAGGTCTTAAAGTAACATCAACTTCTTTGATTGCATTAATATCTGTGTCAAACACAATCAATGAATTAAACTTTATTGTCAAATCACTTCGTCCCCACCAACGAGTCTGGAATAACTCAGGAACAAATTTCAATGTACTCGGCTCAGGAATAACAAATAGTTTTTGTTTCTGCAAGGAATAACGTCCTTGCATCAACCTGTGCCTGATACAGGACAATAAAGAATGGGACCGAGGCCCGTAAGCTGTCAGTGTAAGCTTTATTACTCTAGTCATGGCCTGACGCAGAAGCAAATCTTCTTTTTTTGTCTTCCCAGCGGTTGTCCATATATCGGGTAATGTCTTCACCATTATCTTCAGTTACTTGGATAAATATAACATCTTCAGAAATACCCCAGTCAGGTGAACCATTTTGTGGCCAACTAATACGCACCTGAACTGACTGGTCGTTCAGAATATCAGTTAATTCTTGCCAGAATATTTTTTGCAATTCATGTAAACTCTCAACCAATACCATCACCTTCAAATCGCATGCATATGCTCCTAAAGAAGCCATAATCTATATCTGGAGACACTGTCATTACTTTATATTTAGCTTCGCGCCAAACAACCACATCACCTGTGCCGTTTGGATTTGTTTGGTTCAATGGTATTTTAGTGAGCACTTTAATTCCACCTGTTCTTCGGTCACCTTCCGGCAACTGCTGCAAATCTTTGGGAGCAGCTACCGTCACTATTCCCAGAGTTGATATCTGCTTTGTTTCCTCTGACACAAACTCGCCTTGTTTCCAAGCCCCTTGATAGCGATGTACAACTATTGATTGTGCACCCAAACGTGAACTTGATATAACTCTGCTTACGTTTACCATTACGTTTCCCTCACTACATATATGATTGATTTACGTAGTGTACCAGTATCAATCAAAGGTCTGCTACTTCTCTTTCTTGCTATTGTAACTCGAGAATTCTCTGCCCAGCCGTTTGCTGGATTGACAAACCAGTCTCTTGCCGCATTTTGACCAGCTAAACCAGTCCGAATAAGGGCTGTATTGAGAGCCTGTTGATTTCCCTCGGCAGCAGCACGTAATGCAGCAGAATACTGTGTCATTACTTTATCTTTATAGTGTGCCAGTGCCGGTTCTATTACAGGTCGAGCAGGGATGTTACGCATCGGAGAACCATGAGTATGAATGTAAAGTAGTTCAGCGTTATTGATTTTACCTCGTTGGCTCGTTTCCTGCGGAATGCCTACATATACAGCAACACTAGTCAATGTATTTAAACGCGATATAAGGCCTTTTAGCCCGCCATTAGGGCTTCGTTTTTGCACTACCATACATATATGCCTCCCTTGCCGACAAGTTTGGCTATTGTGGCAAACTGGACGCCATATGTAGTTAACTTATATGCAGCCCAGCCATTTAAATCGTTATTAAGCAACGATAAATCCATACTGTATGACACGCCATCTGCACTTTCGCTTGTCACAATTCCGGCAGGTTTGCAGGATTGAAGAACATCATCGGTTGAGCTTCCTTCTTTACTGCTATTTTGAAGCCATAAAGCACAAAAGTGTGCAGTGAACAAGCCGATTGCCAACTTCCACATTTTTCCGTAACGGTCTTGACTGACACAAACATTGGCCAATTCTAAAAAACCGCCGAGAACAGTATCAGGCACTAAATTTGAAAACTGCGGATAATAATCAAGAAATTCACTTTTTTTGAATACTGAACATCATTATCTCGTTTTATATTGCTGGCCTGAGCAACTAAGCCGGTAAACATGGTTGCCACCTTTATTCAACAGATACTTGATTGTTGTTGACTTCAGGTTCGGTTGTTTTTGCTTTAGTTTTTGACACTTTTCTGCTTTTTGAAGAAATCTCTAAAATATTACCGCCTTCAACAGCCAATTCAAATAATTCCGTTTCTGCTACCCAATCAGGAACAGTTTCGATGGCATCTCCACCAGCAGTTTCAAATTTTTCACTACCATTTCTGAAGCAATAACGTTTTTTTGGTAAGAATAATCATTGCAAATACCTCCTATAAGAAAAAAGCCGAGGGATTGCCCTCGGCTATATATCAAATTTTAAATGCCGTCGTAATAGCGGACGGGTTGATAGTAGTTAAATTTAACCTGGCCAATTTGTGCCGCATACAAAGTCAAATACGCTGCTCTCTCGACAGATGGTTGAGTCATCGCGCGGGTAATCGGTACGGTGATGTCAAAGTTTACCATATCTTCATCGTTTACGTATACCATCATGCGGTCTTTTTTTCCTTCACCTGCTTTTACGCACCAACGACAAGGCTCAATGCTGATTTCAACACCTTGATTTTTAGCAATATTATTTTCCATTAAGTATTCCATAATAGACACATTGCCTGCTTCAGATACTTTATGCAGTGTAATATAGGCATATGCAGCAGGAGTGATAAGAATATGATTGGGCATACCCTTGAGGTCATATTCTGCCGCAGTCCATGCTTCGACGAGCGCTTGGTTAACGTCTTGCAGAATTTCGTCCGCGGTTTTAGATTTCCATTCCGCCTTTCCGCCCTTGCCGTTAGGAACAGTGGAAGTCACAGCATTCTTATCGTTTAGTAAACCAGTCACACCAAGGTCAGTAAATCCTGTATAAACGTTCTCATCAAGTGTCTTATTATAGTTTAGACGGATGCCTTTGTCTAACAAATCTTCAAGGTTGCGGCCGATTTGTTTAAGCTTCGCCTGGTCAACAAAGGGAACCTGCATAGCGTGCATCCATGTGAATACCTTGAACAAGTTTTTGTTGGTGTTAACCTGCATTACGGGGGGACAGAAGTAGTGCCGCTAGCTACGATGGATTTTTGGTTTTGGACCAGAAGTGCCATAGTCCATATCAAAAGTAGAAGTGAATTCCACCCAGCCACCGCCAGTCTTGGCGACAATATCGCGCTGCCAAAGTAACAGAAGTCAGCGGTTCACGTACCTTAGAGTCGCATTTTTCTAGCTCACCTTCCAGGTATGCCATACCAGAAGCAGTTGCAGCGTCCCAAGCAGAGCCGCGATATACTTTTCGACCACCTTGTCTCATTGCATAAGCGCCTGCTTGACGAAGATTAGAGTCTACTCCAAAAAAAGAAACATTTGACATTATTAGTTATCCTCCTTATTACGGATTGACGCGAGTTAAGATAGTAACTTCGCACACGCGATTAGCGTCGAGAAAGCCGTTGGTCCATCGCATATTAGGTACTTCGACTGTATTAGTAGAATCAGCTTGCGCCTCAAAGCCACCAACAACGCCGTTGGCTACACTACCATTATGTTTTACTCTCACATACACCTTGCCGCCAGCCTTCGGGGTGCCTACGTTACAAATTACAGTGGCAGCGCCTCGCTCCAACACGCTCATCATCTCTCCACCGTTGTACTGACTCACGTTTTGGTCATTATAAGACACTGCCTGCTTCACGATTCGCAAAGCGATACCTGCGATTTTATCCGCAGTAGTTCCTTCTGCTACAGGAGCATATGTGTTATCTTCGTTTAAAATAACAGCTGCGCCAAAAGGAACAGCTGCATCGCCTTTAAGCTTACGACTCGCGACGATATCGTCGGGAGTGCGAGCATAGTTACCTGCATAGCCCAAGTTCATAGAAATACCAATAGATTTACCTGCCATAATTATTTGACCTCCTTGGTGTAATGTGGATTGTATTTGTTGCGAATATAGCGGCCGTATTCTTCGTCGCTCATAGTCTTAGAGTCATTAGCCTTGTGAGCGCGCTGTGCGCGTTGCAAGGCACCGTATTGGCTATCCACAACTACTTGACCGCGAATCATTGCTGCAAGGCTGTCAGCGGCTCTCTTGCGCTGTGACGGCGGTAACGCAGCCACTACAGGCTTGAGGTTGCGGATTGCACGCATTGCTGCGTCTCGAGAAGTGGCGTTCAAAGGTACAGGTGCTTCTTCCATATCATCAGGTTTTTCGTCCTCTCCAAAACGCTCGTTGATTACATCGGGGTCTTCCTCGACTACATCTTCATCGTCCACTTCTTGGTTTTGTAGCTCCTCCTCTAAAGAATCGAGCGCATCAACTTTGTCGTCCCTCTTTTTCCGCGCCTTGTACTGGTGACACCTCAGGCTCCTTATGTTTAGCCAACTCGGCCAGTGCGTCCTCAATACGTGTTAATCGAGCATCAATGTCTGCATCAATTGTGGATTTGTGTTCTGGTTGTGCTACAGGAGCGTCGATTGTCACATCATCTGTTTTATTGTTGGCGCGTAAATACCATGGAGCATGTGGCGCAGGAGCGTCGGTTGCCACGGCTTTGGAGGCTTCCAATAAGTCATCTGGGGTTGTGTCGGCATCCTTTGCAAAAGCTGCCAACATACGTGCAAATATGTTTTTACTCATTTTTTACTCCTTCCGGCTGAATCGCGAATCGCTACTTTATGTCCTGCTCGGCCTTTGTCCACCACGGCAATATGATTTCCGCGGATTTCCCTCTGGTCAAATGTGTCTTTGTCTTGCTGACACCACAAGCAGTCATAGCCACAGCTAATTTCGCGTTTGCCTTGTTTGATTTTATCAATCAGCTCCTTATCGTAAATGATAAGGTCGCCGACCAAACAGTTTTTTAACTCCCTCTCTCCCCTATGCACATCACGGCAAACGCCTTTCATGTAGCGGGAATAGTTGTCGGGAGTGACGTCCGTATCCGGATGCTCGTCGCAGACAGGCTTGCCTTCAAAAGAAGCAATCGCCGCCTTGTCAAACACCTCGGATTCAGAGCGGATTACGTTATACACTTTATTGGGCTCGTCGGCACCAAACTCACACCCACGATACTGTTGTGTTCCTGTACGTGCTACTGGCACGTTCTTGCACACCAAATATCCCTCAGGCGTGGTAATCATATTGGTGCTGATGCGTGAGCCAAAATAGGCCTTAGCCATACAAAGCACCTCCGTTGATACGTTTAAACTCGGCTAATGTCATGCGTTTGACGTGGCCTTGGTAATATACTTTGTGGGGCCACGATACGTCGCTAAACTCCAAAAGCGGCTGCGGATAGCAGCGGCAGTTGAACGTCTCACCCGCGTGATAATTGCCATACGGCTTCTGTTCCTTCCTGGGGTCTAAAGCCTCGGGGTTTGGCGGTTCGTCCCACGGAACGATTACGCCGTCCATGAAGCGGTGTGAAGAACGAACACGCTCATCCTCGCTATTGCGCCATACATACCATTCAACCTTGGCTTTCTCACAGCGGTCACGGGTAAGGGCCGTGCTGGCCTTGCTAACCTCCGTGCGGGCGATTAGCTTTGCGTGTTTGGCGCTCATACTCGGCCACTCGCTCAACACTTCCTGCATCAAGTCCTCTGGACGCCGTCCTACCTCGTAGCCTTTGGCCATACGTACAGTCAAGCGTTCCGCGATATTTTCGGGGACAGTGGTTATATATTGAGCGTTGGCCTTTACGATATCGTGGTACAGCGTAGTGTTAGACAGCTCTTTGCGCAGCGCCTGGAATATTGCCCTGCCACGGCTGCCCTTCATCGCTGCAATACGCCACGTTTGTTGGTTGGCTACGGCTAAGTGTGTCATCATAGACTTGACCACGCCGTATGCCGCCCGTTTAAAGGTGGGGCTACGAGCGAAGCGCCTAATAATATCAAGCGCAGCTTCTACTGTGTGAGCCTTTCTAAGCTCGCCCAGGAGCGGAAATAATAAACGGCCAATAGCGCGCCTGTAGCGGTGCTCTATTGACCGTGGTGTTTGAAATATGTTTTTGTTCATTTTAGACTAATTTATCGAGCTCGTTGTATTCTTTCTGCAAGCGAGTAATATCTTGATAAATACACTTTGCTCTAAATTGATTTTTAGTAGTTTTGATTTCTTTGTTTAATTTATCTAGCTCTGTTTTACGCTTAGATAAAATCTCTCGTGCAGTATGCGGATTGTCGGAAATAGCTTCCTTGTCTTTGTCAAATTTAGTCTTAGGCTTTCGTCGCGGCGCTTCTGCTTTTTTTCATTTTATCAAGTTTCAAATATCCCTCGGATAATACATTTCTTATCTTGTTGATTTCTTCGGTTTCGCTCGCTGCCATGTTTCTATAAAGCTGACGACCTGTTTTCTTGAATTCCTCGTTAAAGTACGCTCGGCGCTCCTCGGCTTCTTTAATTCTAGCTTCGGCTTTGTTTAGCTTTTGCTCAAACTCCTCGGGAGAGTCTACGTCATCATCCCATTTACGCTTCGCGGGCTTACTTGGTTTGGTTTCCGCTTTTAGGTGCTGCATTTGGGGCCCCACCGCCGCTGCCAAACTTGCCATCTGGACGCCGCGGGTGCTTGCTTTCGTCCCAATCATCAAAAGCCATATGGCCCTCGTTATCACGTGAGAAGGCGCGGATACGCTTTAAGTTTTCTTCGGTTCTATTCATTGTTGTTTCCCCTTTCGTATTTAGTGGTCACACAATAGCTCTTGTTGGCTTTGAAGTCAACTTGTTTCTGAAAAATAAAAAACCACCTCGTTAGAGATGGTTTGATTCATTCTTTAAATTGAATAATGTTAACCCACGCCGCGGCCAAACGACCACGTTCGCTAATAGGGTCGCTTTTGTACGCTTCATCAAGTTCTATTTCTTCGCATTTTGCAAGCAATACTTGTTTTTCTTCCGGCCCCATAGCACACGCTTCTTTAAATGATAGATTGAATTCGTCAACTAAAAATTGTTTAAGTCGCTCCTCCATTTTTTGCAAGCCACCTTTCTAATTGTTCCTCCAAACCTTGCTGCATACCATCGGTTTCCTTGGTAAAAATAGTTTTCATAACACCATCTTCAGTCAAACTAACTTTTACATCTGCATATTCATAAATGTACCCGCCGTGCTTAATGTCCGGATACTTTTCTCCCTTAGATAGTACTTCTTTAACCGCATCCGTGCTTATCCTTCGGTCATAAAATTGGTCACACGTATGGTCACTAACAGCTTTGATTTTTCCCAACCCCTTTACCATATAGCCCACTAATTCTTTTCGGTAGTAAGCTTTTTTAACTGGTGGCGCCGGAGGAGGATTATTTTTTGCGTACATTTTAGCATTAGCCGTACTATTATTCAAGTCTTTCTTTTTTGCTTTTCTATTACTCGTTCCAGCACCTTTTTTTGCAAACTGTCCTGCGTTTTTCGGTTGCCCTCTAGGGTGGTCGCTCTCTTCCCAATCCCAAACGTCTATTACGCTCACACGGGCCGCGTCTGCCGTTTGTTGTTGTGGTGCGGTAGTTTCTACCTGTTCGCCCTCTTCGGGGCCTTGTGGGACGTCTGTGGGCTCGATGCCGCCCATGCCTGGGAAGCCACCCATATCCATTTCGCCTTGGTCGATTTCGTCGGAGGCCTTCTCTATATCCTCGTCGGTGATGTTCGTCCAAACGTTGGTGCGCTCGCTTTGCTGTTTGAGCTCCTTAAGGCCAGTGCGTGGTGATACAAGGCCTGCCCCCACGGCACTTACTACGATGTCCGTTCCCGTTTTTGCAAGGTCGGCACGCTGTTCGTCGCTCGGCTCGGCCACGGGGTCAAACTCAAAGTCCAGGTCATCGGGTACGGCGCCAAACACGCTCATGCAGATTACTGGCAGCAGCTTGCTGAATATGGGGCGCAAGTATGTTTCCTGCTTCTCGGCAATCATCTCATAGTAGTTCTGCAGGTCGCTCTCACCAGTGGCGTTAAGACCCGAAGGAGAGCGGCCAAAGAGACGTGTTACCGGTATCTCGGCAGCGCCAGCAATATCCATAATAAACTGCTGATAGCACTCAGCCAAGCCACCGAAGGTGTATTGATGGCTCTCGATACTGTCGGCTGCGTCCATTACCATTAGGCCCATGTTGTTCATCAGAACGTTTTGGGCTTGGATAGTGCGGTAAAGCTCCTGCTGGCTTGTACTGTCGGTTGAAGCTAAAAAGCTGGCCAAGGTCATTCATTTTCAATATGCGCATATTGGCCATAAAGGTCAGCTGCGCAATATTCCATGATACGTTGTCGCGTTTTTTTAGCTCGTCGAACACGCTCTCTACTACGCTCGCGCTCCACATAACCTCGGATAGTTCCTCCCAATACGGAAGGTCGTTGCCCACAAAGCGAACACAACGGCTGTGGTGAATGCATATCATAGTGCCGTCCACGGGGTCGGTCACGTTGTAATATTTCGGCAGGCCATACTCGGGGTCAGCAATATCATCTACCAGCTCGCTGCTCGGGCTTACGCCGTTCCAGCGGTCCAGTATCATAAGGCCCGCAAAGTCACCTGGCATAATAAGCTCGAGGTCTAAAGGCTCGGAAAGGTCGTCGCCTTGGCCTTGGATAAGCATCACACCCAGCGCGCCGCCGTATAAGCGGCCCCATTTCAATCCCTTGCGCAGCTTCTCTATGAGCTGGGTGGTTCGCAGCTCGCGGTCAAAGCGCTTTAATAGCTCGGGGCCAAGCTCAGTGGTGATAGTGAAGCCGTTTTTAACATATCGGACGGAATAGTGTCGATAATTCTACGGATAATCCAGTTCTCGCGATATAGCGCGTTGAGCATATTGAAATCACGGGTTAGGCGTTGCAACGTATACTGTGTGCCCTCCATGATGTTGGGTGTTTCAAAGCCAAGGCGGGCCAGCGGATTGCTAAAGGCGTCCTGTACTTTAACTCTTCGGCTTCTTCTCCTTTTTTTTAAGCATTAGCTACCCTCCTCGGTTTAACGATGGTTGATACAAAATACCTCAGCGCGTCGGGTGCATGGTCGGCTACCTTTACAGGCTTCTCGCGGCCGCTTTGCGCTAAAGGCTTTATCGTCCCACACGTAGGATTGGTGTTCCTTGATACAGTTGGGACAGTTGGTTTCATGGAAGTGTAGCCTGCGTCTAGTCAATAGCGTATTGACGGCGCGTATGCCTTCCACTACGTTGTTATCTGCATTGATTGTTTCAACTGTTTCTTTTGCCCTGCACCCACGATTGCGCAGTTCTATCTTAAAACTAGCTGCAGAGGGGTCTATTATTACCGCCGTTGGGAATATATGCTCGCCGCCTATAAACTCCATTAGGTCGTCTGCATATTGACTGTTGTCCTTCTCTTTCTCTTCCTTCCGGCTGTCCCAGTAATACTCCCTCACTACATAGATGTCGGTGCCATCATCGTATATGTCTAGATAAACCATAGGATTGACAGTACCATAGTCAATAGCTATATAGCGCCGCATTATGTGTTCGTTTTTGTATATCCACTCTAACCTGTCATCGCCAAATAGAACGTCCTCGTTCCAGGCATCACGGTATATAGCTCCCTGTGCCATTACCCATCGGCCAAGAATAAAGCGCTGATAGAATACACCCGAATACATAGTGCGGTATCTTTCTCTTACGGTTTCGCTAAGGCTCGGGTTGTCGTCCATCAAGAAATGGATATGCAGCAGCCGCTTGCGCTCCTTTTCCTCTATCCACTTTTTTAAAAACCAATGCATAGGACTGTCGGGATTGCAGTTAAACCATATCTTGGCACCGTCCACGGAGCAGCGACCTGTAGCCTGGTTAACAAAACTTTCTGGCATCAGCGCCACCTCATCACAAAAAAGGCCCGCTAGTGTAATACCTTGAATAAGGTCCTGCGAGCTCTCGTCACGGCCACCGAACACATAGAAATAGTTTATGCGTCGGCCTTTGGCCACTACTATTAAATTTTCTGTGCGGCTCTCCTCCACCTTATACCCGCGTATGAGCAGTACGGGTTTAAGCCACTTCCACACGTTGCGACGAAACGAACCGACGGTCTTACCACACATAGCGAAGTTTTGCGCATCATATCTGTCCATAGCCCAAATAATAAAGGATATTCCCATCGCAACTGTTTTCCTGCACGTATGGAGCCGTCAGCTATAATACCATCATAATCGCAAAAGGAGAGCCCTCTGCCCACCACGTGAGTATCTGCATCTGCTT
>VOFG01003752.1_pt1 | contig 39340 bp, 48 predicted proteins | sample 5384171 | NCBI WGS metagenome assembly VOFG01 (sample SAMN12384726, study PRJNA508395) | human gut metagenome | isolation source: healthy gut F | host: Homo sapiens
GGACGCATCAAGCTACCTCGGCATAAAGCTTTAGAGAACCACTGGGAAGCATACACCGACAACCCGACAAAGCAGATTTTCTTCGACGGTCTGCCATCGAAGGTTGATCCGCGTGCACTGCTCTACTTCTTCCTGCCGGGCGATTATCCCAACCGCAAGCAGAGCGCTATGTAGGCCCATTCACGCAAAGGCTCACAGGTGGAGAAATGCTGGAACAAGGGCGACGAGACCAAGACAGCAGTCGCCACTGTTGATGCAACATTCACATGGAACGGACTCACCGCCGGATGGGTAAACGACGAAGACTTCGCAGAACGGTATCGTGAACGGTTCCGATCTCGGTGGTTACGGTTATGTAGGAACATACCCGGCACTCGCCGACGACTACCGCAACAACAACAACAAGCGCGTGTTCTTCGGCCCGTGGGAGACCTACTTCCTGCTCGCTGAGGCAGCCGAGCGCGGATGGAATCGGCACAACAGCCGAGGCTGCCTACTACAACGGTATCAAGGCAAGCTTCGAGTACAACGACATGGCCGACCCCACGACGCATACATCAACTCAGAGGACTACAACCGCGTAGGAACATCAGTGAAGTGGAGCCACACAACAGAGCCCACAACTACACCTATGACAGTCAAGAACGGCTACACCGGCGCTGAATCGACTGTGAACTACGAGTATCCGAAGGCTGCAAACACTCTGTATGCAAAGGTAGCCGCAAGACCTGCGCTGAACGACCTCACGAAAGATCATCCCCAGCTCTACATTGCCAACACACCTTGGTTGCCAAACGAGAACCTTTACAACCACCGTCGTCTTGGATTGCCTTTCTGGGAGATACCTACTTCAACAATGTCGCTCACCGAAATGGGGCATGGAACAAGGATTCTTACAAGAACGCAGACCATCGACCTCTTCGTGCAGCGTTTCAAGTTCCCCGTCAAGCCTCGCATCTACCGATGCTGCCGGTTACAAGCAGGCAGTAAGCTTGCTCAAGGGACAGAAGGACAGCCACCTCACACACACCGCTTTGGTGGGCTATCGGTGGCCATTAATTCCCCACAGACAACAGCGTGATACGAGGCGACTCCTCATAATCAATACTAAAGGATGTGCCACTCACAAGGGTTGCACATCCTTTTAGTGCAAAGAAGTGCGGTAATCGGAAAAAATAAGCTAACTTTACACACAAATAACATTGCACAACAAATAACAACAACTTCAAAACCACATCATCCCATAAATAGAAAACAAGACAGATAGCATGTTCGCTGCTCCTCGCAGCAGTCTCTGGGGCACACACGCCCAAAGCATCCAAGGCGCGGAGACCCCTGAACAGAAGGACAAACGCATGGAATGGTTCGCCAATGCAAAGCTCGGAATCTTCATACACTGGGGCATCTCGGTGAACGGGTGTCGGAAAGCTGGTCGTTCTACAACAAATACCTGCCCCACGAGCAGTACATGAGCCAGTGCGACAGGCTTCACCGCCTCCAACTACGACCCCAAAGCGTGGCTCGACCTCATAAAAGGCGGCGCACGATACACCGTGCTCACCACAAAGCACCACGACGGCGTGGCACTCTGGGACACAAAAAAGGCAATCTGAGCACCGTCAAGGCGACAGCAGCCAAGCGCGACCTCGTGCACCATTCGTCAAGGAAGTGCGCAAGCACGGACTGAAGCTCGGACTCTATTATTCGCTCATCGACTGGTCGGACAACCGCTACCCGAACATAACCCGTACCGACACGCTACGCCATAAAGGACGACTCGGCACGCTGGAAAAGTTTCGTGGATTTCGACTTTTGCACAGCTGCACGAACTCAACGGCTTCAAGCCAGACCTCTACTGGTTTGACGGAGACTAGAACAGACGGCCGGACTGGCACGCAAGCGAACTGGTGCAGATGCTTCGCAAGGCCAACAGAACGTAATCGTGAACTCACGCATACAAGAGGGCTACGGCGACTATGCCACTCCCTGAGCAGGGCGTTCCAGTGGTGCGTCCGGAGGACAAGTACTGGGAACTCTGCATGACCATGAACGACTCGTGGGGGCTACCAGCACGCCGACACCAACTACAAAGCCCCTACATCCTGCATTTGTCGATTGCCTCAGCATGGGGAAACATGCTTCTCGACATAGGTCCCAAGCAGGACGGAACCATTCCCGAAGAGCAGGTGGCAGTGCTGAAGGAGTTCGGACGATGGACCAAGAAGCTACCACGAAGCCATCTACGACACCCGCAGGAATCCCCAGCGCGAGCATTTCCAGGCTACTCCCACACTCAACAAAGCCGGCGACGTGCTCTACCTCTACCTGCCCTACCGCCCCAACGGACCCATTGAAGTGAAGGGACTCATGAACAAGGTGAACCGTGTATGGGTTGTCGGCGACGGCGAGAGATAATACAGTCGAAGGTCTATAACAAGAACTACTGGAGCGAAGTGCCGGGCAATCTCTACATCGACGTGCCCGAACGCGCCCTCGACCCCATGATCACCGTGGTGGCAGTGCTCCTCGACGGTCCGATAAAGCTCTACCGCGGAGCCGGCAAAGTGATAGAAAGCAACTGATGACACAACCTTAAAAGACATTACAAAACGACATGAATATCAAGACAATGGCCCTCGCCATGCTCTGCCTCGCAGCCAGGCGCGAACGCGGCAAAGCACAAGGGAGTATGCAGCCAAAGGCGACTGCACCGTAAAGGTGTTCCGAAAGAGCGCGTGAGATGGAACCCCGACAGCGTGGCCAACTTCGTTGATGCCGACGCCAACGGCATAATCCACCTCGTGAACGGACGCATAATACTCAAGAAAGTGACCCTGCCCCACTACGAACGCAACGTGAAGGTGACGGCAAAACTAAGCATCGCGTCAAACGGCGACCGTTGGGACAAGTCGGGCTCGTGCTTCGTCATACCCAAGACTTCGGCGATAAACCTCATCAACATAGCGCAGGGCAAGACCCATTACCCCGCCATCGACTCAACACTCGTCGAGAAACTCGTCGGCGTGACAGCAGGGAAGGACTACCAACCCAACGTGGAACTCATGCGTTTCATGACTCCCTTTCGGCGTGGGATACTACAGCGACAACAACGACTCGCTCTCCCTCGAAACGCCGTCCCGTCTATATCCCGAAGTGGGCACCCCTGCACCGACTGGCAGCAGGACATCACATGCTCTACCCCATGCTTGAAGACGAAGCCTATGTCGGCATCTTCATCGACACATGGACAAAGGAAGGCTACATAGCCAGCCTCACACTCGACATCAAGGAAAGCACCATCAGCTGCGACCGCCGCACACCGAGTCGCGTGCTTCCGCTCGTAAACACCGTGTACTACATGGGGCAGGAATATCCCGACATCTTCTCACGCCGGCCACTCACCACCACCTTCACCCTTCCGAAGGACGCACGCAACATACGCCTGCGCTACATCACGACGGGACACGGCGGACATAACGGCGGCGACGAGTTCGTGGAGAAGGAGAACATACTCTCCATCGACGGCAAGGAGGTTTACCGCTTCACCCCGTGGCGCGACGACTGCGCCCTCGTTCGCCGCTTCAACCCAGCCACCACGGGGTGTGGCTCGCAAAGCGCACGGCAGCCTACATCGGCGAGACCGGATATGCCGAAAAGGAAGTGGAAGAGCCCGTAGCATCGAGCGACTTCTCACGCTCCAACTGGTGTCCGGGCAGCGATGTGGTGCCGGAGGAAGTGGTTCTCGGGAACACTCGCAGCCGGACAGCACACCTTCACCATCGACATTCCCAAGGCACAACCCATCAATGGCGACGAACTCAACCACTGGCTCGTGTCAGCCTACCTCGTGTGGGACGAATAACAACAAGTGAAACGGATGAATTGCAGAGCGGCAAGCTCCGCAAATGACAAACGAAAAGAGGTCCGGACAAATCGTCCGGCCTCTTTTTCGTATAACCCCAAAAACAACGTATGAAAGCAAGAATCAGTGTCGAAGAAGGCGAAGTCCATGACCGTCTTGAGATAGCTATTCTCCGTGCTGAGGCGCGAGTCTTTCTGCCAGGCCGCGGTATAGGCCGGCTCCGTCACCCAGGTCTCGCCCACACTATTGAAGTAGGGATACTCCGTGTCGATGGCCTTCATCCAGGCCGCCATAGCCTTGCGGTCGGCGTAGGGATAGGTGTCCATGCGGATGCCGTCGATGGAGGCTGTCTCGATCCACCAGATACTGTTCTGGACGAGGTAGCGCATGACGTGGGGGTTGCGCTGGTTGAGGTCGGGCATGGAGGCGACAAACCATCCGTCGGTAGTCTCCTCGCGGTCGACGTCGGCGGCGTAGGGGTCGAGGACGGGCGTGAGCTTATAGCTGGTCTGGAGACCATAGCCGGGATGGTTGAACCAGTCGCGGGACGGGCTGTCCTGCTGCCAGGGATGGTAACTGCTGCAATGGTTGAAGATCATGTCCATGACGACCTTCAGTCCGCGCTCGTGGCAGTCGCGGATCAAGGCGCAATAGTCGGCATTGGTGCCAAAGCGCGGATCGACGCGGTAGTAGTCGGTCGTGGCATAGCCGTGGTAGGAACTCGACTTCTGCTCGAAGGAGGGCGCGTCGTTTTCGAGGATGGGCGTGAACCACAGGGCCGTGACGCCCAGGTCGGTGAAGTAGTCGAGGTGGCGGGAGATGCCCGCAAGGTCGCCTCCGTGGCGCAGAGAGGGCTGCGAGCGGTCGCAGAGGCCGTCGCGCATGCCCTTGACGACATCATTGCCCGTGTCGCCATTGGCAAAGCGGTCGGGCATGAGGAGATAGAGCACGTCAGCCTGAGAGAAGCCCTTGTGGTCCTCGGCAGCCTTGGCGCGGGCGTGGAGCACGTAGCGCTCCGTCAGCTTGCTGCCGTTGAGCTTAAACTGGAGGCGCATCTCGCCAGGCTGAGCGCCCTCGAGATTCATATAGACGAGCAGATAGTTGGGCGAGTCGAGGCGCACGAGGGAGTCGATACGCGCATGGGGGTAGTCGGTCGAGACCTCGGCGTCGCGTATGCCCTCGCCATAGACCATGAGCTGGAGCGTGGGGTCTTTCATCCCCACATACCAGTCGGTGGGGTCGATGCGGGTGATCTTCACCTTCGCGCTGACGGAGAGGAGCGCGAAGAAGAGAAGGAGGAGGGTGATGGTTCTTTTCATAAATTTCTAAGAGATAAAAATAAATAAGTGAGATGAATGTGTGAGCTATTGTAAAAGGAAAGGGGTTGGAAAAGCATGGCCCATGGCGACACACTCCCAACCCCCTATGCGTCTTGCTGCACTCATCGTGCAGAATCAATCGTTCAGAATCAATCGTGCAGAATCAGGGCCGACTGGCCGTCAATCATGACCTCTCCTCCCTGCATGTCGCCCAGCCCGGCCTCGTCGGCCTGTCCGTTGGCCACGACGATCGTGTAGTCGCCCTCGGGTATCTGGACGGTCTGGAAGTCGGGACTGCTATTGAGGATGACGTAGATATTGTTCCACGCGTCGCCTCCGGCATGGTTCTTCAGTCGGAAGGCCACGAGGCAGTCCTGGGTGGGGAGAAACTCCAGGTGCTTGCGTACCAGGTCGGCGCTGCCCAGGCGGAAGGCCGGATGGGACAGGCGGAGATGGATCAGGCCCTTGTAGTAGTCGAAGACCTGGGGATAGCGCTGGAGGTTGTTCCAGTCGAGGTGGTTGATCTCGTCGGGCGACTTGAAGGAGTTGTGCACGCCCTGCTTGGTGCGCAGCATCTCCTCGCCGCTGAGCAGGAAGGGCACGCCCTGGGAGGTGAGGACGGCCGTCTGGGCCAACAGGTCGAGGCGGATGAGGGCCTCCTCGTCAAACTTCGTCTCGGGCACGGAGGCACGGAGGCGGTCGGTCAGACAGAGGTCGTCGTGGCAACTGACGTAGGCGATCATCTGGGTCGGTTCGTTGGCCCACGGCTCCTTGGTGTAGTTGACCTTGCTGTAATCGACCTGCGGATGGGCCACGAGACCGACGATGCCCGCCTTGATACTCTCCTCGAAACCGGGCAAGCCCGCCAGGAAGGCACCCTGGTCGTCGTGATCGAAGGGACCGCGGAGGGCGTCGCGGAGCTCGTCGCTAAAGGCGGCTATGCCCGGCATCTGGCGGATGTGGGCCTTGGTGGCAAGGCGGCTGGGGTCGATGGCGCAGGATCCCGCGCTCCATCCCTCACCATAGATGAAGATGGAGGGGTCAACCTGCTGCAACTGCTGGCGCAGGAGGTTCATCGTCTCGATGTCGTGGCAACCCATGAGATCGACACGGAAACCGTCGATGTGATACTCCTGGGCCCAATACTTCATGCTCTCGATCATAAACTCCCGCATCAGGGGCTTCTCCGAGGCCGTCTCGTTGCCGCAGCCCGAGCCGTCGGAGGGGGTGCCGTCGGGACGGTAGCGGTAGTAGGCCTTGGGGAAGGTGCGGTCGAAGTTGCTGCCCTCCAGGCTGAAGGTGTGGTTATAGACCACGTCGAGGACCACGCGGATGCCTGCCTGGTGGAGGGCCTGCACCATCTGCTTGAACTCCAGGATGCGACGCGTGGGCAACTCGGCATCAAAGGAGTAGCTGCCTTCGGGCACGTTGTAGTTGAGCGGATCGTAGCCCCAGTTGTATTGGGGCGTGTCGTACTTGGCCTCGTCGATAGAGGCGAAGTCGTAGGAAGGCAGGATGTGGACGGCATTGACGCCCAAGGCCTTGAGATGGGCGATGGCCTTCTTTTCCGTCAGGGCGAGAAACTTGCCCTTGTTGACCAGTCCTGAGGAGGGGTCGATGGAGAAGTCGCGATGGTGGAGCTCGTAGAGCACAAGGTCGGCCATACTCTTCGTCGTCAGCCGTCGGTCGTTCTCCCAGCCCGCGGGGTTGGTGTCGCGCATATCGACCACGGCAGCCCGCCCGCCATTGCAGGAGACGGCCTTGGCGAAGACGCCCGGGGTCTCGCCCCGACCGATGTCGAAGGTGTAGAAGACGCCCTTCAGGTCGCCCTTGACCTCGATGGACCAACGGTTGTCGCCCACCTGCTTCATCTTCATCTTCTTATACTGCTTGCCGCCACGACCGGCACAGTAGAGGCGGAGCGTGGGACGGGACGGGGCATTGAGGGTGAACACCGTACTTTGGGGAGAATATTGCATCTCGCGAAACGTCTCCTGCGCCTTCAGGGGCTGCGAGGAGAGCAACAGGGCCATACAACCGGCCATCATCAACTTTCTCATCATACGCTTGCTGGTAACTTTGTTAGGATGGACTCCTGCCCGGCCGAGACCCGGGGCATCCTTTGGCGTGTGCCACGAGACGGCCAGGCAAGACCCATCATTACTATTTATAACGTAGCAAAGTCGAAAATCTTATGCTGAAATCAAAAACAAGTGGGCAAGGAGCCGGGTATTGGTGCCTGCACCAGCCCACTTCGGTCCGAGGCCGACTACTTGGCCACGGGGAAGAGCGAGACGGCAAAGCCACCACCCGGGGCCATCTTCAGACGAAGACGGTCGCCCTGCTTCACCGTGCGACGGGTGATGGTGTAGGCCTTGGGGTTCTTCTCGTAGTCGGCATCCTTGGCGTCGGCATAGACCGTGCAGACGTATTTCTTGCCCTTGTCGAGGAAGTCGAGACGGAGGTCGGACTGGTGGCCGTCCTCGTTGCACTTGCCGCCAATGAACCAACGGTCCGTGCCCTTGGCCTTGCGCGCCACGGTAATGTAGCGGGCGGGCTCGGCCTCAAGGTATCGGCTGTCGTCCCAGTCGGTCGCCACGTCGCGGATAAACTGGAAGGCGTCGTCATACTTCTCGTAGTTCTCGGGGAGGTCGGCAGCCATCTGGAGCGGACTGTACATCGTCAGATAGAGGGCGAGCTGACCGCAGAGCGTGGTACGCACCCAACTCGGGTTGTCGCTCCAGGTGCTGAGTTGTGTCTCGAGGATGCCCGGGGTGTAGTCCATCGGACCACCCTGCAGACGCGTGAAGGGCAGGATGACGGTATGAGAGGGAGCACTTCCGCCAAAAGCCTCATACTCGGTGCCACGGGCGCTCTCGTTGCCAACGAGGTTGGGCCAGGTGCGGCACAGACCCGTGGGGCGCACGGCCTCGTGGCCGTTGACCATCACATGGTGCTTGGCAGCCTGCTCGACGACATACTGGTAGTGGTTGACCATCGACTGGCTGAAATGGAAGTCGCCACGGGGGATGATATCGCCCACATAGCCTGTCTTGACGGCATCATAGCCGTAGCGGTTCATCAGATTGAGGGCATCCTCGAGATGGCGCTCATAGTTGATCGTGCTCGAACTGGTCTCGTGGTGCATCATGAGCTTCACGCCCTTGGAGTGGGCGTACTCGTTGAGATACTGGATGTCGAAGTCGGGATAGGGCGTGACGAAGTCGAAGACGTCCCACTTCCAACGGTTGGCCCAGTCCTCCCAGCCGATGTTCCAGCCCTCGACGAGCACCTCCTGCAGGCCGTTCTTGGCCGCGAAGTCGATATAACGCTTCACGTTCTCCGTATTGGCCGCATGGCGTCCGTTGGGACGGACGTGCTTCCAGTCCACCTTGTAGATATCGACGCTGGGCAGGTCGTCGGTATAGTTCCACGAGCTCTTGCCGACGATCATCTCCCACCACACGCCACAATACTTTGTGGAGTGGATCCAGGACGTGTCCTCGATCTTGCAGGGCTCGTTGAGGTTGAGGATCAGGTTGGAGGAGAGCATGTCGCGGGCGTCGTCGCTGACCATGACCGTACGCCAGGGCGTGTTGAAGGGCACCTGCACATAGGCCTTGTTGCCCGTGGCGTCGGGGGTGAGCCACGACTCGAAGACCATGTGCTTGTCGTCGAGGTTGAGGTGCATGGCGGGATAGTTGACCAGGGCGGCCTCGTGGATGTTGATATACAGGCCGTCCTGCGACTTCATCTGCAGGGAGGTCTGTACTCCCGTCTCGGAGAAGTTGGCCACGGAAGAGTTGGACCAGTTGACGGCATCATGGAAACGGGCGCGGATCTCGGAGAGGCGGCTCTCCTGAGTCTCCTGCTCCTGCGTGTCGTAGTCGCCAGGCAGCCACCAGGCGGTATGGTCGCCAGTCATGGCAAACTGCGTGTGCTCCTCCTTGACGATGAAATAGACGAGACTGTCCTGCTGGGGGAACTCATAGCGGAGGCCCATGCCGTCGTCATAGACGCGGAAGCGGATGTTCATCTGGCGTCCTGTGTGGTCCTGGGAGAGACTGACGAGGAGCTCGTTGTAGTGGTTGCGGATAGTGGCCGTCTCGCCCCAGACGGGCTTCCAGGTCTCGTCGAAGGAGGAGACCTCCGAGTGGGACTCGGTGAAACCGTCCATGAGGCTCGTCTCGGCGAAGCCCTTGGTGGCGTGCTTGTCCTTGGCGAGCTCCAGTCCGAGGTGGGAGGGCTTGACGACGGGACGTCCCTTGTAGGTCATCTCGTAGGTCGGCCTGCCTCCATCGGTCAGCGAGAAGGAAACGCTGATGGCCCCATTGGGCGAGGAGACCGTCTGTGCGGCTACCGAAAGGGGCAGCAGCAGGGCGGAAAATAGGAGTGTTGTCTTCATTCTTATTATTCTGATACAGTATTTTTTACCTTAAAAAAGTATTTTCTTTAGTTCAGTTTTTACCTTAAAGTCTCAAGGGGCCATGAAAATTCTCAATAGCCTTGAACATTCCCAAGAGCCTTGAATATTTCCACTTGCCTTGAAGGCTCTCAATGGCCTTGCGCTCAGTATTTTACCCTAAAAAAAACTCAGCCTGGGCTTCATGAGGTCGGGAGGTCATGAGGTCGGGATGTCGGCCTGGTCGATCCATATAGGCACGCCCAGGCCGGCATCCTTGGGACAGCAAGCCCTACAAGGCGTCGCGGCCCGACTCAGCGACCATCTCCCGCATGTTGGCATTAAAGTCCTGGTTGTGCATTAGGTCCTCGATAGCGACGTGCATGCGGTAGCGCCAGTAGTGGTGGGGATTGGACGGGATGTTGATGCGCTCGGCATCGGCATCAGCCAGACGCAACTTCTCATCTACGGCCATCCAGTCCTGGATACTCAGGACGCAAAGCATGGAGGGGGAGGCCAACTGGCTGCCGACCACGTCGCGGGCCAACCATCCGGGGAGGGGATGGGGAGCGCCACCTGGGCGATGGAGCATGGTCTGGTAATAGCTGGGTGCGGTCCCAGTCCTCGTCCCACCATTGGCGAAGCGTGGGCATGTCGTGGGAGGAGAAGGTGCAAACGGAGCGATGGGGGGAAACGATCGGTATGGCCAAACTCGTCGGCCGGGTCCTTCGGCATGCTCTGCACTTCGAGCGAGAGGATGCGCAGGGCGTTGAGCACCCAAGGCACACAGGAGGGCACCATGCCCAGGTCTTCGGCACAGACCAGCATCCGCGTGGCCTCCACGAGGCGGGGCAACTTGCGCATGGCCTCGCCATACCAGTACTGGTTGTTGCGACGGTAGAAATAGTCGTCGTAGAGGCGGTTGAAGAGGGCCTTGTCGCTATCGTACAAGCTCTCATAGACGAAGTCGAGCTGCACACAAATGCGCGGATGGAAGCGGTTGGGGTCGCGATGGTCGCGGACGAAGAGCACGTCGCTGATCAGGGCATAGAGGCCGTCGCGCAGGTTTTCTGCGTCCTGCACGGTCGTCTCCTTGCCAAAGAAGTCGCGACGCTGGCCGTCGTCGGCAGCAAGGGCGGCAAAGAAGGCTTCCACCTTGCGTTGGGTGTCGAAGGCTTCCTTCATCCGATAATAGTAGTCGGTCTTGCGCTCCAGGAAGTGGTCGCGGACGAAGGCGGCCTTCTCATGGAACACCCGGTCGAGGACCCAGTCGGTGATGAAGGGCGTGGTGAAGAGTTCCTCCTGCCAATGGAGGCCATAGCCCTCGATCTCCTCGCGCGTCAGGGCCAGGGCGGGCTGAAACTGTCCGAGCAGACCGTGGACGGGTGGATGGGAATCTCCCAGATACGGAAGAAACCGAGCACATGGTCGATACGGGTACTGCAACGAAATAGTAGAAAGCCACCTCCTGATACTCCTTTGTGCGAGGATCAGACAGCATCGCGCGGTCGTCCTCAGTCCATGTGTTATGGTCTTTCCATTGTGTGAAATCGGCGGTACCATACTTGTCCCTCAGCCATGAATACTGGGAGCGTATGGTACCAGCCAATTTTGTTTACCTGGAAGAACGCCTTAAACTGTGCGCTCTTCATAATCTTTTTACCTTCCTTTGTTGAAAGACTTTCCTTAAATATTCTAATTTGAATGCGTTTACTTTCTCATAATCAATCTGTGGGCAGAGCGTTGAGCCGGCGGCACTCTGCTTCCGCCTCCTTGCGTGCTTCTTCATCGTCCAGCTCCGGCAATGAGCGCAAAATCGGCATACTGCGGATGTATGGCGAAGATGCTGATGCAGCTGTACGGATAAGAATCGGTCCAGGTATGAGTGATGGTGGTGTCGTTGATCGGAAGAAGTTGCAGCACGCGCTGACCGGTATTCGCCATCAGGTCAATCATCATCTTAAGATCGCCGAAGTCGCCAATTCCCCGCACTCTCCCTGGTACGGAGCGAGAAGACGGGTACAAGCGTACCTGCGAGTCTGCGGTTCCATATCTCGAAGAAAGCCTGGTCAAGACCGTAAACCACCGTCTCGCCCTTCTTCATGTCGGGCATAGTGAGGCAACGGTTATAGCCACGCTCCCACATCATCATGTGTCCGGGAAGCGTTTGTCACCACAAACTTCAGTTCTATATGCTCACCGTGGAACTGCGACGCATCGATATCGACAGCCCATTCGCAGTAGTTGTGAAGCGTCATGGGCAATGCCTTGTCGAGGACACCATTCGCCCAATGCCTTCCGGTCGCCCAGCACAGCCAGACATTCGCCGTCGCGCAGCTGCGGTGCCCGTACAATCAGACGCAACGTACGGTCGTAGGAGGTAGGCTTCATAGGCTGCAGCTCCCCGATGGTTGATGCAGTGGTGAATGCGCTACCGTGGTGGCGGTAGCATCGGCAGAGAACATATCAACACCCCAGCAGTTGGCCGCTACCGTGCCGTTGGTGTAGGTCCACATATACATAAAGGCAAACCAGCAGAAGAACTGCACGAGGCCGACCTTCCAGAACGTGGCGGGCGCATGGCGCAGGAGCGTCAGCCAGTCGGCCTTGCCCGCCTCCTCCTGCTCCACGGAACTATTGGTGCCGTTGTACTCGGCATACTCTGCGGGTGTCCACTCCTTGACCCTCGCGGTAGTATAGATGACGCAGAGAATCAGGATGGCCGCACCAATATAGAACGACCAGATCACAGAATCGGGGACGACACCCGAGGGCGCGGTATTGGCAATGCCCAAGGCGGTGAAGAAGAACGGGAAGACATAGCCGACGAGCGATCCCGCATTGCAAAGAAAACTCTGTATGCTATAAGCCAGGGCCTTCTGCTTCTCGTTGACCATGTCGCCGACGAGCATCTTAAACGGCTGCATGGCCATATTGATGCTCGTGTCGAGAAACATCAACGTGACGAGGCCAAAGACCATGGCTGCGGAGACCGCCATGCCGAAGCTGCCCGCATTGGGGAGGAGGCACATGACGAGTACCGCCACGGCCGCGCCGACAAAGAGATAGGGGATGCGACGGCCAAAGCGCGTCCAGGTGCGGTCGCTGCAAGATCCGACGATAGGCTGGACGAGGATGCCCATCAGGGGCGGGAGGATCCAGAAATAGCTCAGCGAGTGGGGATCGGCACCAAGCGTGGCAAAAATGCGCGCGATATTCGCGCTCTGCAGGGCGTAGGCTATCTGTACGCCAAAGAATCCGAAGCTGAGATCCCACAGCTTCCGAAAACTCAAATCGGGTTTCTGTTTCATGTATGTTTTAGTTATTGTTGTCGGTTGTTGTTGTCTTTTGGCAGGAGCGGACCGGCTATCGTGTCGTGCCTCTCAGGACGAGACGGGTACGAATGACACGTCGCTCGACCTTGTCCTTGGGAATGGTGCCCTCCACCTGTCCTATGAGGATGCGGGCAGCCTCCTCGCCCACGGCCCGGCCTCGCTGCTCGACGGTCGTGAGCATCGGATCGCAGGCGATGGCACGCTCGCCATTGGTGAACCCGCAGATCGACAAGTCCTCGGGCACACGGTAGCCCATCCGCTTGGCCGCATAGAGGATACCGATGGCCGTATCGTCGTTGGTGGCGAAGAACGTCGGGTATCTGCTCGCGCGAGAGGACGTCGGGGGTGATACACTCCGCCTGTTCGCGGTTGTCGCACATGAACAACAGGTCGTCGCCAGCCGGCAAGCCGTTGCGCACCAAGGCGTCATGCCACCCGTTATAGCGATTTTTTGGAAATCTCCAGGTTCATCGGCGAACTATAGTAGGCGATACGACGACAACCTGTCTTGATCAGATGGCTCACGGCAGTAAACGCCCCCATGTAGTCATCTACCACCACGCGCGACGCGTCCACGCCCGTACAGATACGGTCGTAGAAGACCATGGGGATGCCATGGTTCATGAGTTCCGTGAAGTGGTCATAGCGCTTCGTGTCCTTGGCCTGGGAGATGATGATGCCGCAGGTGCGGTTCTCATAGAAGGACTGGCAGATCTCTACCTCGCGGTCGTAGCGCTCGTTGCTCGTGGCGACCAGGATGCGGTAGCCCCGCTCCCAGGCCGTCTCCTCGATACCCGTGAGAACGGAGGCGAAATAGTAGTGGACAAACTCGGGGATGATGACTCCGATGAGCTTGGGCGCCTCCGTGCGGCTCTTGCGCAGCGACTCTGCCAACGGATTGGGAGAGAAATGATGTTCGCGCGCAAACCTTTGGATGGCCTCTCGCTTCTCAGGACTGATGCGAGGATTATCCTTCAGCGCACGGGAAATGGTCGATACTGAGACTCCCAAGGCCTCGGCCATATCCTTCATCGTCAGTATGGGCTGATCTTTCATGTTTTGAGTGTAATGGCGGACTATTGTCTGTTTTTATGTTGCAAAAATACGATTATACTATCATTTATTGATTTTTATCAAGGACATAACTTGACGATTGTCAATGCAAACCTTTGCACAATATAACAAACGATTTTTCGTAAAAAATAGTATTTGATAACACTCAAAATCCTAATTTTGCATGCAGAAATCCCCCACGGAGGGCATGTAGGAAATCCCCACGGAGGGTATGAAGGTCATTTTTAAAGGCAATCATTACATTTATAAATAACTAACAAAAAAGCAAAAAGATGAAGCAGGTTAAACCCAAATTCCCTGCGAGAATGCTGGCCCTAGCAGCGGGCTTAGCTCTCTCAGTAGGTGCTTTCGCCCAAAGTACGGTGAAAGGCTCCGTGAAAGATGCTTCCGGCGAGCCGATTATCGGCGCGAGCGTGCTGATCAACGGAACGAGCAATGGTACCGTGACCGACTTGGACGGTAACTTCTCGCTCAGCGTGCAACCCGGACAGACCTTGACCATCTCCTACATCGGCTACAAGAAGCAGCAAGTGACGGCGCAGGACAACATGGTCATCACCATGCAGGATGACGCGGCCCAGTCGCTCAACGAGGTGGTCGTCATCGGCTACGGCGTGGTCAAGAAGAAGGACCTGACAGGATCTGTCGCCGCCTTGAAACCAGACGGCAAGAACAAGGGTGTTGTGGTCAACGCCCAGGACTTGCTCGTGGGTAAGGTGGCTGGTGTGGCCATCACCAGCGAGGGTGGTACGCCAGGCGCCAAGTCCAACATCCGCATCCGTGGCGGCTCGTCCCTCAACGCCAGCAACGACCCGTTGATCGTCATCGACAACGTGCCTATCGACAACAATGGTGTGAAGGGTGTGGCCAACATCCTCTCGGCCATCAACCCGCAGGACATCGAGTCCTTCAACGTGCTGAAAGACGCTTCGGCCACGGCCATCTACGGTAGCCGCGGTTCCAATGGTGTCATCATCATCACGATCGACTCAAAATCAAGGCTAATGCCAAGGGCTACTGGGTGAAGAACCAGTTCACAAACAACGGTGCCGTAGCAGCAGCCATAGCAATGGATCCTTCTCACCTATATATAATGACGCTCAGATGAAGGGCGGCAGAGGGCTACAAGCTGGAACGGCTACTACTCACACATGAACGGTGCGGCTTTCAACACAAACGGTACCAACAACCCGATTGCCACTGCAACCGACAAGGACGACAAGGCCACCATTCTGCGCAGCAACGGTAACTTGCAGATTGACTACGCCTGAAATGGTTGCCCGACCTGCACTTCCAACCTCAACCTCGGTTATGATGTGAGCAAGTCGAAAAGAGAACCTTTACACTGCTGCCAACTCACCTACAGCATGGGACGGATGGCGCAATGATTCGGTGCCGGTACTCATCAATACATCGAGCAGTTCAAGAGCAACACCTTGCTCGATTTCTACATGAACTACCAGAAGCAAAGTGGACTGCATCAAGTCGTGTTCTTCGATGTCACTGCCGGTTATTCTTGGCAGCCATAGCGACGGCCGCAACAACGGAACAGTCTTCACTACTGACGGATTCAGCACTCCGGTCCTCAACGAAGACGGCACCTACACACTCAACTGGGGGCACAGAGCGTAAAGGAACAACCTACACCGACCAGCCAAGACTGCATGGGCAAAGCATCTCCAGTTGCTGTCGTTCTTCGGACGCTTCAACTATACATTGATGGACCGCTACCTCTTCACATTCACAGTGCGTGGCGATGCTTCCTCACGTTTCAGCAAGGACAACCGTTGGGGGCGTATTCCCCGCAGCAGCTCTCGCATGGAAGATCACTGACGAAGCTTGGATGAAGAATGTCAAGAACGTGATGAACGAAATGAAGCTGCGCCTCGGTTGGGGTGTCACCGGTCAGCAGGATATCGGCGACAACTACTATCCCTTACCTCGCCACATACGTTGCATCATTGCAGGGTTCCAAATTATCCTTCACTCAGCGGCAACGGCTTCATCTCAACAACTGTACCCGACAGGTTACGATCCCAAACTCAAGTGGGAGGAGACAACTACATGGAACGCCGGATTCGACTTCGCATTCCTCAACAACCGCATCACAGCCAGCGTCGACTACTATCTGCGCAAGTCGAAGGATCTGTTGAGCTATGTATCAGTGCCAAGCGGTTCTTCTACCACCAACATGATGAACCAGAACATCGGTACATTGAAGAACGAGGGTATTTGAGTTCTCAATCACAGCGCGTCCTATCGTTACAAACGACTTCACTTGGACTGCAAGCTACAACGTGGCTTACAACAAGAACAGAATTACAAAGCTTAACAACGACGGATCGTACATCGAGACGGGAGGCATCTCTTCGAGAAAACGGCAACAACTGTCGTGTACAGGCTGTAGGTCATCCCGTAAACTCATTCTTCCTCTTTGAACAGGGTACGACAAGAACGGCAAGCCTCTGGAAGGCGTATATGTTGACCAGAACGGTGACGGCGTAATCAACGACGACGACCGCCGCATACGCCACAGCAAGGATCCGAAGGTGACAAATGAGTTTCTCATCCACATTCAACTGGAAGAACTGGGATCCGGCTTTGCACTGCACGCCAACATCGGCAACTATGTATATGCCGACGCCATGTCAGACCACTCTGTTGAAATGACGACTGCTGGAAGAACGGCAAGGTGAACAACCTCATCAAGGCCGACAACTACTTCAACGGAACAATCAATCCGGCGGTAGGCATCATGAAGAGCGACTACTGGTTGCGCAATGCCAGCCCTGCGCTGCGACAACATCACACTTGGCCACACATGGCCCAAGCTGCTCGACAACAAGATGCGTCTGCGTCTGTACGGAGCTGTTCAGAACCCGTTCGTCATCACCAAGTATAAAGGTCTTGACCAGAGGTGGCCGACGGTATCGACCGCGACCTCTATCCACGCGCCACAACCTTCACACTCGGTGTAGTGGCAAGCTTCTAAATCATACAACAAGCGTCTAACAAATTAAAAAGACTATAATAATATGAAATCATATATAAAAGCATCATAGCTTCAGCAATGTTTGCAGGTCTGGCCCCGACTGCCACTTCCTGTATCGGCGATTTGGATCTTGAGCCTAATGATCCGAACACCACAACAGCCAGCAACATGACAGAGGCAGCTTACGAGGGCGTATTGGCAAAGTGCTATTCAGGCTTGGCCGTGTCAAGGCCAGGGCGGTCCCTGACGGAGCATCAGACATTCTGGTCTCGACGGCGGTACAGGCCAGTACACGCGTGCACTCTTCATGCTCAACGAATTCCCCACCGACGAGGTAAAGTGGATATGGAAAGACGAAGGTGTCATCGACCTTAACACCAACGTATGGGGTAAGGGCAACACCAACATCTTCGGTACATACAGCCGCATGTATGTGGAGATTGCCATCTGCAACGACTTCTGCGCCTCATAAAGGGCAAGGACCAGTTCAAGGAAATGGCTCTTGAGGCCCGTGCGCTGCGCCATGAGCTACTATAACATCGTAGATCTCTTCGGCATGGGTGGCTTCATCACCGAGAACGACGAAGTAGGAAGCAAACCTAAAGCAGATTTTCGCGTCCCGAACTCTACACATGGCTGGCAAGCGAACTTGAGGACATCGTGGCCAACATGTCTGACGCCACACCTCACTACGGCCGCGTAGGCAAGGACGGCGCCGAGGCTCTGCTTGCCCGTCTCTATCTCAACGCAGGCGTCTATACCGGCACACCGGCACACGACAAGTGTGCTCAGCACTGCGAGAACACCATAACTCGTCACAAGGGCAAAGCATTCAAGGGTTCAGTCTTGCCGATCACTACCTCTATCTGTTCTGCGGCGACAACGACGTATATATGCCTGGCGGATCAGACGTAAACGAAATTCTTTGGGGCATCCCCTACGATGCTGTAGAACTCACTCCGTATGGCGGCACCACATTCCTCTGCTGTGCAGGTGTAAGCAACCCGACAGTGGACAACGACGGTGCATACATGAACTGCGAGGACTACGGACTCAACCAGCAGTGGGGCTGTATGCACGCCACAAAGGAGTTTGCCGACAAGTTTGCTGCCGAGCCTAACGACGTACGCTGGTCGATGTGGAAGAAGGATGCGGACGGATTCAAGAAGGAGAACACATCATTCTCTAAGTTTACCGACGGCTATGGCGTAGTGAAGTTCACCAATCTGCTGCGCGACAGCAACGGCAACTTCAAGAAAGGCGAAATCACCAAGTTCCCGAACACCGACCTTCCGCTCTTCCGTCTGGCTGATGTCTATCTGATGTATGCCGAATGCGCAATGCGTGGAGCAGCCGACAAGGCAAAGGGAGTGGAATATGCCAACTATGTACGCGAACGTGCAGGCGTGTCGAAATGGACTGAAACCGACCTCAACGAACAGAACATGATCGACGAGCGTTGCCGCGAATTGTACTGGGAGAACGTACGTCGTACCGACCTCGTACGCTTCGGTCTCTTCAGCGGAAGCAAATACATGGTCGTGGAAGGGTAATGTAGCCGAGGGTACAGCCATGCGACTACATGAACGTATTCCCTGATTCCTTCATCGGTAATCGCTGCTCAGCCCGACTTCAAGCAGAACCCTAACTATTAAGCATCAATCAATCTTAAAAAACAGATTAAGCAATGAAAAAATTAAGTTATATACTGTTCAGCTTTATCAGCCTTATGTTTTTGCCACCGCTTCGTGCAGTGGTCTTGAAGAGGAGAACCTGTAATTCAGACACCCACCAAGCTTGTACTGAACACACCGGCTACCGCCAACCAATATGTAGATCTTGGCTATGACAAGGATGCAGGTACTGTAAACTTCACATGCTCGCAGGCCGATTATGGTTTTGCAGCTTCAGCCAACTACTATATGCAAGTGTCGCTCGACGAGAGCTTCTCCAACTTCGAGGAGCTTGCCACTTCCTACACTTCATGCAACATGAACGTGAAGGCAAGCGAGATAGCAGAAGCCGTTTGCAAGCTTCGCGGCATAAAGAGCGAGGAGACTTACACTGACGAACCTGCCCGCAAGGTGTTCTTCCGCGTAAGATCGCAGATTCTGAAATACGAAGACACCAGCATTCTCTCAAATGTTGTGGCAATGGAGAAGGTGAAGGGATACTTCGCCCTGCGTCTGCCGGGCTACATCTACCTCGTTGGTGCGCCTGAAGGTTGGGTTGGTCCAAGCGAAGAAAACAAGGCCCACTACGAAGCCTGGAAACTGTTTGAGAGCGACAATGCCATTGGCAGCAAGGTGTACTACGGCGAATTCGATGTTCCGGCAGGAAAGTTCCAGTTCCGCTTCTACACGGCTCTGACAGGATGGGATAAGGATTCGTACGGCAGTCGAGGCAGACTCTCCTAAGGAAATCACGATGACCAAAGACATATACGACGGCACTATCGTCAAGGGCAAGGGTAGCTATCAGATATCCGACTGGCCCGGCGGCAAGGTTAAGATTACCGTAAATATGAGCAATGAATCGAAGATGACCGTCAAGTTCGAGAAAGTAGGTTAATATTTTAGTAACGTCAAAGTGAAAAAAACATGAAAAAAATTAACGATATCACTTATGGCGCTTTGTCTCTCGTCTTCGCCTCATGCGAAGACGACTGGACGGAGGCAGCGCCGCAGACCAATCCTCGAGCAAGCCTTTGCCGTGGACGACATTACACTGAAAAGTATTGTCCCAGAGGCCATCAATCTGCAAGAAACATATATGAAGGACAACAAGGTGAGACTATTCACCGAAAGCGTGAAGAACCTCCCGGAAGGCAGCCAGACAAAGTACGAACTGCAGTTCAGCAAGACCGCAGACTTCGCCAAGTACGGCACCGTAACATGCGAAATGGATTCCGACACGGCTGTTGTGAGAGCCTCTGACTTCGAAGAGGCCTATAAAGCAACCATCGGCCGCAACCCGAGAGCCAAGGACATCTTCATACGCTATGCAGCTTACATCGTCAAGAACAAGACATCTGTAGTTCGTATAGGCGACCCCAACACCTATCTGGGTGCCTCAAAAGATTAAGGTGACTCCTTATCCAAGCGACCTCGTTATTGAAAACAACTATTATCTGCTTGGTACCATCAACGACTGGTCGGTGGCTACTGCCATCAAGCTCGATCACACAGGCAATCCTTACGAGAACCCGGTATTCACCCTAAAGGTGAACATCAGCAACGAGCAAGCTGCCAGCGGATGGTGGTGGAAGGTCGTTCCGGAATCCACTTACCTCACAGGCAACTGGGTGAGCGGCGACAACGCTGCCTACGGCGTGGCTGAGAACGGTGATGAAGCAACCGAGGGTATGCTCATTCGCGTACCGCCAAAGATGATGTAGGAGCCGGATGCCTCAAGACAAGCGGAAAACTCCTGTTCAGCATCAATCTTGAGGATGGCACCTATTCGTTCACTCCTGCCGCTGAATAACTGCAAGCTAAAAGTCATACATACATCTACTGTCATATAGATTAATTAAGGTTTTAGTTTTATAACTTGATTGAAAGAGACTGTTCACTTGTGTGAATGGTCTCTTTTTTGTTGGTTACACTGATATGCAAACGTTTGCACACATTATTTGCACGTTTGACAATCAGCCGCATACATTTTATAATGGAATTTGGAATAACTTTGGGACATAAAAGATAAAGTGTTCAACTTCTGCAAGTTCAGAAATTGCAAAAAGTTCAGCCAAGAGCTTATACGGTTGCGTGATGCAAGTAGTTGTAACCCGGCAAGCAGTCATAACATATCATATAAAAGCATTAATAAACCATTTACTACAAAAAATAACTAAAAACGGAAAACGATGAAGAAACTTTACATGACAGCCATTGCTCTTATGGGGGCAATAAGTATGCATGCACAAGGCTGGCCCGCCGACTATGAAGGCGTGATGCTGCAAGGATTTTACTGGGACTCTTACCGCGCGTCGAAGTGGCAGAAGCTTGAGGCACAGGCCGACGACCTTGCCCCGTACTTCAGTCTGGTATGGATTCCGCAGAGTGCCAACTGTGGCAGCGGACGATCCATGGGATATGACGACCTCTACTGGTTCAGCAATTACAACAGTTCTTTCGGCAATGAAGCCGAACTGCGCCCATGATAAGGACATTCAGGAACAAAGGCATAGGCACCATAGCCGATGTCGTCATCAATCACCGCAACACCCTGACAAGTTGGACCGACTTCCCCGTGGAGACCTACAAGGGCGTTACCTACCAGATGTACCCCGCAGACATCTGCCACGACGACGATGAGGGGAATACCTACAATTGGGCCAACAGCCAGACTCCCAAGGTAAGCCTCAGCAACAAGTACGATTCAGGGCGACGGATGGAACGGCATACGCGATCTCGACCATTACAGTTCCAACGTGCAGACCGTGGTAAAGGCCTACCTCGACATGCTGCTCAACGACTTGGGCTACGCCGGATTCCGTTACGACATGGTGAAAGGCTACGCCGGACTGTTCACCGGCATCTACAACTCTGCCGCAAAGCCACGCTTCTGTGGGCGAATACATGGACGGCAACGCCACCACCGTCAAGGCATGGATTAATGCCACGAAGGTGAACGGCGAACCCACATCGGCCGCCTTCGACTTCCCCGTGCGCTATGCCGTGCGCGACCATCGCATCGAAATGGAGCGGCAAAGGCAAAGGAAGGGCTTGCCAGCGACCCGGCCTATCGCCGATACGCGGTCAGCTTCGTGGAAAACCACGACACCGAGTACCGCTCAAGCTCAGAACAGCAGGACCCCATACGCCAGGACACGCTTGCCGCCAACGCCTACATCCTGGCTTCATGCGGCACGCCGTGCGTCTTCTACAAACATTGATTGCCTACCCCACCGACATCAAGATGATGATAAACGCCCGCCACGCAGCAGGCATCGCCAACACCAGCAACACCACTTTCAACGAGTACACCGGCTCGCAATGCAACGTACTGAAGACCGAAGGCTCGTACGGCACACTCTACGCCGTGATGGGAGCCAACGCCGACGCACAAGGCACCGGCGGATTCACCGAGATACTGCGCGGACACAACTACCGCTACCTTCTCCGCAACAGCAGCAACGTGGTCTGGGTGGACCTGCCCTCCGACGCTATGACAATGTGCAGAAGGCACGCTCACCGCCGTCAGCGACCAGCAGGGCGCACAGCTGGTCTTATACCACCGACGGAACATTGCCTACCGCACAGAGCCGCAAGGCTGCAAGCGGAACACTCATAGACATACCCACAGGCACCACCACGCTGAACGTGGGACTGCTCGTAGGCACCACCGTCTCAGCTGTCGCAACGCGCACATACAAAATCTCCCCTTCCGACAGTTTCTCTCCCTACGACATCACCAAACGCAAAACGTGGACAACGTGGGATGGAAGAGCGTGAACTTCTGGGCATGGAAGACCTCTACGGCGACAACTTCACATCCACGGGCAAGTGGCCCGGCGACGCAGTCAGCACCACGAAGACCGTAGAGGCAGGAAGTGGCAGCCGGACATAAACCACATAGCCAAACGCGACTGCATGGTATCGTTCGTCCTCCAGCACTGCCAGCGGCTCACCGCAGACTGTCAATATATACGACATCAACAAGGACACATACCTCGAAGTCAGCGCCGACAGGACAGCCAGAACCATTATTATGTGAACGACGTGACTTCACGATGCGCCGGCATAACCACAGTCACCACCGACAGCAAAAACCAGCCCGCATACTGGTACGACCTGCAGGGCCGACGCTACACCAGCCGCCCCGTCAAGCCGGGCGTTTACATCAACAGCGGAAGGAAGATAATGATAAAGGTAACAGCCAGACACACCTTATATATAATAGCTCACAACGCGCAATGTTGCGAGCCCCACACAATGAAACACCGTGTGCGAAACAACCATTATCACACCCGTTTTCAAACAAGGCTTCTTTACAACCCAAACAAGGCTTCTTTACACTTCAAACAAGGCTTCTTTGCGATGTAAAAGCCTTGTTTGCAAACGGGGTAAAAATGCGCACGTTTCCCAGACACAATCCACCCCTCCCGCAACCGACCCCGAAACGCCATACAAAAACCGTCCGCACACAACGCCGACTCGCTGACGAAAAGGCGTATCTTATTGAATTTGAATAAAAAACGGCGAAACTATATTATGTTGTCGGAATTTATTCGTATCTTTGCGGCAAGATTACAAATCCTAACCAATAACATTTACGCTCTCCACCCAACGGTTTCGCCGCCAACAGCGGCATACACGGGCAAGAGAACGTTCCAGGTGGAGCCTCGACACGGCACACACTATCTAACGACAACAATCAATCACATAGTTATATGATAAAACATTCCATTTCAACCCTCGTGCTTTTGTGCGCAATGGCTGTGCCCTGCACCGCCGCCGACTATAAAGGCACGGCCCCGAAGGACGGTGCCACCTACCATCTCTACAACGTAGGCACTGGCAAGTTCCTCAGTTCTGCCGACGGAACACTCACCTCGGCGGCACCAACCTCACAGTAAGGCTGAACAAGACAGCCGACGGCTACTACACACTGACAACAGCCGACGGCAAAAGTCAGCGCGACACTGTGGGACGCTCCGCGCAGCAACGGCAGCGGCAAGTACTCACAGTGGAAGTTCACAAGGTGAAGGGCACCGACGATGTCTATACCCTTGCCAACCGCAACCGTGAGGCAAGTGCGACATTCAGCATCTATCGGGACACCACGGGCGCACTCGCCCAGGAAGCGGCACAACCGGGAGCACAGTTCACACTTGCACAGTGGAAACTGGTGGCATCGGGGAGAACCGATTATAGAAATCGTGAACATCGACGAAACCGCCAACACATACACCACACCTACGGAAAGCTTAACGCCACCGTAAAGCTCAAGCGCACACTCGAAGCCGGCACATGGAACACCATCTGTCTGCCTTTCGACATCAGCAACGAAAAGAGCTCAAGGCCAAGTTCGGCGCAAAGACACAGTTGGCTGAACTCACCGACGCCGACGAGGAAGTGATAAAATTCACCACGACAACCAACGGCATCATCGCAGGCGAGACCTACATCATCAACCCCCGAAACGGTGGCCGCCAACGCCACATACACATTCGAAGGCGTGAACACATTCACAAGCGAACCGGTATTGGCAGGCGTGGAGGAAGTGACCATAACAGGTTCGTTCACAAAGACAACGGCACCGGCAGGAGCATTCACCATCATCAACGGCAAACTCAGAAGTACAGCGAAGCGACAGCCATCAACGGACTCGCGCCTACTTCACCGACGGCAACAAGGATTCACGCATCTGGACATGGTCGCTTGACGGTGTGACAGGCATCAACGCCACCGGCATCAACGGAACGGCGACATACGACATGTTCAACACCGCAGGACAGAAGGTGAAGACCAACGCCACCGGCAAGGAGAACATGCCCAAGGGCATCTACATCATCAACGGAAAGAAACTAACCAAATAAAGCGTCACCACAATGAAAACAACGATAACAAGACAAATCGTCATGCTCGTAGTGCTGCTCACGCATTCTTCGCCGGCAGCGCAAAGGCTGACACCAAGACGGTGCTGTGGTCGTCATACTCGCCGAAGGGTTCCTCGTTCTCGAAGGATATCAAAATCGACTTCACACGACAGACCATCACTGCGGAAATCGACCTCTCCACATGCAGCGCGTCATCAACAAACGAGAACATACTCCGTAGGCAACGCCATCGACACATGGGGAAGCGACGACAGCCAGACCATACACCTGTTCTACACAAAGAGCACCTCGACAATGGAGGTGGACTATCTCAACGGCAACAGCAACACCGTTCGCGAGGCAGTTAAAAACCTCAGCGGCAACATCACGGTAGTCATCTCAAGGACGGGTAGCCATCAACGGCACAACCTACGCCTCACGCCCTGTCTATACCAACATCGGCTATCCCTTCGAGTACAATCCGCCAAAGGCCGTGGCCAGCAAGCGCGAGACCAACGAGAACGACAACAATGCCACGGGCTTCTACCGCCGCCAGTTCACGCTCGACGACTCGTGGCGAGACAAGCGCGTCTTCCTCCATTTCGATGGCGTCTATAGTGCCGCTGCCGTTTGGGTGGACGGCAACTACGTCGGCTACTCGCAGGGATCCAATACCGACGCGGAGTTTGATATCACCGCAGCCCTGGAGAAGCAGGCCGACGGCAGCATCCGGACGGGCAGCTCGGCAGACAACGTCCACCAGCTCTCCGTGCGCGTCTATCGCTGGTGCGACGGATCCTACCTCGAAGGGCAGGATATGTGGCACCTTTCGGGCATCCACCGCGACGTCTATCTCGTCGCCACACCCAAGGTCTTTGTAGCCGACCACGTCATCACCACCGACAACATGGCCACCGACGCTACCAGCGGCACGATGCAGGTAGCGCTCACCATCGACAACCGCGACCGCGTGGCAGGTGCCAACAAGACCATTACCGTCACGCTCAGCGACAAGGACGGCAACGTGGTAGCTACTGGCAAGGCTGAATATGAAAGCAAAAAAGACAACTACGGAAGACAGACCCTGACCGTGAGCCTTCCGGGACTCAAGGGCCTGCATCCTTGGAGTGCGGAGTCTCCTTATTTATATAATGTGACGGTGAGCCAGCATGCTGCCGACGGTACGGAAGAGATGGCGTTCAACACGAAGTATGGTTTCCGCACCATCACGCTGACGAAAAATCCGCACGTCGTCTATGTCAACGGCCAGCGTGTCTTCTTCAAGGGTGTCAACACCCAGGACACGCATCCCGAATACGGACGGGCCATCGACGTGGAGACGATGATGAAGGACCTGACGATGATGAAGCAGGCCAATGTCAACACGGTACGCACGTCCCACTATCCGCGCCAGCCGAAGATGTACGCCATGATGGACGCTCTGGGCTTCTATGTGATGGATGAGGCCGACGTGGAGTGCCACTATGACTGGATATGGGGATGGAGACACTTAACCAAGAGACTCACCTCAGACGGAAACTGGACCGCTCAGTATGTGGACCGCAACGTGCGCATGGTGGCGCGCGACCGCAACCACCCCTGCGTCACGTTCTGGTCTTTGGGCAACGAGTCGGGAAGCGGCCTCAACTTCGAGAAGGCCTATGCGGCAGTGAAGGCCCTCGACGGCCGACCCATCCACTATGAGGGTACGACCAACTGGGGCAATGCGGCCACTTCGGACCTCTATTCCAGCATGTATCCCACGGTGGACTATGTTGCAAGCAATAAAGATGGAGTCAAGAATCGTCCCTACTTCATCTGCGAATATGCCCATGCCATGGGACAAGCCGTAGGCAACCTGAAGGACTATTGGGAGGCCATAGAGAGCAGCACGGGCATCATTGGCGCCTGCATTTGGGACTGGGTGGACCAGGCCATCTACCGCGTGGAAAGTGGATCTGGCATCGTGGCCGACAAGACCAAGAATGGTTTTCACAATTGGACCTCGGGCTACGACTACAATGACATCGCGCTGTTTGGAGTTGGCTTCCAGGGCAACTTCCTCAACAACGGCCTCATCACGCCCGACCGCGCCTGGACTTCCAAGCTCACCGAGGTGAAGAAGGTCTATCAGTATGTGGCGTTCTCCGACTTCGACGCGGCCTCGCGCTCAGTCTCCCTCACCAACAAGTATGTCTTCACCACCATTTCTCCCGACCGCTACGACCTCGCCTTCCGCGTGTTCAAGGATGGACGGCTGGTGGAGGAGGCTACTGTCGGCCACTTCGACGCAATCGCCCCGGGTGCCTCGGCACGCATCACCCTGCCGCTGACGACCAAGACTGATGAGGCGAGCGAATATCTCGTCAATGTCGAACTGCGCATCAAGGAGGCCTGCGCATGGGCGGAGGCTGGCTACAACATCGCCGATGAGCAATTTGCCCTGACCGCGCGTCCAGCCTGGACCGCTCACACGTCCAAGGGAGGTTCCCTGACCATCAGCGGCAACACCGTCTCGGGCAACGATGCCGAGGGCAACGCCTACCAGATGGCTTTCGACAACAGCGGCAAGATGACGGCGTGGACCTATGCGGGCAAGCAGATTCTGCACACCAATGCCAATGGCACGATTGCTTCGGGAGCTGCGCCCGACTTCAATAGCTGCCGAAACATCGACAACGACAAAGAGAGTACCGGTACCGCAAATGTAGGATGTGTCAATTCGTCCTCGACCAAAATCATCAAGGCGTTGACGAAAGACGAGGCTTCGGGCTGCGCCACCATGACGGTGCAGGGCAATGCCAAAAACTGCCAGTACACCATCCGCTACACGTTCTATCCTGATGCCACGGTTGACATGAAGACGACGTTCTCTCCTTCGGGGGCTACACGCCGTCTGGGTCTCGGCCTGCAACTGGCTCCTGGCTTTGAGAATGTGGAGTTCTATGCGCGTGGTCCGCGCTCCAACTATTCCGACCGCAAGACGGGTTCCTACCTCGGACGTTTCACCACCACGGTCGATGATATGGTGGAGGAGCAAATCCACCCACAGACCTACGGCGACCATGAGGATCTGCGCGAACTGCTGCTCAGCAACAAGGAGGAAGGACTCACGCTCATAGTCCAGGTCGATGACGCCGCGGCCCTGTTCCCATGCAGGCGAGTGCGTTTCACTGCGGGACCCTCAACGGCGATATTTGGAAGACGACCACACACAACCTCGTGCGCGCCCAGAACCAGTGGCACCTGTTCCTCAAAGTGCGCGAGCATGAAGCTTCAAATGAAGGCGTTCATAGCCTCGCTCGGCTGACAGAGCGACACTGCGACAACCCCAAATAAAGGCTTACTACAAAGGCGCCTTCGAGGAGAAAAAAAAATATAACGCTTTTGCACATTACCGAAAACAACAATAAACAAATAACTGGCGAAAAGCGCGTTTCGGCCAAAATACCACTGCCGCAAAAAAAAAAATAACATTATGGCAACAACAAATTCAAAGTACGCTCCGATGTTCCAGCTCGGAAGGACAACACAGAGTACCGCCTGCTCACAAAAGAAGGCGTAAGCACTGGCGAATTTGAGGGAAAGACTATCCTGTAAAGTGTCGGAAGCCCTTACACTGCTCTCACACGCAGGCATTCCACGATGTGGAATTCATGCTCCCGCGAGCACAACGAACAGGTGGCGAAGATTCTTGCACGCCGACCACGAGGCTCGGCGACAACGACAAATATGTGGCCTTGACAGTTCCTGCGCAACGCCGAAACTGCCGCAAGGCATCCTGCCCTTCTGTCAAGACACCGGCACTGCCATCATACGGCGAGGGACAGCGCGTGTGGACCGATTTCGAGGACGAAGAAGCCCCTCTCACTCGGCGTATATAACACATTCACACAAAGACAATCTGCGCTACTCGCAGAACGCTCCGCTCAACATGTACGACGAGGTGAACACGATGCAACCTCCTGCACAAATCGACATCGAAGCAACAGGGGCGACGAGTACCGCTTCGTCATGGTGGCAAAGGGTGGCGGCTCAGCCAACAAGACCTACTTCTACCCCATGACAAAGGCAACAATCCAGAACGAAGGCACGCTTCTGCCCTTCCTCGTTGAAGATGAAGAGTCTGGGCACCGCCGCATGTCCTCCCTACCACATTGCGTTCGTCATCGGAGGCACAAGTGCCGAAAGAACCTGCTCACCGTGAAGCTCGCCTCAATAAAATACTACGACAACCTGCCCACAACAGGCGACGAGACAAGGTCGTGCTTTCCGCGACATCGACCTTGAAGAGAAGCTCCTCAAAGAGGCACACAAGATTGGACTCGGCGCACAGTTCGGCGGCAAGTACCTCGCACGACATCCGTGTGGTGCGCCTCCCACGCCACGGGCAAGTTGCCCCATCGGTATGGGCGTGAGCTGCTCTGCCGACCGCAACATCAAGGCGAAGATAAACAAGGACGGTATCTGGCTTGAGAAGATGGATTCAACCCGTCAGAACTCATCCCCGAAGAGTATCGCCGCCAGGCCGGTGAAGGCGCGACCGGCATAGAAATCGACCTCGACAAGGGGCATCGATGCAGTGCGCGCAGAGCTAAGTATCCCGTAAGCACACGCGTCAATCTGAAAGGCACCATCATCGTGGCACGCGACATAGCCCATGCCAAGCTCAAGGCACGCCTCGACGCCGGCGAAGAAATGCCCCGCCTACTTCAAGAATCACCGATTTCTACGCCGGACCTGCCAAGACTCCGAAGGCTACCCCTGCGGTTCAATGGGTCCGACAACGGCAAACCGCATGGATCCCTACGTTGATGAGTTCAGGCCATCGGCGCATCGCTCGTGATGATAGCCAAAGGCAACCGCTCACAGGTCGTAACCGATGCCTGCAAGAAGCACGGCGGCTTCTACCTCGGCACCATCGGCGGCGTGGCGGGCCATCTGCGCAGAGCAACATCAAGAGCATCGAGTGCGTGGAATACCCCGAACTGGGTATGGAAGCCATCTGGAAAAATCACCGTCGAGGACTTCCCTGCATTCATTCTCGTAGATGACAAGAGCAACGACTTCTTCCAGCAGCTGAAGCCCTGGTGCCCCAACTGCAAGTAACAAGGAAGCCGTTCAGCGGCTGAACGAAATCACCCGACAGGTCGGCAGAAATGCAGGCGGTTTTAAAAGAAGCCTTGTTTGCATCACAAAGAAGCCTTGTTCGGAACCAAAAAGAAGCCTTGTTTGCAATGTAAACAAGGCTTCTTTTTATGCCATAAATCCTGCGTTGAAAAAACGGCGCAACCCCCTTCGTTTTTCCTTTTCCGTCAGTTCTGCATCCCATTTTGGCACGCTATTTGCAAAAAGATAAGGCAGATCATAAAACAACAAATATATGCAAAAAAAAGGAAATATAGGGGTTACAACCGAAGAACATCTTCCCGTAATAAAAAGTTTTCTATTCCGACCATGAGATTTTCCTCCGTGAAATGGTGTCGAACGCCGTGGATGCCACACAGGAAGCTCAAGACCCTTGCAGAGCGTGGCGACTTCAAGGGCGAACTGGGCGACCTCACCGTGCACGTGAGTCTCGATGCCGACAAAGGCACACTCACCATCAGCGACCGAGGTATAGGCATGACCGAGGAGGATAGACAAGTACATCAACCAGATAGCATTCTCCGGCGTGAACGATTTCCTCGACAAATACAAGGACAACGCCAACGCCATCATCGGACACTTCGGTCTGGGATTCTACTCATCGTTCATGGTAAGCAAGAAGGTGGTGGAGATTGTCACCAAGAGCTACAAGGACGGTGCCAAGGCAGTGAAATGGAGCTGCGACGGAAGTCCGGTTGAGATAAGCGACGCCGAAAAGGCCGACCGCGGCTCAGACATAATCCCTCCACATCGACGACGACTGCAAGGAGTTCCTCGACAAGGTGAAGATTGGCGAACTGCTCAACAAGTACTGCAAGTTCATGGCAGTGCCTGTGGCTTTCGGCAGAAGACGGAATGGAAGGACGGAAAGCAGGTCGAGACCGAAGAGGACAACATAATAAACAGCGTGGAGCCTCTGTGGACCAAGACTCCGAGCACGCTGAAGGACGAGGACTACAAAAACTTACCGCACGCTGTACCCCATGCAGGACGAACCGCTCTTCTGGATTCACCGAACGTGGACTATCCGTTCAATCTTACCGGTATTCTCTACTTCCCACGGATCAAGAGCAACATAGAATTGCAGCGCAACAAGATACAGCTCTACTGCAACCAGGTGTTCGTCACCGACCAGGTGGAGGCATAGTACCGGAGTTCCTCACACTGCTCCACGGCGTAATCGACTCGCCGGACATCCCGCTCAACGTGAGCCGCAGCTATCTGCAAAGCGACGCCAACGTGAAGAAAATCTCAACCTACATCACAAAGAAGGTGGCCGACCGCCTGAACAGCATCTTCAAGGAGAACCGCAAGGAGTATGAAGAGAAGTGGGACGACCTCCAGATATTCATCAACTACGGAATGCTTTCGCAGGAAGACTTCTACGAGCGTGCCAAAGGATTTCGCCCTGCTCAAGGATGTCGATGGCAAATACTTCACCTACGACGAGTACAAGACACTCATCAAGGACAACCAGACCGACAAGGACGGCAACCTCGTCTATCTCTATGCCAACAGCAAGGAAGGCGAATACAGCTACATAGAAGCCGCCAAGAGCAAGGGCTACAGCGTGCTCCTCATGGACGGACAGCTCGACACGCCAATGGTGTCGATGCTCGAACAGAAGCTGGAGAAGACCCGCTTCACACGCGTAGATAGCGACATCATCGACCGCCTCATCGTGAAAGACGACAAGAAGGCCGATGCCCTCGACAAGGAAAGCAGTGACATTTTGTCACAGACATTCCGCTCACAGATGCCGAAGATGGAGAAAGCCGAGTTCCATGTAGAGGTAGAAGCCCTCGGCGAACAGGCTCTTCCGTGATGATGACACAGAGCGAGTATATGCGACGCATGAAGGAAGTGAGCCAGTATCGCCGGTATGTCTTTCTACGGACAGATGCCCGACATGTACAACCTTGTGCTCAACACCGACCATCCGCTCATCAAGAACGTGCTTGAACACGAAAACGCCGCCTGCGCCGACACCCTCAAACCCATGACAAGCGGATCAAGGGACTGGAGGCACGCCTTGCCGTGCTGCAATGCACCAGGAGCAGAACAAGAAGAAACCCGAAGAGATAACACAGGAAGAGAAGGACGATGTGCGCGACACCGAAAAGCAGATTGAGCAGCAGCGCAACAAGAAGAACGAGATAATCGCCGCCTCAGCCAAGGACAACAAGGTGGTGCACCAGCTCATAGACCTCGCTCTCTTGCAGAATGGCATGCTCAAAGGGAGCAGCCCTCGACGCCTTCCCTGAAGCGTTCGGTGGATCTGATAAAGTAAAAAAGTTTCGCAGATTGAAGATTTGCGGAAACCAAGTAAGACAACCGTTCGTAACATCATTGATTTTCAATATCGTTACGACAGCATGAAAAAAGAAGCCTTGTTTGCGATGTAAACAAGGTCTTTTGTTACAAACAAGCCTTGTTTTGAGTGCAAACAAGGCTTGTTTTTTATACAGGCAATACTGCGTTGGCAAACGACACCGGCATAACGCACGAATCACCCCGTCCGCTCCGCCTTTCGGCAACATTTCGCCTAAAACTCAAATATTTGACGGCAAAACACCGGAATGTCGTTTTTTATTACTAACTTAGTCGATGAAAACAATTCATCAATACTATAAAAAGCAACTTCAACTATACCGTTTATGAAGAAAAAGACAAGCCCTTGCAATGGCGTTGCTGGCAAAGGTTTCGGCATCGCAGCAAGAGCACAACAGACGGTTGCGCTGAACTACTGGTTCGACCGCCCCACCACGCTTCAAGGCAGAGCCGTGTGGTACGGCGGACAAGCCGGAGAAGTGGTCCGACGGCAAAAAGCCCATCTCGGCAGGCGACACCGCCACCAATCCCGACGCGGAATGGGAACAGAAGTCGCTCCCCCTCTGGGCAACGGCAACATCGGAGCCAACATCCTCGGCTCGGTGGAAGCAGGGAGCGTTTCACCTTCAACGAGAAGACACTGTGGCGCGGCGGACCCAACACCGCACGCGGAGCCGACTACTACTGGAACGTGAACAAGCCATCGGCACACACATAATGAAGGACATACAGAAAGCCTTCGCCGACGGCGACTGGGACAAGGCGGCAACGCTCACGAAGCAGAACTTCAACAGCACAGTGCCATACGAGGCCTACAAGGAAGACCCGTTCCGCTTCGGCAGCTTCACCACAATGGGCGGAATTCTACATTGAGACGGGCTTGAGCCAGGTGGGTATGAGCGGCTATCGCCGCGCCCTGTCGCGACTCGGCACTCGCCACGGTGCAGTTCAGCAAGGACGGCACACTACCGCCGCGAATACTTCATCTCCCACCCTGCCAACGCCATGATAGTGCGCTTCAAGGCCGACCGCCCAGACATGCAGAACCTCACACTGAGCTATGCCCCCAACCCCGTATCCACAGGCAGCATGAAGCAAGGCGACAGCGCCGACGAGCTGCTCTACGACGCACGACTCGACAACAACGGCATGCACTACGCACTGCGCATAAAGGCGATAAACAAAGGCGGACGACTCGACAACGACGGCAACCGCATCAAAGGTGACATCTGCCGACGAAGTGGTGTTCATCATTACAGCCGACACCGACTACAAGATGAACTTCGACCCCCGACTTCAACGACCCAAAAAACCTATGTCGGAACCGACCCGCTCGCCACCACGAAGAAGTGGCTCGACGATGCCGCCGGCAAGACATTTCGACTACCTCCCTGAACGAACACTACGCCGACTACTCTTGCCTGTTCCGTAGTGTCAGCCTCAGCCTCAACAACGCTTCAGCCACCGACGACATGCCCGTGAACGAGCGTCTGGCACGCTACCGCGAGGGAAAGAGCGACTTCTACCTCGAACAACTATACTACCAGTTCGGGCGTTACCTGCTCATCGCATCGTCAAGACCGGGCAACCTGCGCCAACCTGCAAGGACTGTGGCACAACAACGTGGACGGTCCGTGGCGAGTGGACTACCATAATAACATAAACCTGCAGATGAACTACTGGCCAGCATGACCCACCGGACTGCAACAATGCGAACTTCCGCTCTTCGACTTCTACAGGGCATCATCAAACCGGGCGAACGCACTGCCAAATCGTACTACGGTACACGGGGATGGACCACATCAGTGTCGGGCAACATATTCGGATTCACCACGCCACTCGAAAGCGAAGACATGTCGTGGAACTTCTCGCCGTTTGCCGGACCGTGGCTCGCCACACAACATCTGGAACTACTACGACTACACACGCGACATCCACTTCCTGCGCAACAAGGGCTACGACATAATCAAAGGCAGCGCACGTTTCGTCACCGACTACCTCTGGCACCGCCCCGACGGAGTCTATACAGCTGCGCCATCGACATCGCCCGAGCACGGACCCATCGATGAAGGAGCCACATTCGCACACGCCGTGATTCGCGAAATACTGCTCGACGCCATCGAAGCAAGCCGCATTCGGCACCGACGCAAAGGAACGCCGCCAGTGGCAGGACGCTCGACCTCACCTCGCACCTTATAAAATAGGACGATACGGACAGCTTATGGAATGGTCGAAAGACATCGACGACCCGAAAGACGAGCACCGTCATGTCAATCATCTGTTCGGTCTGCATCCCGGACACACCATCTCGCCAGTCACGACACCCGAACTCGCTGAAGCAGCAAAAGTGGTTCTGCAACACCGTGGCGACGGAGCCACAGGCTGGAGCATGGGGTTGGAAACTCAACCAATGGGCACGCCTGCACGACGGCAACCACGCTTATCTGCTCTACGGCAACCTGCTGAAGAACGGAACAATGGACAACCTCTGGGACACGCACCCGCCATTCCAGATTGACGGAAACTTCGGCGGTACAGCAGGGAGGACCGGAAATGCAGAGCCATTCGGGATTCATACATCTGCTACCCCCTGCCCGATGCATGGCACGAAGGCAAGGTGAAGGGACTGTGCGCACGCGGCAACTTCACCATAGACATGACATGGAATGACGGTAAACTCAACGGGCGGACATACTCTCCGGTTCCGGCGAGAAGTGCATCGTGCGCTACGGAGACCAGACCTGCACCTTCAAGACAAGGAAAGGCAAGCACTACGAAGTGCGCTTCACTCCGCAAGGAGGCATCGCAAAGCCAACTGTAACACGACAAACGACAAAACAACAATAACAGCAAAATGAAGAAAATAATATTGATTCTCGCCCTTATCGTCACAGCAATAACGGGCGCAAATGCCAAGGGCAACAAGATTCCATTGTATGCATGGAACGGATTCGGCGACAATGCCCGTTTGAAACCTCAAGAACGACTTCAAGGAATGGAAGCGTCACGGTGTCACCGGCGTGTGCATCAACGCCGGAATGGACATCGAAAAGATTGCGACAGCAGCCAAAGCCGCCAAGAAGGTAGGCTGGGAGTACCACGCATGGGTACCCACAATGGTGCAGGGAGGCAAGGACAGCACATGGTACACCGTAAACCGGGGGCGAATCGGCATTCGACCACCCGGCATACGTCCCCCTACACCACACTCGACCCTCGCAACCCGAAGGTGAAGGAGTTCCGGCAGAGAAATTCAAGGAGATTGCCGCCATACCCCGAAGTCGATTTCGTGCAGCTCGACTACATCCGCTACGCCGATGTGATACTCCCGCGGTCTGTGGGACAAGTACGGACTCATCATGAACGGCGAGTATGCCAAGCAGACTACTGCTATTGCAACGACTGCGTGGCTGCATTCAAGCAGCAGAGCGGCATAGACATAACCAAGGTGACCGACCCTTCGAAGATAAAGGAGTGGGCGCAGTTCCGCTGTGATGCCGTCACCGACCTCGTGAATGCCATTTCCGACGCCGTACACGCCGCAGGAAAGAAGATAAGCGCCGACGTGTTCCCCCGGCCCGAAGAGCCATGCCGAGTGGATGGTGCGCCAGCAATGGAACAAGTGGAAGCTCGACGCTGTGTTCTCCGATGAACTACAACGACTTCTATATGGAGCCGGCAGCATGGGTGGGGAAAAGTGACGAAGGAAGAGGCAGAAGCAGTGAAAGGCACAGGGAATGCAGCTTTATAGCGGCATCTTCATCTGCAAGGACTGGCGTCACAAGGACAAGGTTGTCGACCGGAGAACTCCGGTCTGCTGCCCTCAGAGATTGCCGAAGCAGTGGAGACATCAATCAAAGCTGGTGCCAACGGCATCAGCATCTTCACCCCCCAACGACATGACTCCCGAGCACTGGGCAGAGCTTTGAGAAGGTGATGAAGACCCTCAACAACAAGTAACGACCTGCCGACACCGTAGAAAGGAATGGAATTCAGGACGAAAGTAGATATACCACGCGCCACGTTCAGCATCGCTCCCTGCGAGCGTATGCTCTTCGTGGGTTCGTGTTTCGCCGACAACATGGGGCAAAAAAGTTCGCCGAAGACAAGTTCCGTGCCGTGGTGAACCCGTTCGGGGTGATGTACAATCCGGCCAGCATCATGCACACCGTGGAACGTTACGAAGGCGAGCTCCGCGCGTGGCGGTGCTCACCCTCGGCACCAACCACATCTACATACCCGGGAAACGGGCGAGATAGTAGATAACTGCAACAAGCGTCCGCAACGACTCTTCGAAGAACGCAGTCTCACGGCAGACGAATGCGCCGGCTACCTCATGCGTGCCGTGCGCCATTTGCAGAGCCGTTGCGCCGAAGTGAAGGTGATAGTCACCGTCAGTCCGATACGCTACGCCAGTACGGCTACCACGGCAGCATGCTCTCCAAAGCCACCATGCTCGCTGCGGACATGCTTGAGAAGCAGATGCCAGATGTCGTGACATTTTCCCCGCCTACGAGATTGTGAACGACAAACTGCTCGACTACCGTTTCTACCGTCCCGACATGCTGCACCCCACCGACCAGACCGTGGACTACATACGCGAACGCTTCGACGAGACGTTCTTCAGCGACGAAACACGCCGCTTTCAGCGAATGGCTGCCCATAGCAGCCTTAAATCACCGTCCTTCAATCCGGAAAGCGAAGAACACAAGGCTTTCATGCGACAAACGCAGGAAAAGCTCCAGGCTCTTGCACGGAAATGGGAGGGTATGGAGATTTGAATCGCGCCCATCGCCACACACGCGGGCATGGCGGCGACGCCCCAAAGTATGTACGGAAGAGTACAACGGATCGTATCAGAAAGAAGCCTGCTTGGTACAAACCAACAAGCGCTTCTCTTTTCGTTTTTCAGCAATATTATCCGACGAATTTAAAAACAAGTTTACTGTGAAAAGAAGGCTTTACATTGCAAAGAAGATTCTTTACGATGCAAAATGCAAGCCTTGTTTGCAACCAAAACAAGCCTTGTTTTCAATGCATCATCAAATTCATCATTCAAATTACCATTGATTATCAATGAATTACAACAATTCGCGAACTCGTTTTCATAAAGATCCGCTTACAGACCTATGGTGATGCTGCCCACCATTACCCAGATGCCGCAGTACAGAACCGAGGTCGTAGTAGCGATGGCATGTTATGTTGTCGGCTTTCACATACAAAGCGAATCAGGTGGGAGCCGTCCATTGCAAACCTTCACATCCACCTTGGTGTAAGGCGTATAGTGGTTCATGCGTCCTGCGCCAGCGCACCGCCCACGATGCCGAAAGGCGTTGCCAGATGCGGTGGTCGAGCTGAAGCGTGGCCTTATGGCGCAGATATTCAGAGCGTAGAGCGAGCTTTGGGGATGTCAAAAGCATGGTCTCGTGGTTTCAGAATGAAGGCATATCCCACCTTTCACCCGTGTGACAAACGCCGTGGGAAGCAGTTCCTGTATGTTGAAGACAGCATCTGCCGAGTAGCCCGCATATTGTCGAGACGCCTTTATGTTCATGGTGTAGTATTTGCGCGTGTCGGGCGTGTCCATACACCCAGTCGATGATGTCGGTGCCATGACTGTAAAAGCCCGTCAGCGTGGCTTCAAAACCTGTACGGCGGTAGCGCGAGCCTATCTTGAATGTGGAATTCTTCTCCGGCCGCAGACTGAGGTCGCCCGTCTGCACCGAGTTGTTGGTGTAAAGGTCGGTGAATGTAGGCACGCAACGCCTTGTTCCACGATGCGTAGAACTTCCAAGAGTCGTTCGGGCGATAGCTTAAATCCACTCCGGGATAGAATCGGAACTTGTTGTCGAGTCCGGTATTGCGGTTTGCAGCACACCTGCCGACAGAGTGAAACCTCCGAGTATTACGTTATGTTCGGAAAGAGGCTCGTGTTGGTGCGGTCGCCGCGGTGGTCGAACTTGCGCGAGCTGCCCCTTATGTCCATCCCTCGTTCTCCGGCAGCGCGTCGCCGTATGCCGTGCTTACGATGTGCTCCTTTGCGCACATCCATTCCCACAGCCGTCTTGCCGAGAAGCCATGAACCGTGGGCGTTGATGCCGGCTCCCATAGACATCCATGCGATGCCAGTTTCGCCGTTGCTCGCACCCTCCTTGCCGCGGATGAGCTGATAATGGTCGCGGTCGCGGTGCCCAATAGGCGGTGGGAGAAATGACAAAACTGTTCCGTACCGAGCGGCTTTATGTCGGCAGAGACAGAAGCGAGGAAGCGGCGTGTTGCCTCAAACTGGTTGTTGAACTTCGCACTGTAGAACGTGTTTGCGCCGAAGTCCTGCGACGACAGGCCTCCCTGCCACTGCACATCGGCGTAGCGCGAGGCGAAACCACCCTGATAATACATCCTGCGGCGACGGAAATCGCTGTTGGTGGTGCCTCCGTCGCTCTGGGTGTGTAGCCGCCGGAGAGCTTGCTGGTGAACGCTCCCGTGCTGACATTGACGCTCGCATCGCCCCCGAACGTGCCGAAAGAGCCGCCTTCAGCCTGCACCCTCACGTTGCTTTTGGCATCGCTGCGCGTCACGATATTGATGGCTCCGCAGAACGCCGAGCTGCCGAACACGCGCGCAGAAGCCCCCTCAAGCACTTCAATGCGCTCGATGTCGGAAAGAGAAACGGGGAAATCGGCTGCGTTATGACCTGTCTGCGGACTCGAAATGTTCATGCCATTCAACAGAATGGTGATTTGGTCGTGAACGTGCCGCCATTGATGCTTATGTCCGTCTGAACACCAAAGCCCACCGCGCTGACGGACATCCACGCCCGTGGCTAACTTCAAAATGTCGTTTACACTCTGTGCCTCGGCACGATGAATGTCATCGCGTGATGACAGAAACGATTTTCGCCGACTGCAACGCAGTGAGCGGAGCGCGCGAACCTGTGACGACGACCTCGTCGAGCTTCACTTCCCTTGATGCCCAAGCGAGTCGGAAGCGAGAGTCTCGCAAAGTGCTCAAGCCATCGGCCTTTGGCGTGCGACAATGTGGCAACGCTAAGGGTACAGATGAGCACTTCCTGCCGACACAACTGAACAGAGCGTAACTGCGGTGCGAGAAATGCTTGAACCGCAATGCCTGTCGCGCGTTGAATCTTTTTGTAACATAAAAAAAATTGTTAAGTTAATAAAATGAATATTCGTTCTGCTTTTCAGCAAAAACGTTGCAAAAGGTATAAAAAAGCGAAACAAAGGAACATTCCTATCGTTTCGCTTCATGCGTGAAATACATAATGTAGTCGCCGTCGCCGTGCATCAAGCAATACGTAACTGAACGAAGTGGCT
>VOFG01002517.1_pt1 | contig 39313 bp, 62 predicted proteins | sample 5384171 | NCBI WGS metagenome assembly VOFG01 (sample SAMN12384726, study PRJNA508395) | human gut metagenome | isolation source: healthy gut F | host: Homo sapiens
AGTTGGTTCATCTGCTCCACCTATGATTTCCTGTGTGATACCAGATTTTTTCATCATCATCATCTATATATCGAGTTTCTTCATTTATTGCCGGTGCCTCCACCTGTATACTACTCTGTGTGATTCCCAGCTCTGTAATCTTTTCTTTTTACGAAATCAGGCAGCTTCTCCGTCTTCAATCCATATGTATACACAGCCTCGCCTTTATCCGTACACACAGCTACATAAATATTCTGATAGATCTCGAAATCTTTGTCAACGTATCCATTATATCTTACAGTCAATGCCTCTTTCAGAGCTTTTATTTCTTCTGGATTTTCATAAGTCACATCTTCCTGCTGACCATTTTCATCATTAAAATAGCTCAGCATGATCTTTTCAATATCCAGATCTTCTACCGTCAGAGGATAACCTGTTTCTTAAAATTGCAAGAGTATTTTAAATGAAGGATATATACCGACTATCCATTCTGCATACTGTACATCTGCATTCGTATTTCCCGGCATCATATTATTCACATTCTGTTTGCCAGGAAGCTGATAAGTAAAATCAATCTTAATCTCCGGTGTTTGCAGGAAATCTTCTGCTGTTGCAGCATCGACATCCTTCTTCATTGCTTCCAGGATCTGCTCTATTTTATCAGGATCATTCTGGAAGATGCTGTATCCGTTTCCACTGGCATCATTCAGTACAATATTTTTCAGATATTTCTGCTCAAGAGCAAGAAAACCAAATTTCTGTTCTTTCAGATTTTCTTCCTCATATAATCCTTTTACAAGAGCACTTAAGTTTTCCGTCTCTATCCAGTATTTTCGGTAGATCTCTCTTCCAGATTTAAGTGTGTATTTTATACTTGAATAATATGTATAATCTCCGTCGATTGCCTCACTTTTTTGGATTGTCGGCAACGATATTCTGAAGAGCCTTATAAGTCTGATCGCCTATACCGTTTTTACCGGTAAATGCCATAGCAGGTTCTGCCCAGTTATTTGCAGCTGTTATTTCATAAGCTCCGTCTTTTGTCTTTTGAACATTCTCATAATAGTCCTGATCAAAAAAGACATCATGTTGAGATTCACGGATACAATATCTTCCTGTTTTGGAATATAGCTTTCAAAATGCAGCAGATCCTTCTGATAGATCAGCGCATAAACTACTTCTAAATACTCCTGCAATTACCAGTTGTACTTTTTTCGCAAAAAGCCCTGAAAGCTCATCTGATATATTGTTTCTAACAACCCGTGTATTACGACTGTTCCAAGTATCATTCCGAAAATCCACCAGAGGATTCTGACTTTTCCTGTAGTGAGCGGATAGAATATCCAACCGACTGCAAAGGCCTCCCCGGAACCACGACCATAAATCTCACTACCGTTGAAAACCACGGATAAACCATAGATTTTCCTGCTGATTCTGATGGTCTTTTCTTATATGCGATCCATGCCAGAACTCCAAGCACAACACCAAGAATAATGACTGCTGCAACTAATTTTCCTGCCTTTCCTTCCGCATAAGCACTGACCATATCAAGAATCAACGTTCCCGGAGATGCAGAGTGCAAAAGCGTATTAAAGCCACCATACTGGTATTCCGAGAAGAAGGTACGCCAAAATGACTGTCCATAGGCTACAAGAATCAGATTGAGCACAATACCATACAGGTACATCCCTCCCAGACATAGAATACCCATCAGCATATTTCCCGTCACGCTGATGATGAGCACAATGCTGAAATAAATCACCAGATAGATCAGCAGATGCAGAAGCAGCATTTTGACAGCCATACCCGCAATATTCAGACTGAAAAAATCCTCTGGCTGCCCCAATACAGACTGCAAGGAACTCCATAATCACATATGGAATCAGATAGTAGAGCAGTCCTGTCACTGTTTTTTCTGTAAAAATCTCAGAACGTTTCAGCGGAAGTCCATGATAAAAATCTGTTTTTTTGCCTGAATAAAGATAAATAAAACCATTCACACTGTTCATAAACGCTGCGATTGCAGAAACAAACAGCCCCGCCAGAACAAATCCGTCTTTCCACAGAGGATTATATAAAACACCCATCTGATCTACAGTATATTCCATATTCTGCCATGACCCGAGTTTTACCAGTCCTGTCACCGGAAATGCCAGAAGAAATCCAAGTGTCAGGAATGCCGGTATCCATGCCTTTCCCTTTGATATGGTTCTGATATATTTAGAAGAAAATATTCTGGATCTCATAGCCAGCCACCTCCGTTTCACTGATAAATATTTCTTCCAGACTCAATGGAAGCACTTCACAGAACAGCGGAGTTTTTCCCCTGATATGTGTCATGATCTCTGTTCTTGTTCCCCTTGCTGTAATAAGGATAAGGGAACCCTGATGCTCCATCTTGAGAATGTCCAGTTCCGTTTCAGTTCCTGCTCCTGTTTTTGGTCCTTCAGCACGCACTGTATCCTGTGGATATGGAACTTCATATCTTCCAGTTCTCTGCTCAGCAAAATGCCGCCTTTGTACAGAAGACCTACATGGTCGCAGATATCCTCCAGTTCTCTTAAACTGTGAGAAGCAAGAACCGGCGTAAATTCTCTGCCCATGATCTCCGCTGCCAGAAGGCTCTTAACTCCCTGACGAACCACTGGATCAAGCCCGTCAAAAGTTTCATCGCAGAGAAGATATTTCGTTCCTGCACTGATTCCCAGAAGCATCATTAGCTGCTTCTTCATCCCCCTTCGAAAAGCTGCTGACCTTCTGCTTTTCATCCAGCTGAAACTGTCTCATCAGTTTTGAGAAACGCTGAATCTCGAATTTCGGGTAATGTACCTGATAAAATGCCGCTATATCCCCGGATGTGAAATTCGCTGGGAAATAGCATTCATCTGATATGTAGAAAACTTTTTTCTTTCGCGGCTGCATTATCATAGACTTCCATATCATCAATTCTGACATTGCCTTTGTCCTGCTTCAAAATTCCTGCTGCCATTCGAAGAAGCGTACTTTTTCCTGCGCCGTTATTTCCGATCAGCCCAAATACCTCCCGTTCTCCAATATCCAGAGAAACATCATTCACTGCCAGTAACGTTCCAAATGACTTGCTGCATTCTTTTATCTCAATCATCTCTGTTCCTCCTTTGTAGACTCTTTGAACCAATGCTATCAATTCTTCCTCCTCAAAGCCCGTATGATTTCCTTTTCTGACAAGCTCCAGAAATTCCTGTCTGAAATTTTCTTTTTGATTTTTCCTGAATTTTCTGTGTGTCCGCCACAAAATTCCCCTTGCCCTTTACCGGATAGATAAGCCCCTCCTGTTCGAGCGTCATATATGCCCTCTGTATTGTATTTGGATTGATTGACAGCTCCATCGCAAGCTGACGTACCGACGGGATTCTGGAATCTGCCGGGAGAACCCCCTGATAGATCAGGGTTCGAAACTTCTCTGTCACCTGTTCATAAAGCGGACGCCTGTCCTGATAATCTAAAACAATCATAGTTCCTCCTTTCTGTATAGTTTTATATGTATTTAGTGTATTAATTGTTTTAATACACTTATGTTATCACATTTTTTCTCCCTGGCAAGAGTCTGAAACTGAAAAACTTCCGGAATCACCGCTTCATCGATTCCGGAAGTTTCTACTTCATTACACTATAAAATTCAAAAGTTCTATTTTTCATCAGATGTTTCTGCCTTCCTTCGTCTCTGCCTGCTTCTGAAAGTATACGGTTCCTGTATACATGCCAGCCATAAGAATCAGTAAAAGCAGCATAATGCCCATCGGGTATTTCTTCAAAATACCACCAGCCAGTTCAGGAAGGATCAGTGACCAGATATTTGCTCCCACATGAAGCAGTACACTTGCCCATAAGCTTCCTGTCAGTTCCATAAAATACGCAAACAGAATTCCAAGAATACTCGCATAAACGCCCTGAACCAGATTTCCATGATAGATTCCAAAGAATATCCCCTGAAATCACCATCGCAGGGACTGCCCGCATGTAATCTCTCAGTCTCAGATAAATCAGCCAGCGAAAGATCATTTCCTCTGCCAGAGGTGCTATGATTCCCATGCACACGATCAAAAGAGCAGACTTTTTGCCATCCGTCAGCTGGCTCATCGTCTCCTGATATTCCTCTGCATTGAGAAAGGAACCTATCATATTGACGAACATATTTGCAAACTGTGCAAAACCAGCTCCCATAAGAAGAATCCGTACACATTCTCCAATCTTCAGATGCCGCATCACTCTGACTTTATAATTCCTCCGATTATCCGTGCTCTTCGATCCTTTTGATAAAAGTACAGACTTGGAAGCATCGTTGCTATTCCTGTCAGACCGGTAATCAGAATCGCATGGTTATAATAAGCTGCATCTCCATCTTCGCCCCCAGATTTTCATCGCAAACAAAAGTCCTGCGTAGCCTATGATCTGTGAGATCAGAAAATGGATCCCACAGGGGTAAAGGATTCTCCATATCTCATGAATACGACTTTGTCTGCGCAGAGGGGCTCAGTCGAAAAAACGCAGGAGTTCCTCGATAGAAGCTACTATCTTCAATGGCTGTGCCGCAGTCAGCTCTTCCTTAGTCCCATATCCGTATCCTACCGCCACACAGTCAAGTCCGGCAGCTCTTGCTCCTAGAACATCATGCTCCTTATCCCTACCATAAGGACTTCTTTACGTCTGTCACTCATGTTCAGACGTTTCAGTGCTTCCTCGATCACTCCTGTCTTACTCGTTCTGGCACCGTTCATTTCACTTCCGACAACCACCTCAAAATAAGAACTCAGGTTAAAAGTAATCCAGGATTTTTGTCACATAATATTCTGGTTTTGAAGATGCGACCGCCAGAATATATCCTCTGCCTTTCAGTTCCCGGAGCAGATTTTCCCCCATCCATATGGTAGGTTTTCAAAAATTCCTTTTACTTCATATCGTTCTCTGTAAAATTCTACTGCCCTGCGGTCCGCTTCTGTTTCATCGACATCCGCATATTTCATAAACTGCTTCATAAGCGGAGGTCCCCTTATAAATACCCTGAGTTTATCCAGATCTTCTTCCGGTTTTCCATCTTTTCCAGTGCATACTGAACGGATTTGGTGATTCCCTCACCAGACTCTGTCAGTGTTCCATCCAGATCAAAAAAAATTGCTTTATACATAAATGTTCCTCCATTGTCAAAAAATATTATACGTTAGTATAGCATTCTTTTCGCCTCCGTCCACGACAATTCTCGACGACACATGACTGCTGTCACAATTTCTGTATGCTCCGTTTCCTCCTGCAGATCCAGAAGGATATTTCCACCACTCATATCCCAGAGTATCGCTTTTCCATTTATTTGAATCGAAAGAATCGCGGCAGCCAGTTCCGGATTCGGATGGATTTTGATTTTGGATACTTTATCCAGACTTTTCTACAGTAAAAAGCTGCATCTTCTGCCTGCATTCCTCTTCAGGAAGTTCTTCTTCTTTTTCCAGCACCTTCAAAATATCCTGCGTTCGTATCGACGACGGCACAGGTGAAAGCTTTCTGACCGGAAATGGACTGGGCGTTGCTATTTCCATTACTGTGAGGTGTGGGAGCTATACTTTGAAAGATTCTCCGGATCCGAAAACTGACTTTCTGAGATTTCCAGTTCTGAGTCTGTATGGTTATTTACAGAACCATTTTCCGCCTGCCTGTCTGAAATCTCATCTTCTTCTGAAGTCTCCTCATTATAAGACGCACCGGAAGCCTCCGTTTCATACTGTCCTGATGAAAAAATCCTCTCCTCCTGTTTCCGGCTGCACATCATTTCCTGCTTCTGAAGTTTCCCCGGTAGTCCAGGAACTGTCTGAATTGCTCCAAATGCCATCACCGCTGGCATAATTCTCATCTCCGGCTGATTCCTCCTCTGCATCATGATACCAGTCAGAAGCATCTCCTTCGAAGCTTCCGTCCCCATATCGACATCAAAACCGCCCAGCTCAATTGCCTGGACATAACGTACAGTGGCGGTCATCGTCAACAACAGTACCATTGCCGCACATAAACTCCCTCTTACTTTTGTTCTGCCTGTTTTGCCATTCTTCTATCTGCTGCTGGTTTATACCACTGTTGTCTATTTTCTCTTCTTTCGTCTGTTTTTCCCATTCTTCGTACACCTCCCTGCTTTGTTCATATCGTTCCTGGCGGCAAAGAAACTTCCCAAACTCAGGTATCCTCTTCCATATTGCGGTTCATAGGTAATCAGCTGACGATAATAAAATTCTGACTTATTTGCCTTACCGATCAGTTCACCATTCCACGCCAGAAGTTCCAGAAGCCGGATCTGTTCTTCACTTTTTTTTTATAAAATCGCAGCATTTTCTGCAGTTTTCTTTCTATATCCAGGTAAAAGCTTCTGACGAGTCTGCTCGTCTGCTCGTCGGTAGTCCATAGAATAAAATGTATCAGTCACAGCAGCAAGTGTATATTGAAACTCCGGAAGAACAGGGGAACACTCCGGCTTTCAAGATTCCGGCTGCAATCGTGATAAGCACTGCACATGTCGGAACCAGAACAGATTTCAGGAAACTGGTTTTGTTTTAACCCTGTTAAGACAGTTTTCTGCATCAGACACATTCTGCCAGCGTCTGTTGGCATCTTCCCTGCAGCATTTACTGATAAATTTTGCAAACTGCGGGCTGCGCATATAATATGGATATTTATTCCTGCCGCAGAGCTGCTGGATTGTTTACCCAGTGCATAAAAATCACTGGCTGCCGTCAGTATTCCCTGATATTGTTCCGGTGCGGCATATCCTTTTGTTCCTTTAATATTTTTTTCTTACTGTGCCGTAACTGTACAAAGCACTGCCAAAATCCACAAGATAGATTTTGCCGGTTTCTGTGCGCATCAGGTTCTCTGGTTTTAAATCGCCATAATAAATTGGGGTTTTTGAGAATGTAAATATTGAAAATCTGAAGAATTGTTCTGGTGATCGTTAAGATTTCTTCGAAAGAAAGAAGATTGTTTGTCTTTAGATATTCGTTAAGAGATTTGCCTTTGATATATTCCATGACCAGATAGCATTTGTCATCCTGCTCTGTGTAATCTGTCATTCTTGGTAAAGATGAATGATTCGGACGACGCAGAAGCTCTGCCTCTTTTTCATGGACAACGGAAGCTGTTTTATAGCCCAGAAGGTACCCAGTTCCATATCTCTTGCAAGATACATCGTACCTTGACCGCCTTTGCCGATCTGGGATATGATGCAGTAACGATTTTTAAAATAACTCCTGTCAGATCGATATATATCCCTCCTTTTTACTTACCCGGCTCCCTGTATAAGGAAAGCCGGGAGATATGACTGTTGTCAGACTGTCAGTAAAAGATTTCTACATGCGATCCGGTGCTGAGAAGCCCAGAAGATCGATACTTGTTTCAAGAATGTTTTTGGTGAGACCCAGAAGTTTAAGGAAAGATTCTTTCTGTGCCTGATCTTCCTCACTGAGGATCTTTGTTTCATGATAGAAACTGTTAAATGCATTGGATACTTCATAAATATATGCACAAATCTTGTGAGGTGCTTTTTTCTTCAAAAGCATTTTCGATGGTGCTTCGAATTTGGTCAGCTCCAGCATGAGGTTTTTCTGGCTTGCGTTGACAGCCGGGAGGAGTTCTCCGGATTCGAGGTTTCCACCTTCTTCTTTATAGCGATTGAGGATGGATTTGATACGCACGATTGTATAGAGAATATACGGACCGGTGTTTCCTTCGAAAGAGGTGAACCTGTCAATATCAAATACATAGTCCTTAGTTGCCTGGTTGGAAAGATCTCCGTATTTGATCGCGGAAAGTCCTACTACTTTGGCTGTTTCTCTTGCGTCCTGATCTTTGACACTTCTGTTCTCGACAATCTTATGGAACATCTCTTCGTCAATATCTGCGATGAGATTTTCCAGACGCATAACACCGCCCTCTCTTGTTTTGAACGGTTTTCCGTCTTTTCCATTCATCGTACCAAAACCAAGGAAGGAAAGCTCTGTCTCTGGTTTTACAAGACCTGTCTTTCTCGCACAACGGAATACCTGGATGAAGTGGAGTTCCTGGCTTTGTCTACGACGTAGAGGATCTCATCCGGATCGAAGAGTTTTACTCGTTCTATGATCGTTGCAAGGTCTGTTGTTGTATAAAGGGATGCTCCGTCGGATTTGAGAAGCATGCATGGCGGGATTTTTTGGTATCTGTATCTTCCTGACATCTACCACAAAGTGCTCCCTGATCTTCGTATGCGAAGCCCTGGTCTTTCATCATCTGGACCATATCCGGGATGTATGGCTGTGCGTCGGATTCTTTTTCCAGAGATCAAAAGATACGTTCAGATTGCTGTAGTTTCTCTTAAGATCAGTTACAGAAACCTGCATGATATGATTCCAGAGAGCCATATATCCTGGTTTTCCCTGCTGCAGCTGATGCGTCGCCTCCAGTGCCTCATTACGGTATTCCTCATCTTCTTTGGATTTACCGCTTGCGCATGGATAAATTTCTTCCAGCTCACTGATGGTAAATGGTGCTTCCTCCGGATATTCTCCCTGATAGCTGTCATCAAAATAAACCAGTTCCGGTTTACGATGTTTCAACTCTGTGATAATGAGTCCCATCTGAAGTCCCCAGTCACCAAGATGAACATCACCTACAACCTTATGTCCAACATATCTTCCGATACGTTTGATACTCTCTCCGATGATCGCGGAACGAAGATGTCCTACGTGGAGCGGTTTTGCTACGTTCGGTCCGCCGTAGTCGATGATGATGGTCTTTGGTGTCTCTGCTGTCTGTACAGAATATTTCGGATCTGCCTCCATCTCCTTAAGGTAGTCTGCAAGGAATTCTTCTCTGACTCTGAGGTTGATAAAACCTGGTTTTACAACCTCTGCCATAGAAAAGATCTTGCTGTCCTTGAGATATACAACTACATCATCTGCGATCATGAACGGTGCTTTCTTGTAAGCTTTGGCTCCTGCCATTGCTCCGTTGCACTGATATTCACATAAGTCGGACGGTTGGAAACGGTTACTTTGCCGTATACGGATCATATCCGGCTTTTTCAAAAGCAGAAGCAAGTTCCTCTGCCATTAATTCCATAAGTTTTTTCATATCATTCTCCTTATTTTATGGTAACTTTTTTGAGCAGGCAACTGCAAGTGCTCCATGTCCGATATGACAGGCAACACTTAAAGACAATGGATCCATATGAATGTCCGCTCCAGGGAAGACAGCCTGAACTTCTTTTTTGAATTCTTCTGCTTCTTCTTTGTTTCCGGTATATGCCATCTGCAGACACATTTCTCCAGCTTCCACATATTTTTTCCGAAACGGCCTTCCCAGTCTTCTCTTATTGCCTTGAGCATAACTTTCTTTGCCTGTTTCTTACCTCTTACTTTCGCGTACGCATCCAGCTTCTCACCCTGAATCTGAAGAACCGGCTTTAAGTTAAGAACTGTTCCGATCGCTGCCGCAGCCGGAGTGATTCTTCCGCCTTTTTGAGATATTTAAGAGTCTCCAGCGTGATATAAATGCTGGATTCCATCTTTTTCTTCTTCCAGTTTCTCCTTAATCTCAGCTGCTGTTCTGCCCGCCTCGCGCAATACCAGCGCGTCCAGCACAGACTGCCGCTGTGTAACGGAAATTCTCTGATTATCGACAACCTGCACTCTGCCGTCATAATCTCTTGCCAGTCCCATTGCTGTATCGCAGGATGCACTCAGACCGCTGGACATCGGAATGTGGACCACTTCGTCGCCTCCTTAAAAAGATTGTCCCCAGACCGCACACCTCTGCCGGGCTTGGCTGTGAGGTAGAGATTTCTTCATCGTTCTTGATTTTCTCATAAAAATTCTTCCTGAGAAAGAGTTATTCCCTCAAGATACATAACATCATTAATATAAAAAGGCATTGGCAGAACGGAAACTCAAGTCTTCTTCCTTCTTCCTGTGTAATGCCACTGTTACTGTCAGTTACAATCGCAATTTTCTCCATGCTGCATCTCCTCATGTATTTTCTATCAATACTCAATTATACTTGAATCATTGCATACTGTTTATAGTTTAGCACATCTCCCCGGTATCGCAATTAAAAATATAAAAAGCCGGATATTTTTACATTTTTATCTAAAAAACCTCCCTGGTTCTTTTGAACCATGGAGGTTTTATGAGTTCTTTATTCACTTCGCAGTGCATCGATCGGGTTCAGGTCTGCTGCCTTAACAGATGGGAGCAGGCCAAAGATAACTCCGATCAGCATGGAAAATACTACGGAACCAATGATCGCCGGAATACTGATCGCGGTTGGTGCCCTGAAATTCTGGATACCACCTTCGATAATACGATTCCTACGATCACCCCAATGACTCCGCCAATACTTGTCAGCATGGCCGCTTCTGTCAGAAACTGGAAAAGAATGACTTTTTTCTTGCTCCGATTGCCTTTTTCAGGTAATCTCACTCGTTCGCTCTGTGACAGATACCAGCATGATGTTCATAACACCGATACCGCCGACCAGAAGCGAAATGCTCGCGATCCAGATCAGCTGTGTATTGGTGCTTTCGCTGAGTTTCTGCATATTTCTTACCTGCTGCATCACATCGTCAGCCTTGTATTTGAACTTGGAAGAATTTGTATCAATTCCCCTGATTCATAACTTCTGCCGCCGCACTTCCTGCTGAGCTCATATTATCTGTTGAGTCCGCGCGAATCACTGCATTCTGCGGCTCATCAAACTGAAATACCGTAGGTACCAGCAGCTTTCCGGAATCATCACCGTTCCCATGATCGTCTGATAATATTCATTATATTCATCAATAGACTTAATCGTCGGAAGATACTCATCACTCTGCTGCACCACACCCACAACGGTAAACGGCTCTGCACCGATTTCAATAGTCTTTTCCTACCGGATTCTCTCCTGCAAACAGATTCTCTGCTGCATTATCATCCACAAGAACAACTTTTCGCATCTCACTGAAATCTTTTTTGTATGAATCCTCTTCCGGATCTGACCATATAACCGCGAGTTTCCAGATAATTCATATCAATTCCGTAAATACTGCCTCCCCTGAAACTGGTATTCTGATAATACACATTACTTGCATAAGAACGACTATAAAAAATGTTGCATCCTCTATATGATCCAGTTTGCGTACCTCTTCCTTCTGCTCATCAGAAAGAAGCGGAGCCGCTGTTCCATCTCCCATTCCATATTCCTGGTCATAGGCACTGTCTCCATAATTAAGCGTAATCGAAACCGTATTGTTTCCTGCACCGATCAGATCTTCTTTTATCTGCTCATTTGTTCCTTTCAACGTCGAAACAATTGCAATAATCGAGGCAATACCAATAATAATACCTAGCATTGTCAGAAATGAGCGCATCTTATGGGACCAGATTCCCTGAATGGATATTCTGATATTTTCAAGCATAAATTTTTCCCCTTCCTAGTATCCGTACATTTCATCTGAGGAAACTTCTTTTGTTTTGGCACCTTCTGCCACATCATCCCCATAAGGAAAAGCAATCTTGTCTTCTCTGGTGATTCCGCCTGTGATCAGAACACTATATCCACTGTTTACATTGCCACCCACTTTAAGAATCTGTTTCTTCAATGTTCCATTATCATCTTTGTATACATAACTGATACCATTTTCTGTCCGGACAAATGCTTTATCCAGGACAATTCCATTGCTGACCACATTTCCTGCCAGCATAACTGTAAGCCAGTCATCATCCGATACCTTTATGGAACTGTCTTCAATAGTTGCTGTATATTCATAATAAGAAGCATTCAGTTTCCACTGCCATAAGAAGAAGAATCACTTGAAACAGGATAGTCTGAAACATAGGATACTTTAGCATTAAACTCACCATTAGAGGTGGAGCACTTCAGTTCTGTTCCCTCCTGCATCTGATCCAGCATCAGTTCACTCACCGTTCCTCTGACATAATATCCCTCTTTACTTTTGACAGTCATAAAAGTATCTCCGTCAGAAGATGAGGTTATCGAATCTCCTACTTTCGCTATCACCCCATCCAATTTACTATAAACGGTTTCTTCTTTGAACCTTTTTCTCTAGTTTTCTGATATTCAGTTTACTTTCACGGATATCCAAAAGTCAGGCTCTGTATCTTTGATTTCTGGATTTTAATTGCTTCATCTCTGGTAATGGATGCACTTCCTGCATCACCGCCATCTCCATCTCCGCCCGGATCATCCGGAAATTCCTCCTCATCATGGCTTGCACCATCAATGTATATTCAATTTCTGAATCATTCTCTACCCGTTTATCAGAAGATTCCCATCGATGAGATAATATCAATACAGGATTCCTTTCGATTCTGGAAATCTGCCACCTGATTATTCTGATGAAATTCCAGCTGGATACCAGTACCCATTCTTTCCGGCATCCCTTGTTCCATCCTCATTAAACTGTGCCATCTTGTTCAGAAAGGATCCCTTGGCAATTACATATCCTTCGGACGAGTCACACAGGAACACAAACGGATCATCCTTTGTACCAGTTCCGGTAATAGGTTCTGTTTCATCATTCAGGATCTTCACAAACTGTGATTCTCCATCCATCAGTTTGTCCTTATTTCTGATTTGGTTCCAGATCTATGATCTTAATATCATCTACAAAATCTCCCTGCGACTGATCAGCTCGAGTAGGAGTTAATTCTGCACCCGGTGTCAATGTTATATCCGGCACTTCTGTTGCTCCAGGTGTCTCCGTTGCTTCCGGGTCGGTGTAGGGTTCAGAATTATCTGAATCTGTATCATCAAAAAAAAATCCACTTCCCGCTCCTGCATTTCTTAAAACTGTCTCCTGCTGTGTATCTGTGAAATCTTCACTGCAGAGCAGTTTCTTCCGGAATAGCTGCCGCTAGGATCGGATTCACCACAGCTGCCAGATAGATTCCCGTTCCCCCGAACCGCCTGCAGATGCATAGAATCATCTCCCCCGTGCTTTCTGTATCCGTATCTGATGTCGTACCTGTATCCAGTGCACCTTTATCTGCATCGCTCTCCTCAACAGGACCTCCATTCTGAAGACTCGCAAGTCGTTTCTGTGCCTTTGCCAGATTTTGTTCCTGCTGTTCCTGCTTCAGTTTCGCGATCTTGAGTTCCATCTGCACCAGTGTCATATCAAAAGAAACCAGTTTGTCTCTTTTTTTACAGTATCGCCCTTAGATACATAAATATCCTGAACAATCATGTCCTTATCAATGTTGACATTCTGAACTGCACTGGTGGCAATATTTCCCTTCAAAGGCTGGTATCATCTGTATAATACTGACTTGCCAGACTGTCCACACTCACAACAGACACTTCACTTTGATGTGACTTCCTGTAATAAACCAACCACCAACAGTACCGCCCCACTACCAATGCAGCGATCAGAACTCCTATGATGATTTTTTTTTTTCTTCATGAATTCACCTCTTTTCCCTGAGTTCACCGTCACGGATCGTTACTACACGTTTCGCATGTGCTGCGATTTCCGGATCATGGTGATCATCAGGACTGTTTTACCCCCTCGTCGTTTAGTTTCTGAAAAGCTCCATGACCTGTGCTCCGGACTTTACTGTCCAGTGCTCCTGTGGGTTCATCTGCAAGAAGCAGTTTCGGACTGTTTACGATTGCCCTCGCTATCGCAACTCTCTGCATCTGTCCACCAGAAAGCTGATTTGGTTTGAAATCCACTCTGTCTGCCAGCCCGACACGATCCAGTGCTTTGAGTGCTCTCTGTCTGCGCTCCTTTCTTTGGGATTTTGCGTAATTCAGGGGAGTTCTACATTTGCCGCTGCAGACTGTCTCGGAAAGAAGAAGGTGAAAACTCTGAAAAAACAAATCCAATCTTATTCAGGCGGATATCTGACATATCATTTTCTGAACATCTGCCGATTTCCTGTCCGTCAGAAAAAAATTCTCCCTTCGTTGGCTTGTCCAGACATCCGATAATATTCATCAATGTGGTTTTTCCGGAACCGGAAGGTCCCATGATTGCCACATATTCTCCCTCTTCCATAGAAAAGTTGATGTTATCCTTCAATACCGGAACTTTCATTTTCCCCTGCTGGTACTCTTTATAAATTCCCTTTAATTCCAAGATCATTATTCTGCCTCCCGTATCATCCTCTATCGGAACAAGATCTTCATCCGGAAAATCACTGTCCGTCATATCCGAATCGTCCTCCCAGCTTTCATCTGCTGTTTCCCAGTCATCTGCCGTATCATCATAATCATCTGTCACGGTTCCCGTATCACTCATCTCATAATCACTGATCTCAGCATCATCGGACGAATCATCTATATAGCCAACATCACCATCTTCTGTCGGCATCTCATCTGTCCCCATGTCCGGAAATCGGATCCATATCTACCGTATCTGATCAGGTCAACTGCTTCTTCTCTGTTTTTGGTCGTTGCCATTCCTTCTTTGAGATTCTCTGATGGATAGGCGATATAGTCATCTTTCGTAAGTCCATCTGCAATCTCATGCTCACCTAATTCCTCATCATACTGTCCCAGGATCACGCTTCGCTTCTCAAGCTTCTTATCTTTTCCCATGGTCCATACATATGGCTGGTCCGTATCTGCATCTACAATGTACACTTCACTCAGCCACAGACCTGCCTTCTGCTCTTCCCTGGTCTTCATCTTTTTCTATGTAAACATGCTGTCCGAGCATCAGTCCATCTGAAGAATCCAGTTCTACATAAAATGGATAGGTACTTGAAGAAGTCTGTGGTCTCCACTTGCATCCATCATGCCAAAATTGTAGCTGTTACTGTTGCTGTTAGACGTTGCACTGTCCTTGTCGATTGTTCCCATCGTTCCATGCCAGATCTGACTGCTGTCTACCCTTGATCGGATAATCACAGGCTCCCCTTCTACAATACTCTGGATATTCAATTCGTTAACAGTCCCCTTGACTCTGTAAGAACCGGTACTCAAAATTGTAATAAACGCATTGCTGTTACTTCCACTGCTGCTATCTGAATAAGAAGACATATCGTCATCCATACTGTCGCTCATGCTGTCTCCATCGTCCGTTGAAAGCTTGGATGTATCAATCTTCTGGATCACGCCATCAATAGAGCTTCTGACTTCTGTGTTTCCTGTTGCACTTTGCAGCTTATCAATTTCTGCCTGTTTGCTCTTCTGATTATTCATTTTTTTTCAGATTCATTTTATTGGTTTCAATTTCAATTGTATAGGAAAGCTGGTTGTCCTGAGATGCTTTTTCTTTTCTTTTTCAAGAGTAGCAATCTGCTCATTCAGACTGGAAGCTTCATTCTTGAGACGATCCAGTTCCAGCTGTGCTTCCTCCAGGCTGTCCTGAATACTGCTGAGATCATATTCAAATAAAAAGCTGGCCCTTTCTTGATCTGATCACCTGTTTTGACCTTGACTTCCTTGGCACTTCTTCCATTCTCCAGCTCTACTGAAACCGTTTCCTGCGGTTCCACAACGCCTGCATAGCGATTGGATACTCCGGAAGCCTCTCCGTTGATCTCGCTGATCTGTGTTACATATATAACATCTCCGCTGACTTCCTGCTGCCCAAACACACCTGTTTTCCAGCAGACTCCCGCTGCGCCTCCTCCTATTATCAGGATCCCCAAAAGGATCAAATTCTTTTTTTCATAATATGAAGTTTCCTCCTTACAGCCCTTCGTCATCGGACATACTTATCAGTTTCTGTTCGTAACTGTTCAGTACCCTCATAGTTACTTCTGTTCTTAGTTTCTATATATATTACAGAATCCCTACGACGATTCTGTAACAGTAATTTTGTAACGGTCAGTATACTGAACAGTTACAACTTTTTTCTTACCTATCATAGCAGATTGTACTCAAAAAAGAAAGTATTCCTCAAAATCAGTTAGATTTTCACATTTTTTCACGTTTGCCTTCGTAAAACAGAAAAAAACTCCATTTTTGACTTTTGGACTGATTTTTTGATAAAAATATAAATATTTTTTGAAAGGAAAGATACTTATGAAGATTGCCAAAATCTGATCTCTCTTTTCGTTTTATCCTTGCAGTTGTCTGTCTTGGCGGCTGTTCCCACCTCGATAAAACCGATGTAAAGACAGTAATCAGCACTGAACTGAATCTCCTCAAGAATCTGGACCCTGACACTGCCCAGAAATATGTATCCTACAAAGAACTATTCCCTGATGCGACAGAAAACCACTCTGTCCAGGGAAATAAAAAGAAGTTTTTTCGCTCTTCTTTCAGGAATTTTGATTATCAGATCCTTGATATTGATGTCGATGAAAATAATAAAGCCGTTGCAAAGTAAAACTGACAACTATAGATGCAGAGACTTTAGCTTCTGATTACGCAAAAGCATCTCTCAAAGCTGCAGTTCTTAAGGCTGCCGGTTCTGTTTCTGATGATACAGAACAGACAACAGATTCTCTGGAAGACCGTTATGTCATTCTGGATGATCTTCTGAAACAAAATCAGTATGAAACTGTAAAAAAAAAGAATGTACTCTCTGACACTGACAAACAAAGGGGCTTCCAGGCAGGAATGGGAAATTGTACGAACTCATTCTCTGGAAAATGATCTCGTCGGCGGTCTTATGACTTACCTGTCCGACAGTGATCTGATTCCCCAGAAGAAACTCTGTCCATCTATTTAGATACTCTGAAAACCATGGACTCAACCCAAGTGGGAAATTATCTTTACCTGAGAGTTTTTTAAACACTTCCGATTCCGTTAAGAATTCCATTGCTTCCGCACTGGTTGAACAGGTACACAAATGTCTTGATTATCAGATTACCAGCTGCGATATACAGAGTTATAACGCTATTGTAACTGCAGAAGTCACAACCTTTGACAGTGCATCTATTCTTTCTGATTATCAGAACAGCCGTGATGCCTATCTTCTTCTGTAGACGCTGTGATTGATGGTTCCTCTAAAAGATATGAAATTCTCTGGAGCTTCTTCTGGACAGCATCAACAACAGGACGCATCCTTCACCTTCGGGAAGCGCGATCACATCACGGATACTGTCCTCCTTTGCCATCAGCATGACAAGACGATCCAGGCCGTAAGCCAGTCCTGCGTGAGGTGGTACTCCGTACTTAAATGCGTTCATCAGGAAACCAAACTGCTCATATGCGGATTCCTTTGTAAATCCAAGAGCCTCAAACATTCTCTCCTGAATATCATCCTGATGGATACGGATAGAACCTCCACCAATCTCAGTACCGTTCAATACAATATCATAAGCACGGGCACGTACCTTTCCAGGTTCCGTCTCGATCTAGCTCCAGATCCTCTTCCATTGGCATAGTAAACGGATGATGCATTGCCACATATCGATGCTCCTCCTCAGAATACTCGAACAGAGGGAATTCTGTTCCCCAGAGGAAACGATATTCATTCTTGTCCAGAAGATCTAACTGTCTTGCCAGCTCCAGACGAAGGTTACCTAACACATCATATACGACTTTATTTCTATCAGCCGCAAAGAGAAGAAGATCTCCCGGCTGTCCATCCATCTTATCCACCAGCGCATGTAACTCATCCTCAGTCATAAACTTGGCAAAGGATGACTTGTATGTGCCGTCCTCGTTGATACAAAAGATAAGCAAGAATCCTTTTGCACCGAAATCCTTTGCAAATTTCACCAATGCATCAATCTTCTTACGAGGCATGCCTGCCCTGTCCCTTTGCGTTAATACCGCGAACAGAACCACCGTTTTCCAAAGCTCCGGTAAATACACCAAAGCCGCAGCCCTTTACAACGTCAGATACATCATTTAACTCCATACCAAAACGAAGATCCGGCTTATCGCTGCCGAAACGGTTCATTGCCTCCTGCCAGGTCATTCTCTGAATCGGCAGTTCAATATCAATATCCAGAATCTCCTTGAAAAAGCTTCTGAAGCAGACGCTCGTTGACATCCATCACGTCATCCTCGTCCACAAAAGAAAGCTCCATATCGATCTGTGTAAACTCCGGCTGTCTGTCCGCACGAAGATCCTCATCACGGAAGCATCTTGCCAGCTGGAAATAACGATCATAACCGGAGCACATCAACAGCTGCTTAAAAAGCTGTGGCGACTGCGGCAATGCATAAAAACATCCCGGATGTACACGGCTTGGCACCAGATAATCTCTTGCCCCTCCGGTGTGCTCTTGTTGAGCATTGGTGTCTCAATCTCCAAAAACCCTCATCTGCCAGAAACTGCCTGGTCAGTGTCGCAATCCTGCTTCTCATAATGAGGTTTCTCTGAAGATCCGGACGACGAAGATCCAGATAACGGTATTTCAGACGAAGCTCTTCTTTTGTCTTGATATCCTCCTCAATCGGAAATGGAGGGTCTGTGCTTCTGACAGTACACGAAGCTGTGTTGCTACGACTTCGATCGCACCGGTAGGGATGTTCTTATTGATGCCACCCTCTCTTGCCACAACAGTACCTACAACAGCAATTACAAACTCGCTGCGAAGCTTTATGCCTTATCAAATAGCTCTGTCCCAGTTTGTCCTCCTGAAAATTGATCTGAAGAAGTCCCACTGCGGTCGCGGAGATCCACAAAGATCAAGCCACCGGTGTTACGGGCCTTCTGAACCCATCCCATCACGGTAACCTCCTGTCCGATATTCTTCTCACTCAATTCGGCACAGCGACAGGTACGCTTTAAGCCTCTCATTGATTCTGCCATAGATAATCCTCCATTGATTGATATATTTGTAACTTTATAAACATTCCATCATGATCTTTGCAGACCATACCGTATAAGATAATACACCGAAACCCCAAAATATGCAAGCCACCGTTGCTGAAACGGCGTGATCTTATTCACAGTGAAATTATAAAAGCTCTGCTTCTTTCACAAATAAAGGCAGATGTTCCTTCTGCAGCGTGGACAGAACAGTGCATAATTCACGAAGCTTTTCTCCCACTTCATTGTGCAGCACTCTGAAATGCCAGAAAGATCTTCATATCATAATCCTCGGCCTCATCGATCATAATTTCCATAGCCGCCGCCCGGTCAAAGGCACGACGATAACTCGGTCCGTCGTCAATGCACAATACACATCGCAGATCCGCAGAATCCTCGCCATCCACGGTATCTGATGCCCCCGCAGATTTTCCGGATACCCCGTTCCATCCACGTTTTCATGATGATAAAGCACTGCCTCGGTGATCCGCTCCGGATATTCCTCCTGTTTGAGCATTTTCACAGCTATGGGTCGGATGCATCCGCGATCTTCATCCTCTCGATCGTGAGTGTTTCTCTGTTTCCAGCCTCCTCCATATGCTTTGATACCCACAGCTTGCCAATATCATGTAAAAGTCCTGCCACAGCAATATCCCGGCAAAACTCCTCATCCTCTCCAAGCTCCCTCATACAGCCTCCGCAAGATTGCTTACCTTTACTCCATGACTCATCTCAACATAAAGATACTCTCTCATCTGACTGCTTAGGGAAGTGTTTTCCATCACAAGCTGTTCCAGATAATCCTCTTCCATGTTTCTAATCCCCCATACCATGTTCTTGTTTTCGCTGCAGCATCTCATCAATACGTGATATATAGTCTGTAACGCTTTTCACGTTTTCCACCTGCTGACAATATGACGCTGTCTGTCATAACACTTTGTACTTGCTCCGGCCCCCAGTGCAGCAATACTCTGCATTTCTTCCATAATCAGAATATTATAAAGACATTCTTTTTCCTTCTCGTGCAAAGCCAATATTTTCCTGACCGGAGCTGCCGGCATATCCTGCCGTGTTTTTCTGACGGTACATATAATAAGGCTGATATCCATTCTCCGCAGCAAGGTTAATCCCATCTCCATCATTTTTCCATGCGGCGGGCCCGTTCCTCCTCGGTACGGCTCCCTCATCCAGCAGACGGCGCAATCTGGAAGCCGCTCACCACCAGCGAATGAATCGTAATACTGTCAGGGGTCCAGTTTCTGATCTGCTCCAGTGTATTTTCAAGTCCTCGGCGTCTCCCCGGAAGACCAATGATCAGATCCATATTTATATTTTCAAAACCACATTCCCTTGCAAGAGCAAACACTTCCCTTTGTCTGCTCTACGGTGTGATGGCGGGCCAATGCTCTGCAATGTCTTATCCTGCATTGTCTGCGGATTTACCGAGATTCTCTCCACACCAAATTTCGAAGCACCATCAGCTTTTCCCTTGTAATACTGTCCGGTCTCCCTGCCTCTACGGTAATCTCTGCAGCCTCATTCACCGGAAAACTTTCATATAGACACTGTAACAACTCCTCCATCTGTCCTGCCGATAACGTTGTCGGAGTACCTCCTCCAATATAAACCGAGGTCAGACGTTTCCCCTCTGCAGTCCGGCACAAAAACGAATCTCCTTTTCAGCGCCTCCAGATAATCCGGAATCAGTGCCTGAAACCGTTCCAACGGATAAGACGGAAAAGAACAGTACAGACATGTAGATGGACAAAACGGAATGCCAATATACAGACTGTAGCCTTTATTATATTCTGCTTTTTGCAATAGCTTTTGCTTCCCGGACAGCAATGTCCAGACAAAGCTCCGCCTTTCCCACCACTGCAGCAATATTCCTCTTCCATACTACGCCGCACCTGTTCCAAAGGTTCCCCCTCCAATAAACGGTTCATGGGAATCTTTGTGGGACGAACCCCTGTCATAGTTCCCCATACAGGAATAATTCGTTGTATCCCCTCCGGCAGCTCCTCCCGGAATGCTGCTGTATAATTCAAATAAAAGTTTTTTAAGTTTATTTTTGTAGGATGTCCGGTAAGGATGCGTCGTCTTGTCCACATCTTTGTGAAAATCCTGCCCGCCACTGACAGATACACTATTGCGATGCAGATGCCCCTTTCAAGCACCCATCCCCGGATTTCATACTGTCCCAGGAAAAACACCGGTCAGCAAAGAAATGCCGTCCCCGGACTCCCCGTTCTGCCAGCTCAAACAAAGCTGCATCCTCCTGCTCCGGCTGTATGAGCACCCGGTTATGCACTCCCGGAAAAAATCCTGTAACCAATGCCTGAAGCTCATAATCAAAATCCTCTCAGACAAAACGATATCTATCATTTAAATCCTCTTTTCTGCATTTCAAAGACAAACATATGTCCATCCATTGACAGTCTTTATTGAACTGCATACGGATTAAACATCTGCTCGTCACGGATCGTTGTCATTAACCCATGTCCCGGATATACCCGGACCGCCTCCGGAAGCACCAGAAGCTTCTCCCGCACAGAACGGATCAGTTCCCGGCTGCTGCCGGTAGGAAAATCCGTTCTGCCCACCGACTCCTGAAACAATGTATCCCCGGAAAATAACATACACGCCTTCGGAAAATAAAAAACACATACCGCCTCCTGTATGTCCCGGTGTTAAAATACAGCGCATAGTCTCTCCGAGCATTTCCAGCTCCTGACCATCCTCAAGCCAGACATCTGCCTTCAGGCTCACACTTTCTCCCATCATCACAGAAACATTCATCCGGGGATCAGCCATCAGCTCTTTCTCCTTCCCGGAGGCATAAATCTTTGTCTGAAACTTCTTTCGCACCTCATCGGCCGCTGTAATATGATCAAAATGTCCATGAGTCAGTAAAATTCCTGCCACATGAAGCTGCTTCTTCTGTACATAGGCTTCAATCTTATCCGCCTCGTAGCCCGGATCAATGATCAGACATTCCTTTGTGTCCTCCGGTACAAAAAATAACAGTTGGTCTGTATCGGTCCTACGACCCGAAAATCACATTTTAATAAACTCATATTAATCCTCATTCTCTATTTAACCAGCTTTGATTCATCTGTTTCAAAGCTGTGATGTATTTTTACTCCACTATGCACGGCTTCTCTCAATATCTGTCACATTCGGTACATTCCGCAGTTTTTTTGATCAGCTCATTTAAGGCTTCCACGCCACGGATTGCAAAGCTGACATTGATCGTTGCAATTCCCTGCTTGCTTGTTCTGGTATTCATAGCCTTCATCAATTTTATTCTCCGTGAGTACCCTTGTAATATCCATCCAGAATACCCATACGGTCATACGCATAGATCACAATCTCTGCATCATAATCTTCATCTGCAGAGCCCTGGGAATCCACGCTCCACTCTGCCTCAATGATCCTCTCGCGGTCTGCCTCAGACAGCATCATCATATTGACACAGTCGGTACGGTGAATCGATACCCCTCGTCCTCTCGTCACAAATCCCACGATCTCATCTCCCGGCACCGGACTGCAGCATAGAAAAACGCACGGATACATCCGAAAGACCTGCTACCACAATACCACTCTTGGATTTGACCGCAGCCGCCGGCTTGGAAGCACCTGCATTTTCGGTACTTTTTGCCACAGCATCCAGAATCTCCTGATCCGTGGTATGCTTCGGTTCTTCTTATCATATGCACTCTGCAGACGGTTCACGATCTGTCCCTCTTTCAGACCTCCATGTCCCAATGCAGCCAGAACAGAATCCCAATCCCGGAATCCATATTTCCGCATACAATAATCCGTATACTCGCTCTTGAGCAGATCCGATAAAACAACACCCTGCGCCTTACAATAATTTGCCAGAAGTTCCTTCCCCGGACAATATTCTCTTCCTTAAACTGGGAACGGAACCACTGATTGATCTTATTTTTGGCCTGTAGGGTTTAACCAGAGCCAGCCAGTCACGGCTTGGTCCTCTGGAATTTCTGTGAAGTCATAATCTCAACCCGGTCACCATCTGGATCTTATAATCAATCGGTACCAGATTTCCATTGACTTTTGCTCCCACCATTTTATTTCCCACGGCACTGTGCACGGCATAGGCAAAATCAATGGTTGTAGATCCTGCCGAAGGTTCTTAACATCTCCGTCCTTTGCAAAAAGCAGTATACATGATCGGAAAACAGATCCAGATCACTCTTTAATAAACTTAAAATTCCTTATTGTCCGACATATCCGCTGCCATTCCAAAATACGGCGCAGCCATGCCAGCTTCTCTTCCTCATTATCCCTGTCCTTGCTTCCATACTGATTTCTTTATATTTCCAATGAGCAGCAATACCATACCTCTGCTGTACGGTGCATCTCGTAAGTACGGATCTGTATCTCAAACGGCTGTCCCATAGAACCGATCAGTGTTGTATGAAGGGACTGATAATTATTCGGTTTGGCATGGAGATATAATCCTTGAAATGTCCGGAATCGGCTTATAGATCTCATGGATCACACCCAATGCAGTATAACAGTCTCGCTCCGTCTCTACGATAATACGCACTGCAAAAAAGATCGCTAGATCTGATCAGCCTCTTATTCTGTCACCATTTTCTTGTAGACACTGAAATAATGTTTCGCTCTGCCATCGATAATCCTTGATCCCAGCCTACTCAATATGGTGGCGTATAATAACGATCTTGCGGATCCAGAATATCTCTCTGCTCCTTTCCATTGGCAATACTCTGATACAACTGATTCATACATTTCCGGCTCCAGAATACTTAAATGCCAAATATCCAGCTCTACCTTCACCTTGAAATTCCCAGCCTGTCTGCGATTGGTGCATAAATATCCCGTCTCCCTTGACTTTTCTTTCTGCTTTTTCGAGTGTCTGATACTGCATAGGTACGCATATTGTGTGAAGGCGATGCCAGCAATCAGAATGACATGAATCCTTTTACCGCAGCAAGAAACATCTTTCGAAGATTTTCAGCCTGCACACTCTACCTTATCCGCCACATAATCTAACTAGGGTCAGCTTCGTGACACCATCCACCAGCAGTGCAACCATCTCCAAACTCAGCCGCAAGTTCTTCACTTTGGTCATCACAGTATCCTCCACCACATCATGGAGCATACCGGCACGATCGTTTCTTTATCCAGCTCCAGCTCTGCCAGAATAATGCAATTTTAGGGTGAATGATATATAGCTCTCCTGACTTTCTAGGCTGCCCATCATAAACTTTGTAAGCGATCCTGTATGCCTTTTTCGATCATAGAGATATCATCGGATGGATGATACTGTCTGATCATTTTGATCAGCTTTTCATACAGCACCTGAGGCTCTGTAAAATCTTCCGGTATCATACTTTGGCAAGCTCTCCATTGTCAATTTTGATTTCAGGTCCGTTTTTATCCATATTAAGTCACTCCATTCTGCATCTGAATCTGCCAGTTTCTAATCGTATCTTCCATCCTATTTTATTTTTGCCGTATTACGGCACAGTATGTCCATGCCGATTTCATCTGCCCCACCACTGTTTCTATATCCCATCGCTTATTACGTTCTTGTAATGCTGTTTGGATCATTTAACATCAGCTTTCCATCCTCTGTCAGTCCGGTCAGCACGATAAAATGTCCGGTCGTTGTAAAGTCTCCCGGCTTCATACTGCAGATCACCGGCTGCTTTTTTCCAGCACAGACCGGAGGAATCACTTCCCACCACCACAGACTCTGCTTTGTAGTCCCAGCTTTTTGGCACCGGATGACATCAGCGACCAGGCCGTTCGGAAGCTTTACAGTACAATAATTATTTTCACGCTGAATTCTGCAATGGCATCCGGAGATTTAGAAGTATCCTTTAACAATCTGCTGCCACCATGAAAGACATGTAGGACCACAACCGTTTATTCCTATATTATCATTTCCATAGGTCAGATATCCCCAGCGGCTGTCCCACTGCTGAAAACGCGAATTCCGTTTTCTGCGGAATCAATTTCCTCCTGTGTTACACTACCGGATGGTTTTGATATCTGATTTATGCTTCGGATAATTCTCCACAAAATCCAGTGTGTCGGATTGTTTGCAGCCAGCTTCAGCATACTCTCACTGTATTCATAGAGATTCAGCAGAATATTCTCAACCTGAGGATATTTTCCTCTCATTTCCCAGACTGTCTGCATACTCTTCAAATCCCTCCGGAACAGAATAATCCAGTGTCTCTGCTGTAGGCGGCACTTGCCTCTACCTGTATTTTTGCCTGTATCACTTTGCATTCTGTACTGCCTTGACTCCATCCGGATCAGCCCCACCATCAGAAGAAGGATCATCACTCCTGCTGTCGGCAACGACCCGCGCGATCATAATCTGTCTCCGGCGTTCTCTTCTCCGTTTCAATCGATGAAGGTATCTTCGATATTCTCTCTTCCTCTTCCGTCCTTTGTCTTTCCATGTTTTTCCCCCTTTTCTATTACAACTCACAGTCTATATCCATAAGCCGCCGCATCAGGGGTTTCAAACTCCTGTTCACTTATTTTCTCGTCCTCAAGCTGATCTGTGATCAGTTCCTCAAGTTCATCCCAGCTGTACTGACTTTTTTTCCCCTGCTCCAGACGATCCAGTTCCTTGTCCCAATTCCGGTACTCTGACATATATTTCCTCCGTTCTTTGATCCAACTATACACCTATGTTACATAATATAATAACTTTTCTATTTTCTGTCAATCTGTTGTCAACAGTTGTTTCACACAAGTTCCATATTTCTTTCCGTGGATTTTCCGTCCAATGACCCCAGAAAAATCTACAAAACTGTTCTCTTGATATCGATCTCTCTTTCGTTTCCTCCCTTCTCCCTGAAGTATCTCCATAATTTCTTTTCCAGTGTCTGCCGGTCCCCCTACGATCTTTCCCGGAGCAAAAGAAGCAAAAAATCAAAATAAATATCCCTACTGTCCAGATATTCCTGAAGATCAAAGGTATAAAATACTATCGGCAAATTCAAAAGAGATGCCTCAAAAATAACCGAACTGTAGTCGGTAATCAGCACGGAAGCGATAAACAGAAGATCGTTAATATTTTCCTCCGCTGACAGATCAAAAAATCCTTTCCTGATATTCCAATGGTATTTCGTATGTTTTTTTCACAAAGGGGTGATTCTTCAGAATCATCACGGTGTCCTGCGGCAGTTGATCCATAATATCTGCTGCCGGGAATTTTTCCCACGGATAATACGCTGTCTTATTGCCGCTTCCCCGAAACGTAGGTGCAAATAAAACAATTTTTTGTTCTGACACGCCGGATATTTTTGAAAAAGTCTCTCCCGGACCTGACTGGCATATTTCTGATCAAAAAATATATCCGTCCTTGGCACGCCAATGGGTTTTATAATATGATCATCTACTCCGAAAGCTTCACTGTAAAATGGCACTACCCTGTCGCTTTGCTTGCCAGTGCAGCGGTGTAACTTCTGTGATTTCTTGTGGACTGATTCAGATGATCTACAATTCCAAGCTCTGACAGACCGAACAGCTTAAATGCCCCACATGCATGCCACATCTGCAGAAGCTGCGTGTCCCGTCGCAGAGACAACGAATGAAGCTGTGGCACAAAATCCTCCAGAATAATTAGTTTTGCAGCAGCCACCAGACCGGCGCAACGCCTGATCTCCTTCCGGCTCAGCTTATGAATCGGCGTTTCTGTTAAAAAACTCCCGGCTCACATACCCTTTCTTTTGTACTTCCTGCCGGATCCGTCCAGATTTCCACCGGCATCCACTCTTCTCTCTCCGATAAAAACAGGATTCCCTTGGTCCCCGGCTCATTTCGACAGGCGCGTTCATAACATTTTGAAATAATTCGTCTTATATTCCTGATGCTATATCCATATCCGGTCCAGTCCTTTACAAGACCATGAGCATGATAAAATACCGCTTGTTTTCCTGTCTGCCATCTGCTGCACGGTGAAGCCTATGAAGTCCTTTTCTGTGCCAGCACTCCATCCAGAATCCAGACCGGCAGCAGTATTGTACAAAAAATATACAATATCCTGTCACTGATCTCACGAATTGCCGATCTACGCCGCTCCTGCGGTTGAAATAATTCTCCCGGTAATTCTATCATTGGAGCCATATTGATCCATAACATATCCTCGTTACAAAAATACTGCTGATACCGTAACCTTTTCCTCCGGTAATGGAAAATGCTCGAAAAATATATACGGAAGCTCTATCCTGACACTCGCCATATACCTTCTGCAATCGTCAATCTCCTGCTGATATTGTGCCGATACCGGAAAATATCTTTTCCGCAGGAGCCCCTCGAATACCAGTGAAAATCTTATCTTTCCTGCTTTATGTTCTTTGCCCGACTCACATTGCAGATCTATATTTAATATTTTTTTTTTTCATCTATATGATAGTTTTCTCATGTTGACTGTCATTACGATTTTCCTCCATACAATTAAATGATCAAATAACAGTGTATCATAAATGGCTGGTATTTCATAACTTTTTGAAATACCAGCCATTTGCTAAATCATAACAATATATATTTATTTCTTCAACTTGGTTACATAACTGACAGGCAATGCACAAACTCTATCCACACGCTGCTCCGCGGTATAAAATGCAACAGATTCAAATACAATATAAATCCGGTTTCCACTAATGGTGATCTCCTCATTCATCGTTGAACTTCCACGGTACTGCGTACCTTTCCCAAGGAAATAATTCCTCTTAGAAGTTTCTTTAAATTTGGCTTATATACATCAAGCTGATGCATATAACCACGCTTTTTTCGGATCTGTCTGACAGGATCTTGATACGATCAGACGTCCATTTCCGGAAAATGCAATTCCCTGTACACGGGTCGGCATAGAAATAGTCTTTAACGGTGTCAGCTCCGGTTTTGATCCCTTCTGGCAATCTTATAACTAATACCAGATATCCCGGCTTTAACTCATCATAGGATGCAACCCAGAGAAGCTTTTATAATATGTCACGGTAGCTGCCTGCTGCGGCAGATTGATCTCCACGCCATATGCACTAAGCTCCAGATATGGTTCCTGATTATCAATCGCATCTTTTTTACCGCAGAAAAACGGAATGCTTTCTTAATGTTTTGGCCTGTGTGATCCAGAGGTTTTTACCATCAAATGGCAATACCTCCTATGAGATTTATGGCAGGATGATTGTGGTCATAAGCTTTTATCTGCCTTAAGACAAAAACATAAACAACAGAATTTTCTATCCCCTGCTGTCATACGCCGTGATAAAGAAATACGATTTCGCTACGGTAATTCCTGTGGAATCATTGTTCCACAACCAAATTCTGCTACATTCGTATTTAACATACCCGGCATTGGAAAACTCTTTGCATAATCCAGCTTCTTTGTGAAATCTTTATTTTTCTTGCAAGCCTCTGATTTTTTAAAAATGTTGATTTCGTTTTAAATAATTTTGCCTTTGTACTTGTGTCACTAACCTCTGCTGCTATCGTTGATTTTTCAGCAGATTCCTTGCTTTCATAAACAATACCATTGTAGGTACGATAAGCCTTACATAATATTTATATGTCTGACCATTTTCAAGATTCGTATGAATAAACTTTTGCTGGTCTTTCCTCCAGTGTTGTCAGTAATACATACTGTCCATTCTGGTTAATATAAACATTATATCCCATAGCTCCGGTAATGGCATTCCAGGTCAGACGTACTCTCTGATTACCTCCCTTGATCACAACCGTCGGCGACTTCGGCAGAGAACAGGTAAATATCGCCGGCGACTCTTCGCCCACATTTGTCTCCCGGTCCGGCATAGGCCACGATCTTATACTGATATGTTTTTCCTGCTGTCAGCTTTGTATCCTTATACTCCCCTGTAACAGAAGTTCCAATCTTTTTGAAATGCCGCCGGTTCCTGCCCTGTAAATAATATATCCTGTGGCAGACGGAATATCCAGCCAGCGCAAAACTACACTCGTAGTAGTATTATCAGAAATTGTAAAGGTTTCTACCTTCTCCGGTTTGGTAAATACAGACTCTGTTACCACAAAATCACTGACAGGCTGTATCATCATTTTACTGCATAAACCGCCAGATAACATTCCTCACCTGCCGGCAGTCCCTCCACGCGGATACTGGAACCACTTGTCGCACCATAATATTCGTAACTTTCCTTCTGGAATATCATACTTATAAATATAATAACTTGTTGTTGTTTTGCCACCGGAGCCCACTGATAGGTGATGGAATTCTTCGTAATCCCACCGCATTCACAGCAGACATTACAATTCCGGGATCTACCGTAACTGCAGAACGGAAACAACAATTGTTGATGTATCCTGTGGACCGATTTGCCGCTTTCACGCCTCCCTCTGTCCTATCCCTGCCGATGACACCAATTGGAGCGTAAATAATACAGCCGCCAATACAAATGCTAATTGTTTGTGATTTCTGATTTTTCCCATTTCATCCTCATTTCTGTACTGTTTATTCTCCCATCCCAGTCTGCCACAGTACAGGCAGCTGCGATCCGGCTTTTCAGCCTAATATCTTCAAAGATCCGCCCGCAGGCGTCTCCCTCCGTATTATCATATATTGAAATTTCCGGCATTTTTAGTAAAATCCCATATAACTGTATGGGCAATCTTCCCAGGCATCATCTGGTAATCAAAAAAATCCTCTGTCATAATCCGGCAGGTCATAAGATAATACATCGGTTTGTTTAACAGCACATACTCCATCAACCGAAGAAGAATAATCCGTCACAAGATAAGTCGGATACCAGATAAAGATCTGTAATATCATTATAGTCTGTCATGTTATAACAAAACTATTCTCTGTGATATTTTCCATTGGAAATTTTGGATGCATCCGGATCAAAATGATCCAGTCCGGTCCTAATATATCGTGAACTCTTGAAATATCAAACTGTTCCATAATATTTCTGTTTTCTTCCTCTGTCCTGCGAAATGTCGGCGCATAAAGAAGAAGCTTCTTTCCTCAAATGTCGGATGATTTTGATAAAATTTTCTTTTCTGTGCCGAATCCGGTCCTGATCAAAATAAATATCCGTCACAGGAACCCGGTGGGATAGATTTTGTCTTTCGGAACAGAAAAATGCCTCTGATAAAAAGGAATCACATTCTCGAGGTTACAAACAGATGCGTAATTTCTGGTTTGCCTCTTTTTTTACGATCTGATATACAGAAGGATCATCCTCTGTAGAGAGTCCAAAACGTTTAAAAGCCCGGCTCCATGCCATAGCTGCACAAATTGCGTCTGTCTGTTCGCTGTCTTCATATAACACAAAGGCAGAAAAATTATCATTCATAAAAACTTTGTCCGCCGTTGCCATATGATATGGAAACACGAAAAAAATAATATCATATCCGCAAACAGTTTCCCTATGTTCTTTCGCTTTCCGTTTCGGATCACGGAACAGATCTCTTTTACCAGCAGCTTTATTGTATATCCTCTTTGTGCTGTAATGCCTCATATATTTCCTGCAGATTTCCATTCAGGCCATGATTATGTCCATTCCATAAAACAATCTTTCCAGAAGCAACCCTACAGAATATACAACACAGGTTATATACAATCGCAAATATTATATATCCAATTGTTTTCATAATTTTCTTCTTTTCCTGCTATTTTTTAAACACCTATTTTTTATTATAACAAATTTCCTCCTTTATTACCACATGGAAATAAAATATCTGTCTTTGATAACATATTTTTAAAAAAGCATAAATTATTTATAGCCGACAATTTTTTTAAATCAGGAGAATCCTATGCAGCGTGTTGCATCTCTTATCCACCTTAATGCCGCCCGCAGTCTGAAGCTGACAGGAAAAGGAGTCGGTATTGCCGTTTTTTGATACCGGAATCGGCAGGCATCCTGATCTTACGATGCCTGGAACCGGATTGCAGGCATTTGTAGATATCGTAAACCACAGAAAGGATTATTACGACGATAATGGACATGGCACCCATATTACCGGTATTATTGCCGGGAAGCGGCCAGGCCAGTCAAAAGAAAATACGAGGGAATCGCACCTCGACAGTCATTTTATAATGATCAAAGTATTAAATCAAAAAGGGGAAAGGAAATATCGAAGATGTGCTCGCCGGTATCCGCTGGCTTCTCGCTCATTATAAAGAATACAATATCCGCATCGTAAATATTTCAGTGGGAAGCTTAGTCGTGGAAAACATTTGATGAAACCTCCTCTGTCCGCGGTGTGGAAGCACTCTGGAGGAGGGGCTGATCGTACTCACAGCAGCCGGAAACCATATCCTGCTCCCATACGATCGGTGCTCCCGGCAATAGCCGGAAAATCATTACCGTGGAGCATCTGATGTAATGCAGACAGGAAACGGACGGGACTACTCCGGACGCGGTCCCACGGAAAGCTGTATCAAAAACCGGATATCGTTGCCCCCGGCTCCAATATTATAAGCTGTCAGCCGGTTCCTTCCACCCCTTATGGTTTATATGGCTACCCTATGACACCATCTCCATGGAAATTGTATCACAGCCGCAGCGGTACCTCTATGTCAACTCCGGTAGCCAGCGGCCGCATTTCCTTGCTTCTGCAACAGAGACCATATCTCTCCAACCGTGAAGTCAAGATCCAGCTGGAAAAAAACAGCAGTTGATTCGGCTATGACCATTCCCGCCAGGGCTGGGGAATGATACGGCTGGATCGACTGCTGTATATGTAGTCATCAAAAATCTTACACTATAAATTCAGGCACGGAAATCTGCCTCCCGGTATAAATCGTTTTATCTCCGTATACAAACTAAAATTTACTGCAGAAAACTATCAACTGCCTGTATAAATTCAATTATCTGACTCTTGGAAAGCTGGGCATCTGCTCCCCAGCATTTCCCCTTTCCGTCGATGTCCTCGTTGATCAGGAAGAGAAAATAATAACCGGTATCTCTTTAAGCTCCGGATCATCCTTCATCAGCTTTAACAAACGATGGCCATCCATCTGTGGCATCTCAATATCTGTTATGACACAACGCACCTGTTGCTGCAGCGTTCCCTCTTCTTTGTACTTCTCTGCAAAAGGTTCCATAATTCCAGACCATTATTCATCGGAATCACATTGGTATATCCTGCTTGGGTCAATCCATCATAAATCAGCATACTAAGCAGATGGGAATCCTCCGCAAAAATAAAATCGGTGCCGGATTATCCTTCCGATCGCCAATATGACTCATATCAGACATATTCATACCAACATCCGGCGCAATCTCTGCTACAATCGCCTCAAAATCAAGGATCAAAACAAGCTTGCCATCCAGATTGACAATTCCGGTGATCATACTCTTGGAAGAGTTACAGATCATGCTATCCGGCTGAATGATCTGTCCCCAGTTCACTCTATGTATCCCCACGACTCCATCTTATGAAACCCTGTGCTTACCATATTGAAATTGGTGATCAAAAACATATCCTGTGTTTGCTCGTCCATCTTTTTTTTCATTCCCAAAGCTCTCGCCAGATTCACGACCGTAATCGTTTCTCCACGAGTGCTAAATGCCCTCTACATTGGCATGGCTGTTTGGAATCGGCGTCAACGGCTGACACGATATAATCTCCCGATCTTTGCCACGATATAACTTCCCGGACCATAAATTGAATCTACATTTGATCCCATTTGTATCCATAATCTGCCTTCCTGCTTAACTATAATTTTACAATAGCGCCCATTGTTTTCAAGTGACTTTTTGATCATCCTGTAATATCCTTTAATATATGATAGGATAAATTGCATATATTGTTTGCAAAATATACATAACGGAGGAAAATCCATGAATAACATCATCCTTATTGGCATGCCCGGATGTGGTAAAAGCACGATCGGCGTTGTTCTGGCCAAAATCTTGGATTTCGTTTTATTGACTCAGATCTTTTAATCCAGGAACGGAACATCGTCTTCTTTATGAAATTATTACACAGGATGGCTTAGAAGCTTCAATAAAATAGAAAATCAGGTCAACGCATCCATCGAAACCACTTCCTCTATCATTGCAACCGGAGGCAGTGTCATCTATGGTCAGAAGCTATGCAGCATTTAAAAGAAATTGGAACGATCATTTCATCTGCGTCTTCCGGAAAATTTACTGGAAGAAAGACTCGAGACCTGAATCAGAGAGGTGTATCTATAAAAGCTCTATAGGAAAGAATCCCCTCTATGAAAAATATGCAGACATTGATTGTGCCGGAAAGGAAATCAGAGACTGCGTTTATGAGATCACCCATAACGATTCAAAGTGGAAATCATAAACCTTGATGGATTCATATCCGCTTAAATAACTCCTAAACCAAATAACAACAAAAAGGTGCTCCATGATGATTCAGGAGCACCTTTTTAGATATATAAAAGTATATCTGCATTTTTTATTATATAAAAAAACTCTCAGATATCCTACGCCCGCGCCGGATAGGGACCGAACGGTCTCACGACGTTCTGAACCCAGCTCGCGTACCGCTTTAATGGGCGAACAGCCCAACCCTTGGGACCTGCTCCAGCCCCAGGATGCGATGAGCCGACATCGAGGTGCCAAACCACCCGTCGATGTGAACTCTTGGGAGTGATAAGCCTGTTATCCCCAGGGTAGCTTTTTATCCGTTGAGCGATGGCAATCCCACTTTATACCACCGGATCACTAAGTCCATTTTCGTACCTGCTCCACCCGTCGGTGTCGCAGTCAAGCTCCCTTCTGCCTTTGCACTCTTCGAATGGTTTCCGACCATTCTGAGGGAACCTTGAGCGCCTCCGATACCCTTTCGGAGGCGACCGCCCCAGTCAAACTCCCCGCCTGACGTTGTCCCCCGGCCGGGTCACGGCCGCAGGTTAGAAATCCAATACTGCAAGGGCGGTATCCCAACAGCGGCTCTGATGCAGCTGGCGCCACATCTTCATAGCCTCCCGCCTATCCTGTACATACAGTATCGAATCCCAGCATCAAACTAGAGTAAAGCTCCATGGGGTCTTTCCGTCCTGGCGCGGGTAACCAGCATCTTCACTGGTACTTCAATTTCACCGGATGCATTGTCGAGACAGCGCCCAAATCATTACACCTTTCGTGCGGGTCGGAACTTACCCGACAAGGAATTTCGCTACCTTAGGACCGTTATAGTTACGGCCGCCGTTTACTGGGGCTTAAGTTCGCACCTTCGGATTGCCTCCTGAGCACTCCCCTTAACCTTCCAGCACCGGGCAGGTGTCAGCCCATATACCTCACCTTTCGGTTTCGCATAGACCTGTGTTTTTGCTAAACAGTTGCTTGGGCCAATTCTCTGCGGCCTTGTTTCCAAGGCACCCCTTCTCCCGAAGTTACGGGGTCATTTTGCCGAATTCCTTAACAATGCTTCTTCCGTCGGCCTTAGGATTCTCTCCTCATCCACCTGTGTCGGTTTACGGTACGGGTCCGTAATACTTTATAGCGGCTTTTCCCGACAGCTGCTCCACATCTTCGCTACCCTTATGTTCGCTCCGCTTCACGCCTCCGGCTTACATGGGGATTTGCCTCCTATGCACCCTCCTGCGCTTGCACCGGTCTTTCCATTCCCGGCTCATGCTTTGCCTCTGTGTCCCCACATTTCTTATATTACGGAGTACAGGAATCTCAACCTGTTATCCATCGACTACGTCTTTCGACCTCGCCTTAGGCCCCGACTTACCCAGAGCAGATCAGCTTTACTCTGGAAACCTTAGATATTCGGCCGATAGGATTCTCACCTATTCTCGCTACTCATTCCGGCATTCTCTCTTCTTAACTCTCCACGTCTCCTTACGGTAACGCTTCGCCGTGTTAAGAATGCTCCTCTACCAATCATCTTACGATGATTCCACAGCTTCGGTGTCGTGTTTCAGCCCCGGACATTTTCGGCGCAGGGACTCTCGACTAGTGAGCTGTTACGCACTCTTTAAATGTATGGCTGCTTCTGAGCCAACATCCTAGTTGTCTTCGAATCCCCACATCCTTTTCCACTTAACACGCACTTTGGGACCTTAGCTGGTGGTCTGGGCTGTTTCCCTTTGACTACCCAACTTATCTCGTGCAGTCTGACTCCGTCAAATCATCTGGCCGGCATTCGGAGTTTGATATTCTTTGGTAAGCTTTGACGCCCCCGCGGAAATTCAGTGCTCTACCTCCGGCAGACTGTTGACAGGCTAGTCCTAAAACTATTTCGAGGAGAACCAGCTATCTCCGAGTTCGATTGAATTTCTCCCCTATCCACACCTCATCGCCACCCTTTTCAACGGATGTGCGTTCGGTCCTCCACCGCCTTTTACAGCAGCTTCAACCTGGACATGGGTAGATCACCCGGTTTCGGGTCTATGCTATGTGACTGGACGCCCGGTTAAGACTTGGTTTCCCTTCGGCTCCACACCTTTTAGTGCTTAACCTTGCCACACCGCATAACTCGCCGGACCGTTCTACAAAAAGTACGCGGTTGCACGTATAGAGTGCTTCCACAGCTTGTAGACACAGGGTTTCAGGTTCTCTTTCACTCCCCTCCCGGGGTTCTTTTCACCTTTCCTTCACAGTACTATGCGCTATCGGTCACTAAGTAGTATTTAGCCTTGGGGGTGGTCCCCCGATTTCCCCACAAGGTTCCACGTGTCTCGTGGTACTCCGGATCCTGCCGCTGCCTTCCGCTTTCGAGTACGAGGCTTTCACTCTCTCTGGCTGGCTTTCCCAAAACCATTCTTCTAGCTTTCAGCTCACTTATGCAGTCCATTACCCCGCGGCATGCACGCACGGTTTAGGCTCTTCCCTTTCGCTCGCCGCTACTCAGAAAATCGATGTTTCTTTTTCTTTTCCTCCGGGTACTTAGATGTTTCAGTTCCCCGGGTTCCCTTCCATACGTTATGTATTGGCGTATGGATGACTGAGGTTTGCTCTGCCGGGTTTCCCCATTCGGATATCTGCGGGTTATCGGATATTTGCTCCTAACCGCAGCTTTTCGCAGCTTATCACGTCCTTCGTCGGCTCTTAGTGCCAAGGCATCCTCCCTGCGCCCTTATCAGCTTAACCTTTACAGTCTTCCGACTGTTGAAACGGTTCCTGATTCTCATCATCATCTGTATAGCGTTACAAATGATGGCTTGTTGCTTTCTCGCATTTGTTAATTCTTAATCTGAATTGACTTCGATTCTTGATCTTTGATCTTAAATCTGCGTTTGGATGTCTGACTTATAACATTCTTTCGTTTGTTATAATCATTTCGATATACAGTTTTCAATTCTGTACTAATCTCGGCAAGTTTTCTTACTCGAATGGAGACGGAGATTCGAATCTTGACGCTGTTGATTTAATCTCTCCCAACTGATTCTACGCCCTCTTGATTCGGCGGCCACCTACTCTCCCATGCCGTCTCCAGCATAGTACCATCGGCCGCTTAGGTTCCCATTGTTCGGGATGGGAACGGTGTTCGGCGCATCGCCACCTGCTGTTATTCTATTATATCGTCTCAGCATAGTACCATCGGCCGCTTACAGGTCTTAAAAATCGTGTTCGGGATGGGAACGGGTGTTTCCCTCATAGCGCATCCGCAATTTGGCGTGACCAAAAAGTGAACTTTACGTTGAGTGATTTACGGATGTGCACTCGATACTTGATAACTCAACAGTAAAACAACCCTTACTCGCTCTCTTAGAAAGGAGGTGATCCAGCCGCACCTTCCGATACGGCTACCTTGTTACGACTTCACCCCAGTTATCGAGCCTGCCTTCGGCAGCTCCTCCTTACGGTTGGGTCACTGACTTCGGGCATTCCCAACTCCCATGGTGTGACGGGCGGTGTGTACAAGACCCGGGAACGTATTCACCGCAGCATTCTGATCTGCGATTACTAGCGATTCCAGCTTCATGTAGTCGAGTTGCAGACTACAATCCGAACTGAGATGCCATTTTTGAGCTTTGCTCCACTTCACAGTTTCGCTTCTCTCTGTTAGCACCATTGTAGCACGTGTGTAGCCCAGGCCATAAGGGGCATGATGATTTGACGTCATCCCCACCTTCCTCCGGGTTATCCCCGGCAGTCTCCACAGAGTGCCCAGCCGAACTGCTGGCTACTGAGGATAGGGGTTGCGCTCGTTGCGGGACTTAACCCAACATCTCACGACACGAGCTGACGACAACCATGCACCACCTGTCTCTGCTGCTCCGAAGAGAGGTTCCGGTTAAGGAACGGTCAGCAGGATGTCAAGGCCTGGTAAGGTTCTTCGCGTTGCTTCGAATTAAACCACATGCTCCACCGCTTGTGCGGGCCCCCGTCAATTCCTTTGAGTTTCATTCTTGCGAACGTACTCCCAGGTGGAATACTTAATGCGTTTGCTGCGGCACCGAAGCACTTTTTGTGCCCCGACACCTAGTACTCATCGTTTACGGCGTGGACTACCAGGGTATCTAATCCTGTTTGCTCCCCACGCTTTCGCGCCTCAGCGTCAGTTATCGTCCAGTAAGCCGCCTTCGCCACTGGTGTTCCTCCTAATATCTACGCATTTCACCGCTACACTAGAATTCCACTTACCTCTCCGGCACTCTAGTCTGACAGTTTCCAATGCAGTTCCAGGGTTGAGCCCGGGATTTCACATCAGACTTGACAGACCGCCTGCGCTCCCTTTACACCCAGTAAATCCGGATAACGCTTGCCCCTACGTATTACCGCGGCTGCTGGCACGTAGTTAGCCGGGGCTTCTTAGTCAGGTACCGTCATTTTCTTCCCTGCTGATAGAGCTTTACATACCGAAATACTTCTTCACTCACGCGGCGTTGCTGCATCAGGGTTTTCCCCATTGTGCAATATTCCCCACTGCTGCCTCCGTAGGAGTTTGGGCCGTGTCTCAGTCCCAATGTGGCCGGTCACCCCTCTCAGGTCGGCTACTGATCGTCGCCTTGGTAGGCCGTTACCCCACCAACCAGCTAATCAGACGCGGGTCCATCTCATACCACCGGAGTTTTTTCACTGTGACCATGCGACACCGTGCGCTTATGCGGTATTAGCAGTCGTTTCCAACTGTTATCCCCCCTGTATGAGGCAGGTTACCCACGCGTTACTCACCCGTCCGCCGCTCAGTCACAAATGAAATCATCCGAAGAATCTTTCATAAGTGCTTCGCTCGACTTGCATGTGTTAAGCACGCCGCCAGCGTTCATCCTGAGCCAGGATCAAACTCTCAAATAAAAGTTTGTTTCCCGGTTCAAAAAATTAACCACTAGCTAATTGTTTAAACCGTTCTACTGTTGTTTGGTTTGTTTTCGTTCTGAAATCTCATTTCAAAGACGTCCAACCAGGACTCTTTTTTATTAGAATTTTCAGGGTTTTTAAACACTGTTCAATCTTTCATTTTCAAGGTTCATGTTGTTGCTGTTCTCAGCGGCAACGTTCAATATTTTATCACATCGTTTTCGCTTTGTCAACAACTTTTTTTTTTAAATTTCTTTTTGAATCTTTTTCAGATTCGCTTTGCTGTTTTCAGCAGCGTGTTATATCTTACCAGATGTTTTCGCGTTTGTCAACAGCTTTTTAATTTTCTTTTTGCAACCCGTTGTTTTCGCGGGTGAGTTATACTATATCATTCAACCATTGGTTTGTCAACGGTTTTTCCAATTTTATGTCATTTTTTAAAAGATGGGGCTGCAAATGCAAGAATGCATCCGCAGCCCCATCTTTCCATTATCTTTTCTCACAAAAAAGCCATTTAATATGCGAAGAAACAGCCAGTTAAACAGATTGTTCTGATATAGCAGACTGAGCCACCAGCTCTTTTCAATCTGCAGCAAAACCGGACGGGTCCACGGCATACCGGAACACCCCGGATTACCAAACCTGCCAGCCATATAACCAGAAGCCCCGCAACTGCCCCAAGCAAAGCTCCGGCTATCTGATTCAATTCCCATATAATTGGAAGCCGCGCAACCTGATTCAGCCAGTGCGCCCCGATACGGAAAAACAGGAATACAGCTGCAAACAGAATTCCGTTCCAAATACGCGGATTACCATAGTTGCCAGATACGAACCAAGATAATCAAAAAAACGATCCACCCCAAGCATATGGTAGATCTCGCTGTTATTATTTTTTCAAGAAGCACTTCCTTCATCTGCTCCGGCAGTTTCAGCCCTTCTATAATATTCCGCTGGTAAGCCGGCTGTATCTCTGTTTTTGTCTGCCGCTTCGTTTTTCTTCCCTTCACTCCGGCCATATGTAAAAGTCCCTGTCCGATTGCCTGATGGATTGCCGTATTATCGTTCAGTACTGCCGTGACACACGGCATGGCCACGCTGCGTTACAACAAGGCTCAAAATCAGGGCCGACATTGTCACCGCAATACGCCCAGGCCCCTGTAGTGCCCATACAGCACCATAGACAGCCAGAATACGCCTACACCAACAGACAACCAGTGTTCTGTCAAAAAATCCATGTTTGCTCCGTTCCGCCTTCGCGGCTGTACTGCGGCTTTTTATTTCACCGCAGCTAATATGCTTTTCCTTACACTTCTACATTCAATACCAGCTTTTCAATGGCATCCGCCACTCCATCCTCATCATTAGTTACTGTAACATAATCCGATTCTGC
>VOFG01004567.1_pt1 | contig 39275 bp, 50 predicted proteins | sample 5384171 | NCBI WGS metagenome assembly VOFG01 (sample SAMN12384726, study PRJNA508395) | human gut metagenome | isolation source: healthy gut F | host: Homo sapiens
CGAAGTCGGTGACGGCAGATTTACAGTCTGCTCCCTTTGGCCACTCGGGAACCCTTCCCCCCCATTTTAAAAAAGCAAGTTTGGAGCTGGCGATGGGACTTGAACCCGCAACCTGCTGATTACAAATCAGCTGCTCTGCCAATTGAGCTACACCAGCATGCCTTCGGGCGGAATCGAACCAAAGGGGATTTTGTCCCCTGCTCTACCGACTGAGCTCCGGAAGGAAAAATGGCGACCCGGAAGGGGCTCGAACCCTCGACCTCCAGCGTGACAGGCTGGCATTCTAACCAACTGAACTACCGCGCCATATCCAAATGGTGGGCCTTCAGGGACTTGAACCCCGGACCGATCGGTTATGAGCCGAGTTAGAAATTGGTCGGGTGAAGGGATTTGAACCCCCGGCCCCATGCTCCCAAAGCACGTACGCTACCAAGCTGCGCTACACCCCGCTAGACCCGGAGTTGCCGTCACCGCCGTTGGTTTTGCTCCTGACGACGAAATATATCTTACTATACCTGCGTCCATTTGTCAACACTTTTTTTCAATTTTTCCGAAAAAACTTCTCCCCCTTTCCCTCCTCCCTTCGCAGCGCTCCCTGGCTCCTGTGCAAGAGGAGCTGTCCGGCGTCGAGCCGGACTGAAGGGTTGCCCCATGGGTGGGGGGGGCAAGGGAGGGCTCGCAAGCCCTTCTCCAATTTTCGCACCGAACGCCAGCTCTTCGAGCTGCTCCGGTGTTTCGGTCGGCTTATTCAGCTACGACAGCGCACTGCGCTGTCTCCTCTGAAACGCTCGACCTCCAGGTTCGTTCCGCTCACCCTCCGATGCCGCACCGAACCAGCTCTCAAGCTGCCCTGGATTCCCGCTCGGCTTATTCGGCAAGCCGAAATGTTCGGATCTTCAGGTTCGCTTCGCCTCGCCCTCACCCCTCCTCGCCCGGCGGCCGCTCCAATCAATTGCACCCGCCAAAACCGGCAGCCCCCCAGGGGGGGTGTCGAGGTGGCCGCAGCCGCCCCTGACTCAAGAGGGGGACAGGGAGAGTAAAACTCTCCCAATTTGCATCGGTATGCGGCCGCTCCAATCAACTGCACCCACCAAAACCGGGTAGGCCCACCCCAGGGGGGTGTTGGGGGCAAGGGGAGAGTGAAACTCTCCCAATTTGCACTCGGTATGCGGCCGCTCAATCAACTGCACCCGCCAAAACCGGGTAAGCCCTCCCCAGGGGTGTGGGGGCGGCCGCAGCCGCCCCCGACTGGGGCAGGGGAAGGGCAAAGCCCTTCCCAGTCTGCACTCACCCGGCAGCCGCACTTTGACCCCTGCACAATCTAAGACCGGGTAAGCCCACCCCGAAGGGGTGTCGGGGAACCCGCAGGTTCCTGGGACTTTATTCCGCAGCGGCGGCGTGTACGCCGCGAGGATCGATTTTTTCCATAGCCCAATTCATTGGGCGGCGGATTCCTTTCTTTTCCGGCCTGTGCCGCCTTCGGGCGGCGCGGGCCGGAGGTCTGCCGCTCTCCCTTGCCCGTCAGGGCGAGGAGAGAGGGCCTCCCGCAAGGCGCGAAAAAAGGCACGGGACATTCGTCCCGTGCCTTTTGCACGCCTTGCGGGATGATTACACCGGATGCGTCGAGCCGTCCAGCACCGTGGAGTCGATGCCGTTCTGCTTCGCCTGACGGTCCTTGAAGAACTTCTCCGCCACCTGCGGGAACAGCGCGTAGGACAGCACGTCCTCGTCGCAGGTCGCCCATTCGCGGCACTCCTCGCGCAGCTTGGGCAGCTCCGGCTCGAGCAGGTCGGCCGGACGGCAGGTGATGACCTTCTCGTTGCCGATCGCCTTCTTGCGAACTTCCTCGTTCACCGGCGCGGGCAGACGGCCGTATTCGCCGCGCAGCAGGCCGCGGCTCTCCTTGGTGAAGGTCTTGTAGCGCTGGCCGGACACCACGTTGAGCACCGCCTGGGTGCCGACGATCTGGGAGGTCGGGGTGACCAGCGGCGGATAGCCGAAGTCCTTGCGGACGCGCGGCACTTCCTGCAGCACTTCCATCAGCTTATCAGATGCGTTCATCTGCTTGAGCTGGTTGATCAGGTTGGACAGCATGCCGCCCGGCACCTGGTAAAGCAGCGTGTTGATGTCAACCGACAGCACCTTGGGATCGAGGAAGCCGTCCTTCTTCAGGCGGTCCGCCACGGTCTTGAAGTGCTTGGAAATATCGGTCAGGAGCTTCAGGTCCAATCCGGTATCGTACTGGGTGCCGGCCAGGGTCGCCACCAGCGGCTCGGTCGCGGGCTGCGAGGTGCCGTTGCCCAGCGGGGACAGCGCAGTATCGACGATGTCCACGCCCGCCTCGATCGCCTTCAGCAGCACCATGTCGCCCGTGCCGGAGGTGTTGTGCGTGTGCAGGTGGATCGGCACCTTCACCTTCGCCTTGAGGGCCTTGACCAGGTCATAGGCCTCGTAGGGCAGCAAAAGGTTTGCCATGTCCTTGATGCAGATGGTGGCTTGGCGCCCATCTTCTCCAGCTCCACGGCGAGCTTGACGAAATATTCGTGGGTGTGCACCGGGCTCTTGGTGTAGCTGGAAAGCGCAACCTCCGGGATGCCGCCGTACTTGTTGCAGGCGTCGATCGCGGTCTTCATGTTGCGAGGTGTCGTTCAGCGCGTCGAAGAGACGGATGACATTGATGCCGTTTTCGATGCTCTTTTTTGACGAACAGCTCCACCACATCGTCTGCATAGTGCTTGTAGCCCAGTATGTTCTGGCCGCGCAGCAGCATCTGCAGCTTGGTGTTGGGCATCGCCTTGCGCAGGGTGCGCAGGCGCTCCAGGGGTCTTCGTTCAGGAATCTCAGGCAGCTGTCAAAGGTCGCGCCGCCCCAGGCTTCCAGGGACCAATATCCGACTTTATCCAGTTTATCGGCGACGGCAGCATTTCATCGGTGCGCATGCGGTGGCCGCCTGGCTCTGGTGCGCGTCGCGCAGTATGGTTTCGGTAATCTGTACCTTAGCCATTGTTTCATTTCCCTCCTATCAAATGGATTTATTTCATGAACATGGAAAGGAACACGCCCGCGGCAACCGCGGAACCGATGACGCCCGCCACGTTGGGGCCCATAGCGTGCATCAACAGGAAGTTCTTGGGGTTCTCGGCCTGGCCGACCTTCTGCGAAACGCGCGCCGCCATCGGCACGGCGGAAACGCCCGCGGAACCGATCAGGGGTTGACCTTGCCGCCGGTGAGCATGTTCATCAGCTTCGCAAGCAGCACGCCGCCCGCGGTGCCCAGCGCAAACGCGCACAGGCCCATGGCCTGATGGTCAGCGTCTGGGTGTTGAGGAACACCTCGGCCGTCGCCGTCGCTCCGACGGAGACGCCCAGGAAGATCGTGATGATGTTGCACAGCTCGTTGGAAGCGGTCTTGACCAGACGCTCCACCACGCCGGATTCCTTGAGCAGGTTGCCCAGCATCAGCATGGAGATCAGGGGCCGCAGAGGGCAGCAGGGCGAGACGAACACCGTGACGATGATCGGGAAGCAGACCTTCTCGGTCTTGGAGACGGTGCGCAGCTGGGCCATGACGACCTGGCGCTCCTTCTTGGTGGTCAGCAGCTTCATGATGGGCGGCTGGATGACGGGCACCAGCGCCATGTAGGAATACGCCGCAACCGCGATCGGCCCCAGCAGCTCAGGCGCCAGCTTGGAGGTGACGAGGATGGCGGTAGGGCCGTCCGCGCCGCCGATGATGCCGACGGAGGCCGCCTGCTCCGGCGTCATGCCGAAGATCAAGGCGCCAAAGAACGCGGTGAAGATGCCCAGCTGGGCGGCCGCGCCCAGCAGCAGGGACTTGGGGTTGGCGATCAGGGGACCGAAGTCGGTCATCGCGCCGACCGCAAGGAAGATCAGCGGCGGGTAGATGCCGAGCTTGACGCCCAGGTAGAGATAGTCGATCAGGCGCCGCTGTGGCGAGAAATTCTCCCAGTGGACGTGGCCGCCTTCAAACAGCTCGGTGTGGTACATCTCCGCGCCGGGCAGGTTGGTAATCAGCATACCGAAGGCGATGGGCAGCAGCAGCAGCGGTTCATACTGCTTGTGGATGGCCAGATAGAGGAAGAAGCAGGCCACCAGGATCATGATCCACTTGCCGCTGGTGATGACCTCGGCAAACATCATTTCAGAAAGGAATTTCTGGATGGTGTCGCCGATGTTCAGATTGAGCAACGTTTCCATTTATCTTTCATCCCTTTCCGCGCGTGAACGCAATTTTTGCGTTTGATCCTTACTGGATCGCGCAGAGGGCGTCGCCCGCAGAAACAGTCGCGCCCTTGGCGACGGAGACCGCGGCAACCTTGCCCGCGACGGGGGCGAGGATCTCGTTTTCCATCTTCATGGCCTCGAGGATGAACAGCACGTCGCCTTCCTTGACGGCCTGGCCGTTGGAGACGCGCACCTCCAAAATGGTGCCGGGCATGGGCGCGGAGACGGTCTCGCCGCCGGCAGCAGCGGCGGGAGCCGCAGCGGGAGCAGGCGCAGCCGCAGGCGCGGCGACGGGCGCGGCAACGGGCGCAGCCACGGGGCGGCGGGCATCACGGGCATCGCGGAAACCATCCTTGATCTCTTCCGCGCAGACTTCATAGGACTTGCCGTTGACGGTAATCATAAATTTACGCATGGCGTTATGCCTCCTAAATTTGCTTTTTGCTTTGTGCAGCGCTTAGTAGCGGGTGCCGAGATACTCCTGACGGCCGGATTCGTTCCAGCCGGTGTTGTTCTTGCCGACTCTGCGGATCGAGCGGATCTTAAGTCCGTTGCCGCTTTCGCTCATCATGGCCACCACCGCGGCGATGACGGCGGCGATCTCCGCGTCGTCCTCCACGGGAGCCGCAGCCTGGACCGGTGCGGGTGCGGGAGCGGCGCGGCGGCCTTCTTCTCCGCCTTCTTGCCCTTACCGACATTCTTGAAGATCAGCGCCTGGAGCATCAGGATCAGAATGATCACGACCAGAGCGATAAAGACGATGCCAAGGCCCACCAGGAACACGATGCCCGCGCCGCCCATGACCGCCGGGTCGAGATTGATTGCAAGTGCGTTCATGACTTTTCGGAACCTCCTTATTTTATTTTAATTCGATTCCGTTTTCTTACAGCGGAAGGTTGCCGTGCTTGCGGGGCAGAGCGACCTCGCGCTTGCCCATGAGCATCTCCAGCGCGGCGGCGATCATCTGGCGGGTCGCCGCAGGCTCGATCACATCGTCGCAGAGGCCCTCTTCGGCAGCGGCCAGCGCGCCGTTGTTTTTCCTCATAGAACTTGGCCAGCTCCGCCACCGGCTTGCCGCGCGGATCTCTTCCTTTTCGAGGATGCGAACCGCCGCTTCGGCGTTGATGGGGGCGATGTAGGCCTTGGGCCAGGCATAGACGGCGTCCGCGCCGACGGCCTTGAGCCCATCGCGGAATACGCGGCGCCCCAGCCTGTCCGCACAGGACGGAAACCTTGGGCACGACGGCCTCGGCGTAGGCGAAGATGAGCTGCGCGGCGGCGGAAACGGCCGCGGCGTTCTTCTCCTCGTCCACGGTGTTCTGGCCGGGGGGTGTTGACCAGGGTCACGACCGGGATGTTGAAGCAGTCGCACAGGCGGATGAAACGCGCCGCCTTTTTTGCAGGCGGAGGCGCACAGCACGCCGTCATGCGCGGCGGGGTTGTTGGCCACGATGCCGACGGAGCGGCCGCCCAGGCGGGCCAGCGCCGTGACCATGTTGGGCGCGAAGTCGCGCGTCAGTTCCCATAGTCGTTGAAGTCCGCGATGCGCGCCACGATGTCGTGCGCATCGTAATAGGTGTCGATGTCCAGCTGGCGGTTGAGATCGTCCGCAGAAACGAGCTGCGCATCCTCCTGGTTGTTGTCGGGCAGGAAGGACAGCACGCGGCGGGCCATGGCAAAGGCCTCGTCCTCAGAGGCGACGGCGATCTGCGCCGCGCCGGAGGCAACCAGCTTCTTCGCGCCGCCGAGATCCTCGGCGGTGACGTTGCGGCCGGTGCGGGCGGAAACCACCTGCGGGCCGGTGACAAACATCTGGCCGATCTTCTCCACCGCGATGACCACGTCGGTCAGCTCCGGCACAAAGGCCGCGCCGCCCGCGCAGGGCCCGAGGATCAGGGAGATCTGCGGAACCACGCCGGAGAGGGCCGCGGTTTCCTTCATGATGCGCGCATAAGCGTTGAGCGCCTTTGCGCCTTCGTTCAGATCCGCGCCTGCGGAATCGGCCATCGCCACGACGGGCGCGCCGGTCTTGCCCGCGAGCTTCAGCAGCTCTACGATCTTCTTGGCCGCGCCTTCACCCATGGCGCCGCCCTTGACGGTGAAATCCTGCGCATAGACGAACACCGGGCGATCCTCCACCGTGCCATATCCGGTGATGACGCTGCTGGCGCCCTACTTGGCGGCGGTGAACACACCCGTCTCGACGAAGCTGCCCTCGTCAAAGAGCTTGTTCACGCGCTCGCGCGCGGTCAGTTTGCCGGCCTCATGCTGTTTGGCTACGCGGTCCTCACCGCCGCCGCCGAGCACGAGCTGCCTGCGTTCATTCAGTTCAACACTCATTGCGCCTACCTCCAAACCAATTTTAGCAGTAATACAATGAAATCATTTGGACCATAAATGGTTCATTGATGAACATTAACGGGCAAATCCAGCTTTGCCCTATTTCTCAATTCTTCAACAGTCCATGCCAATCCTGCCGTTTCATGGCAAATAATATTGATTTAACAATCTGCGCACTGGAATGTCCCCTTGGGACATTCCAGTGTTCCGCATGGCTTATTTTCCGATTCCGCACCGAATCGGCTTTTCAAGCCGCTCCGGTGTTCCGGTCGGCTTATTCGGCAAGCCGAAACGCTCGACCCTCAGCCGCTTCGCGGCCTCCATCGAAGCACACTGTGCTTTTTTTCTTCCAAAAACGCTCATGCTCCAGGTTCGCTTCGCTCACCCTCCGTCTCCGCGCCGAAACCTTCTTTCAGAAGGTTCCGGTGTTCCACATGGCTTATTTTTCAGAAAAAGCACACTGTGCTTTTTCTTCCAAAAACGCTCATGCTTCAGGTTCGCTTCGCTCACCCTCCGAACCCCGCACCGTCCTCCCGTTTCTTCTCCATTAGCCGCCGCAGCGGACTGAGGGGATGCCGCCACCGCGCAGAATCCACACATCATCTTACCCCTTCGGGGGGTGCGTTCCCAGCGGGGAGCTGTCGCTCCCCTGCACCCCCTCTCCCACCGCCCTCCAGATGCAGGCCTGACAGATTCAAAGGCTCCCCTTAGGGGAGCTGGCGCGCAGCGCCTGAGGGGTTGTTCTTCGGCTCCCCTGTGTAAGGGGAGCTGGACGCCGCAGCGGACTGAGGGGTTGTCCCCTTGGGGTTAGGGCAGGGGAAGGGGCCCGCAGGCCCCTTCCCCAGTCTGCACTCGGTTTGCGGCCGCTCAAATCAACTGCACCCACTAAGACCGGGTAAGCCCACCCGAAAGGTGTCGGGAAACCCGCAGGTTTCCTGACTTTGTTCCGCAGCGGCGGCGTGTACGCCGCGAGGAGCAAATTCCGCGTAGAAAAATCCCATTTTTCGGGCGGAATTTGCCTCTGCTATCCTCGACCTGTGTCCGCAGGACGCGGGTCGAAGGGATGTCCCTCCCTGTAAGCCTGCCGCCAACGGCGGCGGACTTGAGGGACTCCTCCCTCGATGAGAAACGTCTGCGGCGCGTTCTCCCGCTGGTTCTAAAATTTCCGTGCAGCACGTTGTATTCCCTGAATGTCCAGCTCCGCCAGCGCCTCTTCCAGCGCCTGCAGCTCGCGCGTCCCTCCTCGTGCCCGGGGTAGACGCAGACCGACACCATTCCCCCGGCAGGAGCAGCCCGCACGCCGCCTCCACCGCCGCCAGCGTCGTGGGCACGCGCGTGGTCACGCTGTGGTCGCCGCTGGGCAGCCAGCCCAGGTTGAACAGCACGCAGCGCACCGGCTCCTTCACATAGTCCGCCATGCGCTCGTGTCCGGAAAGAATCAGCGTCACGCGCTCGTCCGGAATGCCGTTTTCGGCAAGCCGTTCCTTTGTGGAATCGAGCGCCGCCTGCTGCACGTCAAAGGCGTAAACGTGCCCGCGCTCCCCCACCTTCTGCGCCAGATACAGCGTGTCGTGCCCGTTGCCCGCCGTCGCATCCACGGCGACGTCGCCCTCCTGCAGCAGGCTGTCGATAAAAATCATGCGATAAATACCGCGCGTTCTAAGCTTCATCGCGGTTCCCTCCCGCCAGCTGCTTGAGGTATTCCACCTCGCCCTCGCTCAGGTGCCGCCACTGGCCGGGCTTCTAAGTGACTGCCCAGCGACAGGTTGCCGATGCGCTCCCGCCGCAGATACGTCACCTGCGCGCCCACGGCCTGGAACATCCGGCGCACCAGCCGGTTGTGCCCCTCGTGCACCGTGATGGTCAGGTTGGTCTGCCCCTCGAACCTCGGGTCGTCGGGCAGCAATTCGACGTGCGCCGGAGCCGTGCGGTGGCCGTCGTCCAGCGTCAGGCCGCATTCCAGCCGCCCCAGCGCCTGCTCGGTCAGCTGCCCGCGCACCCGCGCGACGTACAGCTTTTCCACCTCGCGCGAGGGATGCGTGATGCCCTGCATCAGCTCCCCGTCGTTGGTCAGGATCAGCAGCCCCTCGGTCTCGTAATCGAGCCGCCCCACGGGATAGATCCGCTCCGGGATGTCGGTGATCAGGTCGCGCACCGTCTTTTTCTGCCCTGCGGGTCGGAAAGCGTCGTCACCACGCCCTGCGGCTTGTTGAGCAGGATGTACTGCCGCCGCTTTTCGGGCTTGACGGGCTTGCCGTCCACCAGCACCTCGTCGCCGTCCTCCACCTGCACGCCCATTTCGCTGACGATGCTGCCGTTGACGCTCACGCGCCCCTGGGCGATGATCTCCTCGCACTTGCGCCGCGACGCGACCCCGCATTCCGCCATGTATTTCTGCAATCTCATTTTGTTCTCTCCTCTTGTATGTCAAAAAATGCTGTCTCTTCTTCATAATAGCGTCTGAAGGAGCATTCTCAGCTCCCCTTCGTAGGCCGCGAAGCGGCTGAAGCTCGAGCGTTTCGGCTTGCCGAATAAGCCGAGCGGAACGTCCCAAAGGGGCGTTTCGGTGCGAAGTTACCCGTAGGGTGAGCGCAGCGAACCTGGAGCATGTGCGTTTTGGAGAAAAGATCATGGTATGCTCTTTTCGGAAAATAAGCCATGCGCAACACCGGAACGTCCCAAAGGGGCGTTTCGGTGCGGGGAGGTGGCACAGCGAAGCTGTGACGGAGGGGTTGTTCTTCAGCAGACAGCCAACCGCCTCCAAACCCATCCCCGCGCGATCTCCCGCACCGCGTCCGCATATCTTCGCTCCGGCGGCGCGGCGCTCTCGGCGCAGATCAGCGGGATCTCGCAAAGGGATCTCTCCATCCCCTTTCACGCTGATTTTAGCATACCCCAAATTCTGCCCGACTGCAACCGCGCTTTCGATGGTTTCGGGCAGAATCCCTGATTTCCGCCTTCTCCCCCTCCCGCAGCGGCAAATACGCGCTCTCCGCCGCCGCAGCCGGCATCTCCCCGCCCCATACAAGCGGGAACCGACGCGCAGATCTCCCCCGCCTGCACCACCTGTTCCTTCCGCACCTGTGCAAACTCTTCCTCCATGATCCGGATCGTGTCGTTCCACATGTCCGGCGCGTTCAGCACCACCGTGATCAGCTGCATCCCGCCCCCGCCCGCGCCGCCCACGAGGCACCGCCCCGCCGCCTTCGTATACCCGGTCTTGATGCCGTTGCCGCCGGGCAGCAGCGTCAGCAGCTTTGTTTTTGTTCTTCATCGCGCGGTCGTAGTCCCGCCCCCTTCCACGGCACGGTGACGGACTTCGTCCCCACGATCCGGCGGAATTCCTCGTGCTTCCACGCCTCCGCCGCGATGCGCGCCAGCTCCCGCGCGGTGGTCTCGTGCCCCTGGGCCGGCAGCCCGTGCGGATTGCAAAAGTGCGTGTGCATAAGCCCCATCTCCGCCGCCTTCGCGTTCATCTTCTCCGCAAACCCCTCCACGCTGCCCGCAACGTGGATCGCCAGCGCCACCGCCGCATCGTTCCCGCTGCGCAGCATCAGCCCGTAGAGCAGCTGCTCCACCGTCAGCTCCTCCCCCCGCGTCCAGATTCATGCTGCTCCCCTCGATCCCCGCCATCCTCCCGTCGATCTCCACCCTGTCGTCAAGCTCCCCGTTTCCAGCACCACCAGCGCCGTCATGACCTTCGTCGTGGACGCCATCGGCAGCACCTCGTCCGCGTTTTTCTCGTAGAGCACCCGCCCCGTCTCCCCCTCCATCGCCACCGCCGCCCGCGCCGTGACCTCGATCTCCCCCGCCGCCGCATCCGCGCCCCCCAGCACCCTCACCGGCATAAGCGCCAGCATCACCGCCACCGCCCCTGCCTTCTTCCTCCGCTTCATTCCAATCCCTCCCCCCTTTCCTCCCATCCATACGCCGTCCCCCCTCTCCCTCATACCCTCAAAGGCTCCCTCTCAGGGGGCTGTCCGGCGTCGAGCCGGACTGAAGGGTTTGCCTTTGGCTCCCCTTTCAGGGGAGCTGTCCGCCGCAGCGGACTGAGGGGTTGCCCTTGAGTAGGGGGCAAGGGGAGGGCAGAAGCCCTCCCAGATTGCACTGGATGGCGGCCGCTCCAATCAACTGCAACCCATTACGACCGGGTAAGCCCACCCCAGGGGTGTCGGGGGCGGCCGCAGCCGCCCCCGACTCAAGAGGGGCAAGGGAAACTTCCCCAACTTGCACTCGCCCGGCGGCCGCTCAAATCAACTGCACCCACTACGACCGGGTAAGCCCACCTGAAGGTGTCGGGAAACCCGCAGGTTTCTGACTTTTCTTCCGCAGCGGCGGCGTGTACGCCGCGAGGATCGATTTTCCATAGCCCAATTCATTGGGCGGCGGAAAAATCGTTTCCGCTATTTTTCGACGTGTGCGGCGAAGCCGCGTCGAAAAATGTCCCTCGAAAAAAAAAGAGAAGGGGGCGGGCCGAAGGCCTGCCCCTCTTTTTTTTTCGACTCGCGCTCATAGCGCGACGTATCTTATCCCGCTCCCGCACGGCAGCTTTTTTGATCCAGCTCCGCCGCGCTCGCCAGCAGCTTGTCCTCTATGCCCGGCTCCGTGATCAGGGCAACTTCGTCCGCAAACGCTGCGCCTTCCAGCTGTACCAGCCGCGCCTCCGGAAAATCCCTCCACAATCGCGCGGTTCTCGTCCGTCAAAGGCGCACGCACGCGCACAAACAGCCGCAGCTCCCGCTCAAACGACGGCAGCGCCGCAAGACCGCTCCCGTCCGGCACGCGCCCGCGCTTGACCGGGCAGCGCACGATGTCCAGTACGTCCCCGCACACCGCGCTCGCCGTCGGGCCGTGCCCGCACCCCGGCCGTAGAACATCACGTCGTCCACGCGGTCGCCATGCACCATCACCGCGTTGAATACGTCGCTCACGTTCGCCAGCGGATGCGCCTCGGCCACCATCGCCGGCGCCACCGACGCGCGCCAGCCCTTGCCGTCCACCAGCTCCGCCATGCCCAATAGCTTCACCGCGCGCCCCAGCGCCCGCGCGTAGAGCATATCCTCGCGCGTCAGCTTGTCGATGCCCTCGGTCTTGATGTGCTGCTGTCGTCCAGCGGCGTGCCGAAGGCGACGTGCGCCAGGATGCAGATCTTGCGCCGCGCGTCCCAGCCCAGCACGTCCGCCGAAGGATCCGCCTCGGCATAGCCCTTCTGCTGCGCTTCGGAAAGCGCCTCGGCAAACGACACGCCGCCCTGGCGCATGCGGGTCAGGATATAGTTGGTCGTGCCGTTTAAGATGCCCACCACGCGGGTTAAGCGGTTCGCGCCCAGATCCTCCCGGATCGGCTTGATGACCGGGATGCCGCCGCCGCAGCTCGCCTCATAGCGAAGGAACACGCCCTTTTCCGCCGCGATGGCCTCCAGTTCCGTGCCGCAGTCCGCGATCAGCTCCTTGTTGGAGGTCACAACGTGCTTGCCGTTTTCCAGCGCCGCCTTGACAAACCGATAGGCCGCGCCCTTGCCGCCCATGCACTCCACCACGATGCCGATCTCCGGGTCGCTGTAAACCTCCGCCGCGTCCTTGGTAAAGAGCGCCTTGTAGCCCACGTCAAATTCCGCAGGTCGCACACGCGCGCAAGCTCGATCTTCCCCCGCGCGCGCTTCCAGCACGTCCGCGTTCTCAACAGAATCTGCGCCACGCCGCTGCCTACCACGCCGTGGCCCAGTATACCCACCTTCGCCATCGTCCCTCTTCTCCTTTGCTCCGTTCTATCCGTTCTCTCTTTCGTATTCGTTCCTTTACACCCGCTCGATGACCACGCGGCCGAGCAGGCTCTCGTAGGTTTTCCTTCGTCATCAGCTGCGTGCCCTCGGTGGTGACCGCCGCCGTGCCCGCCGCAACGCCCCGGCGGAAGATGCCCGCAAGGCCCTCGCCCAGCGCAATGCCGTGCAGAAAGCCCGTCACCATGCTGTCGCCCGCGCCGACCGTCGAGCGCACGTCCACATCCAGCACCGGCGCAACAGGCTCTCCCTGCCGTCGGTGATGAACGCGCCGTCGCCGCCCATGCTCACCGCCACGATGCCGATGCCCTCGGCAACGCATTCCAGCGCGGCTTCTTTGATGTCCTGCACGCTGTCCAGCTTCCGCCCCACGCGCAGCTCAATTCATACTGGTTCGGCTTGATCAGGAAGGGCTTGGCCTCCATGCCGCGGGGTGAGCTTTTCGCCCTCCGCGTCGAGCACGCAGCGGCACTTGCCCTCCGCAGCCTCGATCAGCGTCTTGTAAAAGTCCGCAGGGCATCCCGGCGGCAGCGAGCCGGTGAACACCATGATGTCGGAAAGGCCGGCATATTCCCTCACCTTTTCGATCATCTCCTGCTGCGCATCGTTGGAACCCGCTCGCCGGATTCGTTGACCTCGGTGATCTTCTTATTCTTCCGGTCGAAGATCTTGAGGTTCGTGCGCACCTGCCCCGGCAGCCAGATGCAGTCCTGCGCGCAGCCCGCGTCCTCGAGCCGGTCCGCAATCCTGCGCCCGTTGTCCTCGTAAAGATAGCCGATCAGCGCCGAATCCATCCCCAGCTCGCGGCTGGCCAGCGCCACGTTGACCCCCTTTGCCGCAGCCGTCGCTCCGGCTGGTGAGGATGCGAGTTCATGCCCGCGTAGGTGAATTCCTCGATCTCGACCGTCCGGTCAATGCACGGATTCAAACATACCGCACAGATCATCTCTTCGATCCCCTTCCGTTTCTTATTTCCCTATCCGTCTGACTCTCCGGGGGAACCCCAGGCTCCCCGGACCCCTGCGGGCCGAGCACCGCACCCCCGGCGTCCTCCGCCCTCCCGGCCGCGCCCGCCGCCCTGCGGCGGTCACGGCGCGCGGTTCCTGCGCGGCGCAGGCCCGGCTCGGCCGGGCGCGCGGCCGAGGAGGGCTGCCGGGTTCGTGCGCCGCCGTCACAGGTTACGACCCCTTCGGGGGGGAGGCGCCGGGAGAGGGGCCGCAGCCCCTCTCCCGGCTTTCATCGGCGGTTTCCCGGAGTGGAAACCGCCTCCCGCTTCGCCCTTGCCGTTTCCTCGTTTTATTCTTCCGCCGGCATCAGGCACTTGAACCGATAGCGGCTCTCCACCTTCACCGTCACGTCCGGCGTTTTCATCTCGTTGCTGAAATTGCACGGATACCACGGGCTGAGCTGCGCGTCCGCGGGATTGGCCACGATGTGCGCCTGCTGCGCGGGCGCTCCGCCCCACCAGCAGCATCAGCCTTTCGCCCGTCAGGTCGTCCTGGCAAAGATCCGCCACCATCAGGCAGGTCTTTTTGCCCGCGGCGTTCGTGCCGATGAACAGATCGCCCACCTGAATCTCGTCCGAGTCCACGTCCTCGATCTTCTGGATGTCGCCCTCCAGCGAGGACATCGAGATGTAGACGAACAGCGTCGTCAGATAGGACTTGAAGTTGTCCTCGTCGTTGCTGTCCCGTCCGCCGCCGACCCAGCCGTCCGCCTTGTCGTTGAGCTTGTTGCCCTTGCGCCATTTGTCAAAGCTGAAGCTGAATTTGCTGCCGATGCGGAAGGAGATGTCCTTATAATTCCCGACCGAATACAGGTATTCCGACAGCAGCCGCGCCGCCGTGCCCGCAGGGCCTTCGTGGTTCTTCTTGCCCAGCACGATGTCGAGCACCGCAGCCGCCTGCGCGTCCGTGCGCTCCGTGCCGTCGTAGAGCATCACCGGCGAGCCTGCGCTCTTGACCGGGTACGTCCTGAGGAACGCGCCCAGCGACCCGTCCGCCGCGCGCACGCGGGTATAGCCCATCGGCGGGTTGATGCGCGTGCCGATCGTCATGCCCGAATCCTCGATCCGCGCCACCACCGGCGCGGTCTGCACCTGCGTCTCCTCCGCCGCCGGGCTCTCCTTGGGAACATAGACGTTCGCCGCCGTCGATGTCGGGCCCAGGCTCTCGATGGGCACAATCTTCACCCCCGACGAGCACCCGCACAGCAGGATCGCCAGCACAACGCACACCGCGCCCTTCCAACCTTTTTTTCGCCTCATATCCCAAAGACCTCCTTTGTTGCCAAAAGCTCCCGGCACTCTTTATTCAAAAAATGCCTCGCCGAGGGGTTGCCCACTCTTTTCTCCCCCTTACTATATCACAACCCTCGACCTTCCCGGACGCGCTTTTTGTAACAAAGTTGCAAATCTTGCCGTTTCCGACTCAAAATTCCAGTGCAAACACCGGCCGCCGCAGCGTAAAGCGCACCGTCGCCGGGGATCGACCACCTGGCAGACCGCCGTATCCCCGATCAGCGACAGCAGCATCACCAGCTCCTGCACCTTCCAACCCGTGCGCCTGCGCAGGAAGTCCAGCATCGCATACCGCGCCAGCTCCGCCGCCTCGTCCAGATCCTCCGCCGAGCACATCACCGACCACAGCCCGTCCTTTTCCCACACCGGCCATTCCTCGCACCGGCCGGGGATCACCGTCAGCCTCACGTCCACCTGCGCCTCGCATTTCCAGCCCGCAGATGCACACCTCGCCGTCGCCCATCAGCCCGTGCACGTCGCCCAGGCCGAAGTACGCGCCGTCCTGCCCGACGGGGAAGTACACCGTGCAGCCCTCCCCGATCGTTGCGGTTGTCCATGTTGCCGCCGTGCCTGTACGGCGTGTCGGTGTCCCACGCGCCCTGAGCGGCGCCACGCCGATCACGCCGATCATCGGCTCCACCGGCAGTTCCACGCCGTCAAAGCAGGTCTTGCCGTCTTTGATCTCAGGATCTTGACCTGCTCCTCCGTCACCGCGTCGCGGAGCGCGCCCACGCCCGGCGTCAGGCGCATCGTGCCGTGATCCGCCAGCCGGATTTTCAGGATCTCGACCTTCAGCGTGTCCCCGCGCTGGCGCCGCGGACGTAAACCGGCCCCGTCGTGGGGTTGTATTGGGGCGCTTTTGCCCACCAGGATCTTTCCGCCGCACGCCTTCGTTCACCAGCAGATTGCCGTAGCAGTCCCAAGGCGTGTGAAACCGCACGACCTCCCTGCTGTCCACCTCGGCCGCCGCCGTCATCTTCTCCAAAAATCTCAAACACCCGATTGGCTCCGATTTCCGTCATGCCGTCTTTCCCTCCTTCAACTGCCGCGCCTTTGAACCCGGCGCTTTACTGTGATAAACTCATGTTATTAGAAACATTATAGAGGTATCGCCATGGATGCACAAGCACAAGTCATCGACTTTCTGAAACTTTAACGGCCTTCCCTTCGAGCTGCGGCAGCACCCCGCCGTCCACACCATGGACGATTGCGCCGCCCTCGGCCTGCCCGCCCCTGCACTGCAAAAACCTCTTTCTCTCTGCAACCGCGCCGCCACGCAGTCTGGCAACCTGTTCCTGCTCGGCGCGGACAAGCCCTTTCGTCACCCGCGAGATCAGCCATGCTCCTCGGCGTCTCCCGCCTCCTTCGGCAAGGACGAGCCCCTCTTTGCGATGCTCCACACCCATCCCGGCGCCGCCTCCCCATGGGGCTGATCTTCCCCGCAGCCGCCCCCGTCCGCCTCCTCTGCGACCGCAGCCTGACCGCGCTCCCCGCCATCGCCTTCCCATCCCCTCACCCCCGCCGCCTCCCTCTGGATGCCCTCCGACACCTTCTTCCGCCGCTTCCTCCCCTCACCGGCCACGAGGTCACCTTCCTTCGATGTATAACCCTCCTTGTATAAGGAGCGGAAGCCTATGGCCCCCTGTATAAGGGAGCTGTCCGGCGTCGAGCCGGACTGAGGTTGCTCCTTGGCTCCCCTGTGTAGGGAGCTGTCCGGCGTCAAGCCGGACTGAGGGGTCGCTCCGGGTTAGGGGCAGGGGAAGGGCCCGCAGGCCCCCTTCCCAGATCGCACCTCGATTCGTGGCCGCATTCAAAAACTACACAGAGCAAGACCGGGTAAGCCCTCCCCAGGGGGTGTCGGGGGCGGCCGCAGCCGCCCCCGACTTTGTTCCGCAGCGGCGGCATGTACGCGAGGAGCGATTTTTCCATAGCCCAATTCATTGGGCGGCGGAAAATCGCCTGGTATCCCTCGACCTGTGTCCGCCAGGACGCGGGTCGAAGGAATTGAACAAAAAGAAGAGCGGCGCGAATGCGCCGCTCTTCTTTGTTCAATCTTAAATTTCGTCCGGCAGATCGCCCAGCTCCATGTCGCCGTTCTCCGCCTCCGGGCTCGGCCGCGTCACGGATCGACAGCGAAATGCGCTTGGCTTCCGGGTTCACATCCAGGATGCGGACGCGCACCATGTCGCCCACGTGCAGCACGTCCTCAACCTTGTTGATGCGGGTGGGCGCGATCTGGGGAAATGTGCACCAGACCGTCCAGACCGGGCTCCAGCTCCACAAACGCGCCGAAGGTCACGATGCGGACAACCTTGCCCTCGCAGATGGAGCCGACCGGGTAGTTGACCTGCGCGGTCTCCCAGGGCTTCGGCTTGGTCTGCTTCAGACCCAGAGAAATGCGCTCGCGCTCACGATCCAGCGCCAGCACCAGCATCGTCCACTTCGTCGCCGGGCTTCACCACGTCGGAAGGATGCTTCACGCGGCCCCAGGACAGGTCGGTGATGTGGATCAGGCCGTCCACGCCGCCAATGTCCACAAACGCGCCGAAGTCGGTCAGGCGGCGCACGATGCCGTGCACGATGGTGCCGACTTCCAGCTTCTCCCACGCAGCAGCCTTCGCCGCGGCGGATTCCTCCGCCAGCACGGCCTTGCGGGAAGCCACCAGGCGGCGCTTCTGCTTGTCCACTTCGATGATCTTCAGCTTCATGGGCTTGCCACGAACTGGTCGATCTTCTCGACATAACGCTCGGAGAGCTGAGAGGCGGGCACGAAGGTGCGGACGCCGTCCACATCCACGATCAGGCCGCCCTTGACGACGTCCTTGCCGACGCCCTCAACGTATTCGTTGTTCTCGTACTTCGCCACCAGAGCATCCCAGTTCTTGCGGCTGACGATGTTCTTCTGGGAGAGCAGCACGTTGCCCTCGCCGTCGTTGACCTTGACGACCTCACACCTCGATCTCATCGCGCCGACCTTGTAGGCTTCGCGGTGATTTTCCTGGTTGATCAGTTCGGCAACGGGGATCAGTCCGTCAGACTTGTAGCCGATGTTGACGCACACTTCATTATCCGTAACCTGCACGATCGTGCCGGTGACCGTCTGGCGGGGCGGATGGAAACGAGTCTTTTTCAAACTCTGCGGCGAATTCGGAATCCTGTGCGGAATCCTGTGCCTCAACAGGGGCGTCGGTCTGGGGGTGATGGTCTTGTCAAGTTCGCTCATTCTGGTTACAACCTCCTTGATGATCTCATCCGGCGTGGAAGCGCCGGCTGTGATTCCGATGATTTCATTCCCCTTGACGGGGATGCCCGCGACCTGCTCCGCCTTTTCAATGAAATAGGTGCGCTTGCAGATCTCGGAACAGAGCGCAAAGAGCTTGCGCGTATTGGAGCTGTTGCGCCCGCCGACGACCAGCATCACATCCACCGCGCGGCGAGCTCTTTCGCCTCGCTCTGGTGAAGGACGGTGGCCTTGCAGATGCTGCCGAATACCTCGCACTCCGGGATTTCTCCCGAAGATGCGGCACAGCCCGTCGTAAAGCGCCTGCGGGGTGGTGGTCTGCGCCACGATGCACGCCCGCTCCATGGGCGGCAGCGCGTCGATCTCCCCCGGCGCTGTAGACGATGAAACAATCCGAGCCCTCCACCCAGCCGCGGATGCCCACGACCTCGGCGTGCTCCCTTCTCTCCGACGATCAGCACCGGTATGCCCTGCGCCGACGCCTCCTGAACCCGCCTGTGGATGCGCTCTACAAAGGGACAGGTGGTGTCCACCACCTCCATGCCCTTTTTAAGGAAATAGTCGCACGCTCTTGGGCGCGCGTGCGCACGGATCACCACCGTGTCGCCCTCGACCTCTTCCTTTTCTTCGGCCACGACGACGCCGCGCGCCTTCATGCCCTCGATCACCGCCGGGATTGTGGATCACAGGCCCCAGCGTGGTGATGCGCTTGCCGCTTGCCAGCAGCTCGTCCACCGCGCTGACCGAGCGGCGCACCCCGAAGCAAAAACCCCGCGTGTGCGGCAACCTCGATCTTCAAAAGCCTTCTTCCCTTCCTTCGGCTCAATCTCCTGTTACAATTCTATCTTCACCTGCAATCTCCTTCTTTTTTCCTGCATTCTTTGCAACTTTACTGTTTTTTTTACACATCAATTTTGCACTCGAATGCGCCCGGAGCCACAGTGCCGAAGGGAAAGGCAGCCTGCGGCTGCCTTTTCCCCTTCGGCAGGGGGCGCGCAGGGGCCTGCGGCCCCCGCGCGCCCCGCCCTTCCGTCCCGCCCGCCCCAAAGGGGGGGCGGGACGGAAGGGCCACCCTATCGTTTATTTCTTCTTTTCCTCATCCATCAGCTCCGCCCGGCACGCGAGCAGCGCCTGCTCCATCTGCCCGGTGAGCTTCTTCATCGTGGCCGCGTCGGTTCTGCGGATGCCGGCGTATTCGGTCAGATCCATCGGCTTGCCCGCCAGGATGCGGCAGGGCTTCCAGGGCGCGTAGCCGCCCTCGACCCACATCGGCACAATGGGCGCGCCGCGCGGAGCGAAATCATCGCCACACCCTCGTGCAGCGGCAGCAGCGGCTCCTTGCGCTCGCGGTTGCGCGTGCCCTCGGGGAAGATGCACAGCAGCCCGCCCTCCTTGATGACCTTGAGGCGCGTTGCGGATGCCGGAGATGTCCGCGTCCCCGCGGGAGATCGGGAAGGTGCCGATCTTCGTCAGGAACCAGCCGATGAGCTTGTTGTCAAACAGTTCCTTCTTGGCCATGAAGCGCACCTGCCGCTTCGTCATGGCGATGATGCACGCCACGTCCATCAGGTGGATGTGGTTGCACACCAATATCGCCGGCCCCTCCGCGGGATGTTCTCCCGCCCCTTTTTTCAGAAAGAACCAGCAGTGCGTCAGCACCCAGACCAGTATTTTCGCCACAACACACATGGCTCCGTCCCTCCCGTCTTTATTCTCCGTCCGTTCGGATCAAAAGCGCCCCATCAGCGCCATCAGCACCGTCACCACCTCGTCGATGCCCAGATCGTCGGTCTCCACCTCGGTCGCATCGTCCGCAATCGTCAGCGGGGATTCGGCGCGCGTGGTGTCCTGCTCGTCGCGGCGGCGCACGTCTTCCAGCACCTCCTGGGCGTCACGCTTTCGCCCTTGGCCTTCAATTCCGTCGTACCGCCGCTGCGCGCACCTTGTCCGACGCGGTCAGAAGAACTTGTAGTCCGCGTCCGGCAGCACGCGCGTGCCGATGTCGCGGCCGTCCATCACCACATCGCAGCCGGAGGCGATCTTCTGCTGCAAGGCCACCAGCGCGCGGCGCACCGACGGGCAGGACGCCACGTCCGACGCGGCCATCGAGATCTCCGGCGTGCGGATGAGCTTTCCACGTCCTCGCCGTTCAGCGCCATGTGCTGCCTGCCGTCCACGCGCAGCACGCGGATATCCGCGTTTTCAGCAGCTCCGCCAGCGCCGCGTCGTCGTGCCGGTCGGTGTTCGTGCGCACCGCCAGCAGCCCCACCGTGCGGTACATCGCCCCGGTGTCCAGATAGATACAGTTCATCTTTGCCGCCAGGAGCTTGGCGATGGTGCTCTTGCCCGCCCCGCTCGGCCCGTCGATTGCAATCTGCATAACGTTCTCTCCTTAAAATCTCTTTTTCCTCCGGCATTCCTTCCGGACGCACCGCGCCCGGCCCCTGCAGCCGGCACGGTGCGTCCGGGCGAGGGCGCCCCGCACCCCCCCTGCCGTCTCCTTTCTCTGCGGTCAGACCACGCGGTGTCCCAGCGCGATCGCCACATCGTTTAAGTGCAGCAGGCCGATGCCGAAGAACATCGCCACCACGATGTGCTCGCCGCTGCGCGCGATGCCGATCTTGCCGCCCACGTTCAGGCCGATCGCCTTGTTCACGATCTGCGTCAGCGCTTCGTGCGTCGCGCCCGCCACGCCGCCCTCTTCCAGATGCGATTCCGTGATCAGCCCCTCGCGCTTGGCCGCCACCACCGCCCGCTCCACGATCCGTGTCACCGACGTGATGAATTCGCCGCCGCAGTCACCGCCGCGCACAAAAATCTCCGGCTGCATCTCCGCCTTGAGCGCCCCTTTCTTCCTCCCGCGTCCGCGACAGCCCATCATCACCGCCGCCCGCGCCACGATGCGGCTGTCGTTCGGGATGTCCCGCGTTAAATTCCGTCATATTCCCGTCTCCTTCCGTGCTGCCCTTGCTTCCAATTTCCTTTCCGCTGTAAATAACTCGAACCCGTTTCCCCTGCTCTCCCCCGGCTCCCCTGTACCCGCAGGGTGAGCGCAGCGGACTGAGGGTTGCCTTTGGCTCCCCTGTGCCCGTAGGGTTCGCGCGCGAACCTGAAGCATGTGCGTTTTGGAGAAAAGAGCATAGTATGCTCTTTTCGTAAAATAAGCCATGCGCAACACCGCGCAGCTCAAGAGCTGGGTCGGTGCGAGAAGGCTGGCGCCACAGCGCCTGAGGGGTTGCCTTTGGCTCCCCTGTGTAAGGAGCTGTCCGCCGCAGCGGACTGAGGGGTTGTCGCCGGGTAGGGGCAAGGGGCAGGCGCCCTCCCCCAATCTCTTGGGGATAGGGGCAAGGGAAGGGGCCCGCAGGCCCCTTCCCCAGTCTGCACTCGGTTTGCGGCCGCTCAAATAAACTACACCCACCAAGACCGGGTAAGCCCTCCCCCGAAAAGGTGTCGGGAAGCCCGCAGGCTGCCTGACTTTATTCCGCAGCGGCGGCGTGTACGCCGCGAGGAGCAAAATTCTGCGTAGGCAAATCCCATTTGCCGAAGCGGAATTGCCACCGATATTTTTTCGACGTGTGCGGCGAAGCCGTGCGCGTCGAAAAATGTCCCTCGCTGAAAGCGTCTGCCCGCTTGCGGGCAGGGACTTTCAGCGACAGCGGCCGCGCGGCCCGCCCGCGCAGCCGCTTGACATTGCGATTTGGATGTTGAATCCCCCCGTGAACCCGTCCATCCAGCATCTCGCCGCAAAAGATAGACCCCGGCATTATCTTTGATTCCCATCGTCTTGGGATCCACTTTACGCTCCGCCGCCCGCGTCACAATCGCCTCCGCATCGGCCGGAAGCCCGCCGCGTGTACCGGCAGCCCTTCAGCGCGTCCATCAGCTTCTCCCGCTGCGCCCGGCTCACCTGGCTGACCGCCGTCTCCGCCGCAACGCCCGCGGTTTCCCGCAATCACCGGCGTCAGGCTCCGCGGCAGCAGGCCGTCCAGCACCGTGGAGATCTGCCCCCGCGCGCGCGCTTCAAAGTCCCGCAGCAGCCGCCGCTCCAGCTGCTCGCGCGTAAGGCCGGGCTTTAAGTCGATGCGGATGTCGATGCCGTCCAGATCCTTTCCCGCGATCACGCTGCTCAGCGACAGCACCAGCGGCCCCGAAATCCCGAAATGCGTAAACAGCATCTCGCCCAGCTCGTCAAAGAGCAGCTTTTGCCCGCCTTCGCGCGCTGGAGCTTCACGTTCTTGAGCGACAGCCCCTGCAGGAGCGGCACCAGTCCTCCTTCGTCACGATCGGGATCAGCGACGGCAGGATCTCGGTCACCGTGTGCCCAGAAGCCCTTTCGCCAGCGCATAGCCCGATCCGTCCGACCCGGTGGAGGGATACGACGCGCCGCCGCAGGCGAGGATCACGCGGTCGAAGTGCCGCGTCTGCCCCTGGCAGGCACAGGTCGAACCCGCCGTCCGAGGGGATCATCTCTCACACCTTGCTCCGCAGGCACACCCGCACGCCGCTTTTGCTCATCATGCGCTCCAGCGCCTTGGTGATGTCCGACGCCTTGTCCGACTGCGGAAATACGCGCCCGCCGCGCTCCACCTTGAGCGGCACGCCCGCGTCCTCGATGCGCTTCATCAGCGCCCTATTGTCAAACGCCGCGTAGCAGGAAGAGAAAGCGCGGGTTGCGCGGAATGTTTTTGAAGAACGCATCGCTGTCCGCATCATTGGTGACGTTGCAGCGCCCCTTTGCCGGTGATGTAGAGCTTTTTGCCCAGCTTTTTCGTTGCCGTCGAACAGGGTCACCTCCGCGCCCTGTTCGCCCGCGGCGATCGCCGCCATCATGCCCGCCGGGCCGCCGCCCACGACTGCGATCCTCATGCGTTATCCTTTTCCCACATAGACGTGGTTGCGCTCCCAGAGCGATTCGAGCTGCGCAAAGTGCTCGGAGACCTCCTCGCGGTGCCGCAGCGACATCGCCACGATCAGCGCGTTGATCATCGAAAGCGGCGCCACCAGCGAATCGACAACGAAGCCATGTCGCTGCGCGCCGTCAGGCAGAAATCGCTCGCCTCGCCCAGCGGGGGACAGCGGCGTATCGGTCAGGCTCACCACCGTCGCGCCCTTGCCCTTTGCATAATTCATCGCCTCGATCGTGCGCCGCGAGTACCGCGGGAACGAGATGCCCAGCACCACGTCCTTTCTCGCCCACGCGCGCCACCTGCTCCAGTACGTCGCTGATGCCGGAGGTGATCACCATCACGTTGTCGCGGATGAAGTTCATATAGTACCCCAGAAACTGCGCCAGCGGCGCGGACGAGCGCACCCCGACGACATAAACCCGCTCCGCTTCGCACAGCGCGTCCACCGTGCGGGAGAAATTTGCCTCGTCCAGATCCTCTATGGTCTGGCGGATGTTCTGCATATCCGCCTTGAACACCGTCCCCAGCACCGCGCTTTGGACATATTGCCGTCATCTCCACGCGCTGCACCGCCGTCAGCCGGGTACGGATCATTTCCTGCAGCGCCTTTTGCAGCGCCGGATATCCGTCATACCCCAATGCGATGGCAAAGCGCACCACGGTCGATTCCGAAACCTGCACCTTGTCCCCAGCTTCGACGCCGTCATGAACGCCGCCTTGTCGTAGTGGTTGACGATATATTCCGCAATGCGCTTCTGTCCCTTGGACAGCCTGCGCCCCGTTTGATTGATCCGCGCCAGCAGTTCCTGCCGCTGTTCCATTTGTCCCTTCCGCCCTTCTTCTTCGCGCTCTCCCCGCGTTTTCCGGGATCGCCTATTTCCTTGCTATTGTACACGACCGCCGCCCGTTTTGCAAGTCAATTCGCATCTTCCTTCATTTTTCTCATCATTTCCTGCACCGCTCCCTCTTTCCGTTGTTTCCTCTCCCCCTCCGCAGCGTCCCTTTGGCTCCCCTGTACCCGCAGGGTGAGCGCAGCGAACCTGAAGCATGTGCGTTTTGGAGAAAAGAGCATAGTATGCTCTTTTCGTAAAATAAGCCATGCGCAACACCGGCGCAGCTCAAAGAGCTGGGTCGGTGCGAAGGGGGAGCTGTCCGTCGCAGCGGACTGAGGGTTGCCCCCTTCGGAATAACCTCCCCCTCCCGCCGGGCAACTATTCCATCCACCCGGAAAAGAAAGGAGGACGAACCATGCACCCGTTTTTTTTGCGCTGGGGTGCATCCGCATTCCGGCATGGGGGACGCTGGCAGCGCTGGGCGCGGCGGCGGGCTTTGGCTGTGCCTGCGCTTGCTGCCGAAGGGCGGCGCAGGACGGCGGCATCGTGCTGCTGTGGGCGCTGGCGGGCGCGGCGGTCGGGGCGAAGGTCAGCTATCTCTTCGCCGCGCCGGGCGATCTGCCGCTCAGGCTCGCCTCCGGGTTCGTGTACTACGGCGGGCTGTGGGGCGGCGCGCTGGCAGCAGCGGCGGCGGCGTCACACCGCGGCTGCCCTGCGCTGGAAATCACCGACGCCGCCTCCCCCCGGCCTGGCGCTCGGCCACGCGCTGGGCGGATCGGGTGCTTTCTGGCGGGCTGCTGCTGGGGAATCCCCCGCGCCGGAGCCGTGGGGCATTGCGCTGCCGCAGGCGCTGGCGGCTCCGCGGGGGTGTGCCGCTGCTGCCCGTGCCGCTCTACGAGGCGGCGGGCAACGCGCTGCTTTTGCGCCGGACTGCTTCTCTATCGGAAGAAAAAGGCGCGCCGCACGCCGGGAAGCAGCACTGGGGGCTGTATCTGTCGGCCTACGCGGTGCTGCGGTTCTGCTGGAATTTCTGCGCGGGGACGAAGCGCGCGGCCGCTGGGGGCGCTGAGCGCGGGGCAGTGGAACGCGCTCGCGGCGCTGCTGGTCGGGCTGTGGCTGCTCGTGCGCATCGTGGAGATCGAGATCCGGCTGGACGGCGCGTCGATCTCTGCGGAAGCGCGGCTGCTCTGCGGGCTGGCGGCGCTGGGGCGGGCGCGCGGCTGTACCGCGATGAAAAAGGAAAACTGCGGGCGGAAGCGCGCGTGCTCGGAAAGCCCCTGACCGGGCAGCAGCTGGCGGCGCATCGGCAGCGCCGGAAGGAACTGCCGGGGGGGCGCGGTCAGCCGGGCGCTAAAGCGGCTGCACCCGGAGGTTGCGGCGCTGAGCCTTCGCGTGCGCATAGGTCTTCCGGGCGATGCGGCGGGGACGGCGAAGCTGCACGGCTTGTGCGCGGCGCTGCTGGGGCTGCTGCGGGCGTGGGCGGAGCGGCACGCGGTGCGGGCGGCGCACGAGCCTTCGGGTGCAAAGCGCGGCGGATTTTTCACGCAGCGTTTGGGAAGCGCGCGGACAATGCATCCTTTGGATCAAAATGGGAAATCTATTGTCGGCGGGGCTTTGCCTTGCGGCGGAGGCTCTGCGCGGGCGAAAGCGCAGGCGGAAGAAAGGCACATATAAGGAGGCTGAAAGCATGGCGCATCCGATTGAGAACATACTGAGCACGGCGATGGAGAACCTGAAGGCGATGATCGACGTGGACACGGTGGTGGCAAGCCCGTGGTGACAGCGGACGGGGTGACGGTGATCCCGATCTCAAGGTGAGCTTCGGGTTTGCGTCCGGCGGCGGAGAATACAGCGCGGGCGCGGCGGACAAGCCCTGCCGGCGGGTGATGCTGGACGGTCGGCCGGAGGGCGGGGAGACGCCGCTGCCGTTTGCGGGCGGCGCGGGCGCGGGCGTGAGTCTGAGCCCGGCGGCATTCCTGCTGGTGGGGAAACGGTCAGATCCGCTGCATCCCGGTACAGAACGATCTGATTCTGCAAATCGGGAATGCCTGCGGCAGTTCATCAGAAAAGGAAGGAAGGGGAGGGCTGTTAGCCCTCCCTTCCTTCCTTTCTGTGGACATTCCCGGCCCGCGTCCTGACGGACACAGGCCGGGGATATACCGGAGCAAATTCCGCTCCGGCAAATGTGATTTGCCTACGCGGAATTTGCTCCTCGCGGCGTACACGCCGCCGCTGCGGGAATAAAGTCAGGGAACCTGCGGGTTCCCCGACACCCTTTGGGGTGGGCTTACCCGGTCTTAGATTGTGCAGGAGTTGAGTGCGGCCGCAATCCGAGGTGCAAACTGGGGAAGGGGCCTGCGGGCCCCTTCCCCTTGCCCCCCAAGGGCCACCCTTCAGGCGCTTGCGCCAGCTCCCCTCAAGGGGGAGCCTTTGAATCTGTTTAGCCTGCATTCTGAAGGAGGTGAGATAAGGAAAACAAGCCATGCGGAACACCGAAGCAGCTCGAAGAGCTGGTTCGGTGCGGCATCGGAGGGTGAGCGAAGCGAACCTGAAGCATGAGCGTTTGGGGTCAGAGAGCACGGTGTGCTCTCTGATCCCAATAAGCCATGCGGAACACCGGAATGTTCCGAAGGAGCATTTCGGTGCGCAGACGGAGGGTGAGCGCAGCGAACCTGAAGCATGGGCGCTTCAGAGGAGACAGCGCAGTGCGCTGTCGGAGCTGAATAAGCCATGCGGAACACCGGAACCTTCTGAAAGAAGGTTTCGGTGCGGAGAGATTGGGGAAGGGCTTGCCCTTCCCTTGCCCCTATCCTAAAGGAGACAACCCCTCAGTCACCTTTGGTGACAGCTCCCCCTTTGCACAGGGGAGCCAAAGAGACGACGGAGTATTGCCTCCCCTGTGTACTCTTCGCACCGGCGCGCCGTAAGGCGGATGGTACAAAGAGGGAGGTGCCACAGCGAAGCTGTGACGGAGGGTTGCCCCCTACCGCTCCTCCCACTCGGCGCCGATTTCCTTCAGCCCGCGCGCGTGGTGCGCTGGGCTTCGGGGAGCGGTCCGCGCCGATGAACAGGCGGCCGAGCTTGTGCGCCGCCGCCAGCGTCGTGCCGGAGCCGGAAAACACGTCCAGCACGGCGTCGCCCGGACGGCTGGCGCAGAGGATCACCCGCCGCAGCAGCTTTTCCGGCTTCTGCGTGGGGTAGCCCGTGCGCTCCGGGTCGCGCTGCTGCAAATGCGGGATGTCGTCCCACACATCGCTGGGCGCCACGCCCTCGTCGTCATAGTAGCGGTATTCCTTCCCCGCCGAAAGGATGGCGGAATACTCCCGCCCGTCCGCGTCCGTGCCGCGGCGCATGGTTGCCACGCGCCAGCTTCCGCGGCAGCGGGTCGCCCAGCGGGTCGAAAACGCCTTGTCCGACAGCGCGTAATAGAGGATGGTGTCGTGCTTGCGGGAGAAGTGCGTTCTGGCGCGGCCGCCGCTGCGGTACGCCCAGATGATCTCGTTGCGGAAGGCGCGCTCCCCGAAGATCTCGTCCATCATCAGGCGCAGTCGCGCGTGCACGCGCTCGTCGATGTGGACAAAGACGCTGCCGTTTTCGTCCATCGCGCCCTTTACGCCTTGCAGGATGCGCGCCATGCTGTCATAATATTCGTTGGGCGAGGAAAACCGGTCGTCGTACGCGCCGAAATCCCGCCCCGTCCAAAACGGCGGGTCGAGGTAGCAAAGCTGCGCCCGCTCGCCCCGGCGCGCAAGGTCGCCCAGTGCTTCCTCCGCGCCGCACGCATAATAGACGTTGTGTTCCATCCGCTGAAAAATCCCTTTCGGAGGTGTTTTTGATGCCCGAATGCTCTTGTCCGTCCGCGCTGGAGGCCGTGAAGGCCGCGCGCGATCTGCTGGAAAACGTCACGCCCCTGCCCACCGACTGCGGCGCGTTCTGCTCCGCCGCCTGCTGCAAGGACGATCCCGACTACGAAACCAGCGGGATGCTGCTCTTCCCCGGCGAGGAAGCGCTCTACGACAACCCCTGCCGCGAAGATGGATGGCGCTTTTTCGCCCTCCGGCCTTGCGCACGAGGGCAAGCCCGTGCCGCTGCTCAGCTGCAGCTGCCCTGTCCGCGCAGGATGCGCCCGCTGGCCTGCCGGCTGTTCCCGCTGACGCCCTATTTCAAAGGCGACAAGCTCACCGTGCGCATCGACGTGCGCGCCCGCCCGGTCTGTCCCTGTGCGATTCCGGCCTTGCGGGGCTTTCGCCGGAGTTCGTCTCCGCCGTCAAGCAGGCGCTGCGCATCCCTGGGCGCAGCCCGAACAACGTGCCTACCTCCGCACCCTGACCGAGCATCTGAAGGAATACGAGTGGCTGTGAGGGAAGGGGAGACTTCTAGGAAATTTACCGCTAAGGGGCAACCCTCCGTCAGGCATTCGCCTGCCACCTCCCCTTACACAGGAGGCTTCGGGCGCCGTCCCTTGGCTCCCTTTGTAAGGGGAGGCTTGGGCGCGTTTCCTTGGCTCCCCCTGTAGGGGAGCTGCGCCGCAGCGCCTGAGGGGTTTCCTTCCTGCGCACGCCGCCCCGACCGGCGGCAATCCGTGCAGCCCCACTGCGCGCGGCAACACCTTTGCCGCCCCCGCGCCGCTTCCTCCCTTTCAGGCGCTGCGCATCCTCTGGGCGCAGCCCGAGCAGCGCGCCTACCTCTACACCCTGACCGAGCATCTGAAGGAATACGAGTGGCTGTGAGGGAAGAGGAGACTTCCTAGGAAATTTACCGCTAAGGAGGAACCCTTCCGTCAGGCATTTGCCTGCCACCTCCCTTACACAGGGGGAGGCTTCGGGCGCGAAGACATCCGTAGGGTGAGCGCAGCGAACCTGAAGCATGAGCGTTTGGAGAAAAGAGCATAGTATGCTCTTTTCGGAAAAAAAAAAGCCATGCGCAACACCGGCGCAGCTCAAAGAGCTGGGTCGGTGCGAAGGGGGGGAGGTGGCGCCGCAGCGCCTGAGGGGTTGCCTTCCCTGCGCACGCCGCCCCGACCGGCGGCAATCCGTGCAGCCCCCACTCGCGCAGCAACACCTTTGCCGCCCCCGCCGTACTTCCTTTTCACGCCAAACGCCGCCCGCAGGTTCTGCCGGACGGCGTTTTTTTTCTCTCTAAATGTCGCTGAAATGCCGCGCCGTCTCCGCGCAGCTGCCTTTGGCAGGCTTCGTAATTCGGCACGTTCTTCTTTTTCCAGCGCGCGGAAGGTCTTGAGTGGTTGAACTCGATGCGGTGCATCAGCTCGTGGATGATGACCGCGTCGATCGCTTCGGGCGGGGCCATCATCAGCCGCCAGGAAAAGTTCAGCCCGCCGCGGCTGCTGCAACTGCCCCAGCGCTTGCGCGCCGAGGTGATCTTCACCCCGCGGATCTCGATGCCGAAGTGCGCCGCCCATTCCTCCGCCCGCAGCGGCAGGTAGGCGTGCGCCTGCTCCTTATAAATTCCTGTAGCAGCGCGGTCTGCTCCTCCCGCGTGCCCTCCGGCAGATAGACGCAGCCCTTTCCAGCCGCGCCCTTCCGCTCTCCGGCGGCGCGGGCAGCACCGGCATCTCCCTTGCCCACGAGCCGCACGGTCACAAACCGCTCCGCCGCGCGCGCCAGCACCTTCGTTTCGCTGCCGCGCGATCCGCTCGCGGTTCCGGCGGAGAAACAGCTCGATCAGGAAATCTGGGCAGAGCCTGGGCGCGCGGATCTCCACCGTGCCGTCCTGCCGCACCCGAAAGCACAGCGATTTGCGCTCCTCCCGCACGACCGCGCAGCTCTTTTTCCCAATCCTGCTCCCCCATGCCGCTTCCGCCCTTTTCCTTTCCGTTTTTCTCTTTTTACAGGATCGACCGGATCCAGCCGAAGAACCAGTTTCCGGATAGAAGTGCTTCAAAAACGCCGAGCCGTCCACCAGATCGTGAATCAGCTGGATCTGCAGCATGTTCAGCACCAGTGGCACCATGGTCGCCAGCAGCATCATCAAAACGTACCCGCGCAGCAGCCCCAGCGCGCCGCCGACCAAGCTGTCGCACGCCTTGAGCAGCGGGAAGCAGAAGGTATCGTCGATCAGCCGCACCAGCAGGGTCGAAACCAGATAGGCAAAGGCGAACACCAGCAAAACGACAGCGTGTTGAGCGATACGTCCGCCACGGTCTGGTTGAAATAGTCAAACAGCGTAAAATACTGCCCTGCGTAGACCTGCCCGGCGATGTTGCTCGCCAGATACTCGTCAAACGGCGCGGAGAAGTTCGCCGCCCGGATCACCTGCTGCACCTGCTCCGCCGTCAGGGTCGTGATGTCCGCGCGGGCGTATTCCATCATCGCCGTCGGGATGTGCGACGAGCCCTCCGAAAAATACACCAGATAGTTCATCCACGTCTCGTGCCCGGCGATCCATTCCGCCGCCGGCGGATAGCACAGCTTCGCGATCACCAGCGAAAGCCCCAGCGCCAGCAGGTTCAGCCCTGTGGGCCACCGTTCCCCGGTGCAGGCCGACCAGCACCGACAGCGCAAACAGCGCCACGATCGCGTAATCAATCAAATTCAGTCCCACGAAAAAGATCACCACTTCCCATGTTGCAATAAAAACAGAAGGCCGCCTGAGGGGGTACTTCCTTAATGGGGTATTGCGTGGAGAGAACGTCCTTCCGTCACAGCTTCGCTGTGCCACCTCCCGCTTCGCACCACCCGCCTTCGGCGCGCTGGTGCGAAGAGTACACAGGGGAGGCTTTACTCTTGGCTCCCCTGTGCGGAGCTGGCGCCGCAGCGCCTGAGGGTGGCCCTCCTGCGCACCATCCTCCGCATCGCGGCAATCCGCGCAGCCCCCACTCGCGCGGAAACACCTTTGCCGCGCCCCGCGCCCTTTTTTTTCCTTATTTCGGCAGGGAAACCAAACGAACTTCCTCCCTGCGCGCTCAAAAAGAATTTGCGTTTTCATTCACCCGCAGCAGCACCCCGTCCGCCGCATAGGGCAGCGAGTAGCTCTGCGTCTTGCCGCCCGAAACCGGCACGCTGTAAAGCGTCTGCCCTGCCAGCCCCCAGACCCCGCCGTTTTCCATCATCAGGTCCGTGCAGCCCGCGTGCATCCTAAGGTCCGTCACCTTCGCGCCCGTGATCACCCGGGCAGCGCCGTGGCGTCCTTCCCCTGCTCCGACAGTGTCAGCAGCAGGCTCATCTGTCCGCGCCCGCATAGGAATCGCGCAGCGTCCAGCCGTAGACCTGCACCGAGGAGGCCGTCGCGTCGCTCGTGGAGCGCACATCGATCGTCCGCGTCCCGCAGATGTAGACCTGGCTGCCCGTGCATCAGGGGCTTGTAGTAAAGCTGGCTCGAGGTCGAATACCCGCGATGAGCAGCTTGCCCGGCTGATGAATGTTGAGCTGGCTCCTGGGCTCGATGCCCGTGTCGTCCAGCATCAGCACCCACATCAGGTCGCTGCCGGAATACATGCCGTAGCCCACCACCGCGCCGTTTTCCGCCTGGATCACTTCCACGCTCTTTGCCGGTCTTGTCGATGATCTCGATGCTGTCGTCCGCATAGCGCACCGCCACGCTCGCGCCTGCCCCGCGCGCACCAGCTGCGCGATGGGCTGCGCCGTCGTCACCGAAAAAAGGCCACGCTGCCCGCCGTGTCGTAGACATAGAGCTGTGCTGCCCTTTTGTAAATCGCCGCCAGCTGCGCACTCGTGTCGCACTGATACCCCTGCGACCCGTCCGGCGAACGCTCCCAGAGCAGCTCGCCCTTTTGACGTCGTAGGCGCGCGCATAGCTGCCGTCAAAGGCGAGAAACACCTGCCCCATCGCGTAGAACTGATCGCTGGGTTCGCCCCCGAGATCACCGTCCTCCGTCGGCCAGGCTGCCCGTGCCGGAGGAGCATCCGCGCACCCCGAAAGATCCCCGCCGCCAGCCCTACCGCCAGCACCGCGATGAGCACTGCGTGCGCAGCACGACGGCATGTGCACCAAAATGGAATTTTACCGAAGAAGCACGCATCTCTTCCGGCCCCCGCCTTTCCTCATTCCTTATTGTCTCGAAATTGTCTCTCAAAAATCGCTCTTTCGCCTGCCCCGCAGCCCTTGTCTTTCACAAAGAGTCTTTGCGGGCTTTATAGAATTCCTCCGCGCCCGCCCTTTCCTCCTGCCTGCCCGCGCCCTCTTCTAAAAAACGCGGAAGCCGCCTTGTCTGTTCGGTTTGCCCGTTTTCCTTCTTTTTTTTCTTTAGATAGGGGGGACGGGCTTTGCCTGTCCCCATGCCGGGCCGGGGTCCGCCCCCGCTCCCCCGCCGTTCCCGCTTCTGCCTGCCAGGCCGCCCCGGCCGCGTCCGCCGCGCGCAGCGGTGGTCACGGCGTGCGCTGCGCGCACGGCGCAGCCCGGCGAAACCGGGCACGCGGCCGGGCGACCCGCCGATTTCGCGCAGCATCGCTTCAGGAACGGATTCCGTACCTGTTTCTTCCTGCGCAATCCCATCCGGTGCGCGGCAATCGTTTCCGCCTCCACCCGCGCCGCAACACCCTTTGCCGCGCCCCCCCGCCTCCTTTCCCTTACGCCTCTCCCTTCTTCATCCGCGCATTGCATCCTCCGCCGCGCCGCAGATCAGGGCGTCACGTCCAACTGCGCCGCGCGCAGCAGGTTCACCGCCGGGGCGGTCAGCTTTTTTCCGTCCTTTCCAGTTCCTTCCGCAGCTGCGCCGCCTGTTCCGCCGTCAGCTTGCCGTCCGCCGACGCGCGTCGCCCTTCATCGCGCCCGCCAGCGTCTCGCTGCAATTCGCCCCGGTCTGCGCCTGCGGTGCCGCGGCCGTCACCTGCTCCACCGCCGCGTTCAGGTTGCTCAGCTTGCTCTGCTGCCCGATCTTCGCCGCCGCCCACGCGCCCGCCACGCCGATCAGCGCCACCGCCAGCTGCGCCGCGATCTCGGTCAGCGCCTGCACCGCCTCCAGCGCAATCGGGATCGCTCCGCCTCCCGCGGGCCGCGCATCCCGTCAGCAGCACCGCGCCCAGCAGCACCGCCGCCGTCACCGTCACCAGAATCTCCGCCTTTCTCCCGCTCCTCTTCATCCTTCGCATCTCTCCTCCCCTTCTCCGTTTTCTTTCTCTGTTTTTTCTCTGTTTCCTATTCCGCTTTCCTTTTTTCCGATTCTTCTCTCTCTCTTTCGCTCCTTCACACTCCCCCGCCCCGCCGCATACACTGCCATTGTCAACCGATCCTCTTCCTACATAAAGGAGGCTTTCCGCAATGTCCTTTATTCGTACAAAAAACTGCAATCAGGACAACTGCCCCGGCCCGCTCAAAGGGCGACGCGCGGCCTGCGCGAAAAGGTCTGCGTTCAGGTCAAAAAGGTCTACGATTCGTGCATGCAGCAGGAACAGCTGGACAAGGTCTGCGTCACGGTTTCGGACATGACGCGCCGGTCTGCGGCTGCGGGGGCGATGCCACCGCGCCGTTCACCCCGCCTGTGCTTTGAGAGCTGCCGCCTCCGGCTATACCGGCGCCATCCGCAACATCATCGACCGCATCTGCGACCGGCCGGGCTTTGCGCGCGTGCGCTGCGCCGTGGACATCCCCATCGACGTGCTGTTCACCGATTCCTCCTGCCCCTGCCGCGAGGGCCTTGCCCACGGCACGGTCACCGTGGCCAAGGACGTGATCCTCTGCATCCCGGACGAGAGCATCGTGCCCTTTACGATGGAATCCCTCGTCAGCGCGGTCTGCGTCTCCCGGCCGCTACTGCGGCAATTCCACCTTTGAATTGACGATCTGCGTCACGGTCATCCTCAAGGTCATCGCCGAGGTCGAGATGCTCATCCCCTCCTACGGCTTCTGCTCCGTGCCGCCCTGCGAGGAGTTTGCGGAAAACGTCTGCGACGAGTTCTTCTCGCCCCCATCTTCCCGCAAAGCCCCCTGCGCCGCCAATTCCTCCAACACCTCGAATTGCAATAACCAGACCGGCTGCTCCTGCTCTTCCTGCACCGCCTGCAAATGCTGACCCGCTTCCTACATATCCCGACATTCTCCTGAGGTGGTGGCGCTCCCCTTTTTCTTTCCACTCCCTAATGGGCGGGGAAGCTTGCTTCTCCTTTGCTCCGCACCGAACCAGCCTCGAGCTGCTCCAGAATCTGCCGGGCTTATTGGCTTCGCCAAACGCCTGGCTCCAGCGTTTGCGGCCTGGAGGGCGGGGAAGCCTGCTCCCCCTGCACCCCCTCTTTCTCCCACCACCCGCGCACTGCGGTGGACGGTCGGACTCTTCGTAATGTCTGCCACGACGGACTGAAAAAGTGTCCTTCCTTTTTAAGAAGCAACCCTCCGTCCCTCCGTTTTCTCCCCTCTACTTCCCGAACAGCATCTCCTGCACTTGTGCGCCTGCGTCACCAGCCCGTTGCAGCCCTGCTGCTTCAGCCCGTCCAGGCTGGCGTAGACCCTTGCACAGCACCTGCATCGCCCCGGCGCTCTCCGTCAGCCGCGCTTCCACCGCGCTCAGCCGCTGGATCATCTTCACGATTCCCTGCGGCCAGCCCGCCCAGCGTCCCCAGCACGCCCAGCACCGTCGCCATCAGCCCGAAGTCGATCGTCACCACGGCAGCAGGCCCCTTTATTGTCCCCCATCGCGCGGTTGGTCTCCCGGCCGAAGATTCCGTCCGCCGCAATCCCCGCGTTTTTTTTCTGAAATTCCCGCACCGCGCGCTCGGTTTTTGCGCCGAAGATTCCGTCCGCCTGATCCCCAGCGTCTTCTGGATCCAGATCACCCCCTGCGCCCATGGTGCCCTTTGCGGTAGAGGCAGAACCTGCCGCCCTGCCCCGGACACCCCGCCCCGAGTAGCTGCCGAACCACGCCGCAGTTCCACCCCCGCGCGTCCACGTGGATAGGTGTGATGCGCCCTGTACATCCCCACCCCGCCGCGCAGCCCCAGATCCTGCATGAACTTCTCCGCCCATACCGCGATCACCGCCGCCGGAAGATACCCGCCGTCCTTGACCCGCACCTGGAAGTCCGCCTGCGTTGCCCTGCTTGTGCTGGACTGCGCTGCCCTGCCGACCTGCGCGTTCAGCACCCCGGCCGGTACCTCCCCGTGCGGCGTCAGCACCAGTTCGCACCCCGGCCACTTCTCGCCAAACTTCTTCCAAAGCCCTCCATCAGCCGCAGACCTGCCGGTCGATCTCCCGCGCCTCCACCGCAGGCGCTTCTTCCCCGCCTTCAGTACATCCCCTGTATTTTCCCGCATCGTAAAAATCCGCCAGCTCAAAATGCTCGCTCAGCCTGATTTCTCCGCCACCCATCCTCCTTCTGCTTTTTTTTTTTTTTCGCCTTTTCCTGCCTGTTCCGCCTCTCGCTTCTTTTTTCCTTTCGCCTTCCCCGCCTATTCCGCCCTTCCTTCTCCCTCTTCCACCTTCACCAATTTCATCTCCGTCACTCTTCCCCTGTCCGCTTTCTTCCACCTTCACCACATTTCATCCCCGTCGCCCTCTCCCATCCCACTACCTGCCCTTCCTCAATCTCCACCAGATTCACTTTTTCCCTCCATCCATCGCCATGTATACCGCCATCTTCTATCTTCCTCCCTCTTGTCACATCCAAAGGCTCCCTCCCAGGGGAGCTGGCGCGCAGCGCCTGAAGGGTGCCCCCATGGAAAGCAGGGAAGGGGGCCCTGCAGGCCCCTTCCCAATCTCCTCGCCCGGCGGCCGCACTCAACCCCTGTAAGACTGTAAGCCCACCTTGTGGGTGGGGCGGCCGCATGCCCCCCGATTTTTCTGGCAGTGGCGGCGTATCGTTGCGAGGAGCGATTTTTCCATAGCCCAATTTCATTGGCGGCGGAAAAGCCTGATATTTTTCGACGTGCGGGCGTAGCCGTGCGCGTCGAAAATGTCCCCGATGTGATGCCCGCCCGTCAGGCGGGCGTTACATCGGTGGTACGCTGTGCGTACCACTAGTGCTCCAGGGTGCGCGTTCACCAGCGCGTTGCCGTAGCCGCCGTAGTCGCCCCCGCGCCGAAGCCCGGTCCCGTCGCCGTTGTCAAACCCGCATCGCCAGTGCAGCCAGCCGCCTTCTCCGTGCGCATATCCGTTGCTCGCGCCGTCCGTGCCCCCTCTTTCAGGCGTAGTCCGCATCCCCTGAAGCGGTAGCGCCCCCGTGCCCGATACAGCCCATCACCCTCGCCCTGGCGGTAAATACGTCGCCCACCTTTCGAGTCGCCGCCGCTGCCGCCGCGCGTTCTTTCGTCGCCCCCGCGCCCACCGTCACGCTTCACCTCGCCCGAAAGCACTGCCCCCAGCACCGTCGGTCGACGCGCGGCTCATCACGCTGTTGTAATCAAACGGCCCGCCGCCGATGCCCCAGATGTCCGCCGTCAGCGTCCTGGTCACCGTCAGCACCCTTGAGGTGTAGATCTCCGCCTCCCCAATAGGGGGCGCCCCCTCAAAAACGCCAAACGCCACCCCGTCCACTTGCTGCTGGGACGCCGCCGCGGGCTTTTCCCTTCGGTCACGCCTCCCCTGCGCTGCCTGCAGCAGCGTTCGTCCTGCTGATCATTCGCCTTCCCTTTTTCGCCCTTTTTGCCTTTTTGGGTCCGCTTTCACCGTCAACCGTCACGCCCACAGCACCGCCGTCACCGTCACGCTGCCTCCGGCGCTTCCTTTGGCGTAGATCCCACCCCACCGCCGACCGACACCGCCGCTGGGGCAAAAGCCGCTCAGCGCGTCCGCCACGGAAGATCACCTCCGGCAGCATGTTTCTCCTGTGCGCCCTCCACCGCGATCAGCGCGGTCTTGGGGTAGTCCGCATATCGCCCCTGCGCATCGTCCGTCCAGGGATACCGCAACCGCCGCGCCCGCGCAGCAGCAGTTCTTCGGCTGCTTGCCGCCCAGCGCCGCCTCCAGCCCCGAAACGTCGCTCATGCCTGGCTGTGCGCCGCCGCCGCGTAGTCCACGCCCGATACGGCCAGCGCTGCCCTGCCGCCCGCGCCCTTTGATCAGGCTGTCGTCCGCCGCCGTCTCCCGCGCCGATCCGGCCGGGCCCGCTGCGCCTGTCTCGCCCTCTTTTTCACCTTTTTGCGCCCGTCTCCCTTTTCGCCGGGCGCGCCTGCATCGCCCTTTGTTGTTTTTTTTTTCGCCCTTCTGCGCCCTGCAAAGCGCCGTTGTCCACCCAGCCGCGCCCGTCCAGATGTAGATCGAATACGGCGCCTGCGCGCCCACGCCGTAGGCCGCGCCGATCTCAGGCTGCTTGACCGCCGCATTCAGCGCCGCTGCGTCTTCATAATACCCCGCGATCGTCAGCCCTGTGCCCGGCAGGCCGCGATCGCCCTTTTCGCCCTTTGCGCCCTGTTCGCCGCGCGGCGGGATCGCCCGTGTCGCCCCTTGTCGCCTTTTCGCCTTTTGCGCCCGCATCGCCCTTTTGTCGCCCTTGACGCCCTTGGGGCCGGTCTTGCCCTGCGGGATGCCGAAGATCAGCGTGCGCGCGCCGTCCGCGCCGTCCTCCGTGCGCACCTGCGCTTCCGCGCCCTGATCCAGCGTCTCCGCCCGCGCGTTCAGCCCGGTCAGCCCGCCGCCGTTTTCCGCGCGCCCCGCCGCCGTTTGGGCGGAGGCGTCCGCGTCCAGCACCTTTTGCAGCCAGCCCTCCTCCGGCACGGGCAGCTCCCGCCGCGCCGCTGACCAGCCCCGGCCGCACGAGCGTTCCATCAGCACGGACTTGACCACCGCGCCCTCCCGCACCGCGCGCACCTCCAGCTGCCCCCTCGCCGCACGCCTGCGTCGCCTCCGCCGGCACGCGCCAGGACAGGATCTCGCGCTGCGCTGCGCCTTCCTGCTCCGGTTCCTTCTGCCGCTGCGGGCTTTTTCGCTCGCCGCCGCTTCACCAGGTTCCCGTTTTCCGCGCCATTTTCACTTGCCGTACCCTGGGTTTTCTGCACCTCCGTTCCACCGACGCGATGTGCAGTGCGCCGCCCGCCGCCGTGCGGTAGACGACACCATCACCGCCCCCGGCGCGGCCTTCCTGCAGCTCCGTCACGTCGATGCGCACCACCCGCGCGCGCCGCTCTCGCCCCCTGCCCAGCTCGATCCTCCCCGGATATTTCGCGTTTACATCCTCTTTTCCGCTCTCCTTCCTCCGTCTTTTCCCGCCGCTTTTTGCGCCTGGCGCCGTCCCGCCGCGTTCCCCGCGCCCTTTCCCCGTTTGTCCGCCTTTCCCCCTTTCCACGCCTTTGCGCGCCTTCCGTCCTTCCCCGCCATTCTACCATCCCCCTTCCCCGCCCTTCCCCCGGATTCCCCGGAAAAACCCGCGTTTGCCGAATCCCACACCCACCCTTCAGGCGCTCCGCTGCAGCGCCCAAGGTTGTCACCCCTTCCCCCAGCTCGTCCAAATCGGTATACAGCAGCGCCTCCAGCTCCGCGTCGGTGTACTCCCCGCTGGGAAAAGTTGTGCGCGCCGGTGCGCTTGCCCAGGTACGCGGGCGCGGCGGGGCGCTCCCTTTCCGCCTGCGCGTTCCTCCGCATCGCTTTGCAGCCATTTTTCCAACGTCGAGCGGGTCGCGGTAGTGCTGCCCGCTGCGCCGCAGCCACTCGTCCATGCGGCGGACGCAGCTGCTCACCGCGCGCTTTCGCCGTAAGTTTCGACCAGCCGCCGGTGATCCGCCCGGAAGCAGGCGCACCCGTCCCCCGGCCCGAAGCGCCCCGGCGTCTCCCGCGCCGCCCCGGCTTCTCCCGTTTCTGCCGTTTCTTCCCCGGCCGTCCCCCGTTCCGTTCCTTCCGGAAAAGAACTTTCTTCAGGGACAGACGCCGCAGGCGCGAACCCGCAGGGGCGGACCGCAGGGGCAGACCCCGCAGGGGCAAACGCTGCAAGCGCGAACGGCGCAGCCGCCTCCCCCGCAGGGGCGGACTGTCCTGCTCTTCCTCTGTCTCTGCCTTTGGTTTATCTCTTGTTTGGTTTCGGTTTTCCTATGACTTTGGTTTTCTCTCCTTTGGGGCATAAGTCTCAGACAAAACGCCCCCGTCCGCGCGGCGCAGCACCATCGGCAGGGGCGGCGGCTCTCCCCGCAGAGGAGCTCTGCGATCTCCGCGCCGTCCAGCAGCAGCCCGTCCCCGCTTAAGCGGATCTCCCCGTCGCGGCTCAGGCGCTTGAGCAGCCGATTGCCCACGGCGGAAAAATAGCGCCGCTGGATGTCCCGGCTGGTGAGCAGCCCGCGCCGCAGCAGCTCCTCGTCAAACAGCCCCGCCCGCGCGCACGCCACGGCGGCCTGCTCCCGCGCTGCGCCCCCGGCTGTTCCGGCATCCGCGCGGCCAGCAGCGCCCTTCCCTGCGCCCCACGCGCAGGCGTACCCCGTCTCCCCCGCGGTAAATGCGGCACAGCAGCCGCAGATACACCCCCAGCGCCAGCGGGTCCTCCCCCGCCGCCAGCAGCGCCCCGTCGCTCCTCGAAAGTCCGTGTCCATCGGGAAATAGTCCAGCCCCTCCTGTCTCGGCCTCGCCATCCGCCCGCCCTCTGCCTTTACTTGTCTTCTCCTTCCATTGTAGAAAAACGCCGACCGCCGACCGCCCCCGATTCCCCTGCACGCATCCCCGCCGCAGCGCGGATAGGTTTGTTCACCGGGCGCGCGTCACTTGTTTCCCTGCTAGCAATACGTAACTGAACCGAAGTACGCAG